>FWPV01000906.1_pt1 | contig 88147 bp, 76 predicted proteins | sample 2228371 | NCBI WGS metagenome assembly FWPV01 (sample SAMEA103939776, study PRJEB20133) | metagenome
AACTCAACCCGTGGGATTTGTGTTGTCTACAATAATAACTACCATCGCGCCGCGGCAGTACTCATTCCCGGAAGGGCGATCTCCTTTGTCACGGGTGAGCCCGAGATTGGTATTTTAGATAAAGAAATCACCCTCCCCAATTCTCTCATTGCCGACCGCCTGCCAACTGTTTACCGAAAAAATCTTCTCCTCTCCCCGGAAATAAAGAGGAAATGGAAGATTACGGTCTACAATGCGCTGGGAAAGGTTCTATTTAGGAAGGAAGAAGGAAAAATGCCTTCTCTTCCAGCTGGCATTTACTTCATTCGCTTAGAAGATGAGAAAGGACAAAAGAAGGCTTATAAGATAATTCTTGTGAAGTAGTCTTGACTTTTTGATGATTTAAGGTAAAATACAAGGTTGCGTAATGAAAAGAACTCTTAAATGGAGGAAAGGATGAAGAAGATTCTTCCCTCACTTTTAGTTTTTGCTTGCCTTTGGGCAAGCAGTTGGACTGAGAGGCCTTGGCTAACCCACGGTAAGGTGACGCCTCTCTATGGGACGATGCGCACCTCTTACATTGCGGAAATTACCTATACCCACCCCGAAGGACTTCCTCCGGTGGCGATTAAAGTTTTTATTGGTGACACACCTTATGAATTGAATCTAAAGCGGGGAAGACCGGAAAAGGGGATATACCGTTCCGCGCCGATTGTCTTGCCGCCTGGAGAACACTCCTTCTATTTCTATGCGGAGGATGAAAAGGGAATGATGGACCGCTTCCCTCGCTACGGCGAAAAGAAAGGACCTTTCGTTGGTCAAAAAAAGCGATATAACCGAAAGCCAAATTTATCTAATGGCGGGGTTTATTTTGATTACGGAGATGAGAAGGATATCTATACCTTCACGGTCAATTATTACGACCCTGATTGTCATCCCCCAAAGAGTGTCATTTGTTGGGTTAATGGCATTCCCTGCCCAATGTCTCTCCATAAGGGAGCCTCTTCCAATGGAATATACCTCGTCAAGAGAAAGATGAAAGCCAAACCCAATGCCTATTATTTCACGGCGGAGGACTTTGATGGAGCAATGGTTTCCCTACCCGGGATCGGTTTCATTAGAGGTCCCGTGGTGGAAAAGACGGAGAATGAGGAACCAATCCTTTCGGATTGGAGGGTGGAGCCAAATCTTGGGGGACCAAAGACGAGATACACCTTCTATGTTACCTATAAGGACCCAGATTGCGACCCACCTTCTATCATCCAAGTGGTGATTAATGACTATCCTCATTGTCTCCGACTCCACAAAGGTAAAAAATATGAAGGCACTTATATTTTTAGAACGCATCTATTAGAATCTACCGACCACCGCTACTACTTCTATGCGGAAGACGGTCGGGGAGGAGTCCGGAGGGTTCCGGAGAGAGGAGCCTTTCACGGGCCGGTTGTGATTAGATAAAAAATTGAGGAGGAGAGATGAATAAAAGAATGAAAAGTACAATTTTTGCCCTTTTCTTTTCTTGTCTGACCCTTATTCTCTTTTCCGGTTGTCCGGGTAATAAACCGCCCAATGTCTGCGTGGTCTCCGGTCCTGCTTCTGCCTACCAATGGTCAGCACCGACTTTAAAATTTTTCACGACTGACCCGAATAAAGATGATGTCATTTATCTAATTGACTGGGGCGATGGCACGGAGATTGAGACGACCTCTAATTACAAGAGTGGTGAGACCGCCTATGTTGACCATCAGTATAAGGAGGCGCAAACATTTTCGGTGAAGGCGAAGGCGAAGGATGTGAAGGGTAATATTCAGGAGAACTGGTCGGACCCATTTTCTATCCAAATCATTGCGAATGGACGCCCGACAAAACCAATAATAACTTCAATAATTCCCAATCTCCAAACGGTGACCAAAGGGGAGTCCGCTTACTTCGTCGCCAGTGGCTCTAATGACCCAGATGGTGATAGCATTCAATATCAGTTTGTTTGGAAAAGAGGTGAGGTGGCGACCAGTTCCTTGATGGTGGGTGGGTCATTTATGGCGGGTTATAATTTCCCGGATACCGGAACTTATAATATCAGGGCACTCGCCCGCGACCAGAAAGGGGCGCTCTCCGATTCTTCCGACCCATATGTGGTTAAGGTTTTGGATGAGGGGACGGTGATTGCCACATTTTTAGATACGATCGTGGGCATTGGCGATTTCTGTTCCCCGGCGATTTTGTTCGCCGGAACCGACTCATCTTTAGTCCTGGCCGCGCCGACGACGGATGAGCCAGGTTATTACTCCCTTTTCCAGCTCGGCCTTAAAGACCTGAAGAAAAAGCGAGCGGAGGGATTAGGTGAGGACGAGGTATTTGACGGAACAGTCTCAATTGATAATTCCGGCAATATCTATGTCGCCAGTGATTGGTGTCGACTTTACTCTTTGAGTTCAAACCTCGCCCGAAGATGGAGGTTTCCTGACCCGTTGGATAGTATGATTGATATCTCAACCGCCCCGGCGATTGTCGGTAATTATGTTGTATTCGGGACAGGGAGTGAAACGAAACTTTATATCTTAAATAAAGACTTAGGGACAATTCAGGCGACTGTTTCTGTGGGAACCGGAGTGAAGTCTTCACCAGCGATTAATGCCAATAGCGAGATAATATTTGCCGATGAGATTGGTTACCTATGGAAGGTGACGACGAGTGGACAGAGAAAGTGGAAGATTTATCTTGGCGGTCCTTTTGAGGCTTCACCCTGCCTTTCCGGTAATATGATTTATATCCCAGACGCTTCGGCCCAAGGAAAGTTGTTTGCCGTTTCTGACCTTGGTGACTCTGCCCGGAAGATATGGGAATATCCTTCTGGGGCTAGTGTCTCCTCTTCACCGGTGATTGGGACGGACGGCTTTCTCTATTACACCGATGAGAATGGTTATATCCACTCGATTGATCCGAATACCGGGCAGAGAAAAGCTGGTTATCCGGTGAAATTGACTGACCGACTTGGTGGCGATGTGACGATTAAATCAACACCCGCCTTTGCCCAGGACGGAGTATTCTATATCCTCGCCTATGAGGATGGGTTTCTCTTCGCCGTCAATTTAGATGGAACTTTAAGGTGGCAGAGAGAATTACAAATTGGTGGTAAGGTGAAAAAGGTTACTTTTGAGGAGGCTGAGCCTTCGGTGATTATCGGTCCGGATGGGACAATCTACTGCCCAACTTCGGATGCGGTCTTTGCCGTTAAGGGAAGGTCAAATGGAACTCCGGCGAATACCGCTTGGCCAAGGTGGCGCCACGATAACCGGAATACCGGTAATGTCTTAAGTCAACCAGGGCGTTAAAGGAATAGAGAGGAGAGGGAGGGGAAGATTTCTTCCCCTCCCTTATTTTTTACGATGGAAGAGAAAAAGATAAGGGAGTTGATCAAAAAGGCATTAAGAGAAGATGTGGGGAAAGGGGATAAGACATCAGAATATCTCGTTGAGAAAGGGAGAATTTCTCGGGCGGTAATTAAGGCAAAAGAGGGAGGGGTTTTAGCGGGAATTAAGATTTGTCGGTTAGTATTTCAGACATTAGATAGGAATATAAGATTTCGGGCAAAAAAGAGAGACGGGGAAGAATTTGAGAGAGGTGCGACTTTGGCAGAGTTGGTAGGGGAAGCCCGCTCCATTCTGGCCGCGGAGAGGGTTGCCCTCAACTTCTTACAGAGGCTATCCGGAATCGCTACTCTGACCAACAAGTTCGTCCAAAAGACGAAAGGAACGAAAGCAAAGATTTTGGACACAAGAAAGACAACCCCACTTTGGCGGGATTTGGAGAAGTATGCGGTAAGGGTCGGTGGGGGTAAAAATCACCGCTTTGGCCTCTTTGATATGATTCTGATTAAGGATAATCACTTATGTCTGGTGAAGAATCTTGAAGAGGCACTAAGGTTAGTGAGGGAAAGGAATAAAGGCGGATTGCCGGTTGAGATTGAGGTGAAAAGTCTCAAAGAATTCCTTTTAACCCAGAAGGCTGGTGCAAAGTGGATTATGCTTGACAATATGAGTTTGAGGAAAATAAAGGAAGCGGTGAAAAGAAAGAAGCCGGGAGTAAAATTGGAGGTCTCAGGAAAGGTTAACTTAAAAAATGTCCGGGCAATTGCCAAGACCGGGGTTGACTACATCTCGGTTGGTTCCCTCACCCATTCCCCCAGGGTGATTGACATCTCCTTAGAGATTATTGGGTAGAGTCCAATTCTTTGTTAGTTGGACAAAAGTTCTTGCCGATGAGTGTAGCCAAGTACGATACTTTCGTTCTTCCACAATTACAAAACCGATTCCCAAGCCACCGATTAACACCGTAGTTGTCGGAATATTTTTGCTTTTTGACGAAATTCTTTAGGAGAAATTTTTTATTGACAGGAGGGGGAAATTTGGTAAAATTGAGAATTGGAGAAAATATGGCGAAGCATTGTGAAATATGCGGTAAAGTTGGTATGGTTGGGCATAATCTCAGCCATGCCCATAATGTGACGAAGAGGAGATTTGAACCAAACCTCCAGCGGGTGAGGGCAAAGGTCGGCAATGAGGTGAAGAAGATTTGGGTCTGCACCCGCTGTATCAAAGCCGGGAAGGTAGTGAAGGCGTAAAGAAGTGTTCTTCTTTTGTCACATCAGGGAAAGGGAGGGAATTTGAAATTCTTAATTACCGGAATAACTGGATTTGTTGGTAGCCATTTAGTGGAGTATCTTTTGGCTTTGGGCAAAGACAAAGTATTTGGGATTTACCGGTGGCGCTCCCGAATGGAGAATATTGCTCAAATCTTGGATAAGGTTTCTCTTTTGGAATGCGACTTAAAAGACCCAGTGGCTACCCGAGAGGTGATAAGAAACGTGAAACCGGACGGTATCTTCCACCTGGCGGCCCAGAGTTATGTTCCGATGTCTTGGGTCGCACCCCAAGAGACACTCTTAACCAACATCACATCCCAACTGAATATCTTTGAGGCGGTGAGGGCTGAGGGTTTGGATTGTCGGATTCAAATCGCTGGGTCTTCGGAGGAGTATGGTTATGTTCTTCCCGAAGAGGTGCCAATTAAGGAGACGAACCCTTTGCGCCCTTTGAGCCCTTATGGGGTGAGCAAGGTTGCTCAAGACCTTTTGGGTTATCAATATTTTATGAGTTACGGGCTAAAGGTGATTCGGACCCGGGCTTTTAATCACGAAGGACCAAGGAGGGGAGAGGTCTTTGTCACTTCTAACTTCTGCAAACAGGTGGCGGAGATTGAAAAGGGTAAGCGAGAACCAGTGCTTTATGTCGGGAATCTGGAGGCGGTGCGCGATTTTACCGATGTCCGGGATACGGTTAGGGCCTATTATCTCACCTTAACCAAAGGGAGACCGGGTGAAGTTTATAATATCTGCCGGGGAAAAGGCTATAAGATAAGAGAAATTTTAGACATCATCCTCTCTTTAACTAAAGCAAAGGTAGAGGTGAGAGTTGACCCCAAAAGGCTCCGCCCTTCGGATGTGATGCTCCTTTTAGGTGATGCGACGAAGATTAGAGAGGAATTGGGCTGGGAGCCAGAGATTCCGATTGAGAAGACCTTAAAAGACCTCTTGGACTATTGGCGGGAGAGGGTCTAATCATATTTAGTTGGTGAGAGTCCTCATTACTGGGGCAGAGGGGTTTGTTGGACAATACCTCACCGCTCATCTTAGGGAGAAGAGTTATGAAGTTTATGCCCTCCACCTGCTCCCGGTGTCTACTCGATTTAAAGGGGTCAAATACGAGAGATGTGATATCCTCTCTTATCGAGATTTAAGAGAGATAGTCGCCGCGATAAGACCTGAGGGCATCTTTCACTTAGCCGCAATCAGTGCGGTCGGTTTCTCTTTCTCCCATCCGGAGGAGACGCTGAAAGTGAATTTTTGTGGCACCTATAACCTCTTGCGCGCCGTGGTGGAATCTTCCCTTTCCCCCCGAATTATTTTCATCTCTTCGGCGGATGTCTACGGTCGGGTGAAGGAGAGAAGACCGATAAGGGAAGAGAGTGAGTTGCGTCCGGTGAGTCCTTATGGTCTCTCCAAGGTCTTGGTGGAGGAGTGCGCCCAAATCTTTTGGCGCGAGAAGGGGGTTGAACTGGTTATCCTCCGACCCTTTAGCCATACTGGAGTCGGTCAGCGGGAAGATTTCGTCTTTCCCTATTGCGCCAAAAGGATTGCTGAGATTGAGAAGGGGATCGGGAGCAAGTTTTTAGTCTTGGGTAATCTCAATGTGAGAAGAGACTACTTAGATGTCCGAGATGTCGTCTCCGCCTACGAGCTTGCCTTCCGTTGCGCCAGGCCGGGTGAGGTCTATAATATCGCTACCGGAAAACCGCTCTTAATAAAAGAGGGGGTTAGGTTCTTACTCTCCTTAGCCAAGAGACCGATTAAACTCTCGGTCAGTCCGAGGCGGAGGCGGCAATATGACATCCCCTATCTCTCCGGTGACTCCAAAAAGTTTCAGCAAGAGACCGGTTGGCGACCAAAGAGAGATATAAAGGAGACCCTAAAGGATTTATTGGCATACTACCGAAAGGCGGTTTAGGATGGCCAATATCTCCATTTCAGTCATCGTCGTTACTTATGAGAGCGCCTCGGATATCGCCGAATGCTTAAAGTCCATTCCGGAGAGAAAGGATTGCGAGGTCTTGGTGATTGACAACAACTCTCGGGACGAAACGGTCCAGATTGTGAGAAGGGAATTTCCCAGAGTGAGACTCATCGTCAATAAGAAAAACCTCGGCTACGCCCGAGCGAATAATCAGGGGATAAAGGAAAGTCAAGGGAGATACATCCTCCTTTTAAATCCCGATACGACGTTAAACCCGGAATTCATTGAGAAGACGGTTGATTTTATGGAGAAGAATCCGACAATTTCGGTCTTGGCGCCCAAAATTTTAAATCCGGATGGGACAGTTCAGGATTCCATTCGGGAGTTTCCCGATTACAAAATCCTTTTTTGGGAGATTACAGGTTTAGCCAAGATTTTCCCGAAGAGTTCGGTCTTTGGTCGTTGGCGGATGAGATATTTTGACTACACAAAACTTCAAGAAGTTCCCCAGCCGATGGCTTCCGCCTTGCTCTTACGCCGAGATGTCTTGGAAAGGGTTGGGTCTTTTGATGAAGAATTTCCAATCTATTATAACGATGTTGATCTCTTAAAGAGGATAAAAGAGAGTGGGTTAAAGGTTTTTTACTTTCCGGAGGCAGACTTGATTCATAAGCGGGGTGGGTCAACAAGACTTGTCTGGAAGAGGATGATATTTGAGCAACACAAGAGTTTATATCAATACTTTAAGAAACATAAGAAGGGGAAACTTCTTTATCCTTTCTTTCTCTTCACGGCAATTATCCGGCTCGGTTTTTGTTACCTTAAGATTTAATCTCACCTTAAACTTCTCTCTGACTCTGGATTGGGGTTTGAAAACTTTGAAAATTTTCTTGACCAATAACTTAATTTTAGTATAATCTCAACTTGGAGGGACATATGCTGAGGACACTTTCTTTACTTTTTTTGGTCTTTCCCCTCCTGGCTCAGGATGTGGGAGTTAGTAAGATTATGGCTCCTTCGGGAATAATCGGCACGGGCATAATTACCCCTAAGGCACAGGTGAAGAACTTTGGCCCGAATGAAGAGAGCCTCTCGGTCTATTTCTCAATCATTCTGATTGGCGGTGGTCGGGTCTATTACGAATCCGCTTTTGTTTCAATTAATGGGAATGCGACCAAGAATGTCAATTTTCCTGACTGGGATGCCCAAGTTGGCTCCTATTGGACAAGATGCTCAACCGCCCTGGCTGGTGATGTTAATCCAACGAATGATACCTTGTCGGAGAAGATATGGGTCTTATCCCTAATCCCGGGGGAATGGTTCGCCCGAGAGAGTATTCCTTTGGGAGGAGAGAAGAAGAAGGTGAAAGATGGTGGGGCATTGGTTGATGGCTCAAAAGGGAGGGAGAAGTTAATCTATGCCTTAAAGGGTGGCAATACCCGAGAGTTCTATCTCTACGATGCTCTCCTCAATCAGTGGTCTGAGAAGAGACCGATTTCCGTTGACCCGACGAACCCGAAAAATGTGAAGAAAGGTGGTTCTCTCTGTAAGGTCGGAGACTATATCTATGCGATAAAAGGGAATAATACCTTAGAGTTTTGGGCCTATGATATTGAAGGGGATAGTTGGATCAGGAAGAGGGATGTCCTTCCCGGACCGGAAGGCAAGCGGCTGAAAGGGGGGAGTTTTATCGTTGCCGGAAAGATTTCAAATCACGACCACATATTTCTGATTAAGGGCGGGACGAGAGAGTTCTATGCTTACCGTGTGGCGAATGATTCCTGGTTTCCTCGTCGGGAGATCCCTTACTTAGAAAAGGTAACCAAGATAAAGGATGGTAGTTGCCTAATCTATGACCGAGAAGGGCACCTCTATCTCTTAAAAGGAAGTTATAATGAGTTATTCCTTTATGACTGCGAATATGACACCTGGAGCCCAAGGAGACCAATGCCTTTGTTTGGCAGTTCATTAAAGAATAAGAAGGTGAAGAACGGGGCGGCGATGGTCTATGAGCGGGGGCAAGGGGTTATCTTCGCCTTGAAGGGTGGCGGAACGAGAGAGTTCTGGGCATACTTCATTGCGGGCGACTCCTGGCACGAGTTGAACCCAATTCCGCCGGGACCGAGGGATAAGAGGGTTAAAGGTGGTGGTTCGCTCTCCTTGACCGCCGGACAAATCTTTGCCTTGAAGGGTGGCGGGACGAATGAATTTTGGATGTATACCCCACCCGCATTCCGGTTCTCAGACATATTTCAAACTCCTCAGGTTTTTGCCGAGAGAAAGAAAAACTCCTCCTCAATTTTTACCCGAGAAAATATTTCGGGTGAAGGGATTTCCATTTACGATGCCAACGGAAGGAGAATAAGGCGCGGAGACTTGAAGAGAGGTCTCTACTTCTTAAAGAAGGAGCGGGATTTTATAAAGCTCGTCATTTTGAATTAGATTAGTAGATTCCGCCTCTCTTTTCTAACTTCAATTGACTTCGGGCGATTGGGGTGAATGGTGAAGAAGGGTAGCGAGTGATTAAATCCTCTAAGATTGAGTTTGCCCGCTCTTTATCATTTAAAGCCAAATAAATCTGGGCTAAACTCAAAAGTGCCTTACTGGCGAAGAAGGCGGTCGTATCCTTATAGATTATCTCCTCTAAGAGCTTAACCGCCAAATCGGTCTTTTTCTCCTCAAAATAGAGGGAAGAGAGGAGGATTTTGGCATACGGGTGGTCAATTTTCTTTAACATCTCCTCCGTTTTCTTATTCTCTTCGCATTCTAAGGAGATGAGGGCGGAGAGGAGGGGATTAATATCCGGAATGAAACTTGGCAGGAGGTTTAACTCGTAGAGTTGGTTGCGGAAGTTTGAGTTTGGAAACTTTCGGGCGAGTTCAAATGTATACCTTAGGGCTGAGTCAAATTCACCAGAGAGGAAGAGTAATTTTGCCAAATAATAATACTTCTTTTCACTTTCGGGCAGAGTTGAGATTTTTCTTATTCCCTCTTTAATCTTCCCTTCCTTTAAGAAGACCTTCGCCTCTTGGTAAGGGGTCGCTTCGGGAAAGAGGGAGCTCTCAATTTCTTTGGCCAGGTGGAAGAGGCCATTCTCTCTACAGAAATTCGCTAAGTTGCGCCACTCCCCTTTTGGGATTTTATTCAACTCAACCTTTGCCGCCTTCTCCTTTTTCATTAAGACATAGAGGCGGAAGACCTCAAGGGCATAGAGGTTATCATTCTTCTTCGCTTTCCTCTCCTGCCCGTAGATTTTCAGCGCCTCTTTATACTTCCCGTTTCTTTCCAACTCCGGCGCCTTCGCCACTTGGGCAAAGAGGGAAGAGAAGAGAAAGATCGGCAAAATAAACCTTAACATAAGTCAATTCTAATGTCAGAAAAGATAAAGTCAATTATTTTTTAATCGGGTGAAGAATAGATTTAAAGTGATTATTTAAGAGGATAAAAAGGAGAGCAAATGGGCGATTGAAATGGGGGAGACGAGAGAGGTGATAAAAAAGGAAAGGGATAAAGGATGGATGAAGGGAATTGGGAAAAGAGGGCTTTCAAAAATTTCTTTGAAGAACCCGTTCTCTGGTCAAAAGGTGAAAAGGCGAATGCGGAAGTTAGAATTTCTGGCTCTATTCATAGAGTAAGGCGTCAAAGTAGGCCTTGATTAAACGGTAGTATTCTCTCGGGTAGTTCTCTTGGAGTGACCTTAGGAGTTCCTCTTGTAAGACCCTCTTTCGCTCCCCTAAGTCCTTCGGTAAAATTGGTTTCTCGTTAATCTCAAACTCCTTCCCCACCTCCCTCTCCCGCTTCTCTTCCGCCTCTCGCTTCCGGAGGCTCCGCTCAACATCTAAGAGTCTTTGGAAAACCCTATCCTCCCTCTCAACCAACTCCCTTGTCACATTTAGTTTCTCCAAGTCCTGTTCAATTCTCTTCATCTCTTCAATTATTCCGGCCATTGAGGAGGTTAGCCCTGGTTTATCGGTGAGTCCCTTCATCATCTCTTCTAATTTCTCTCTTAAGGAGCGATGGCGACCCAAGAGGCGCTCAATCGCCGCCATCTGCTCCGCTGAGAGGGGAGAAGGCAAGGGGATTGGGATGCCACCCATCTCGGAAAGGAGCTCGGACATCTCCTTCAGACCATCGGCGAGGGCGGAGAGGAAGTCTTCTAAATCACCCCCCATCCCACCCTTCGGGGCGGACCTCAAGAGGAAGATAAGCCCTTCAATCGTATTGTTGATTAAAACCTTGCTTTCGGAGAACTTACCTTCCGCTCTCGGGTAGTTTTTCTCAAAGAGAGAAGAGCCTCCTTCCGCTAAGGCGCTCTGGGCTTTGAACAGACCATCAGCGATCCTTGGGGAGATTTGGATATGCCTTTGGGCGAGAGCGATTAAGGAATCGGCAACTGTCCTCACCCCCTCGCTTATTCCCCGGCTCTTCTCAATTAATCTCTTCTCATCTCTTCTCTCCCTGGTCTCTTTCTCCAGGTCTTCGGTGGTCTCAACGATTTCAATCAATTCCTGGGCTGACCGCTTCAACCTCTGGATTATCTCCTCCTCTCTTTTTTTCTTCATTCCCGAGGAGAGTTCCCGGAGGCGGTTGGCGAACTCGGCGATTTCCTTCCTTAGGTTTTCCGACATCTTCTTCGCCGCCGCCAACTTCCCTTCGCTCATCTTCTCTTTTATTCCTTTGGCGATTTCCGAGAGGGGTTTTTTTTCTAACTCGGACTTAATTCCGTCTAAACTCTTTTGATTCTCTCTCTCGGAAAGGGCGAGTTCCTTCAACTCCTTCTCCCAGGATTTTAGCGCCTCCTCAATCGCCTTCTCTCTCTTTGCCAGTTCCTCTCTTTCCAATCCTTTCATCGCCTCTTCAATCTTTTTCTGTTCTTTTCCGATCTCCGCCAACTTCTTCTCCAACTCTTTTAATTTCGCCTCTTCCTGGAGTCGCTTTAGGACCTCAACCGACCGCTCCAACATCTTCTTCAACTCCTCACTCGTCATCTTCATCCTCTCTAAAATTTTGGCGAAGTCTTTCTTCTCTTTACGGAGAGCCTCCCGCAGTTTGGCAATCTCCTCTCTCAATTCTTTGGGGAGGATTTCGGCGAGGAGTCTTTCCAACTCCTCCAACTTCTCCATCGTCTCCCGGTCGTAGACCGCGCTCGCCAAGAGTTCCTCCATTGCTCGGGCGACCTCTTCTCTTAGCTTCTTCAATTGGCTAATGATATCTTCCTTCTTCTGGAAGGCGGCGGCCAATGATTTTCTCTCCTCCCAGGAGAGTTTCCGTTCCTTCTTTAAGGCGGAGATAATCTCCTCAATCTCTTCGGAGACTTTCTCCGATTCCGAGAGTTGGGAGGAGAGGGAGGACTCAATCTCTCTCCTTTTCTCAACTGTCTTGGAGTAGATTTCGGCTAAGGTGGGGAAGCGGAGACGATACTCGTCCGATTTGTGAGACTTTGGGGAATCGGGGTCATTATCCCAAACGACCGCGTAATAGGTAATCTCGTCCCCGGGTAAGAGGTTGAGGTTAGTTAGGTCCCAGAGGAAAGAGATGGTGTCTGCCTTCTGGTTAGATTTCTTCTGGTAGACCTTAAAGGGTTGGCTTTCTCCTTCTTTGCCGATTCGGGCAGAGATCGTGATATCTTTGAGCCCGAAGTCGTCCAAGGCATAAAGGAGGAGGAGGATTCCCATACTCTCCGGGATCTCCATATCCCGACCGGGAAGGAGGAAGCGGACGAATGGGCTCTCATCCGGGAGGTAGTTTATCTTAATTGGGAGAGATTTCTCTTCTCCGAAATTGAGCACGACCAAGGTCTCATTCGTCGCCTTGAAGGTGAAGGAGAAGGTGTCGGACTCGGGTATCAGATTCGGGAAGGGGGAGAGGGTTATCTTCGCCAACTTATTTATCTTCCCTTCCAGTTTTACCTCGGTTCCTTTTAAGAGGCTAATCTCCTTCGGAAATTGGATTGAGGTTGGTGGCAAAGAGGTATAAGGAGGGGGGGAGAGGAGGGCGGTGAGGGAGGTTATCTCTAAGGGGGTTGTCATTCTTATCCGACCGAAGGCGACTCGCTTTAAGACCGAGACGGTGAAGGTCATCTCCTCCTTCGGGAAGAGGCGAAACTCCGCCGAGTTATTCTGAAACCTTATCGCCTTCTTCTCTTTCCCAAGGAGCAAAGAGCCGGAAGGGATTCGGTAAGGAGAGGAGAGGGAGATTCCAATCTTCACCTCTTTGTTGGGGAGAGTGATGACTTCTTTTGGGTGGATAATAATCGCTAAGGGGATTTTCTTCGGGAAGAATTTAGAATTGAAAGCGAACAGGAATAACTTCGGGAAAAAGAGGGGAAAGAGGAGGGTTATTGAGCTGGTGAAAAGAGAAGCGAAGGCTGACCTTCGCAAAAGGCGCCGGTTCAAGATTGATTCTAATCTTAGACCACCAATCATCTTCTCCGCCTCGGAGATCGCTGCCCGAATTAAGGCGGGTGAATATCCTTCCTTTCCGCTCAAGAGCTCTTTTTCCTTTTCCGCCAGGGAGATGGCGGGAGTCAATACCCCCCGCAAAATTGGGAAATTTTCTTCAAGGAGGATGCCGGTTTTAATCTTTGAATAGTCTTGAAAGAAGGGGAGAGACTTAAAGTCCCTTTTGAGATAGAGAATTAAGAGGATAAAGATGAGAGAGAAGGAGATGGCGAATGGAAAGGTGTGGGTGGTGAGGAAGATGAGGAAGGAGAGAATGGCAAAAGAGAGGAGGAGGAAGAGAAGGGAGAGAAGGTCATTAAGGACCCTCTTTCTCTTCAGCTTATTGATTTTCTCCAAAAGGTTCATCGCTTTCGCTTCCGGCGCAAGAATTTTAGACTCTCTCGGGCGAGGGAGTCTTTAATCTCTTTAATCTTATCCCGAATTTTTGCCGCCTTTTCAAACTCCAAGTTGGCGGCCGCCTTTTTCATCTCCGCGGTGAGTCGCTCCAAGAGTTTGATTTTATCCGCCTCGGCAAACTCTTCAAATTCTAACTCCTCCTCGTCGGTCTTGGCGTCGGCCACCACCGTCGTCTTCAAGACCTGCTCATAAGATTTCTCAATACTCTTCGGAGTGATATTATACTTCTTATTGTAGGCGAGTTGTTTCTCTCTTCGCCTCTCGGTCTCCGCCAATGCCTTTCGGATGGAAGAGGTGATCTGGTCCGCATAGATGATGACCTCGCCCCGGACATTTCTTGAAGCCCGTCCGGCGGTCTGGATTAGAGAACGGGCATCCCGCAAGAAGCCTTCCTTATCCCCATCCAAGATGGCAACTAAGGAGACTTCGGGTAGGTCTAAACCTTCCCGCAGGAGGTTGATTCCAACTAAGACATCAATCTCCCCGAGTCGCAACTCCCTTAAAATCTCAACCCGGTCAATCGGGGCAATCTCGGAATGGAGGTATTTCACCTTAATCCCCATCTCTTGGAGATACTCCGCGGTCTCCTCCGCCAGTCTTTTGGTTAAGGTTGTGACCAATACCCTCTCCTTCTTCTCAACCCGCTTCTTTATCTCATTGAGCAGATCGTCAATCTGCCCCTCGGTCGGTCTAATAATCATCCTTGGGTCAACGAGACCGGTCGGTCGGACAATCTGCTCAACGAACTTGTCGCACTTCTCTTCCTCATAGTCACCGGGAGTGGCGGAGGTGAAGATCACTTGTCTGATTAGCGATTCAAACTCCGCAAACTTCAAAGGTCGGTTATCTAAGCAGGAAGGGAGGCGGAACCCGTATTCAACCAAGACCTCCTTCCTTGCCCGGTCTCCCCGATACATCCCATAGATTTGGGGGATTGTGACATGGGACTCATCAATGACCATCAGGTAGTCTTCTGGGAAGTAGTCCAATAGACAATACGGTCTCTCCCCGGGTCTTCGGCCGGATAGGTGACGGGAGTAGTTCTCAATCCCGGGGCAGTAGCCAAACTCCCTCAGCATCTCAATGTCAAACTTTGTCCTTTGGGTGAGACGTTGGGCTTCCAATAGTTTCCCCTGGTCCTTCAGTTCCTTTACCCGCTCCGCCAACTCCGCCTCAATGGCGGCGATTGCCCGCTCTAAACTTGAGCGGTTGGCGATGAAATACTTCGCCGGATAGATGACGACTCGGTTCTTCTTCTCAATCGTATCCCCGGTGAGGAGGTCAAAGATTTTTATCATCTCAATCTTATCCTGGGAGAAGTAGAGGCGGATCCCATAATCCCGGTGGGAGGGGTGAATCTCCATCGTTTCGCCCCGAACCCGGAATGTTGACCTCTTCAACTCTAAGTCGTTTCGGGTGTATTGGAGGTCAATCAACTTCTCTAAGACCTCATCCCGGCCAATCCCCTTCTCTAAGTCAATTGGGAAGATTGACTCCTTAAACTCCCAAGGTTCCCCTAAGTTGTAGATGCAGGAGACCGAGGCAACGATAATCACATCCCGGCGCTCAATTAAAGAAGAGGTGGCGCAGAGGCGGAGCTTCTCAATCTCCTCGTTGATTGAGGCGTCTTTCTCAATGTATAAATCAAGTTCCGGGACATAGGCCTCGGGTTGGTAATAGTCGTAATAGGAGATGAAGTATTCAACCGCATTCTCGGGGAAGAACTGTTTAAATTCGCCGTAGAGTTGGGCGGCTAAGGTCTTATTGTGAGAGATCACGATTGTCGGTTTTTTGACCCGCTCAATCAGATTGGCGATGGTGAAGGTCTTACCCGAGCCCGTAACCCCCAAAAGGGTTTGAAACTTCTTTCCTTTCTTTATTCCGTCCACCAAATCACGAATCGCGGTCGGCTGGTCGCCGGTCGGCTTAAATGGGGCATACAACTTAAACTCCATGAACAAATTATAGACCGAAAGAAGGTTAAGTCAATCTTAATCGGGAACTGATTTCCTTAAGACGAGGACTTGACTTTTTGAAAAATTTAGTTATAATAAAAGGCGAGAGACGAGTTCTAAAAATAAAGGGAGGAGACCATGGTTAGGCGCTTCGCCTTAGTTACTTTGGTTCTCTTCGCCTGCCTCCTGGCGGTTGAGAACCGGGTTGGTAAAAGCCCAAAAGATGCGATATCCCAAAGGTTAGTGGCGAAGGGATATCAAGACGCCAGCGCTGAGAATCTGAGCGGACCGATTCAATCCCGAAACGAGAGGGAAAGTTTCCCGAAGCGGTTAGTGGAAATGAAGGAGAAGATAAAGAGCGGGGAGAGAGGTTTCCGCAAGGGAGAGAAGAGAAGAACTCCGTTATCCGGCAGAGAAGGGAAGCAACCAAAAGTCAGTCCTCAACCTGCGGACTCGTTAAATTGTCGGCTCTTGGGGAAGATAGTCTATCCGCCGTTTCTTTTTGAGTATGCGACAAGTTGCGTTACTGACCCCTTTGGTAATTATTCCTATGTTGGTGGTGAGAGTGAATTCGGTAATATCGTCATCCTGAATACTTCTGACCCTTCTTCTATCCAGCTGACAGGCTCTTTAATGACTGGGATTTATTGGCTACCGAGTCTCTTCAAGGAAGGAGATTATCTCTACGCGGTCGGTGAAGGCGAGGCTGGTGGTGAATTGGCAATCGTTGATGTCTCCGACCCCCAAAATCCAAACCTTGTCGGCTCCCTCCGAGACGGAGCGGTTTCTTGTTTTTATGATGTGATGGTTCAAGGAGATTATGCCTATATCGGCGACCGAAATGGGTTTCGGGTCGTTGATGTCTCAGATCCCGAGTCCCCTCAGCCAGCTGCCTATCTTAACTACGGCGAACCTTGCTGGAACATCTACCTCTCGGGCTCTTACGCCTATCTGATTGAGGACTGGACTCGGTTTCGTATTATTGAGATTTCCGACCCGACAAATCCGCAGGAGAAGGGTTTGTTAACGATACCGGAGATTTGGGACTGCGCGGTTTTTGGAGATTACGCCTATGTCGGCGGTGAAGAAGGCTTGTATCTGGTTGATATCTCTGACCCTGAAGACCCTCAGATTTTGAATTCCTTCCCCGAGATTTCTGGTTTCCTGATGGAAATCTCCGGCGACTACCTTTATCTCGTTGGGGAAGCAGAAGAAACTGGATGGGGAATTTTCATCTTTGACCTCCAAAACCCAATCAGTCCTAACCTGGTGGCTTGGTTTGAACCTGATCTCGGGTTAGAAGATGGTGATGGTCTTTCGGTCCAAAACCAAATGATTTATCTTGCCGGAGAAGACCTCTTCCAGATTTTTGACGCCACCGACTTCGGACCACCAGTGATTGGGAGTTCCGGCAATTGGTCGGGAAGCGGGATTGATCTCCAAGGGAACTATGCCTATTGCCTAAGTCTTTTCCCGAGCGAGTTGCATATTGTTGATATCTCAAACCCAGCCGCGCCAAATGAACTCGGCTCTTGTAATACCAGTTATCCCTTAGACATTGACCTCTTAAACAACTACGCCTATGTAGCGGAAGGAGAAGCCGGTTTAAGGATTTATAATATCTCAAGCCCAACCAATCCCTTTTTCGTCGGAGAGTATAATACCAATGGTTTTGCCTCCGGAGTCTTTGTCCAAGGGAATCTGGCCTATGTGGCGGATGGAGCGGAAGGACTTCTCATTCTTAATGTCTCTAATCCAGCAAATCCAACTTATCTCGGCTCCTTTTCTGGAATTGATGCCCAGAAGGTCTTTGTGAGTGGAACCTATGCCTATCTGGCGGGCAATAACGGTTTCTGGATTCTGGATGTCTCTGACCCAGAAAACCCATCCGGGCTTGGCTCTTGGCAAGATGGATTTCTCTATGATGTCTATGTCTCTGGTGGCTACGCCTATCTTGTCGGTTATGACCTCAACTATAAACCTCTCTTTGCAATCTTTGATGTCTCTGACCCGGGAGTTCCAGGTCTTGTGGGAAGTCTAAGGGAGAGGGGTTATTCGGTCTTGGTTCAAGGAGGATACGCCTATCTCTCAGCCAGTGAAGGGTTAAAGATTATTCATATCAGCGACCCTCGTAATCCGGAAAGGGTTGGTATCGCGAATGCCTCAGCCAGGGATGCTCGGGTTATCGGTAATTACGGCTATCTAGTCGGTTATGGATTAAAGGTAGTTGACCTTACTGACCCAACCGGTGGAATCTATCTCGCTGGGGAATATGAGTTGGAAGAATGGGAAAATGCGATTTACGATCTCTCTGTCTCTGGTCTTTACGGGTATGCGGCCTCGGATTCTGGCTTCCAGTGCCTAAAGATTATCCCGAGAAATAATCCCCAGGGTATGGGCACATACCCCTTAAGACGGGGTCGGGCTTTGGATATGAAGGGCAATTACGCCTATCTCCTGGATTACGAATCCTTATATGTGATTGATGCAACAAACCCAACGAATCCAGGAAGGGTTAGTTCCTATCCAGGCAGGTTCAGTGATATAAAGATAGCCGGAGATTATGCTTATCTTTCTCATTTTAATACCCTAATTGTCCTTAACACCGCCACTCGTCCACCCAGTCCTGTCGGTTCCCTTGCCCTTGAGGGCTCTCTCCATAATATCGCCATTTCTGGCTCCTATGCCTACATAACCGGCAATCATAATATTTCCGGAACCGGGTTCTTTGTTATTGAGATCTCCGACCCAGAAAATCCAGGATTCGTCAACTTCGTCCAACAAGAAGGTTATCCGAGTAAACTCTTTATCCTTGATAACCGCCTCTATATTGTTTCTGGTCATACTGGTCTCTACATCTATGACATAACAGCTCCAGGAGCTCCTACTCTCCTTGGTCGTTATCAAGAATCTGGGTGGTTTAGGGATGTGGCGGTAGTGAAGACCCCTCCTCCGACGATAAAATCCTATGCCTTTTTGATAACGAGTCTTGGTCTGCGGGTGGTTGATGTGACCAATCCGGAAAGCCCATCTCTTTTCGGTTATTACACGCCCGCTGTAGATGAGTATTATTGCCTTGCTCTCTCTGGTCCTTATGCCTATATCGGTAGTCTGTTCGGTTTCTCAATCATTGAGGCGGATATCCCAGGTTTTTCTGAGATTTGGCAGAAGTTACCGGAGATTAGCGGTCAACCGAGTGGAAAGAATGTGAAGGGTGGAGGTGGGATAACCGGCTTAGGCGAGAATCTCTACCTCTTATTGGGCAATAATACGAGAGACTTCCTCAGATATAGCCCGACGAGTAACTCTTGGACAGCCCTCTGCTCTCTCCCGGCCGGGGAGAGGAATAAGAGGGTGAAGAAGGGAGCCTATATCGTTGACGATGAAACTTATGTCTATGCCTTCAAGGGTGGTGGGACCAATGAGTTCTATAAGTATGACCCGGCTAGTAACTCTTGGTCTTCCTTAAACGAACCCGGTTTTGCCAAAGGGATGAGAGGTGGCTTCGCCTCCTATGTGAACTACACCGGCAACTACATCTATGCTGGAAGCGGTGCCTCAAATAACGAGTGGAAGAGATTTAATATCGGAGATAATACCTGGGAACCAGCTACCCCGACAACGTTACCAGCGGAAAAGGTGAAGGTTGGCAGTGGGCTCACATTTGATGGTGTGAATCGGCTCTACTTCTTATTGGGTGGCGGTAAGAAGAACTACTTCTGGTATTGTAACCTCAGCGCGGAGACACCGGAATGGATAAAGGTCTGCTCTTTACCCCTAATTGCCCAGACGAGGAAGAAGAAGGTGAAAGAGGGTGGTTGTATTGAGTTCTTTGACGGGAAGGTCTATGCGGTGAAAGGTGGGAATACGAAGGAGTTCTGGTCCTACGACCCAACAAGTGATAACTGGACCTATCTCGGTGAGATTGAGGCGACAAAGGGGATAAAGTGCGGAAGGTCCTTGACCTCAAATGACCTTGGGATTTACTGCCTGATTGGCAACAATACAAACGAGGTCTTCTACTACGGAATCAGTGCCTTAGCCAAATTGTTAGAGCCCTCAACTATGGGTAGGGTCTCCCTTAATAGAGAGATTACCTTTACCGCGCTGCCGAATCCAACCCGAGGGTTGGTAAATATCCAATATTCTCTGCCCAAGGATGAGTTCGCTACTTTCAAGGTCTATAATGTCTTGGGTGAGGTCGTGTATTCAAGAAAAGGGAAGTCCGGTCAATTTACCATCAAGAATCTGCCCGCTGGTATTTATCTCTTGCGCTTTGAGGCAAAGGGCGATAAAGAAGAGAGAAAACTTATCGTTGTGAAATAAAAAGGAGACGCCCCGGGGAAATCCCGGGGCGTTTTATTTTTAGGTATCCCTGCCATATAAATCTTCTCTAACTGGGAGCCTAACGGAAGAGGGATATTTTTAATATTCTTTCCCAAAATCCTCTTGACACCTTTGGATTTTTTATTATCTTTAAAAAGATAATGCGTAAATCTCCGTAAATAGGAGGTAATATGGTTAAAAGAATCGCTTTGACTATGCTTTTCTTCGGGGCATTTGCATTTGCTCAACACTGGGTGGAAATTGGCACGGGGACAGCGATTGAGCGCTATCCATTTGACCGTTTATACCGCTACACCCGTTGGGAATACCTTTATCTCCAAGAAGAGATTAACTACTCTGGTCTTCTCACTCATCTCGCTTTTTATGCGGACTCCATCGGTGATGGGTTGGCGATTGAAAGTGTCTTAATTTATATGAAGGAGACGACAGCAGTTACCTATCCCAGTGCTCAGTATAATTTAGACGGTTATACCTTGGTCTATTCCGGAAGATTTCCCAACTCTCCGCCCCGAGGCGAATGGAAGTCAGTGGCGCTTACTAACCCATTCTATTACACCAATCGGAAGAACCTCTCCATCCTTATTCTCCAAGGTCCCCAGGAACCGGTGGCTCAGCGTCCTTATTATCGCTATACCTCCACATCTCCCAACAATCGGGGTCGGAGAGCGGCGGCGAATGGTCCTCAACTCCAGTTGTACGAAAGCCCAAACAGGGCGAATATCCGTCTTGGTTTTGCCACAACCGGTGTAAATGGTTCAAAGAAAGAAAGGACGGCCTTCTCTGGGAAAGGGACAATCACCCCCTCTTTACTCTCTCTTTCCAACAAAGAAGAAGTCGGTTTAAGAATTTACAATATCTTTGGTAAACTTCTCTACCCCTCTTCAAAAGATATGGAAATCTCTTTCCTCAGAAACCTGCCGGCGGGAATCTATCTCTTGCGCTTTGAGGCAAAGGGCGATAAAGAAGAGAGAAAACTTGTCGTTCTGAGATAGCCCTTCTCCGAAAAGGAAACCTCGCCCCAGAAATGGGGCGGGGTCTTATTTTCCTAAAATGTCAGTGTCACTATCATTTTCTTTATCACCAAATTTTTATAAGCATATGATTTTACAGAACTTATTTGATTTTTTCTTAAAGATGGGGGACGGTAGGGGGAGTCTACCTTTCATCCGGGAGAGAGACCTAAGTTTTGGTCTAAGGAAAGGGCTAATTTTTCGCTCAATTGACGGTCTAATCTCTTTTCTAATTCTTTATCTAACATTTGGTCTAATTTGAGAGGAAAGAGAAGGTCAAAAAGCGAGTCTAAGTTTTGGTTTAGGCGAAGAACTAAGTTTCAAGCTAAGAGAAAGTCTAATTTTCGGTGAACTTATCTCTTTTTCCAGCTCCTTGGGATTGGGAGAGGTATCTCTTCATCTCCAGAATTTCTTCCCTCTTTTTCAGATAGAGGAAGGCGGTGTTGTTGTGAAGGAGCGGGTCAATCTCTTTCCCTAAGTTTAAGCGCTCATATTCTTTTGTCCCGGGGATTGGTGAGAATTCGGCTAAGTGGCACTTAATCCCTAACTGGAGCACGAAGTCTATGCTCTCTTTTATATCCGAGACCGTCTGTTGGGGTAGACCGAGAATTAAATAGGCGTGGAGGTCTTCCTTCTTAAAACCCGCCCCCTTCAATCTCTCAACCGCTTGGCAAAACTCTTCCGTCTTAACCTTATCACCGGTCTCTTTCAATAAAGAAGGGGAGACGGTCTCAAGACTGAGATAGACCGTCTTGAAGTTGGCTTGGTAGAGGAGATTGGCTATCTCTTCATCAATGAATCGGGGATGGAGACCATTTGGGGAGTGGAAGTTTACCTCGCCTCTCATCTTCGCCAATTCGCTCAGGATTTCTTTGAGCTGGGGGTGATAGAGGAGGGCGTCATCAAAGAAGGCGATATTCTTGACCCCGAGACGGAGATAATATTCCATCTCTTTTAATACTAACTTCTGGTCTCGGTAGGTGAACTTTGGGTATAAGACCGGAACTGCACAATAGGAGCAGCGGAAAGGGCAACCACGAGAGGTTAAGATTGAGATTGAATCCAATTTTTGGTAGAGGTCATAGGCCAAAGCCGGGATTCGGGAGAAGGGGAGTGGCGGTAATTCCGGCAGGTATTTCCAAAGGTTCTCCTCAAAAGGACCGGGGATGACAAAATCCGCCCCAGAATTTCTTTGGGCGTGCTCGGGACAGAGGGTGGCATAGATGCCCCCAAGAAAGACCGGAACTTTTGGGAATCTTCTCTTCAAGATTTTTATGGCGGTGAAGACCCCAGGATACCAATAGGTCATTCCGGAGGTGACGAAGATGAATTGGGGCTCTTTCGTCTCGGAGAGAATCTCTTCAAAGGAAGAGATTGGGATGCCGTAGCGCTTATAGCGTCGGGGGATACCTTTATAGACTTCTGGCTTTTCCCCAACTACGGAGGGAAGCTTTCCCCGACCGAAGCGGTCAACCTTTTGCCTTTTTATCCCCTTTAAGACCGGGTGGTTTCGGTCAAGGCAGTCAAGGAGAGAGACCTCAAAGCCAAACTGCCGAAGGTAGGAAGCCAGGTAGAGGAGACCGAGCGGCTTTAAAAAGAAGTCAAAAGCCTTAAAGTCATAAATCCAGGGGTTGACTAAAAGGGCACGTTTCATTGAGTAGAGTTAGGGTTTACTCTTTTTCTTTAATAAGGCGGTGAGGAGAGAGAAGGAGAAGAGCCGGCGGTTGAGATGATATTCTAAATCCATCTGGAGAGAGAGGAGCCTTTCAATTCGGCTGATCTGTTCCTCAAAGTTAAATCCTTCGGGATAAAGGATCTCATAATTTTTGAGACCGACCTTATTCAAGAGTTGGGAGTGGAGGAGGAGGATGAGGTTTTCAATGATCTCCCCAAAATCAGTTTGCCGGCCGGCTTGTCCGAAAGCAAAGCGAGCCAGTTCGTCAATCAAATCCAAAAGGGAAGGGAGAGAAGGGGAGAGGGCTGAGGAGAGGACCTCCTCCGGGATGGGAAACGGGTTGTCAAGAAAGTCAAGGGCCCGACGCAGACTGCCATAGGCGAAGGCGAGTGCCCTTTGGACAAAGACCTCCCCATAGCCCAATCCTAAAAGATATTCCCGAATTGATTCATCAGGAAGAGGGGGGAAGTAGATTGGAAAAGAGCGGGAGCGAATCGTCGGGAGGAGGGAAGAGAGGCGGGAAGTCAAGAGGATAAATCGGGTATCGGCCTGGGGTTCTTCTAAGGTCTTTAATAATGCGTTACTGGTCTCAACCAGCATCCGCTCCGCATCAATAATGACCACCACCCGGTTCGGGGCGGAGAGTGGCTTGAAGCGCATCTCGGAAATAAGGGAATGGACTTCCTCTAAGGGGATGAGATAGGTCTTGGGAGTCTTTGGCCGCCTCTGGTTTAAGGAATAACTCGGGCGGAGTCGGCTCAGGTTTTCTAAATATCTTTCTTCATCGCCATCTTTCGGTCTCGGTGGTTTCGGGAAGATAATCTTCAAATCGGGGTGGCGGAGTTGGGCAACATCCTGGGCGACCCGAGGGTTATCAGGTTGATTTTGACCGATGAGCCTTTGGGCGAAGGTGAGGGCGGTTGTCCTCTTGCCGACGCCAGCTCTTCCCCAAAAGATTAGCGGTGGAAAGTAGGGCTTAGCCAGTAACCTCTCTAATTGGGCAAAGACCTTCTCGGAACCGAGGAGATTGGCAAATGGTCTTATCTCGCCAGCCATTCTAAGGGATTGACCGGTCGCCCTTCCTTCCGGATCTCAAAGTGGATAGTTTCGTTCGCTTTACCCAAGACCTCTCCCTTCGCCAATTCCTGACCAACGCCGACCGTAATTTCGGAGAGGTCAGAATAGATGGTGTAATAACCTTCCCGGTGGTCCACAATCACCATATTGCCATAACCGAGAAATCGCCCGGCATAGACAACCCTTCCCTTGCCGATGACCCGCACCCCGGCGCCAACCGGGCATTCAATGTCAATGCCGGTATTTTTCGTTCGGGTCTTGTATTTGGGATGAAATTGGCTGCCGAAGCTGGAGACGACCTTTCCTTTATAGGGCCAAGGCAGGCTCCCTTTCATCACCTCAAAGAAGTGGGCACCGGGGGCTAAGCGCCGGGCTTCTCTCTTTTTCTCCAACTCACTGATCAGGTTCTCTAACTTTGCCTTTGCCGCTCTCAAATCCCTTTCCAGTTTTTCCTGATTCGCCTTTTCTCTTTGAACCCGAGAGAGAATCTTTCTTTCTAAATCTTTCGTCTCCTTTAGTGAGGTCTCCTCTCGCTTCTTCTCGGTCTGGATTCGAGCCAATTCTTTATAGGCCGACAAAAGGCTTTTCTCCTTCGCCTCAAGTTCCTTCTGTAATTGGGAGAGGCTCTCAATGTTGCTTTTGCTTTCCCGGGCGATGTATCTCAAATTGATGACCTTCCGATAGACCTCGGGCAAGGTCTTAGCGGTTAGGTAAAACTCCAAGGGGATGAGGCGGGTAATTTTGTAAAAGAGGAACATGATTTGGGAGAGATTTTTTTTCGTTCGGGCAATTTTTGTTTGGGTATTGGCGATCTCTCGCTTCACCCGGGCGATCTCTTTCTCTTTTAGGTTGATTAAGTTAGCCAGTTGTTGGATATATCTTCGGGTTACGGAAATCTTCTCTTCCACTGCGGAAATCCTCTTTAAGGTGCCTTTCTCCTCTTGGGTCAGTTTTTTGATTCTCTCTTCAATTTCGGATAGTTTTCGCTTCGTCTCCTCTAACTGAGTCTTCTGGCTTTCAATCTCGGTCGCGATGCTTGCGGGCGAGGCAGGGTCAAAGGCGAAGAGAAAGAAGGAGAAGAAAAGAGAGCCGAGGAGGGCCTTTCTCATTTTCTCTCAAACTTCATTCGGGAGAGGGCGGTGAAAGAACCCAAAATCCCTAAGATGGCGCCAAGCGATAAAGAGAGGAGGAGGATTGAGAGGGTGGGGAAGGAGAAAATGATAAGGGTTCGGGAGACAAAATAATTTAAGAGGGCGACACCGAGAAAGGCGAAAAGACCACCCCCGAGACCCTGGAGAAAGCCTTGGAGATAAAAGGGGGCGGAGACAAGGTATTCGCTCGCCCCGACCAGGCGCATAATCTCAATCTCTTTGGCGCGTTGGAAGAAAATCGCCTCGATGCTCTGAAAGGTGATGAAGATTACCGCAACCCCGACGGCAAATAAAATCCCCAAGGCGGCGAGGAGGGCAATCCGGAGGGTCTTTTCTAACCGCTCCAAGATTTTTCTTCCGGACCAGACCTCTTTAATCCCCGGGATATTGGTTAACTTCTTTTCCACGGTCAAAAGGGCGAGAGAAGACCGGAGGTTCGGTTCCAGTCTTATCCGAAGGGAGTTGGGCAAGGGGTTTTTGTCTAAGGCGGATAAGATGCCAACATCTTCCCCTAAATCCTCCTCCAATTCTTTCAAGGCCTCATCCTTGGGCACATATCTCACCTCTTTTACCCCGGCGATTAAAAAGACCTTGTCCGCAATCTCCCGATAGGAGACCTTCTCTTCTAAGAAGGCGTAGATTTCAATTCGGTTGCTGGTCTCTCTCACTAAGGAGAAGATGTTGAGGGTGAGGGTGAAAAAGATTAAGAAGAGGAAGAGGCAGATGGCCAAAACCAAGGAGGCGAGGAAGAAATTGAGGCGGTTCAATCTTATGGTTCGGAAGGTCTCTTGGGCGACGAATTTAAGATTCATTGGAGCTTGGTTTCAACTCGTCAACGATTTGACCGGCGACCATCTTCACCACCCGTTTCTTTAATAACTTCGGCCATTCTAAATTATGGGTGGCGACAATCAAAGTCTTACCTTGGCTATTCAACGCCAAAAAGATTTTGATAATCTCTTCCGCCGATTCTGGGTCAATGTTGCCGGTTGGCTCGTCCGCCAAGATGATGTCGGGTTCCTTGGCTAAGGCCCGGGCGATGGCGACCTTCTGTTGCTCACCACCGGAGAGTTGATGGGGATAGTTATCTAACTTGTTGAGAATTCCCAATTTTCTCCCGGTCTCAATGATTCTCTCCTCAATCTTCCCTTTGGGGAAGTTGATGGCGTAGAGGGCAAATTCTAAGTTTTGGTAGACGGTTCGGTCGGAGAGCAACTTAAAGTCTTGGAATACTATCCCGATATGGCGGCGCAACTTACAAACCTCCCGCCAAGAGAGGCTGCGGAGATTGCGCAAGGACTTGCGTCCCGCTTCGCTAACCGCGATGAAAACCTCACCGCTGGTCGGCAACTCTTCTCGGTAGAGCAATTTAAGGAGGGTCGTCTTTCCGGCTCCGGTCGGACCTTGGAGGAAGAGGAATTCACCCTTCTCAATATCTAAGGTTATATCCTTCAAGGCGACCCAAGAATTGGCATAAACCTTTGAGACATTCCGCAGAGAAATCATAGACCATTTTAGGAAATCTTCGGAATAAGTCAACCACTTTTTAATCTTGACAGGGAGGCTCTTTTCTCTTAAGATTGAAGAGTTATGCATCAGAATACTAAGGTAGTTCACGGGAAGGAGATTTTAGGCGAAAGACATACCCGCTCCCTTTCCGTCCCCATCTATCAGACCGCCCTCTTCACCTTCGCCAGTGCCGAGGAAGGGGCGCAGATTTTTGCCGGAGAGAAGGAAGCCTACTTTTATACCCGTTTAGGTAATCCGACAATCCGGGCCTTAGAGGAGAAGATGGCTTTCTTAGAAGAGGGGGAAGATGGGGCGGCTCTGGCTTCTGGAATGGCGGCGATTGCCGGGACCCTTCTCACCATCAGCCAAAAGGGTGATGAGATTATCGCCTCCTATCCAATCTACGGTTGCACCTACTCCCTTCTCACCTCGGTCCTTGCCCCCCTGGGAATTAGGACCCATTTCGTCCGAGCAAGAGACTTTTTCTCCGAGGCGAAAAAGGTCCTCTCCCGGAAGACGCGTTCCCTTTTGATTGAGAGTCCAACCAATCCGACCTGCGAGGTGATTGACATCCGAGGGGCAGCGAAGTTGGCTCATTCGGTTAATGCCCTTTTGATTGTTGACAATACCTTTGCCACTACTTATAACCAGAGACCCCTAAAATTGGGGGCGGATATTGTCGTCCATTCGGCAACGAAGTTTCTCTCCGGGCACGGTGATACCTTGGGTGGCTTAGTGATTGGACGGAAGGAGTTTATTCAGGAGTTGAAGGATAAGGCTTTGCGTTGTCTGGGTGGCGTGATGAGCCCATTTAATGCCTGGCTCATCTTGCGGGGGTTGAAGACCTTAGGCGTGAGGATGGAGAGGCATAATGAGAATGGGCTGCGGGTGGCCAAGTTTCTCGCCCAAGAGGAGAAGGTTAGCAAACTCTTCTATCCCGGACTTCCCTCTCATCCCCAATATAAAATTGCCAAATCCCAGATGACTGGTTTCAGCAGTATGCTCGCCTTTGAATTGAAAGGGGGGAGGGAAGCCGGTCGGATTCTGATGAATAGCATAAGACTCAGCCTCTGCGCCATCAGTCTTGGCGATACCGCCACTTTGATTGAGCATCCCGCCTCTATGACCCACTCCGCCTATTCTAAGGAGGCACTAAAAGCTTCGGGGATAAGCGAAGGTTTGGTGCGGATGTCGGTGGGGATTGAGGATTATCGGGATATAATTAGTGACCTAAAACAGGCATTGGCAAAGATATAATTCCTCGGTGGAGGAGGCGTTAGAGAAAATCTTGGCGCGCGACAAGAGGTATAAACTACCCGCTTATCTCTTCATCTTTGAGGCCTTAGAATATACCCAGAAGAAAAAGAAGAAGAGGGGGCACTTGACCGGGAAGGAACTCTTGGCCGGAATAAGAGATTTGGCGCGGGAGAAGTTTGGGCGAATGGCAAAGACGGTCTTCGGAGAATGGGGAGTGAAGACGACCGATGACTTTGGCGAGATTGTCTTTAACTTGGTGGCGGAGGGTCTCTTGCGAAAGACCGAAGAGGACAAGAAGGAGGATTTCCACGATGTCTATTCTTTTGATGAGGTCTTTATCAGAGATTATGAGATAAGATTAAATGGGAAATAGAAGAAGCCTTGAATTTTTCTTTCGGGAGAAGCTCCCCAATCTCATCCCTAATTATGAGAAAAGAGAAGGGCAAATGCAAATGGCTCACACGATTGAGGAGTGCCTTTTTAGAAAAAAGAACCTTTTCGTTGAAGCCGGAACCGGTATCGGAAAGAGTCTGGGTTATCTCTTACCACTCATCCTTTATGCCAAAAGAGAAGGGAAGAGGGTCTCTGTCGCAACCTACACAAAAATCCTCCAAGAGCAGTTAATAAAAAAGGATATTCCAATCGTTCAAAACCTGTTTCCCTTTCGGGCGGCGGTCGCCTACGGTTCCGAGAACTATATCTGTCAACGCCGATTACGGAGCAGTCTTAATTATCGCCTCTTTGAGACCGAGGAAGAGAAGTATCTGCGAGAGAAGGTATTGGGTTGGAGTGAGGCGAAGAAGGGTTTGGTCTTAGACTTTCCCGAGACACTCCCGCCTTTCCTGCCCAGTAAGATAAATCGGAGTCGTGAGAACTGTCAAGGGAAGAGATGCCCTTATTTCGCGGAATGTTTTTATCATTTGGCAAAGAAGGAATGGGAAGCGGCTGACCTTCTGGTTATCAACCACTCCCTCTTCTTTGCCCATTGCGCCGCTTCTTATCGCTTGCTACCCGAGTTTGAGGCAATTCTCTTTGATGAGGCGCACCGCTTAGAGGAAGCCGCGGTCGGTTATTTTGGGATTGATTTATCCAATTTTGGTTTAAGGAGAACTTTTCACCTTCTTTACCAACCGAAGAGGGAGAGAGGTCTTCTCGTTCAACTTCCCCTCCCTTCCTCCCAGCGAGAAGAATTAAAGAGAAAGGTTAGGGAACTTCTCTCTTCTCTGGATAACTTCTTTTTTGAGGTTAGAGAGAAGTTAGAGCCAAGGAAGAGAATTCTCTCACCCCCTTCCTTAGCCAGTAATTTCCTCTTTCTATTAGAAGATTTCAACTTTTCTCTGGCAAAAATTTGGCGAGAGATGGAAGAGGGTGAGATTAAGTTGGAATTGTTTGGGATAATGAAGGGATTGAAAAAGAGAGAGGGGGAGTTGAGAGAGTTTCTCTCTCTGGGCCGAAGCGATTTTGTCTACTGGCTGGAAGAGGAGGAAGAGATGGTCTATCTGAAGAGCGCCCCAATTTCCGTAAGCGAGATAATTAAGGAGGTTTTGGAAAAGTTTAAGGTCTTTATCTTGACCTCCGCGACTCTGACCGTGGCCGGGGATTTCACTTTCTTGACGAGCCGTTTGGGAATTGGCGAGGGGGAAAAGAGAATTTTCCCTTCCCCATTTGCCTATCACCGCCAGAGCCTCCTCTTTGTAGATGAAAGATTACCTTTTCCTAATGCCGAGCGGGATTTTGGGCCGAAATGCGCCAAGGTGATTGATGAGATAATTGAGATGGCGAAGGGGCGGACCTTAGTCCTCTTCACCAGTTTTCAGATGATGGAAGAGGTCTTCGCCCTCTGCTCAAAGGGAAGGTATCGCTTCTTAAAGCAGGGTGACCGTCCTCCTTATTCTCTATTGCGAGAATTTCAGGAGGACACCACCTCTTGCCTCTTTGCCACGACCTCTTTCTGGCAGGGGATTGATGTGCCGGGTGAGGCGTTGAGTTGTCTAATTATTACCCGTCTCCCTTTTGATGTCCCGGATGAGCCAAGGATTGAAGGGATTGTTGAGGATTTGAGAAGAAGGGGGATAGAGCCATTCTGGACATTTCAACTCCCCCAAGCGATTCTCCGCTTTCGGCAAGGGTTTGGTCGGCTAATAAGAAATAAGACCGACCGGGGAGTGGTTTGCGTCTTAGATAAGCGCCTCACCCGAAGAAGTTACGGGAGTCTCTTTCTCAAATCTCTCCCGGATGACCTACCACTGACCGTAAATATTAACTTAGTCGCTGGTTTCTTTAAGAAGATTTGAGATGGAGCCATCTTACCTCTCGGTTGAGATAAAAAGGATTAAGGAAGAGGCACTCTCCCTTTTGGAGAGTTGCACCCTTTGTCCTCGGGAGTGCCGGGTTAACCGGTTAAAAGATGAGAAGGGCTTTTGCGCCACTGGTCGGAAGGCGGTTATCTCTTCTTTCGGTCCACACTTCGGCGAAGAACCGGAACTGGTTGGGACCTTTGGTTCGGGAACAATTTTCTTCTCTTACTGCAACTTAAATTGCCTCTTCTGTCAAAACTACGAGATAAGTCAACTGGGTGAAGGGCGAAAGAGGGATGAAGAAGAGATTGCCCAGATGATGCTCTATTTACAAGATATCGGTTGTCACAACATAAACTTAGTCTCACCAACTCATATCGTTCCCCAGTTTTTGGAGGCATTAGAGATAGCGGCGAGGAAAGGGTTAAAGATTCCCATCGTTTACAACTCCGGCGGTTATGATAAGGTGGCGACCTTAAAATTATTAAAAGGGGTGATTGACATCTATATGCCGGATATGAAGTATGGGGATGAGGAGAATGCGCAGAGGTATTCCAATGCCTTGAACTATTTTGCGATAAATAGGTTGGCGGTGAAAGAGATGCACCGCCAGGTTGGTGATTTGGTTAATGATGAACGAGGGATTGCCCAGAGGGGGTTAATCATTAGGCACTTGGTCTTGCCCAATCGGATTGCCGGCTCCTTTAAGGTTTTAGAGTTTATCGCCAAGGAGATATCAAAAGATTCTTATGTCAACATTATGGCGCAATACCGCCCCTGTTTTCATGCCAACCGTTACTTAGAACTCTCCCGGCGGATAACCGAGGAGGAGTTTAGAGAAGTGATTGAATACGCCCGGAGTTTAGGACTGAGGCGGGGCTTCAATTTTAGAGACCAAGCAGTTCGGGGATGAAGCGGGAGACTTCTTGAGGTCTTCCTTTGATTCGCTTGGGATAGGAGATGTAGACCTTCTCTTTTGCCCGACTCAATGCCACATAGCATAACCGCCTCTCTTCCGCCAGCCCCTTTTGGGAGAGGAGGTTGCTCAATAAGGGGAATTGTCCCTCCACCATCCCGACTAAGAAGATAATGGGAAACTCCAAGCCTTTGGCGGCGTGGACCGTCATCAACCGAACAAAATCCTTTCCCCAGTCAACAACCGCCAAATCCTCTAAGAGGGAAACCCTTTCGGCGAACTCTTTCCCTTCTGACCAGGAGAACCCTTTTGCCTGCTCAATCAGTTCTTTCACATTATCAATCTTTATCTTTTCCACGCTTCCTCCTCTCTTCTGCCAGGCGGCGAAGAGGGGTGAGTTGACGACCAAAATCTCTAAGACCTCTTCCACCTTCATTTCATCCCGGGCAGAGAGAATTTTATTGACCAGGGAAAGAAAATGATTCACTTTCTTATCCGATTTTGGAGCGAGGAGGGTCTCATTTTCTGCCTGTAGCCTCTCTTTTTGGATTTGGGCTAACCAGGCAACAATTGTTTTTGTCTCGGCAATATCTCGCTCAGCGATGGCTCTGAGGAGGCGGGTGAGATTTTTGATCTCCTCTCTTTCGTAAAACCGCTCATTGCCGATAACATTGTAAGGGATATTGGCAAATCCCAACTTCTCTTCGTAGATTCTTGATTGGTAGTTGGCGCGGCAAAGGACGGCAATTTCGGAATAAGAACGCTTTTCTTTCTTGACTAACTCTTTAATTTTCTTTACCAAAAAGAGCGCCTCCTCCTCTTCGTTTTCCGCTGGGAATAACTCAACACTACCTTCTTCTTTGGTAATGATGATGGGCGGTTTCTCTTTCTCTTCTTTGAGGAGATTGGACAAGACCTGGTATATCCTCTGGGGGAGGCGGAAGTTTGTGGTCAGGTGATAGACCCGGCAGGCGAAGTCATCTTTCGCGAGGGAGATATTCTGGGGACGGGCGTTTCGCCACTCATAGATTGATTGGCTGGCATCACCGGTTAAGAAGAGGTAATTTTTTGGGGGGGAGAAAAGTTGTAATATCTGATATTGGGTGGGAGTTAGGTCTTGGAGTTCATCAACGAAGAGCCTCGGGAACTGGTTAGTATACTTCTCTCTAATCTCGGGGAAATTTGAGAGGAGTTGATGGGTATAATAGAGCAGGTCATCAAAGTCAAGGATATTTTTCTCTCTCAGAGAATCCTGGTATTTTTTGTAGGCCTCGGCGACCAATTTCTCAAAAGGACCTTTTGCCTCCTTCATCGCCGCTTCCGGGGAGAGGGGGATGGATTTGAGTCGCTCAATCTCCCGCTTTATCCGCTCAATCTTCTTTTCGCCCGCCCCGGGGATAAAGAATTGCCGGGATTTTGGGAATGGTTCAACGACCTCAAAGTCTAAGGCAAAGTCTAAAACCTCGGCTTCCGCCTTTAAGATTTGGTAACAGATATTGTGAAATGTGCCAATCACCATACTCCGCACCTCCCTTTTTAAGAGCCGCTCAAGCCTCTCCTTGATGTCTTTGGCGGCTTTCTGGGTGAAGGTTAGACAAAGGATATTCTCCGGCTCAGCCCCTTCTTCTTTTAGGGAGTGGTAGATTTTATAAATGAGGGTAGTTGTCTTGCCGGTTCCCGGACCACCAGTGACCAAAAGTCTCTTCTCCTTTGACTGGACTATTTCCTTCTGTTGGGAGGTGAGGTTTATCCCGGGTTCAACCTTGAAGATGGTTATGGGTTTTATCTCCAAGGTCTTCCGGAATAATAGTTGGTGGAACTCTTCAACGGAGGTTGGTCTCGCTTCTCGCTTCTTACTCAGCCCTTTCATAATTGCGTTATCAATTGTCTCCGGCAGGGATGGGTTTAGGAGTTTTGGTCGCAGCGGCTCCTTCTTGAAGACCGAATTTCTGACTTCTTCCAGACTCTCGCCCAAAAAAGGCGGTCTTTTGGTTACCATTTCGTAGAGGACGGCACTCAGGGAATAGATATCGGACTGGAGATAAAACTCACCTTTCCAGGCTTCTGGGGCCATATAGATTGGTGTGCCGGCGATGGTGGCGGAGAGGTTTCCTTTCCTTAAAAACTTTCCCAGACCGAAGTCGGTAATCTTTACTAACCCTTCTTCGGAGACCAAGATATTCTCGGGCTTTAGGTCCCGATGGACGACCTTCTTCTTATGGGCGTAACCCAATCCCTCCAGACACTGCTCAATGATGTTTATCGTTCGGCTGAAATCCAACTCATCCCTCTCCATCATCTCCCTTAAAGATTTTCCCTTCACATACTCCGTGATTAGGACCAGTTTCCCATCAATGTAGTCAATGTTGTAGAACCGGACGATATTTCTATGCTCTAAATTTAAGAGGAGTTTTGCCTCTTCCTTTAAGATTTGGGTATCGCCTTGTCTCATCCGTGAGACCTTTAAAGCGAAGTTTTCCTTCAAGAGGGTATCATAAGCCAAATAGACATCGCCGAACTGTCCGCCACCGAGCCACTTGACAATCCGATACTTCCCCAAGGTTTGGGCGAGCATATCTAATTTTACGAAAAAACCTTTAATGGTCAATTATCCAAAAAGGGTTGACTTTTAAGAAATTATCGGCTAAAATTAAGAAAAGTCTCAATCTCCTTTCCTTTAGGAGAAGAGCAAGTCTTTTGCGGAGGAGATATGAAGAGGATTTTTAACGAAGTTGGGGTTATTTTTCTTTTCGTTTTAATTATCGCTTGCGGTAAGAAAGATACAACGCCACCAACCGTAAGGATATTAGAACCAGTGAATAACGCCTCCTTGCCCGCCAAAGATATCTTGATTAAGGTGGAGGCGACCGACGAAGCGGGGATAGACCGAGTTGAGTTTTGGATTGACGGAGCAAAGAAGAGAGAAGAGACCAGTGGGGTTGGCGATACTTTCCGTTATACCTGGGATGCCACCAATGTCTCTTCTGGGATTCACGCCATCGTCGCCAAGGCTTTTGACGAAGCCGGAAACTACGCCCAGGATTCAATCGCGGTTAATATTACCGCCCCCTATCCGAGAAGGCTCATCGCCACAATTGATCTCCTTCCTAATCCCCAATCCATTGACATTACCCCGGGCGGTTCCGAGATTTGGGTGAACCACTGGGGTCAGACCGATACCTTTGTCTATGTCATCTCAACCGCCACCAATCAGGTGACCCATCGGATTCCGGTGACCAATGTGGGTGATAATGAGTTGAGGATTACGAAAGATGGCTCTTTTGCCTACTATTGCGGTCTCTGGAATCTGGATAGCGCCGGTATCCTTGAATTGTCAACCGCGGAATATAAGCAGAAGAGGATTTTGGGCTACTTAGAGTATACCCCACCGGTGAAGACCGGTCCTCGGGGTTATGGGATTGCCCTTACCCAAACGAATGACTACATCTATGCCGCAAATATGGGTGACCCAGCTGACCACGGCTGTATCACTAAGTTTAATGTCTCAACCGGAGACTTAGTTGATAGCCTTCATCTGCCCTGGGTTTATGATATTGACCTGAATCACAGTGAGACCAAACTTTATGCCGTGAGCCAAGATGCCGACTTATTCTATGAGATTGACCCAAATGACCTCTCCCTAATTCGGCAACTTCCGGTGGGTAACGGTCCGGAGATAATCTTAATTACGAATGACGACCGCTATGCCTTCATCAGCCATCTCAACGATTCGGTCTATCTGGTTGATTTGAATAATTGGAGCGTGGTGAAGAAGTTTGACCCGGGAATTGGCGAGTTCGGTATGGCTTTCACCCCGGACGAGAAATATCTCTTTCTCTGCGACCGGGGTTCTCGTTACATCAGCGTCTTTGATCTCACCAATCCAATCAACCCAATAATGGTGGAGAAACTGGAATTTCCGGATGCCGGTTCATTCACGGAACTGGTCTTTAATCTTGATGGCTCTCGGGCTTATCTCGTTGAATCTCACGGTCACATCTATGTCTTAGGTAAGTAAGTCCTAGAATCGGTTCTCTCGCTGAGGTTAACCGAGCGCGCCGAAATTGAGATTAATCATCTCGCTTTGGCTCTTTAGAGAAAAATTAAACCCTTTTGAGTCGGTTTTAATCATTTGACTTTTCCTCTCTTCCCTTTACAATGAGTTATGCCTTCGCCAATCCTTGCCTCGGCTTGTCTATTGGGGATAAGGTGTCGGTATGATGGGAAGAGATTGCGGATACCAAAAGAGATAAAGAGGATATTGAAATCAAATTATGTCGTCTTTGTCTGCCCGGAGCAATTGGGTGGTCTGCGGACACCCCGACCGAAGAACTATATCTTTGGCGAGAAGGTGATAGATGAGAAGGGGACGGATGTGACCGAAAATTTTCTTAAAGGGGCAAAGGAGGTCTTGCGGATTACCAGAACCTTTAAGATAAAGACCGCCTATCTGAAGGCGAAAAGCCCTTCCTGTGGAGAGAATGGGATAACAAAGAGGCTGTTGGAAAGAGCCGGAATAAAGGTAATTTTGATATAGGGATGGGTGATTTTGGGCCGAAGAGGAGGCAAAAGAATGTTCGCTCATCAGGTTAAAAGATATCTCGGGCAAAGGGTATAAATTTTGATTTGGCAAGGGGTTTGGTTTTAGGTCTTCTTTTATTTAAAAAGGTTGCTCTCCTAAAGGGGCTGGGGATACCATCCCCTATACGAGTTGGAAAAGAAAAAATCCCCCCTGTTCAGCAAAGACAGGGATTAGAACCCAAAACTCAATTAGCCCCCTATAAATATAGAGTAAAAAACGGGTCAAAATCTTACACCTATTTTCAAAAAATCTATTTCTTGAAGGCTTTGGGAAGGGAGATAAAGTTGATTTTAAGATGAGAGGTCCGAAAAAATCGGCACCTTTTCTACGGCAAGAAAGAAATTTATTTTGCAACTTATTGGTTTTTAATAACTTATTTTTCATTAAATTTGGCACAATTTTGCTAATATATTAATGTGAGACACAGAAATGTAAGGGGGTGGTTATGAAGCGCCTTTATTTACCAATAAGCATATTTCTATTCTTTCTCCCTTTGAGCCTGATGGGGTATGGGACTTGGTATATCTTTTCTCCAACACCCGACTATCAAAATCCGGGAACTGCAATGACATGCTCTTGGCGGGAAGGGAATTATGGAAGGATTTACGCCTTCTTCGGGCAGTCAACACCGGGCAATCAATTTTGGTATTGTGATCTAGATAGTGTTGATTTTCCGGGAGGCCCAAAATGGAAAGAACTCACCCGACTCAATACTACACGGCCGCTTGGTATGGAGCGAATATCGCTTATGCTTATGATTGGATAAATGGGGAAGGCTTAATTTTTGTAATTCTTGGAACAGTAAGCAGGGAATTCTGGGTATACAACACGGTCAAGGGAACCTGGGAGAGATTGGCGGATGTCCCTGTGCCTCTTCACCGTGCTGCGGCATTAGAAACTGGATACTCACCACGGACAGACAGGTCTTTTATCGGAGTATATCTCCTTCCGGCGGACGCAACCGGTTCAACTCCTGGAACTTTTTGGCGTTATGACTATGAGATTATCCCTCGACTCCAGGGTCCTGGACCCAATTCGGGCTGGGTGCAACTTTTGAGTTATGGACCTTCTGAGGACAACGACTCTATATGTGAACTCACATATTCTACAAAAGATACATCAATGTATGCCTACTTAGGTGCTAGGCTTTACAAACAATATAAAATAAAGACTAAGGAGTGGATAAGCCGAGAGGCTTTTGATCCACCGCCCAGCCGGGGCTGTGCCTTAGCGACACTGGGTGTAGTGGGAATTGAGCGGATTCCTCACTATGATACACTGATTTATCTCCTCCGGGGATGCAAAACAAATGATTTTTGTGATTATCGCCTCTCAAAAGAGACTTGGCGCTCAACGCCTGCTGACCCTCCGAGATGGAAGGTTTACTTCTCCTCCGATTTAGCCTTTGGGCGGTTAAAGAAAGGGGAAGAGGTCAAGGTTGGGATGTGGGCTTTCCCAGAGTGGTATAGCAGAGAATTTGGCTTTTTCTGGCCTTATGGCTCCGATATAGAAAGCGGTGGACAAGGAAGTTCATCCGAATCAAAAAACCCCATAAAAATCTTTCAAAGGAGAGAGAAGAAGTGTGTAAAGTTTAAGAGCCCAAACTCCTCTTTTCGCTTAGAAATCTATGACAACCTTGGAAAACTCATTTATCAAACTGATGTCCCAAAAGAAGCACTTTGGAACTATGGGGAGCTTGGCTCCGGTATCTACTACTACCGCATAAGAGGGGAACACCTGTGGCAAAATGGCAAGTTAGTCATCCAGAAATAGAAAAACGGCGGTTGTCCTTGAAATTTGGCGACCGCCCAATAAAATAAGATGAGGTTCTTTAATAAATTTTCATTTCTCCTTTTTCTGCCTCTCGCTTTTTACCCCCAATTCTTAGAGAAGGAGATTTATCTTCCGGATAGTTGTTCCGCGCGCGCTCCCTTTCAGATAGCCTGGGATTCAATTCGCGAGCGACTTTACGGAGCGGGAATTCATGGAGATGACAAAGTATTGGTCTTGGATACTCAAAGGGACGAGATGTTAAAGCCGATAGATTGCATAAAGAAAAATCCGGGTTGTTATTCTTGGTTCGGTTATAACCCCATTAATAATTGTCTCTATTTAGTCTCTTGGTTTAATAATACACGAAACGATACCCTCCATATTGTTAACTGCTCATTAAACCAGGTGGTAAGAAAGATTGGCTTTCCCCGAAGGAGTGCGGTAACTTACTGTGGTCTGGCGGTCAATACGATTGAGAATAAAGTTTATCTGGCGAGCATGGATAGTCTTTATGTGATTGATGGCCGAGAACATGAGGTGAGAAGGCGATTTCCCCTTAAATCGGCCGGAACTTGGTCCTATCCTGGTCTTCTTTTCAATTCGGCCAATAATAAATTATATTGCCTCACTCAAATGAGTGTTGGGAAACTTTATATCTTAGATGGCGTTACTGATAGTATAGGAGATTCAATCATCCCCTCGCCCCTATTTTTTACTCCTGAGTGTTTCACTTTTAATGAAGAGAAGAATAGGCTCTATGTCGCCGGTTTTGATACCCTTGATCGTCAAAGTTGGTTCATCTTAACTATTGATTGTGAGAGAAATCAGATAATCGGAAGAATAGAAGTTGGTAGCACTTTTGGAGTGTCGGCTTACAATCCGATTAATCGTTCTCTTTACCTAAACGATGGTGAAAAGATAAGAGTTGTTGATTTATCTTTGGGGCGGGTTGATTCCATAATCCTTTCGCCTTATTGTTGTTATGACTTTAAAATTAACCCTTATCAAAATTTTCTTTATTCCCTTATCGGTGATATGTCCGATACTTTCTGTCTTTTGGCGATTGTTGATTGCCAGAATAACCAGATTATAGATTATTTTGAAGTCGGCACCCCCCAATTACCCAACCAGGTTGTCTTCCTCCATCCGCTGAGGGATATTTTATACTCCTTTCAACACTTTAAGGTTGGAATTATTGATTGTGGGAACCGCCAACTCAGAAAAGAGATATACACCGGAGGTTCTATGTTTACCGATATCTTCTTCAATCCCCTGACCAATAAATTTCATCTCACCCTCCCAATGTATCCACTGGTTTTTGTTGGGAATATCTTGGAGAATCGGGGGATTGGTGTTCTTAATTTCCGGGACTATGTGGGATGGGAGTGGGGTTTCTGGTCCGGTGCGGTATGCACCCAACTTAATAAAATTTACATATCCCAACGAACCACTGGGAATGTGATTGTCCTTGATGGCAATACCGACAGCATCTTGGGGGTAATTCCTCTTCCAGGAGCAAAAGACCTATATTACTGGGAAGAAGTTAATAAAATCTTCGCTATTCCTCCTCACGCCTTATCCTTTGACCCTTATACTTATGTCATTGACTGTTCAACTGATGTGATATTAGCCCAAATTCGGACCGGTCTCCCAACATCGGGAGTTGCTTATAGCCCAAGGACAAATAAGGTATATATCGCGGCTGGCTATGGTGGATATGAGAATACCAAAACGACGATTATTGATGCGACCAATCATCGGGTAGTAATGGTAATTCCCGGTCTCTTTGGTGATATTGAATACGACCCAAGATTTGAGAGATTTTATATCTCAGATGGTTGGCCCCCTCCTTATTTATTTCGGGCAAAACGGGTTGATTTCACAAATGTCCGCGATACCTCTCTTCCCCCGGGGCTTATTCATTGTTGATGGGTATACAGATAGTATAACTCACTACATCCCAAATGGTAATGGTGATATCGCTTTGGATACGACTGACAATCGGATTTATGCCACAGGATTTGTTGAGGGCATTGGTCATATAAAAGTCATTGACCTAACCACGAATCGGATAATTGATACAATAAACATCTCGGAGATAATCGGTCATCTCTTTTGGAATCCATTAAATAATAAAGTTTATACTTGGGGAGGTATACGCGGGGAAGGCAAAATAAAAGTTATTGATTGCCTCACCAACCAGATAATTTGGGAATACCCAGAGGAATATAATGAAAGGTATATAGAATTAAAAGATGTGGTGTGGTTCTCACCCTTGAATAGGCTATATCTTTTAATGGACGGAAAGAGTAAGTTAATAGTGATAAGGGATGAAATCCCGGGAATAGGAGAGGTGGGGAATAGTGAAATTTTTAAGGGGTTGGAAATCTCTCCAACCATTGGGGCTTCCTTTAAGTTCTCCTGGCGGGGTGAAGAAGAAATAAAGGTTGGAGTCTATAATGCCTTGGGGAGAAAGGTCCAAGAGTTTAAGATAAAGCCAGAAAGCCATCTTATCTGGGATGGTAAAGATAAGAAGGGCAATAAGTTATCCTCCGGGGTCTATTTTTTAAAGGCTAAGGAGATGAATTGTAAGTTAATCCTCAAATGACCATTTAAAATCTTGACTTTGCGGAATTAACCCTTAGAATTCCTTAAATGAAGATTTTGCTCATCTCTTATTATGCGCCTCCCCTGGGTCTATCGGGTGTCATCCGGGTGACTAAGTTTGCCAAATACCTGCCAAGGTTTGGGATTGAGCCGATAATCTTAACCACCCGCCCAATCGCTTATTACCATTATGACGAAGATTTATTAGAAGAGATTCGGAGGATAAGAATCTATCGGGCGGAGAGTTTGGACTTCGCCCGCCTCTCTTTCCTCTTTTTTGGTAAAAGAGTGTTAAAAAGAAAGGGAGGGAGAAGTTCTCTCTTCTTTCCCGACTCAAAGATTGGCTTTCTCCCGTTTGCCTATTCCTTGGGAAAGAAGATAATAGAAAGAGAGAATGTCTCCCTCATCTTCGCCACTTCACCACCTTGGACAAACCTAATTTTAGGTATTCTCTTAAAGAGGAGGTTTTCCCTTCCCTTAATCTCCGACTTTCGTGACCCTTGGCCCCAAGGCTTTATCCCACCAAGAAAAATTTATCGGAGACCTTTACTATCTCTCCTCCGTTATAGCGTGAAGAATAGCGAGGCGATAACCTTGGTTCAGGAGAGGATAAAATCAATCCTTGGGATTGACGGTCTTGTCTTACCGAATGGCTATGACTTTCAAGAACCGGTTATTTCTGACCAGAATAATCTCTTATACACCGGCAATCTCTTTGAGAATGAAGAGGAATTTCGTTCTTTCGTCCGAGGGATCGCGAAGGATAAGTTAGAAATTAGGTTGGATGTCTGCGGTGCCGGGAGGGAGGGTTTTTTGAGGGAGATGGCAAACTTTCCTTTCTTCAACTATCTTGGGCTCTTGCCCCACAAAGAGGTGAGCAAGCTCATCTTGCGGAGTGGCTTTCTCCTTTATCTCAGCAAGCCAAATCAGGAGGCGGGGATAAAGTTGTATGAGTATTTGGGCGCAAAGCGCCCGATTATCTATCTTGGACCAGAGGATAGCGAAGGGGCAAAGATTATTAAAGAGACCGATTCCGGGGTGATCTTGAAAGATGGGGAGAAGATAAAAGAGGCCCTGGAGGAGGCGATGAAGAGGGAGTTTCGCTTTTTCGGGATTGAGCGCTACTCATTCCTCTCCCGAGCCGAGGAATTGGCATCTTTGGTAAAGAGATTGGCTAAAGGGGGAAGGCTCTCTTATCCGGTGCCGGATTAGATGAGGGGTTTCCAGTGGAGAAACCTTTTAGAACTACTCCTTTTTCTTTAAGCCTATGATTTTAGAGAGCTTATTGAATTTTTTCTCGTTTTTGGGGTATAGTTCCGTCAGCCTTAAATACTTCCCGTTTTCATCTCTTAAATGACCTGTTTCTTTTCCTCTTCTTTCATCTATTCTTTCCTTTCATCCCTCTTCTATTTCTCCTCCTCATTAAATCAGTATCTTTTTCTCTCTTCCCGCCTAAAATTCAATCTCCTTTCTCATCAACCAGAGTGCTTGACATTCTATCCCGGACGCTTATAATTACTCTATGGCGATCTTAATAATAATTTTAATTTTGGTTCTTCTCTATCTCCTCTTTACCTATAACTCCTTAGTGGTGAAGAGGAATCGGTTGAAGAATGCCTGGTATCAGATTGATGTCCAACTGAAGAGGCGCTACGACCTAATCCCGAACCTGGTTGAGACGGTGAAGGGCTATGCTTCTCACGAGAGGGAGATATTTGAGAAGGTAGCGGAGGCGAGAGCCAAGGCGATGGGTGCCAAGGGTCCGAAGGAGATTGCCGAGGCGAACGAGGGGCTCTCTTCGGTCTTAAAGACCTTATTTGCGGTTGTGGAGGCCTATCCGGAGTTAAAGGCGAATGAGAACTTCTTGCGTCTCCAAGAGGAACTCTCGGCAACCGAAAACCGGATTGCCTTTGCCCGCCAGTTCTATAACGATACGGTGATGGCTTATAATGTTACCTGCCAGCAATTTCCTTCCAATATCGTGGCCCAAATTTTTAACTTCCGGCAAGAAGAGTTCTATTCTATCCCGGAGGTTGAGAAGGAGGCACCAAGGGTTAAGTTCTGATGTCTACGGTAACCTTTTACGAGTTAATCGCCAAGAATAAGCGCTTAACTTATCTCTTCATCTTTTTCATCAGCATCCTCTTAGGGATTGCTGGCTATCTCATCGTCAATATCTTTGATTTGGGAAGTGCCGGTTATCTCTTCTTTGCCTTCTTCATCATCTTTTATAATTTAATCCTTTACTACAACTCGGCAAGGCTCGTCTTGGCGATAAGTAATGCCCAGCCCGCCCCACCCGAGATTTATTATCAACTCCACAATATCTGTGAGGAAGTCTCAATTGCCGCGGGAATTCCGAAACCAAAGGTCTACATAATGGAAGAGAGATTTCCGAATGCCTTCGCCACCGGCAGGAGTCCGAAGGATGCCTGTGTCTGTGTGACGACCGGTCTCTTAGAGATGATGAATCGGGAGGAGTTGCAAGGGGTCATCGCCCATGAGATTTCTCATATCCGAAACTACGACACCCTCCTGATGACGGTCGTGGCGATAATTGGGGGTCTAATCGTTCTGTTCCGGGATATTCTATTCCGCTCCTTTTTCCTTTTTGGGGGGAGGCGGGACAGGAGGCGGGGAGGCTCAGAAGGGATTCTATTACTGGTTGGGATTATCTTTGCCATCTTGGCGCCAATTTTAGTTCTTCTAATCCGGTTAGCCATCTCCCGGCAGAGGGAGTATCTGGCGGATGCGACTGCCGCCTATTTGACCCGTCATCCAAGGGGTCTGGCGAGCGCCTTAGAAAAGATTGGTAATTTTAATGGGCGGCTGAAGGCGGCAAGTGAGGCGACCGCCCACCTCTTCATCGCCAACCCATTCGGCAAGGATCGGTTTGATATCAGTGGCTTTCGCCACGCATTCGCCTCTGAGCTCTTTGCTACTCATCCACCAATCAAAAAGAGGATTGAGAGGCTATTAGAGTTAGAAATCTGAGAAATAAATTTGACGCCTTAGTCGCAATCGTCCCAAGAAAGAAGGATTGGCAGATTTTAAAAGAGGAGAGGTGGTATCGGATTCCAGTAAAGAGCGCCCCAAAGAATTTACCAAAGATAAGGTTCTTAGCCTTTTACCAACCGAAGGTCTTCGGGAAAGAGAAGTGGGCGGTCAATTACTATGCGGAGGTGAAGAAGATTGAGGTGAGAAAGAGGAAGGAACTCCTGCCGGATGAGGCGAATCACCCGCGCGCGGATGAAGGTTATTATCAGATAACAATCGGTCCTCTCATTCCCCTTCCAAAGCCAATTCCCAGTCACCGTTGGTGGAGGATTGTCTTCATCCCGACAAGATTTGAGAGATTATTCTCCGCCGAAGAGATAAACGACCTCTACCAGACAAGCCCAATTGAAGAGAGACTCTATCAGTCATTAAAGAGAGAGAAGATTCCGGCGGAGAGGCAATTTTTCGTTTCGGAGGGAAAAGAGACCTATTGTTTAGACTTTGCCATTTTCGGTCAAAAAGGGAAAATAAATGTGGAGTGTGATGGCGAGAGATACCATTCTAAGCAATCCGCCCGGGAGAGGGATAGAAAGAGGGATAACCAATTGGCGAGTGGCGGTTGGTTAATCTTACGCTTCTCGGGAAGGGAGATAAATAAAGATGGAGAGGAATGCTTAAAGAGGATTAAAAAGGCGATAAGGAGATTGGGTGGATTAGAGAGAAAAGATTAGCGCCACACCGAAGAAGGCGATGAGGGTGGCGAAGACCGAAGGTAAGGTTATTTTCTCCTTAAAGAACCAATGGGACAAAGGGATTAAGATGACCGGCGGAAGAGCCATTAAAGTAGAGGCGGTGCCGATATTGGTATTTTGAATGGCGACCAAGGAGAGGCCAACCCCGAGGAAAGGTCCGAAGACTGCCCCAGCCAGAATTGAGCCCAAAGTTTTTGGGTCACTTAGACCCTTAAATGTTTTGGAAAAGTCTCTTTGGGTGAGAGAGAAAGTCCAAATTGTGAGGTTGGCAAAGAGGAGTCTGATGAGATTACCGGAGATAGCGGGTAGACCACCAACTAACCCTTTCTTGGAGGCAAAGAGCCCAAGCGCCTGACAGAAGGCGGCGCCAATCCCCAAGAGAATTCCTTTCTTATAGTTTGGGATTCTTTGATTCTTTTCCCTTCTCTCCCAAACTGCCCAACTGATGCCAATGAGGGTGATAGAAATTGCCCCAATCTTGGAAAGACCTAAGACCTCGTTGAGAAAAAGCCAGGCGATGAGCGTCCCAAAGACTGGAACCAAAGACATCAGAAGCATCGTGAGGCGGGGTCCGAGCAAAACGAAGGAGCGGAAGAGCAATGTGTCGCCAATGGTAAAACCGATGAACCCAGAGAGACCGAGCCAGAACCACTGAAAATCCTTTACCGAAGGAAAGGGTTGACCAAAGAGGAGGAGGTGGGTAGTTGCGACGAAAAAGAGGGCGATGGCTAATCGGAGGCGATTGACCGCATCCGCCCCAATCCGTCGAGAAGAGATGGTGAAGAAGATAGAACCGAAGGACCAGGAGAAAGAAGTTCCTAAACCGGCAATCTTGCCAATGAGAGAAGACAAGTTTTATTATATTCAGTTTAAGATTGAATGTCAATCAGCCGATTTTCACTTGGTTGACAGAGCCTATTTTTGGATTATAATTGGTTATGAGAAAGAGGAAGCTGAATGTGATCATCCCCGCCGCCGGGGAAGGGAGGCGGTTGAAGCCGCTCACCCATACAACCCCGAAAGTCCTTCTCTCGGTCGCGGGCAAGCCGATCATCGGACATATCATTGAGCGAATCGCTGACCTGGCTCCAAATAAAGTGATCGTCATCACCAGTGGCAACCAGGGGAATCTGATTGAGAAATATCTCGTCTCAAATTTTTCCCTTCCTTTCGCTTTTGCCTTTCAAGAGAATCCGCTCGGCTTGGGTGATGCGGTCTATCGGGCGAGGAAGATAATTGAGGAAGATGCCTCTTGTCTCATCATCCTGGGAGATACGATTTTGGATATGGATTTTAAAGAGTTCATTGGCGAGGAGAATTTGATTGGGGTGAAGCGGGTCTCTGATCCAACTCGGTTCGGAATTGTTGAGTTACGCAACGGGACAATCGGGCGGATTGTGGAGAAGCCTCAGGAGCCGAAGAGTGATTTGGCGATTGTCGGAGTCTATTACTTCACCGAGACCCTATCCCTCTTCCAAGCCCTGCAAAAGGTGATTGAGAAAAATATCAAGACGAAAGGGGAATACCAACTCTCGGACGCCTTAGAGCTCTTAATTGAAGAGGGGGTGACGATTAAGGCCTATCCGGTAGAATACTGGTTAGACTGCGGGACGCCGGAGGCGATGATTGAGACGAATCGCTACCTCCTCCAGAATAATAATTTTTACCAAGAGCGGAAAGGGAGTGTCATCATCCCGCCGGTCAATATTTCGGATTCGGCGGTAATTGAGGAGTCGGTCATCGGACCTTTTGTCTCCATCTCCGAAGAGGTTGAGATTCGTCGGTCAATCATTAAGGATTCAATCATCAATCGTTTTTCCATTGTGGAAAATTCCCTTTTGGAGGAGAGTATCTTAGGGGAAAATTCTTTGGTGCGGGAGAAGCCGATGCGGTTAAATCTCGGCGGTTTTTCCATCCTGGAATCCCGGTGAAATTTCTCCTCTTATCTTGCCAAGATAAAGCCCGGCTTGGCAAACTATACCTTCCGCATGGTCTTGTCACCACTCCGGTCTTTATGCCGGTTGGGACACAGGGGACGGTGAAGACAATCTCCCCAAAGGAGTTGGCGGAGATTGGGGTGGAGATGATTGTCGCCAATACCTATCACCTCTATTTAAGACCCGGGGTTGAGGTGATAAAGTCAGCGGGTGGTCTCAATAAATTCACGAATCTCTCTATCCCAATTTTAACCGACTCCGGTGGTTTTCAAATTACCTCCCTCGCCTCCTTGGTGAGGATTACTGAGGAAGGGATAAGGTTTCAGTCCCACATTGATGGCTCCTACCACTTCTTTACCCCAGAAAAGGTGGTGGAGCTACAAAACGAATTTAAGAGCGATATCGGGATGTGCCTTGATTTGTGTCTTGGCTTCCCCTTAGACTCGGGGCGGGCAAAAGAGGCGGCGGAAAGAAGTGAGGATTGGGCGAAGCGATCAAAGAAGTTGGGAAAGATTAACCTGTTTGCCATCGTTCAGGGTGGGACCGAGCCAAAGTTGCGGCGAGAGAGTGCTAAGCGACTTGTTGATTTGGATTTCCCCGGTTACGCCATCGGCGGACTCTTCTTAGGCGAGCCTTCCTCAGTCAGTTATGAGATGATTGAGGTCTGTTGTGAGGTCTTGCCGAAGGAGAAGCCCCGCTACGCAATGGGGGCAGGATACCCGGAGGATATAATTGAGTGCGTGAAGAGGGGGGTTGATATGTTTGACTGCGTCTTACCAACCAGAAACGGTCGGGCCGGAACCGCCTTCACCTCCCAAGGGAGGGTCTTAATTAGAAACGCCTCTTACACCACCGACTTCTCTCCCTTGGACCCAGATTGTGAATGCGAGACCTGCAAGAACTTCTCCCGGGCTTATCTCCGCCACCTCTTTCTGGCGAACGAAATTTTAGGACCACGCCTTTTAACCTATCACAATCTCTACTTCTTTGTAAACCTGATAAAAAAAATAAGGGAGGCGATTAGAGAAGGGAGGTTAGAAGAATTCTCTCGGGATTTCTTAGGGAAATACAAAAGGGAGGAGTGATGAAAGAGATGATTATTTTTATTGCCCTTTTCACTCCATTTAGGCTCGTCTCGGCTTTTGGTTATCTAACCGTCCTAACGGAACCGAAAGGGATGGAGGTCTTCTTAGACGGTAATTCCCTTGGTCGCTCACCGATTGAACTCTATAAGTTAAAGCCCGGGGTCTATACCGTTTCTCTCTTTCCTTCGGATTCAGTTGAGGATTGTTATTGGCGCGCCCGAGAGAGAGGAGTCTTTGAGATTATAAAAATGGTTCCGGAGTTTGCCCGCTACCACTCCGCCTCGGTCCGAGTTCAAATCCAAGAGGACCAGGAGACCGAAGTCCGACTCAGTTATCCCGAGACTTTAAGGGCAAAGCGCAATGCTAGTTGGTGGCTCTATGGCGGGATGGGATGCCTATTTGCTACCGGCATTATCTTCGGCAGCCTTTTGACTCTACTATTTAGTGGGGGAAAGTGAGGTAGGCTTTGCCGACCATTCCCCATTTCTTAATCTTTTCCTTCATCAATCTCCTCTTCCTCTTAAAATACCTCCCCCGTTTTGCCCCGAATTATCTCCTCCTCCTTCCCTATTTCGCCTCAATCACCTTCCTTTTCCTTTACGGAAGAAGAGTTTTTGAGAAGTTCTCGTTTCGACCTCTCTTTCTTTTCTTTTCTCTCTTTAGTGCCCTCTGCCTCTTTTTCCTGATGAGACAATACCAACCGGTTGAGATTCGGGTTGCTCGCTATCCGGCCCTCTTGGAATGGATTGAGCGATTTTTGAAAGGCTTCTTCCCTTACACCGCCAAAACCCGTCCCTCTGGTTTTCCCTTCTTATTCTTTTTGGTCTTCCCCTTCTATCTTTTGGGTGATTTGGGACTTTTTCAGGTCTTCGGTTTTTTATTATTCTCTTATCTGGCTTGGCGGAAGAGAAGCCTTTTGAGCCCTATCCTCTTACTCGCCTCGCCTTCTTTCCTATTTGAGGTTCTGACTCGCTCCGAACTCTTCACCAATATGACCGTAATTTTAGCTTATCTTTTATTCTTTCAACGGAAGCGAGAAAAGATGAAGGGAAGTTCTCTTTTCCTTTATGGCCTTTTGGGTGGTCTCCTCTTAGCGACAAGGGGAATTGTCCTTTTAATCTATCTCCTCTTCTTTCCTTTCTATTTTAGGAATGAATTAAAGAGAGGGAAAATTTTTTTCGCCGGCATCTTTTTTGGTTTTCTGCTCATCAACCTCCCTTTTTTCCTCTGGCAACCGAACTACTTTTTTCAGGGTGGACCACTTTTTATCCAGACCGCCTATATCCCTTTTTGGCTCCTCATTCTCTTTTTCGGCTTCGGGTTGATCTCTAGCCTAAAATGGCTAAAGGGTGTTTCTTATTGGACGATAGGGCTTTTTACCTTTTTCGTTGTCTTCCTTCCCTTTTTCGGGATGATAATAAGGGAGGGTTTTTACGCGACGCTTTTCCGGACGGGTTTTGATATCTCCTATTTTATCTTTCCCCTCCCTTTCCTGCTTTACGATATCTAAAGCTTTGTCCCTAATGTCCAGAGTTTCTTTATCCCCCGAATCTTGATGGCGTTGCGGGCATCAATAATTAGAGGGGCTTGTTTGAGAATCCAATTGTAGTCATAAGAGGAGTGGTCGGTGAGGATTAGGACGCAATCAATATTGGAAAAGAGAGATTTGGTCAGTTTCACCGATTTATACCTCTTTTGCCGAACCGTGACCTCCGGCACATAAGGGTCGTTGTAGAGAATCTTTGCGACCTTTCCCGCTAAGAGTTCCATCACTTTGAGTGCGGGCGAATTTCTCGTATCCGCCACATCCCTTTTGAAGGCGACACCCAAAATCAAAATCTTGGCGGCGGAGGAAGGGATGCCATTCCTCGCTAAGATCTCAAAGAGGTGGTTAACAACCACATAAGGCATCTCCTCGTTTGTCTTGGCGGCGAGTTCGATGAAGTTGCAGTGGAAGTCATACTCCCTCGCCTTCCAGGAGAGGTAGTAGGGGTCAACCAAGATGCAGTGGCCACCAATCCCGGGACCGGGATAGAAAGGCATAAAACCGAACGGTTTTGTGGCTGCGGCCTGGATTACCTCCCAGACATCAATCCCCATCCGTTCGCTGAGGAGCGCCAACTCGTTCACCAAGGCGATATTGACACTCCGGAAGATATTCTCTAAGAGTTTTGCCATCTCCGCCACTTTTGGTGAGGAGACCGGATAGACCTTCTCGGTGAATTGGGAAAAGAAGAGTTCGGTCAGTTTTGTGCAGGTCTTCGTCACCCCGCCAACCACTACCGGCGTATTCCTCATTGTCCAGACTTTGTTTCCCGGGTCAACCCTTTCCGGGGCGAAGGCGAGATAAAAGTCTTTTCCCACTTTTAGACCGGACCGGGCAAGGATCGGGAGGAGGACCTTTTCCGTTGTCTCGGGATAGGTCGTTGACCTTAAAATGACCAATTGCTCCGGGCAAAGGATTTGACCAATCCGCTCGCCACTATCTAAGATATAGGAGATATCCGGTTCCTTATTGGGATTGAAAGGGGTTGGGACGCAGATGTTGATAATGTCGCATTCTCTTAAGACTTCATAATCGGTGTGGGCGGTGAAGGATTGGGGGACGAACTTTTGGAGACGAGAAGAAGGGAGATCTTCAATATAACTCTTTTTTGCCATTATGCTTTCCACCTTCTTCTCATCAACATCAACCCCTTTTACCCAAAAACCGGCCTCAGCCATCTCCACCGAAAAGGGCAGACCGACATAACCCAAACCAACGACGCCAACCTTCGCCTTTCTTTTCAAGATCTTTTCGGAAATTTTTAGGCTCATCTCTTCACATCCTATTAAAAGTATCTTTTGAGCTCAATATTACCGGATATTCGGGGAAAGTCAAGGTGTCGTTATTTTTTTCACCAGGCACTTCGGTCAAAACTTCGGTATTGGATGGCTTCCGCCACATGAAATGGCTCAATACTCTCTTTCCCTTCCAGGTCGGCGATGGTCCGGGCGACCTTTAAGATTCGGTCATAAGCCCGGGCGGAGAGCCCAAACTTCTCCATTGCGGTCCTTAAAAGATTTTCTGATTCCTTGGAGATGGGACAGAAACGCCGAATCTCTCTCCCCTCCATCTGGGAGTTGGCGAATATCCGCTTCTTTCTCTTCAATTCCTTGAAGCGTTCAATCTGAATTTTTCGTGCCTTTATCACTCGCTCCCGAATCGCATGGGAACTTTCGCCTGGTTCTTTCTTGGCAATATCTTCAAATCTTAAAGATGGGACGTTGATGTGGATGTCAAAGCGGTCAAGGAGCGGACCGGAGATTTTCTTCCGGTAGCGCTGGATTTGAGAAGGGGAGCAGAGACACTCCCTCAAAGGGTCGGAGAAGTAGCCACAAGGACAAGGGTTCATTGAGGCCAATAAGAGAAACCTTGCCGGATAGGTGATACTCATCTTTGCCCTTCCGATCACGACAAAGCCATCCTCTAATGGTTGCCTTAGAGACTCTAAGACATCCCGGTGGAACTCGGGCAACTCGTCTAAGAAAAGAACCCCATTATGGGCTAAGGAGACCTCCCCGGGTTTGGGAAAGGCGCCTCCACCAATCATCCCGGCTTCGGAGGCGGTATGATGAGGTGAGCGAAAGGGACGGTTGGCGACGAGCGGCTGGTTTGGTTCTAAAAGACCATAGACCGAATGGATCTTTGTCGTCTCCAATGCCTCATCCAGTTCTAAGGGCGGTAAAATTGTCGGCACCCTTCGGGCAAGCATCGTCTTTCCGGTTCCCGGTGGTCCTAAGAGCAAGACGTTGTGTCCACCAGCGGCAGCAATCTCTAACGCCCTTTTGGCGTGCTCCTGCCCCTTCACCTCGGAGAAGTCAACGTTATATTGCTGGGCCTCTTGGAAGATGTGATTTAGGTCAATCGTTATCGGCTCCAAGGAAAGATCCCCGTTTAAGAAGCAAACGACTTGGGAGAGATTCTCAACCGGAAATACCGGAACCCTGGCACTAATCGCCGCCTCGGAACCGTTCTCCTTTGGGACAATTATCCCCTTAAAGCTCTCTTCCCGGCTGAGGCCGGCGATACAGATTGCCCCCCGAATTGGGCGGAGCGTCCCATCCAGAGCCAACTCTCCAACCAAGAGAAAGTTTTGGTAAGCGGTTCCCTTAATTAAGCCGGTGGCGGATAAAATACCACAGGCGATTGGTAAGTCAAAGGAAGCCCCTTCTTTTTTAATATCCGCTGGAGCTAAATTGACCGTGATCTTCCTTAGGGGGAAGAGGAAACCAGAATTTCTTATTGCCGCGGTCACCCGGTGTTGGGACTCTTTCACCGCTGGGTCGGGTAGACCGACGATGGTGAAGGCTGGGAGACCCATCGCCAGATCGGTCTCCACCTCCACCAAGTAGGCATCAACTCCCAAGATGCTGGCGGAGAATATCTTAGAAAGCATTTTCAATCAATTCAAATCTCTCTCCTTCTTTAAGACAGAAGAGGTCAAAACGAATCTCTTTATCATAAATCCCTCTTTCAAGCAGGAACTGTTCCGCAACCCTCTTTATCTTCTCAACCTTTCGGCGGTCAACACTCTCAATTGGCTCGCCGAATTCCTTTCCGGTCTTCCTCCTTACCTCAATAAAGATTAGGGTCTGGCCCTTTTCACAGATTAGGTCAATCTCCCCAAATCTCGTCCGATAGTTCTGGGCAAGGATTTTATAGCCCTTGCTCGCAAAGTATCTTTGGGCAATCTCTTCTCCCTCTTTCCCTTCTTTCTTCTTTTTGCTCAATTCGGGCTTAAAGAGGGAAGAGATGTTTTTCCCTTTCATTGTCTTTCGCCCCCACCAACTGGGGCAAAGCTCCGCCGGTGGATTGGGCAGGGACCGTAGCGCCTTAACAACTCTTGGTGCCTTTTTGTTCCATAACCCTTATTTTGAAAGAATTGGTACTTGGGATAAACCCGGTCGTATCGCTCCATAATTCTATCCCGTTTCCGCTTGGCGATGATTGAGGCGCAGGCGCAGGAGAAGACCTTCCGGTCCGCACCGATAACGGTCTCAACCCTTCCGTCAACCCTTGGGGCGGTGTTGCCGTCAATGACAATTAAGTCGGGATTCGGTTTCAGTTTCTTAATGGCGCGCTTCATCGCCAGAAGGGTCGCCTCCCTAATATTTTTCTTATCAATCAGGCGATTATCAACTATGCCGAGTCCGATTGCGAGGGCATTCTTTTTAATGATTGGGTAGAGCCTTTCCCTCTCCGAAGGGGAGAGGAGTTTAGAGTCTTTAACCCCTTTTATCCTTGTCCAGGGTTTAAGGATTAGGGCGCAGGCCACGACCGGACCGGCTAAAGGACCTCTACCCGCTTCATCAACCCCGGCCAATAACTTACCTTCCCGCCACAACCTAATCTCTTTACTCCTTTGCATCCTCGCGCTTGGGAGCGGATTTCTCTTCTTCGGTCTTCTCTCTTTCCCGAGGCGCCTCTTCCTGCGCTTTCACCTTACTCGCCTTTCCCTTCTTCTTTCGGAGGTAATAAAGTTTTGCCCTTCTCACTTTCCCTCGCTTCTTCACCTCAACTTTAACTAAAAGGGGTGAGGCGAGGAAGAAGATTCTTTCGATCCCGACACCCCGGGAGACACGACGCACGGTAAAGGTCTTGGAATCACCCTCGCCCCTAATTTTTAAGACCGTCCCTTCAAAGACCTGAGTCCTCTCCCGCAACTGGGCTTTCCCCTTTCCCTCTTTATCCTTTTCCCATTCTTTGTATTTCGTATAGACTTTCACGAAATCCCCGGGCCTAAAATCAAGCTTCATTTCTCCTCCAAATCTCAATCTTCGGCGCAGCGCCAATTTTTCGGTTATTATATAAAAAAAATCCATTCTGTAAAGATTGACGGGGTGAAAAGTTTGAATAGAATAGGCTCTATGGATAGAGAAATTTTTTCTTTCCGTCAGGAGTTCCCAATTTTAGAAAATTATTTTTATCTCAACTCCGCCGGCATCTCACCCCTTCCCCTCCGAACGAAAAGGGCGATAGAAGGTCTTTTACTCCGCTACCTCCAAGAAGGGAACATCCCCTGGGATGATTTTGAGAAGATCTCCGAAGAGGCCCGGCGGAGAGTGGCAGAATTTATTGGGGCGAAACCGGAAGAGATTTGCTTTCTGCGGAACACAAGCGAAGGGGTCATCACCGTCTTAAACCTCTTGGAATTTAAGCCCTGGGAGAATGTCATCGTCGCCACCGATAACTTTCCCGCCAATTTCTATCCCTTCCTCTTCTCTTTACCGGAGACCGAGAAGAGGTTCGTTAAGATATTGGATGGTGATATCCTGAGCCAAGTTGAAGAGAAGGCGGACGAGAGGACAAAACTCATCTCCTTGGACTGGGTCCATTTCCTCTCCGGTTATCGGATTGACCTAAAAGGCCTTTCGGAATTTTGTGCCGAGAAGGGGATCTACCTTTTGATTGATGCCATCCAAGGGCTTGGGGCATTGCGCTTAAATTTAAGGGAATTGAATATCAGTTTCTTAGTCGCCGGGGGCTCAAAGTGGCTCTTCCCGCCCCAGGGGATTGGCATCCTCTACATCAATGAGCAGGTCTTACCGGAATTGAAATCAAACCACTTGGGTTGGCTCAGTTGCTCTTGGTCCGATTTCAACTGTTGTTTCGCCAAAAAGGAGTTAAAGCCGAGCGCGGCCAAATACGAAGAGGGGACAAAGAATTACCTCGGTATTGTCGGCTTGAATGAGAATGTGAAGATGCTTCAGGAGTTTGGGATTGAGAAGACGGAGAGGCGAGTCTTAGAATTGACCGAGAATCTAATCTCTGGATTAAAAGAGATTGGGTTTGAAATTTTGCCGCGGGGGCTCGGGAGTGGCATTGTTACCTTTTTGAAGGAGGGGATATCAAGTAAAAAACTGTATGAGACTCTAACCAAGAGGAGATTTGTCGTCTCTTTGCGGGAAGACCGCATCCGGGTCTCACCTCATTTCTACAATACCAAGGAAGAGATTGCGGAACTTCTGAAGGTCTTGAAGGGGTATTAACTCATTTCCTCAGGGTTTTAAAATGACCCAAAGAATACCGCCACCGAATAAAAGGCGAAAAGATTTCGGTTCCCGAATCCCGTTTATTGCAAAATTCGTGCCAAATGGTAAAAATCGAAAGAATCGGGTTTAAAATTTAGTGTAAGAAAATGGGGGGTTTCTCACTCTTTATATTGAGGGGCTTATTAAGTATCGGGTTCTAATCCCAGCCCCAAAGACCAATGAATTATGCTTAGAAGGTTCGGTCGGGATTGCTACCCGAAGGATAAGAAGGGAAGGAGGTGATTATCGGAGAGAGATAACACCCCTTTGGGCAGAATCTAAGGTAAGATTTAAAAGGGAGGGGATTTTTTCTTTAAAGACTCGTATAGGGGACGGTCTCTCCTCTCCTACCAAGAGGAGAGCCTTTAGAGTTAGGTTTTGACTCAATTGCCAATCAATCGTTAAATCAAAATCTATCTCGTTTTTGAGATATATCTTTTAACCTAATGAATCACCTATCTTTTGTGCCATCTTTAATCTTGAGAGGAAATCAGCGGTCTATTTTAATTGACGATGACCGGGGTGTTTTTCCTTTGGGAGGCGGGAAAAGACCCTTTCCGCCTGTTGGATGTCCAGTCTTATCCTCTCTCTCAGGTCATCAATTCCGGAAAACTTAATCTCCGGTCTAATCCTCTGGATTATCTCAACCCGACCTTCTTTTATCTCTTCCCAGACCTCTTTCTGACCCAAGAGGTGGACTTCAATCTCCCTCTTTCCTTCCTGGAAGGTCGGTCTCGTCCCGATGTTCATCACGCCTCGGTGAGGGACGGAGAGGGAATTGGGGAAGAACTCGACCGCATAGACACCATCAATCGGCAGGAGTTTATTCTTATCTTTCAATTCCAAGTTCAGGGTTGGGAAACCAATCTCTTTTCCCCGACCCGAGCCTTTCTTGATCTCTCCCGTCAAGGAGTATCTCCTCCCTAAGAGTAAGTTGGCGGTCTTAATATCCCCAAGGAGTAGCCTCTCCCGAATCGTTGTGCTCTTAACCAAAATCCCGGACCTCTTTATCCCCTGGGCGACAATCAATTGGAAGCCGACCCTTTCGCTTGTCGCCTTTAATAATCTCACATTTCCCTCCCTCTCCTTCCCAAATTTGAAGTCGTCGCCAACAACAATTCCTTTGGGTGAGACCTCTCTCACGATTCTTTCCAAGAAGTTAATGGCGGAGGTTTTGGCTAAATCCTCATTGAATTCCAGAATCCAAACGAAGTCAATTCCGGTCTCTTCTAAGAGGGAAATCTTCTCGGCGGTTGGGGTTAAAAGGAAGGGAAATTCCTTTTGGAAGAAGAGGGATGGGGGTGGGTCAAAGGTTATCACGCCACTTAATTTTTTGACCTCTTTCGCCTTCGCCCTTGTCCGCTCAATTATCACCCGATGACCGTAGTGGAGCCCGTCAAATGTGCCGATGGTGATGAATGGCTCTCTCTCTCCCTCGTATCGCCCCTTAAATATCTCCATATAGAACCCTCTCCAATCTTATCCTTCGTTCTTTCCCTTTAGCCAAAATTAGACTCTTTTTATCTTCGGAGAAGACCTTTAGATACCCATTTTTCACTTCACCTAAAAAGACCTCCTTTCCTTGTAATAGTCTCTTAAGCAGCGCCTCATTGAGCGAGATTTCGGGAAAGGGATAGAGGGCTTCCTCTAGGGAAATCAAGTTCTTTTTTATCACCGCTTCAAAGAGGGGTAAAGATTGGGCATCGGTTAAAGAGAAGCGACCGATTCTCTCCCGAACCAATTCTTCTAAGACACCCCCGCAACCCAATTCTTTACCGATATCCCGGGCTAAGGCACGAATGTAGGTTCCCTTACTGACCTCACTTCTTATCTCTAAGGTATCTTTATTAAGGGATAAGAGTTCATTTAGAAAAATTTTGACCTTCCGCGGTTTTAAGAGAACCGCCTCCCCCCTTCGCGCCTTTTTATAGAGCGCTACTCCCTTCTCCTTTAAGGCGGAGAAGGAAGGTGGGATTTGGGAGATCTCGCCCTCGTATCTCTTTAATATCTCCATCACCATCTCCTTTGGGTATTCCCGAACTTCTCTTCTTTCTAAGACCCGACCGGTGATGTCGTCGGTATCAGTAGAGAGACCGAGCCGAATCTTCGCCCGGTAGACCTTCGGATAAGAGGTGATTAAGGAGAAGATTTTTGTCGCCTCATTAAATAAGAGGATTAAGAGTCCGCTCGCGATCGGGTCAAGGGTGCCGGCGTGGCCAATCTTGTTTAACCCCTTAATTTTTAGCCTCTTTATCTCCCGAATTACATCGTAGGAGGAGAAACCCTTCGGCTTATTCACTAAAAGAATTCCCCGCATCCCTTTTCAGTTGGTCAAGAATCTCTCCGACCCGCCTCTCCTGGAGGAGCAATTGGTCGATCTCAAATTCTAACTCCGGGATAAATTTTAAGGAGACCTTCTTGGCCAATTGGTGGCGGATGAAACCCTTCGCCTTATTTAAGACCTCCTTGGTCTTTTTTCGCGTCGCCTCTTCGCCCAAGGCGGTGAAGAATATCTTCGCCTTCCTTAAGTTTCTATCAATCTCAACCCCGGTGATTGTGATAAAACCCAAGTTTGGGTCACGGATTTCCGAGGCGACAATCTCCGCCACTGTCTCTTTGACCAATATCGCCACTCTCTTTTCTCTAGCTTTCATAGCTTAATATAATAAAAATAACGGGATTGTAAATCCCTGATGGCGATTTTGGGGGATGTTTATTTACTCTTTGTAGACCAGTTTGAACAAGTTCTCTTGGTTGGTTGTTATAATCCGAGCCAAATAGAGACCACGGGCGAGACCCTTTGGCGTCCATTCAATTTCACCGTCTTGGGCATCTAATTTGGCTATCTTCCGGCCGTCAACGGTAAAAATTTCTACGGAGAACCTCCCCGGGGCAAAGAAGGCGACCTTTTGCCGGAATGGGTTGGGAAGGATGGAAATGGGACGTGATTTGGCTTGGGAAGGGGAGGCGAGATTAGTGACCGTTGAGACCGCCGCATAGATATTCCAGTAATCACGACGGTCCGATGCCCAGGTAATCCAGATATTGCCGGAGGCATCCGGTGCGATGGCGGGATTGTAGTCATTGGCTTGGTCAGAGGTTATCGCCTCCGGTGGTAGCCAACCGTTCACATAACGGGCGCAAGAGATATTCCAAGAGCCGGTCTCTTTTGATTGCCAAGTAGCCCAAACCGAACCGTCCAGAGAAGCGGTGATGTCCGGTAAAATCTCATCCCCGGGGGTTCGGGTGAGAGGTTCTGGTTCCCGCCAAACCGAATCCAGACAAAAGGTATAGTAGATGTCAAACTGGGAGTTTTGCCACTTATGCCATATGACCCAAATCCGGCCCTGGTTATCAACCGTTGCCTTTGGTGGACCGTTGTTGCCAATTGTATCCAAGTCAAAAATCGGTTGCCAACCATTATTGTTCTTTCTCCCCTGGATTGACCAACGACCGTTACTGAGGGAAGTCCAAAAGACCCAAGGGCGGTTATTCTGGTCAACGATAACGCAGGGCTCAATCTGATCTAAGGAATCGGTCGTGAGGCGAACTGGTGTTGTCCAAGGACCGCCATTCTCTTCATAGGTGACCCAGATATCACCTTGTCCATTCCGCCAAGATTTAAAGGCACACCAGACCCGATTGTCACTTCCGGCGGCCAAGCTGGCTTGGACATCGTGGTGGCCACCAGAAGGTCCAACCCTCTGGACGTTTGACCAGGTCCCGTTCTGGTAATAGCAACTGAAGAGTTGGAAGTGCTCTAAACTTGAATAATCCCGAAAACTCTGCCAGACGACCCAAAATCTTCCGCGAGCATCGGTTGCACAAGCCGGAAATAAATCATAGTATTCGTGCCAGGCGATTGACTCCGGACGGGTGAAACCGGAGCGGTCAAAAGAGGTAAAGTAGTTGTCCGAACGGACAATCCGGCCGGAGTCAAAGACAATCCGAATCTGACCCTGAGAGTAGCCGATATCCGGATTACCATTGACAAAATTGGTTGTGTCAATTACATACTCGGTCCAGATTAAAGAGCCTCTCTTTTCTTCCTTGGGCAAATCAAACCGAGCCAGTAAGGGATTTGTCCGATTCACCTTTAAGGTTGGGTCGCCAAGGAGAAGCGTTCCCCGGAATAGGGAGTAGGTTCCCTTATGCCACTTGAGGAAGGCATCGCCAAAGACCGAATCCCGGCTCAGCGCCCGGTAGATGGTGGAGAGGTCATTTATCCCATACATCAACTGGGTTGAACCAATCACCACCAGACCGAATGGTTGGGCGAAGAGATACCAATCGCCCAGATTGTCTCTCTCGGTAAAACGGGCGCACATACAGGCATTCAGGAAATAGAAGGAGGCTGAGGGGGAGAGGGCGGGAATCTCAAAATTGAAGATTGAGCCACCGCCCGGTCGGTCACCCGCCAGAAAGAAGGTATGGACCCAAGGGGAGGAATGGGCAACGATGTGGACGAACTCATAACCGTAGCGGAGTTGGTTTTTGTAGTGATAGGCGGTCGTCAAATTCTCGTCGTTGAAGACCGTCACATTAGAATAGAGATTACTCATCCCGTGGTCATTTGGATACCAAGCCACTTCATTATAGACTAAGCCCCGGCGGGGAACCGGGAGTTGGCCAGTTCGGTAGAGGTGGTTCCTTTGGAGATAGGCTTTAATCAACCGTTCTTCGGAGTCGTAAGTCAAACGGGAGGCATAGAGCCTTCCCAACCAAATCTCTGGGGCGGTATTGCCCGTATGGGAGTCATACTTACCATCCCCATTGTTATCCGAGAAGAGACCATCAAGGTCGGTAAAGAAGAGGTCAATCGGATAATCTTCACCGGAACTACCCTCTGACCACCAGGCGACTGGTAAATCCCCAATCATGATTCCGCCGACTAGTCCAGAATCACGATGGGCTTGAAGGAGGGAGCGGAGGTTAGTCGCCTTTCCCCCAAAGATGGCTAACACCTTAGTTGAATAGCCACTACTCTCAACATCCGCCAACCAGGTATTCAGCTCCTGTTGGATGGAAGGGTAGAGTCCGGCATTGACAAAGACCAAAACCAAGCCTTGCGGAGAAAAGAGGGATGGAGAGCGCTCAACGAGAGTTGCCAGAAAGGGAAAGGCGGCTTGATTGATTTGGAACTCTTCATAAGTTGAAGGTCTTCTCGCCCAGGGGTCGTAATAGGGAATTTGTTTAAGAGATTGGTTAAGAATTAGAAGGAATAAGATTGCGACCATTTTGCCTCAATGCACGAGAATGTCAATCTTGGAGTATTTGGGAGCGAAACCGGGTAGAAAGCGGGGAAGGATAGAGAAGGTCCCTTTCGGCAGGATTATCCGCCTCTTCAACTCCCTCTCCAGAATTTCCGCCCAAGTTGACAGGATTTCTTCTTTGTGGGAATAGATAAAGACGCCGATTTCCTTTTTGAGATTCTCTTTTACTAAATTGGCGGCTTCGTCAAGTATCTCTTTGGCATAAGGTGTCAATTTTTCACTCCACTCTTGAAAGATTTCCCGGGCGGCGATGGAGACGACCTTCTTTCCCTTATCCTCATAAAAGAGACCAGAGATTTTTAATGGTTCACCAGTAATCTTCGTCTCGTTGCCAATCGCATCGTAGGCGAAGAAGGTGAATGAGTATAACTCCCCGGGGACAATCATCTCGCCGTTATCCTTCTTGCCATCCCAAATGATCGTCGCCGGTGGCATCCCTTCTTTCTCAATCCGCTTCACCTCTTCTCCATAACTGTCAAAGATGACCAAGCGCCAGGAGGCGACCGTCTTTTCAAAGTAAGGGAATAAAATTAAGACATCGCCATAAATGAATCTCTTTCTCACCGGCACCCGCAGATAATTGGAGGCGATGAAAAGGGAGGGGATGGTTAAAGAGTCAATCGTATAGTATAATTTCTCATCATAGATGTAACTGCTGGATTTCAATTTCTCTTCAATTAAACGGAAAGGATTAAAGCCGGGGAGGGCAAAGAGCTTCTTTTCGGTGATTAGATAAGGTCTCTCACCTTTTATCACTTCTTCACCAATTTCGTATGGTCTCTTCCCCTCTCCCTTTTTCCCGGTATCCGAGGGCGATTCTTTTTTTAAGGTATCGGCGGTTTGGGGGTATAAGGGTAATATAAAGATAAAGAGTAAAAGATATAATTTTCTCATTTACATCAATTCAAATCGGATGGTGACTAATCCCCACTGGGTCTCTTTCTTCACATTTTCGGGTAAGGGGGCGAATTTCCAAGCAGCGAGGGCAAGAGAGACCGCCCGGTCTAAATCCGGATAACCAGAACTCTCCACGACTTCAATATTCTCTTTCACGTCGCCTTCGGGTGAGACCCAGAGCCGAACAATAATTGTTCCGGATATTCCCTTCTTTAGTGCCCAATCCGGATAACGGGGCAGAACCTTACGGAGAATTGCCCTTTCACTTATCGGACCGGAGACCAGAATGGTTGATTTTTGGGGAACGGAGGGCAAGGGTTTAGCTACCTCTTCGGTTGGTCTCCGCTCAATCACTTTCTCTCTTCTCTCAACCGGTTTTGCCTCAAGTTTTATCGCCGGCTCCTCTAAGACTCCAGGGTAGCCAGCGATGCCAAAACCACCACTGCCGCGTCGGGTTCCCCGGGTTAAAGGAATCGGTGCCTCTTTTAAGATCTCTTCGGTTGATTTAGTTATCCCTTTGACCTTATCCGCAATCCTTATGGCGCCTAACTCTTCTCCCGTTTCAAACTTGGAGAGGTCAATCTTGGCTTGGGAACGCTCCAGCTTTCGGCTCAGGTCATAGGCGACCTCTTCTCCGCCGCCACCGCCGCTCCCGGAAACAGAGACCGGAGTTTCGCTAATTTTCGGACCGAGGTCCTCCTTAGGCGGGGGCAAGACCTTCGCCACCTCTGGTCGGTAGGTCTGGTCAATTAAAGAGACCTCTTTTATCTCTTCAGAGGAAGGGAATTTCTCCCGGAACGAATTGAAAAAGAAGAAGAGCCCTAAATGAAAAATGAGGGATAAAAGAAAAGATATCTCGGTTGATGAAAGTCTTCTCATCTCTTTTTTGTGGCGCAGGCAATCCTCTTCGCGCCGGCCTCTTTGGCCAGAGAGAGTAGTCCTAAGACCTCCTCATAAGGCACTTCTTTATCGGCGCGGACAACCACAAGCCGATAGGGGTCTTTTTGGACTAACGCCTCAATTTTCTGGAAAATCTCTTCCTTCTTAATCGGGGTATCCTGGAGAAATAAGTTTCCCTCTTTGGTTAAGGCGACAGCGATGTCATCCTCAACCTTACGCTCCGCGGTATGGGCGGGTGGGACATCAACCGCAACCCGGGTGTGGCTCATCACCATTGGCGCGACCATAATCATCATTATCACTAAAAGTAAGCCGACACAGGCCATCGGTAAGATTTCAATATTGGCAACGCCTCGTCTCAAGATTCGCATAGTCTCACCTCAAAAATACTCTTTGCCACTAAACATCTTAACAGGAAAGCGACTAATGTCAATCCTTTCTTTTTAAGAGGCATAATTGACCGGCACCCAATCTTTTCGCCATATCCAAGATCTGGACTACTCTTTCGTAGCGAATCCCTTTCTCGGCACTGATAATCACCTTCTTCTCTAAACTGCGGGCTAAAAGTTGAGGTAAAAGTTCTTCCAATTGAGGCTGGGTGACGAATTCTTCATTCAATTGAATCCCACCTTCTTTCGTCAGGTGGATATTGACCTTAACATCACTGACCGCTTCTCCGGCGGTCTTGGCAATTTTGGGAGTGGACACGAATATCCCGGTTTCAAAAAAGAAAGGGAGGGCAACAATGAAACCAATCACCAAAGAAAGGGCGATATCAACCAAGGAGGTAAGGATTAGACCTTCTCTTCTTGGAGTGGGGGAGATTCTCTTCCTTCGCATTAGAATTGCCAGTATTCTTTTGTCTCTTCCTTCTTCCGAACTTCTCCTCTTGTGGCGTATAAGGAGACGATAAGGCGCTCGCCGATGCTCTCTAATTCTAAGGAGATATCCGATGCCTTTTTGGTAAAGTAGTTGTAGAAAAAGAGGGTCGGGATACCAATGAGGAGACCAAAGGCGGTTGTTAAGAGCGCCTCGGCGATTCCCCGAGAGACAACCGCTGGGCCACCGGAACCAGTTATGGCGATATTGTGGAAGGCTTTGATGAGCCCAACGACTGTGCCCAAAAGTCCTAAGAGGGTTGCCCCATTGGCGATGGTTCCTAAGCCCCCCAAGTATTTCTCATAACGAACCCTCTCTTCCATTATCGAGCCGTAGAAGAGGTTAGACATTTCGTCCGGGGCTAAATTTCGGCTCTCAATCCCTAAGAGGAAGAGCCGACCTAAGGGGTTCTTCAAGCCTTCGGCGTAGCGTCGGCCACCCTCAATATCGCCCGCTCTCAGGTAGGCGAGAAAGTCTTTCACCCATTTGCTACTTATCCGGTTTTTGGTGAAGTACCACCAACGTTCAATGATTAAGGTCAAGGCGATGATGGATAAGACGAGGAGAACGACCATAATAAAACTTGACTTAAAGACTTCGGATAAAGTTTGTCCTAAGATCACGATTTCCTCCGGTTTTTCATTTTTCACTCCTTTCCCAACCTCTTTTTACAGAGGTCAATATTTTTTAAGGCGTTTTCTTTTAACTCACTGTTGGGAAAAGAGTCAATCACGACGGTAAACTTTTCCTGTGCCAACTCATACTCGCCGAGATTAAAATAGGTGGTGGCCAGATTAAAATAAGCCACTTCCCGGGCGGGGTGGGAAGGAAAGTATTTCAAAAACTTCTCGTAACTCTTCTTCGCCTCTTCCAAATTTCTTAGGTCGGTGTAAGTCTCAGCGATTAAGAGTTGGGCATCACCCGCCAATTCGGTCCCCGGCAAATTGACGACGACCTTTTGTAATTCATTAATCGCCATTTGGTATTCCTTCTGCGCCAAGTATTCCTTTGCCCGATTTAAGAGCAACTCTCCGGCGTATTCGGAATTTGGGAATTTTTCTAAAAACTCCGCGGCGATTGCGGTGTCTTCTTCGCTCGCCTTATAGTAAGATACCTCTAAGGCCTTTCTCACCCCTGAGGCCTGGACATCATCGGGAAAGAGGTTTAGGAATTTGAGATACTCCCGAGCCGCCTCTTTGTAATTCTTTTCGTTGTAATAACTCTGAGCGATTAAGGCCTGGGCCGGAGGGGCGAATTCATTTTTTGGGAAACGCTCTACGACAAATCGGAAGAGACCTCGGGCCTGCTCGTATTCTTTCGCCTTAAAGTAGACATCCCCGGCCCGAAAACCCGCCTCCGCACTCCGGGGGGAAAATGGATATTTGTCTAAGACCTTCTGCCAGTGCTCAACCGCCTGCCCGTAGTATTTCAAAAACTGGTAACAGAACCCGGCAAAGAAATGGCTTATCTCGCCCGCCAATTTATTCTCCGGAAAATCCTCCAAGATGCCTTCAAATATATCTAAGGCCTTTTCGTACTCGCGGGTATTGAAATAGGTGTAGGCTAAACCCAAAAGGGCATTGACCGTAAAGAGGGTATCGGCAGGAAGGCTTAAATAGATCTTTTCAAAGACCGCTAGCGCCTCTTTCAATCGTCCACTGGCATAGAGGCAGTAAGCCTTTCCTAACCGCCCATAAGGGGTTCGGACTTGGTCGTAATAGAATTCGGCCTCCGCATATCTTCCCAAATAATAGAAGGATTCTCCCAATAATAGGTAGATTTCATGAGCTCGTTCCCGATTTTGCCTAAAAAAACTTTCATTCTCTTTCAAGTACCTCTGAACAGTAAGAATCCCCCTTTCCAACTGAGAAGAGGCGGTTTCTTCTTGCAACATCTGATTGAGGAGGGCAAGGAGGAGGAGGAGACAGGATTTTTCCTTAATTTCTGGTTCGGCGGCACTGGTGATTACCTGCTCAAAGGAATTGGCCGCCTCTAAATAATTGCCCAATCGGAAAGAGAGGGTGCCGACAAAATAATCCCCAACGCCAACAAGTTCCCTTTCCGAAAATACCTTTTTTAACTGTTCGGCGGTCAAAATTGTCGTTAGGGTGTCTTCTTTTAAGAGGAGGGTGTAGGGGATGGAGAGGTTGGCAAAGAGCGCCGCCTTTGTCTTCGGATAAGAGGAGCGGGTGCGTTCAAAAGAGGCGATTGCCTCGGTATATCTTTTCAAACCTAAGTAGGCAACACCGAGAAAGTAATTGGCCTGCGCCGCTAAGAGATTGTTGGCGTGGCGGGTGAGAGGTCGGAGATGAAAAACCGCCCTTTCGTATTCCTTGTTCGCTAAAAGAGATGTGCCATAGAAATAAGACGCATAATCAAGGAGGGGAGGTCTGGCTTCTTTTAGGAACTCTTCAAACTTGACTTGGGCGCCTTCGTAGTCACCATTTTTATAAAGGGCGACGCCTTGGGAAAACTTGGCATAAGTAGCGAGAGGGGTGTTTGGGGAAGAGGCTTCCACCTCTTTTAGGACCGAAAGGGCGGAAATCACATCCCCAGAATTCGCCAGAGCCTTTCCGTAAAAATACCTACCTTCCAAAACCTTTATTTCCTTTAAGCGGGCGCAAGCCAGGCGGTCTTCACCTCGGAAATAGTGGAGGAGACCAGAAGCAAATTGGATGCGCTCATCCTCTTTATATATCGGATTTTCCGAAATTCTCTTCAACGCCTCCTCCGCCTTCTTAAAATCGCCGAGGATGATATTGGTAAGGGCATAACCGTATAACGCCTCCGGTTTTAGATAGGAGAGGGGCTTTCCTTCAAATCCTAAGAATTCAAATTCCTTGCGTGCCCTTTCAAAATCACCGGCGTTGAAATAGACTTCGGCTAAGGCGTAACGAATCTCCGGTCCATATTCCGAGGAGCCATAAGTTTTTAAGAGAGAGAGGAGAGAGGTCTCCGCCTTCTTCGTTTCTCCCTTCCTTGCCCAAGAGAGGGCATCGTTAAATCTTTTCGCCAAATCCGATGATTGCTTTGCTGACAAACTCGCCTCGGAAAGGACTAAACTCAAAATTGAGAAGATGCCGACCGCGATTGGGATTTTGACATTTGAAAATCTGAAACTTGAATTCATTCCTTCTTTTCTATCTTCCCCTTTGGTCCGGTGGTCCTGACGGTAGTTAAGAAGCCAGAGTTGGAGAAGGACTCATTGTGGGTATCAACCAAGGTGATTTCGTAATAATATTTGCCGTCGGCGACCAATCTCGTTGCTTCATCTAAGCCATCCCAACTGAGGCGGGTGGCTGGTTCTTCCCAACCGGAATAGGTTCGGACTACCTCTCCCAGGTCATTTTTAATCAGAAGTTGCCACCGCTTAATCTTCCGCTTCGTTGTGAACTTCAAATTCATCCAGAGGAGATTCGCCTCCGCTTTGGGTTGGGGCGAGAAGATTTTTGGAATTCCTTCCACCCAAACCCGAAAGCCACCGAACTTTAAGGAGAGACCAAGTTTATGGGTTGGTTTGAGGAGGAAGTTTGATTGGTAATGGAGAAGGATTGTGTAGTCAACGAAAAGGGCAGACTTGCTTTGTGTCCTTCCCAATCCGAAACCACAAGCGACCTCTTTTTTGTCTAAGCCAACCCTTTGGATTAAAAGACCTTTCGCAATCTCAAATTCTATCCCCAAGTGAGGGTCTAAATGGTCAGAGAGTAACCCTTCGCGAAAGATTTGGAAGGGCACTAAGAGGTCAAGAAGAACCTTCACCCTATCTTGATAGGTTCGCCAGGCGCACCCGAGGCGAAGGGAGCGGGGATATTTCTCCGCGGAGTCAAGCAATTGAATCTTTGGTTGCCCAAGATTCTGTCCGAATAGACCGAAGGAGAGAGAAGAAATTGGTCGATAAAATATGCCCAAATCCGCCCCGAAACTGATGTCGGAATAGATATAAAGTGCCTTGGCGATAATCTTCAGGTTGGTCCCAAATGAGAGATTCGGGATTGGGGAATAGGCATAGGAGAAGATGTAGGCGTTCTCATAAAAGAAGGTTGGGTTACCGACATCCGGATTATCCGGGGGTCGGGAATCTAACTTCTCGGTTCCAAAATTGATAAAAGAGATACCAAAACTACCAAAGGACTTTGTTGGTAGAGAGTAGCCGATGTATTCCATCCTGGCGCCGTAGAGGGTAAAATGGGAGAGCTTTACTTCGTGGTTGAGGGTCTGGGCAAGTCCGGCTGGGTTGAAATAGACCGCCTCCTGGTCATCCGCCAGTCCACAGAACGCCTTCCCTAGGGCTAAACTTCTTGGTGTTACTCCATAATTGAGAAGAGCCCCCGGTTCAAAACCAAGGCTTGAGACGCAAAATGTAGAACTGAACAAAAAGAGAAAAATAAGTTTTGAGTTTTCTCTCACCATACCACCCCAATTGTGTATCCTTTATCACAGACCCTTCCGGTATGGGAAATCCCGATGACCCTTAAATAATAAATTCCAGACGAAACCCGATTCCCCTTGTTATCCTTTCCTTCCCAGACAAACTTGTTCACGCCCTTCTTCGCCCCAGGACTCCCTTTTGGGATTTTCTCCTCAAACACCAAGTTGCCAAATGGGTCATAGATTAAAATCCTCGTGTCAACGTCAATTGGTAGAAAATAGCCGATACTCGTCCAATCTTGATTCAGGCTACCAAAGGGATTGGGGAAGGCGATTATTTCGCCCCGGGCGACCTCCCGCGAGTAGAGTTCAACCCAAATTCCAATTATCGTATCAATTGTATCCGTCCGAATCAATATTGAATCGCGCTCAGAGACCGAATCGCGCAGATTGGAAAGGGGCAAGATAAATTTCGCTTTTGCCCATCCTAAGGAATCGGTCAGCACAACCGAATCCAACATCACGCCGTGTCCCTTGATCACTTGGAACTCCACCCTCTTATAAGGGATTGGTGAACTACCGGCATCAAGAACCAATGCGGCAATCTCTGTCTCCCAGCCGGCCAGGATTGTGTCCGGATAATTGACGAAGAGATAAGACGCCTTCGGTAAAATGTTCACATAAGAGCGATAGGTCTCAAACCCCCGCGCTGACCTGGCCCAGATATTTTGATTCTCTCCGGAAAGAAAAAATTTCACCCAAAATGAGATACTGTCGGAGACCGAGCCCGGCGCTGGCGAATAAGAGAAGGAGAAATCAGAGAAGAGATAAACGGTATCAACCCCATTAGTCGGGTTATAAAATGAGTCGCAACAGAAGACCCGAACTAAGAAAGAATCCTGCACAAACTGGGGTAAAGGTTTTCCCTTCTTTCCTGGGGTCATCCAAGGAAGAGACGAGGTATCCCCAAACCGAAAGTCTTCACCAGGTAATAAGAGAAGGAGCCGGGAATAAAAACCGGGCATAACTAAGAAGGGGGAGGAGGTGTCAGAGGAAATTTGGGGGTCGGAGAGGTCTTTAGCAAAGATTCTTGTTGTCCCTTTAGCTCTTGGGAGATAAGAGAATACTTCTCGTCCGGCGAAGAGGGGAAGGAAAGAAGGATAGGTAGCAAAGGAATCAGAAGCAGAGATTTGGAGCGTATCAAAACGGGTGTTGACGATATTAAAATTCTTATCAACGATGAAGACCTTGGGAAAGAAAGGAGAGCCAGCCCTCTGAGAATGCGGAGAATAGTGTCTACCCTGAGGGGAACCGGAAAGAAGGGTCTCTCCGGGGAGGGTGATTAAAAGTCTCTTTGGGATATTAGGCAAAAAGATAATCCGAGAGGTATTACCCCGGATGTTTCCATCTTCCACCACAAGGGAGAGACTCTCATTCGCCAAGGTAACCACCGCTTTGGACCTAACCTCACCTCTTTGAAAACTGAGAAGCGGAGGATAGACATAAGGCCAAGGCCAAATACCGTCTAAGGAGGTTTTTAATAGGGCTCTTCCGTTATAAGAGGTGTCAATCTCACCGTTTGCCTTTTTGGCGACGACATAAATGTCAAACGAATCGCCGGCAATCCCTCCAGTTTGGGGGTAATCCAAAAATTCAAAATAGTTTGTTTGGGCAAGAAGGAAAAATAGGGATAAAATAGAAATCATAACCTTTTATTATACGACATTTTTCAAAAGGGTCAATAGCCAATGTTTGAAGTCAAAAACTTTATTTTCGGTCGGGAAGCATTCCATTAATTAGAGATTGGCGAATTTTGTGCCAATCCAAGGGAAGGAGATACACGCTCTTGTATTTGCTTAGAGAAGTAAAATTGGAACTCAGGCCTTATCTAATCTTGACGCCTTTGAAGGAATAAGTCTTATTTAAGCAAGATTTTACACAGTGTGCCTAAAAAATTGCTCACTTTAAGACTATCGGCGAAAAGAGGCAAAGTAAAAAGAGATAAGAGAAAGATAAATCCTCGCCAAAGAAAATGTCTAAATTGCCTTTTGACAAATTTTAAAATTGAACTATCTATATTATGTATGGGTAAAGAGGAGGAAGTATGCGCTCATTCATTCATTTCTTATTTTATCAGTAATTGCCTCATTTTCTGAGGCAGGATGGGTGGCTTTAGTGCCCAATGTGAGGGTTTCGGTCTACGACATCACTGGTAAGTTGGCGAAGAATCTCTTCTTTGGAGAAAATGGAGAAGGGGAGCCCCAAATCTTTTGGGATAAGACCGACCACTTCGGGAAGAAGGTCTCTTCTGGCATCTACTTCATCACGGTTGATAAAGGGAACTCCTCAGAAAGGTTTAAGGCGATGATTATTCAATAAAAGGAGAGGGGGAGACCCGCCCCTTAGGTTTATGAGAAAGGTCTTATCTCCTTTTTACCTTTATTTCTCTTTTCCCAAGTGATTGATACGGTGATTCGTTTCTCCGATGAGCCTTCCAATTTGCTTTATCTCCCAAATGATAACGAACTCTATGTCAACTTCTTCAGGAATAATTACCATCTGGTCTTAGATTGCTCCACTTATCGGATAAAGAAAATTATCCCGAGACCTTGCAATTATGAAGGTGATGCCTATGGTGTCTGGAACTGGCGAAGGGATAAGATATATTTCTCATTTAACCCCGAGCCGGAGAGTATTGCGGTTGTTGACGATCGGACCGATTCAATAATAAAGTGGATTGGTGGTTTTGAGTTTGGAGGCCCCTTTCTTATAATTCCAAAGAGGACAGGATTTATGCGGTTGGTGGTGCGTCTCTGGCGATAATTGACTGCGAAACCGACCCCATAATCAAATTCATCCCCCCTTCCCCATATTGGCTAACTCGTTTTGCCCTTTGGGATTCAATTGGGAATAAGGTCTATTGTGGTAGCGCCTGGTCGGATGCGGTTACCGTTGTCAATTGTGAGAACGATTCAGTGATTGGGGTGATTCGGACAAGGGCTTCAACCCCTTGCCGAGCAACCTATGCCTTCAAGCAGAGGAAGATATACATCGTTGGTGAGTGGGGAATGTATGAGGCGGTGATTTGTGCCCTCGGTGATACCTTAATTAAAAACTTTAGGCTCTTCCTTAATGAGGATTATCCGGGAATTTACAACTACCTTGAAGATAAGGTCTATTGGCCTGGTGGTGACACTCTATATGTGTTTGATTGTTGGAGAGACTCTATAATTAAACGAATATGGCCGGGGGAATATATTGAGGTAATAGGGTTTCTCCCTTGGAGCAACCGGCTATGCCTCACCACGACTCATTGGAAAGAGAAGAGTTCTTATAATACCCTTCACCTCCTTGACTGCCGGAACGATTCCATAATCTCGTCTTCCCTCCGGTTTGGGAGATTAGCCCCGGGTATCACAGTCAATCCAAATACCCGCCAGATTTATATCTCTGACCAACACGACCTTTCCCTCTATGTAATAAGGGATGAGTTGCCGGGAATTAGTGAGGGGAGCAAAAAGAAGAGAGATTTATCGTTTTATACCTATCCCAATCCGAGCGGCTCGCCGCTTACCATTAATTCTTTTGAAGGGATGAGGGTTAAGATTTATGGTGTCCTGGGGAATTTGGTGGAGGAATTCTCTTTGGCGGAGGGCGAAAAGAAAGTCTATTTAAGACCTGGGGTCTACTTTCTAAGGGCAAAAAGTTCAGAAGGGGAGTTCTCCCGAAAGCTGGTCATCAGATAGGCATTCAAGGCTTTATTTTTTACTTGGGTCTTCACTTAAAATTGGGATTAAATTAGAAATTTGGCAAGGCTTTAGGTCCCGGATTAAATTTTGGCTTAGGTTTGCCATTAAGCCATTGGTTAAACCTTTCCTTAAACCATCAATTAAACCTTTCCTTAAACCCTTATTTAGACCTTCCCTTAGATAAATCATTAAATCTTTCCTTAAATATCTATTTCCGCTTTGGTTTAGATTAAGGATTAGACCCCCTGTATCGCTCCCCACTTTTTAAAAAGATAATCCCTCCTGTTAAGGAGAAAATTCAATTTGGACTTCTACTTCCGAAGCCCTATAGGTCCTATATAAATATAGAGTAAAAAAGTGGTCAAAACCTTACACTTAATTTTTAAAATTCTGTAAATCTTTGATTTACAATGAATTGGGAATAGATTTGACCCAGGGCGAAGGGTAATGAGATATGAGGAAAGAGAGGTTTTTGAGGTTTACAACTCTCCTGGTGATAAATTTGACCTGGACGACGCTTGATTTGCCCTGAGCCGGCACCTGTTTCCTCATCCAGAATAGAAAAAAGGAAGGTCTTGGTCTTTTAACCCTCCCACTTTCTAAACTTAATAGACCCCTTGATGTTTTTGGGATTTTTCGGTATATTAAAGGATGGTAAAATTGAGCGATGTGATGAAAGACGAAGAGACCTTAGAACTTTTACAAGAGGCGGACAACCAGTTAATGGCGATGGGTTATACCGAACACGGAATTCGCCACTCCCAACTGGTGGCAAAGAGGGCGAGGGAGATTCTCCTCCGTCTGGGGTATCCGGCAAGAGAAGCGGAACTGGCGGCAATCGCCGGTTTTTTACACGACATCGGGAATATCATCAACCGGCAGAGGCACGAGGAGAGTGGAGCAATCCTCGTCTATTCCATTCTGCGGAGATTGGGGATGTCAATTTCAGAGACGACCAAGGTCGTCTCCGCCTTAGGGAATCACCACGAAGAGAGGGGAAGCGTCATCTCGGCGATTGGGGCGGCACTCATTTTAGCGGATAAGTCCGATGTCCACTCTTCCCGAGTGCGCAATCCAGACCAGATAAAGTTTGACATCCACGACCGGGTAAATTATGCGGTGAAGAAGGCGAAGTTTGATGTCTATCCCAAAGAGAAGAGGATTGTCCTCCGCCTCCGAATTGATACGAGGATTTCGCCAGTTATGGAATATTTTGAAATCTTCCTCTCCCGAATGCTCATCTCTCGCCGGGCCGCTAAATTTTTGGGCTGTCGCTTTGAACTCTTCATCAACGGGATGAAAGCGGTATGAGCGATAAATCAAATAACGATATTTTCGGTTTTCGAGATTTATTCACTTATCTAAAAAGTGGCCGAAGGATCTTTTTCCTTAACTTTTTGGCGGGCATCTCTCGGGGATTGGGGTTTGCTATCGGTATGACAGTCATTTTCGGGATTCTCATTTTTCTTCTGAGGAAGTTTGTCTCCCTCCCTTTCTTAGGGAGATATATCGCTCAATTATTAGAGATGATTGAATTTCAGAGACAGTTGCCTCGTTAGTATGGAAAAGTTGAATATTGAGAAGTTGGCAAAGTTGGCCAAGCTCTACCTTTCGGAAAAGGCAAAGAACGAGATCGGACCTTCCATTTTTAAGATTATTGACTACTTCGGGACAATTAGAGAAATTGCGCAAAAGTCTCCTCCCGAGCGTTTAGAAGAAAAATTTTGTCCCCGCCGCCAAGAGAAAGAAGAGATACATAAAGAGATAAGATGCAAACCAGAATATCTCAAAGATTTGCCCAATTATAAAGATGGCTATTTTTCTATTCCGAAGATAAGGGAATGAGTGAAGTCCTTCAATTTTCAATAAGGGAGTTGCAAGAAAGGGTGAAGAAGGGAGAGTTGACTTATTGGACGCTCTTCCAAGAGGTGGCAAAAAGGATTAGGGAGGAAGAGAAGGAGATAAATGGTTATATCTCCCAATTTTTAGAGGAGGCAGAAGAGAAGGCCAAAGAGGCGGACAGAAAGAGGGGTTCAGTGGCTTCCGCCGCGCAACCGACCCACCTCCTCTTTGGTATCCCGATGGCGATTAAAGACAATATTGCGGTTGAAGGCAAACCCTTGACTTGTGGCTCAAAGATTTTAAGTAATTTCATTTCCCCTTATGATGCAACGGTGGTCAAGAAGTTAAAAGAGGCGGGTTGTATTATCTTGGGGAAGACAAATTTGGATGAGTTCGCTATGGGTTCTTCTAATGAGACATCCTATTTTGGTCCGGTGCGAAATCCGATTGATAAAGAGAGAGTGGCGGGTGGTTCTTCGGGTGGGAGCGCGGCGGTGGTGAAGTATGGGGGGGCAATTGCGGCTTTGGGTTCTGATACCGGTGGCTCAATTCGGCAACCCGCCGCCTTCTGTGGGGTCTGCGGGCTAAAACCGACTTATGGTCGGGTCTCAAGGTTTGGTTTAGTCGCCTTTGCCTCTTCCTTAGATACAATTGGACCAATTGCCAAAAGGGTTGAGGACTGCGCTATTATCTTAGAGACGATTGCAGGTTATGATGAAAAGGATGCCACCTCGGTTAACCTTCCGGTTGACAGATACCTTCCTTTACGGGGAGAGATAAAAGAGCTGAGACTTGGGGTAGCGGAAGAGTTTTTCCAAGAAGGAATAGAAGAGGAGGTGAAAGAGGTGGTAGAGGAGGCGATAAAGGAATTGGGAAAGGTCGCAAAGGGGGTGAAGAAGCTCTCTTTGCCTTCTCTCCCTTATTCGGTTGCCTCTTATTATCTGATTGCGATGGCGGAGGCGTCTTCCAATTTAGCCCGGTACGATGGGATAAGGTATGGGTTGACAATGCGGAACGCGGAAGGCGAAATGGGGAAAAGGGAGGAGAAAAATCTTGACCTCTTCTATGAGAAGACCAGAGGCGAAGGATTCGGGGAAGAGGTGAAGAGGAGGATAATGCTCGGGACTTTTGCCTTATCTAAGGGGTATGCGGAAAAATATTATGGCGTCGGGGTGAAGGTGCGGGAGATGATAAAGAGAGATTTTCTTGCCGCTTTCGATGAGGTTGATGTTCTCTTAGGACCAGCGACCACAACTCTACCCTTTAAGTTGGGAGAAATTACTGACCCGCTGCAGATGTATATTTCTGACATCTTTACGACAATGGTTAATCTAGCCGGGTTACCGGCGATTTCCCTGCCCACAAAGCGAAAAGTAGATAATTTACCGGTTGGCTTACAGGTGATTGGTAGGCCATTTGCGGAAAAGACAATCTTAGAAGTTGGGTATGCCTACGAGAATTTATGATTTAGCGACGGGATTATGGATTACCAGCCAGTAATCGGGTTAGAGGTCCACATCCAATTGAAGACAAGGACGAAACTTTTCTGTTCCTGTCCGGTTGAATTTGGTGAGGAGCCGAATACGATAGTTTGTCCAGTCTGTCTTGGTTTCCCTGGGGTTCTACCTGTGCTGAATGACGAAGCGGTACGCCTGGGGATTAAGGCGGCACTCGCCTTAAACTGCCAAGTCCAGAGGGTCTCTTCCTTTTCCCGGAAGCACTACTTCTACCCTGATTTGCCGAAGGGTTATCAGATAACTCAGCAGGAGAGACCTTTGGCGATTAACGGTTGCTTAGAAACAAAAGGGAAAGAGATAAGGATTCGCCAGCTCCACTTAGAAGAGGACGCCGGAAAACTTCTCCACACCCGAACTTCAACTTTGGTTGACTTTAATCGCTGCGGCATCCCTCTAATTGAAATTGTGACCGAACCGGATTTTGAGAGTCCGGAGGAGGTAATCTCTTTTTTTACCGAGTTGCGGAGTATTTTGCGTTACACCGATGTCTCCTCGGGCGATATGGAAAAGGGACACATCAGGTGCGAATTGAACGTCTCATTAAAAAGGGGGGAGGAGTTCGGAGTGAGGCGAGAGATCAAGAATCTAAATTCCTTAAAGAGTGTCCGAGAGGCACTCAATTATGAATTTAATCTCCAAAGGATGATTTTGGCATCCGGTGGTCAAATTGAACAAGAGACGCTCCTCTGGGATGAAAGAGAAGGAAAGACCAAACCGATGCGGAAAAAAGAGGAAGCGGAAGATTACCGTTATTTCTTAGAACCGGATTTGCCGCCCCTAGTGATCAGCGAAGAGGAGATCGAAAGGCTAAGAAAGGAATTGCCCGAGTTGCCCAAAGAAAAGAGGCGACGCTTCGTTTCTCTCTATCAACTCTCGGAATACGAAGCCGGAATTCTGACGAGAGATAAGGGTTTAGCGGAATACTACGAGGAAGTGGTGAAGGGGGTTGGCGGAAGAGAAACGGGAAAGTTAGCTGCCAATTGGGTAATTAATGAGGTGGTGAGGATGTTGAATGAAGAGAATCTCTCAATTGAAGAGTTTAAGATTTCACCGCGGGCGCTTTCGGAACTACTCACCTTCTTAAAAGAAGGGAAGATAACCCAAAGGTCGGCAAAGGAAGTCTTTTTTCAGATGGCAAGAGGAGAAAGAGGGGCTAAGGAGATTATTGAAAAGGAAGGTTTGGAGAAAGAGGAATATTCCTCTGAGTTAGAAGATTTGGTTAGAGAGGTGATTAAGGAGTATCCGGAGGCGGTGTTGAGGTATAAAAAGGGGAAAGAAGGTGTCCTCTCTTTCCTCTTGGGTCAGGTGATGAAGAAGACCAAGGGGCGTTTCTCACCGGAAAAGATTAGAGAGAAACTCAAATCGGAAATAGACAATTCATAGGGTGTTAAGTTAACTTGACATTATCAGGTTCTTTGTTAAAATGAACCATGACTTTTTTAAGTTTTTTGTTATTCATTTCTCTTTTGGATAAGCCAAAGATTTTTCCCTCTGAAGAGAGGAGTTCGTTTATTCTCACCTTTGAAAGCGAAAAACCAACCCGGGCACATTTATTCTACGGGCAAGAAGGTCCTTATGAAGAGTCTCTCAAAGGAGAATTGGTTAGCAAAAGCCATAGGTTTATCCTCCGAAACTTAAAACCAAATACGAGATATCAATTACTGATTAAAGGGAATAATATCTCATCTCCGGTTTATCAATTCCTTACTCCATCGGAGGAAAAATTTAGAATCTATTTAGCGCCCCAAATAGATGACTCTCTCTTCTTGAAGTTTTTAACGCTGGCGCCCCCCAATCTCTTGATTACCAGGGGGGAATTATCAACCGGTATTTCTGAGAGCGGTCTTCTCTTTCCCATCCGAGATTTATCTTTAAGAGGTCGTCTCTTATTAAATTGCTCTCTCGCCCTTACCTTTGGCAAAGAGGAAGTTTTTTCTGATAGTGCGGTCTTTTCTTTTCTCTTCCTTTCCCAAAAGGAAGGTGGCGAAGTTGGTTTAAAGGATGAGATACTGAGTTCAAAATTTGATCTCCTCTTCTTAGTGGGTGGCAACTCTTTCTTTCGGACCTATCCGATGGTAAAAAATCCTTACGGACCTAACCGACCTCCGCTTATCTCTTCGGGAGAGAGGTTTTACTATCAAAAAGGAGAAGGGACCATCTTTCTGGCCCTTCCCGACGGAAGAGAACTTTCTCCTCTGGGGGGTGGGAATCTCTATTCCGCCTTGGCTCAATCGGGGAAGGGGTTTGTGGAGATATTAAAGGAGAATAGAGAGGTAAAGGTTAAGGTCTATCTTTTTGAAAAGGAATTTGGCACCTATCAGCCGGTGGATAGTTTTATAATTGATAAGGATGGGGAGAAGAGAAATCTAACAATTTCCGGAGTGAGGGTGAAAGAAGTGAATGCCTACACCGCCAAGATTCAATGGGCGACGAATTTGCCCTCGGCACCTTGTCTAAGGTGGGGGGTAGAACCAAATAACTATACCTTCCTTTCTCCAGCCATAGATATTTGCCCAACTTTTCAAAGGGAACATACTTTTTATCTCTTCGGTCTCTCACCGAATAAAAGGTATTATTATCAAGTTGGTGCCCGAATTGGTCAGAGAGTCCTTTGGAGTGAGGAGAAGACCTTTATTACCCTTTCGCCAAGGCAGCGAGAGGTTGTTTTGGCGGTTGATTTTGCTCACCCGGAATCAAAGAGCGAAAGGAATTTTTTGCCCGTTTCTCCCTTCCCTTATCCGAAAGGGGATACCGGTGCCAATTTGATTGCGGTCTGGGACCGAGACCTCGCCTTTTCTTTTTTCGCCGAAGAGACCTTATCGCCCCGCACCGCCGGACACTGGGTCAAGAATTCCGAACTGGCTACCTGGACCTGCCCCGTCCCGACTGGTAAGTATTACTACGAAATCGGTAGTTTTGCCCATCCCAATTTCTCTGGGAAGGGAAAGATAAAGATTGAAGAAAGAAGTCTTGAGAAGGAAGGGGGCGATACGATTTTCTTTGGGGAGATAGAAATTACCGATGATCAACTCAATCTCCAATTGGGTTGGGGTGATTCTTTAGTTTCGGGATACTCGGGAATTAGTTATTTAATTTTAACGAATCAGCCCAAAGATCGAGAGAGGACGGTCTTTGTCCTCTCGGCGACGCCCAATCCATTTGGGGATAGGACCTATCTTCGCTACCACTTAAATGACAACCGGCGAGTGGTGGCTGAGGTTTACGATATTAGCGGGAAGAAATTATTAACCTTAAAAAATCGCTTTGAGCCGAGGGGTTATCAGGAATGCGTCTGGGATGGGAGAGATTTAGAGGGCCGGCTCCTTCCGAGCGGAATTTATTTCCTAACCATCTCTACCGAAGATGAACCCAGTTGGAAAGTAAAGGTATCTCTTTGGCGTGAATAAGTGTCTTGACAAAATGGGAAATTTGAGTAAAATAAAAATATGAAAATAAAAGTTGGGGAGGTGAAAATGGTAAGTTTTAAGCGGATATTTCCTTTTTTCCTTCTTTTCTCTTCTCTCTTGGCCCAGGAGTTAGTGGTGAATGGCGACTTTGAGCAACCACTCAGTGTCGGTTGGCTCTTTGACACCACCGGGGGTTACATCACGATTGACCGCTATACCTATCCCCATCCGGACCCAGATTACGAGGCCTATGTCTATAAACTCTATACCGGATATGCCTCAATCTATCAGATAGTGAATCTGCCCGACCTCAACCTTGACTTCTCCTTCTCCGCCCGATTTCGGAAGAAGGAGGGTTCTTCAACCTGTTGGCCGGTCTCCGCCGTGATAATTGGCTACCTTGACCAAAATAGCAATCTCCTCGGTGAGACCAGGGTCTATTATCCAAGCCCTTACTGTAATTGGCAAGCTGGACCAACTCTTCATCTCGTCTTAGTTTCGGATACCTTTTGGAATTTCTATTCCTTTAATATCCGGCAAGATATCGTCCAAAACCTCCCGGGTGTTGATACCGCCCGAGTTCGGAAGGCAAAGGTCTCCCTCTACGCCTACAATAGTGGGAGTTGAGGGGGTCCTTGGGCGGAGGTCTCCGCCGATGACATATCAATCCGAAGGGCAACCCATCCCAATGTCTTATTGACAAGAATTTCAATCACAAACGACCCGAATGGGAATGGGGTTTTAGACCCCGGAGAAACCGCCAATTTAATAACCTATCTTAGGAATTTGAGTCCTATTCCCGCGACCAATTTGAGAGGAATCCTTCGGGAAAATGACCCATTCATCACAATCAACGAATCCTTGGCCAATTATGGAAATCTCGGTGGTTATGATAGCACCAACAATACCCTTGACCCATTCGTTGTCACCGCTGCTCCCAATACCCCAAGAGAATATCCCGTCAACTTCACCCTCTACTTAGTCTGCAACGAGACATCTTGGACGCGCACCTTCACCATAACGGTTGGCGAATTAACGACCCTTGACCCAATCCCGGACGGACCAAGGAGACCACCAAGATACTGGGCTTACGACGATATTGACACCCTTTATCGGGAGGCGCCAAGATTTCGTTGGATTGAGTTGCGAAACCGAGGGACGAGATTACCGATAACGAGTGATGACCAGACGGTAAGAATTCCCTTACCTTTTGTCTTTAAGTATTATGGGGTGAGATATACCGATTCCCTTTCGGTCTGCGGAAACGGTTGGATCTCACCAATCCGAACAACCTCCACCGTCTATACTAACCAACCACTCCCGGACCCAACATCCGGTAACCCGAGCGCAATGATTTGTCCAAACTGGGATGATTTGTATCCACCCTATGGGAATGGGATTTGGTATCTCTATGAGCCGGACTCCCACCGCTTTGTGATTGAATGGGATTCGGTCCACTACTTCAGCCCAAATACCCAATGGGATAAATTTGAAATTATCGTGTACGATACAACCATTCGGACCTACACTGGGGACAATGAGATTATCTTCCAGTATCTCACCGCCAACAACTACATCTCTAACACAGTTGGTCTTGAAGACGAGACAAATACCATCGGTATCAATGCCCTTTGTAATAACGTTTACCACCGAGCCTGTGCCCCAATCGTTTTGGGGAGGGCGATTAAATCCACAACCGATACCGTCGCCTTAATCGGAATTGCGGAGAAAACGGGAAATAGATTGCTCGACCCCAAAGTGTGGTATTCCAGTATTAACCGAAAAGGGGTTGATTTTATCTTTCCAGCGCCAAGGGAAAGACCGCTCTCTCTTTCTATTTACGATCTTAATGGGCGAGAGGTGAGAAATTTCACCGTCTCTCCTTACGAAAAAAATCTTTATTGGGACCTAAGAGACAGCAAAGGCAATTTGGTCCCAACTGGTCTCTATTTTGTTCGCTTGGGAGGGAGGGGAAGAAGTTTAAAGTTGGTCTTGGTGAGATAAAGGATATCTTCGGGATAGAAGCGATTCCTTAAGAAATCAGAGTTTCAAAAATTCCCTTTTACCCGCGAGGAACCCGAGGGAGAGATTTAGGGTCTAATTAAAGATGAGGCTAGAAAAATTTACCGAAAAGGCGCAAGAGGCAATTAGCAATGCTCAATCCGCCTTGGCGCATTTCCACCACCAGACACTTGAGCCCGAGCATCTTCTCTACGGAATCTTAGAGGTAGATGATGGGATTGGGGTCCAGGTTTTGCGGAAGTTAGGTGTTGACCCTTCCCGGGTTCGGGAGCGGGTTGTCTCCGAATTAGAAAGGTTTCCTCAGGTCTATTCTCCTAATACCTATCTCTCCGCCAGTGTCCAGCGGGTATTAGAAGAAGCGATTGAGGAGGCAAAACGGATGGGAGACTTTTTAGCCGGCATTGAGCATATCCTCTTAGCCTTATTTGAAGAGCCGAGGATAAAGAAGATCTTCCAGAGTTTTGGTTTAGAGAGGTCAGGAGTCTATCAGGGGTTAAAGGCAATTCGGGGAAATCAGCGGATTACCGATTTCACATCCGATACCACCTATCAGACCTTAGAAAGATTTGGGCGCGACATTACCGAATTGGCGCGGCAGGGGAAGTTGGACCCGGTTGTCGGTCGGGATGACGAGATCCGCCGGGTGATTCAGATCCTTTCCCGTCGGACAAAGAATAATCCGGTCTTGATCGGTGAGGCGGGAGTTGGGAAGACCGCAATCGTTGAGGGTTTGGCGCAAAGGATTGTTCGCGGTGATGTTCCAGAAAGTTTGAAGGACCGAAGATTAATCGGCTTAGACATCGGCTCCTTGGTCGCCGGAACCCGTTACCGGGGAGATTTTGAGAACCGGATGAAGGCGGTCTTAAGGGATATCGCCGCCGCGGAAGGAAAGATAATCCTCTTTGTTGACGAACTTCATACGATTGTTGGTGCCGGTCAAGCGGAAGGGGCGATTGATGCCGGTAATCTCTTAAAGCCGATGTTGGCGAAGGGGGAGTTGCGCCTCATCGGGGCCACAACCCTTGATGAATATCGGAAATATATTGAGAAGGATAAGGCATTAGAGCGCCGCTTCCAACCGGTCTTTGTCGACCAGCCAACCGTGGAAGAGACAATCTCCATCCTTAGGGGGATTAAAGAGAAGTATGAGGTCCATCACGGGGTGAAGATTTCGGACTCCGCCTTAGTCGCCGCGGCGGTCCTCTCTAACCGCTATATCTCGGACCGCTTCCTGCCGGATAAGGCGATTGATCTGATTGATGAGGCGGCAGCGAAGCTGAAGATGGAGATTACCTCAAAGCCTTTGCCGATTGATGAGATCGAACGGAAGATAATGCAGTTGGAGATTGAGCGCCTCTCTTTACTTAAAGAAGAAGATAGTTCCGCCCAGGAGAGGAGAGAAGAGATTGAGAAGGAGATTAGTAATCTGAAAGAGAAACTTAGCGTCTTGAATGAGCGCTGGCAAAAAGAGAAAGAGATAATTGAACGGATGAAGAGGATTAAGGAGGAGATTGACCAGACGAATGTTGAGATTAGTAAGGCGGAAAGGGTCTATGACCTAAACCGGGCTGCGGAATTGAAATACGGCAAGTTGGAGAAACTGAAAAAGGAGTTGGCGGAATTGGAAAGCCTCTTAGCGAACCGAAAAGAAGCCCAACTTTTAAAAGAACAGGTTGGGGAGGAGGATATTGCGGAGGTCGTCTCAAAATGGACTGGAATCCCAGTTAAGAATCTCTTAGAGCCGGAGAAAGAAAAGTTGCGCCGATTGGAAGAGCATCTGAGAAAAAGGGTAATTGGTCAAGCGGCGGCGGTCAAGGCGGTTGCGGATACAATAAGGCGGGCGAGGACCGGTCTTAAAGACCCGAAGCGACCAATCGGTAGTTTCATCTTCTTAGGACCGACCGGGGTTGGCAAGACGGAATTGGCGAAGACCTTAGCCCATCTCCTCTTTGATTCGGAAGATGCCTTAGTCCGGATTGATATGAGCGAATATCAGGAACGGCATACCGTGTCTCGGCTCATCGGTGCCCCGCCGGGTTATGTTGGTTATGAAGAAGGGGGACAGTTAACCGAAGCGGTGAGGAGGCGACCCTATCGGGTTATCCTCTTTGATGAGATTGAGAAGGCGCACCAAGATGTCTTTAACCTCTTCCTCCAGATTTTAGATGAAGGGCGGTTGACCGATGGACACGGGCGGACGGTTGACTTTAAGAATACGATAATCATTATGACATCAAACTTGGGGAGTGAACTCTTCATTAAGGGACGGTATGATAAGGAGACGGTGATCTCCCTTTTGCGAAGAACCTTCCGACCCGAGTTCTTAAATCGGATTGATGAGGTTGTCGTCTTTAACCCCTTGACGAAAGAGGATATGAGAAAGATTGTTGAACTGCAACTGGCGCAGGTGAAAGAGAAGTTGAGAGAAGATGGGTGCGAGATTGAATTTAGCGAAGCGGCGAAGGAGTTCTTAGTGAGGGAGGGTTATGACCCGGAGTTTGGTGCCCGTCCCCTGAAGAGGGCAATCCAAAAGTATATTGAAAGCCCTTTGGCTTTCTATCTCTTGGATAAGAAACCAGAAAGACTTATCGCCGATTTGAAGGATGATAAGATAGAGTTTAAGACCGACGAGAAGGAAGAGGGTCTATCTAATTAGAATCACCTTTTTCACCTTTCTCTTCCCATTCAAAAGATACTCAATAAAGTAGAGACCCGGGGACAGTCTCGCTTCTTTGTAGAGACGGGTAGGGATTGACCGACCGTAGATATCATAGACTTTTCTCTCTTTGGCGATGGGTTCGGGAAAAAAGAGTTGGACCGGAATTTCTTCAGAAGGAGAGGCCCCTTTATTTTCCGTCAGAAATTCACCCCCACCATATCGCCAAATGCCCGTCGTATTATTCCCTTTTAAGGCGAAGAGGTCGCCATTGAGGGAGACCAAGGAGGCACCACCCTTTATCCCTTTATTTTCGGAACCGAGAGGAAGGAGTGGACCGGGGAGCCAACTGCTTTGGGAGAAGTCATAAATCCAGAACTCATTACTATTTCCCCCCTTAAAGGCATAGAGGCGATTATTGGCAAAGGAAAGTGCTCCGCCTTCCTTAACATACTTCTTTCGGTCAATTTGGGGGTGGGTTAAAGGGAGGACCTTGAGAAAGTTCCGAGACCAAGTATCGCCAATTATGTCATACTTAAATAACTCGTTATACTTTGCCCGCAGGGCGTATATCGTCTGCTCACCATCAAAGGTGCAGGCGCTGCCAATCGGATAGCCTTTATCGGGATTACTATAGACCAGAGCGGATGGTTTTACGACCCAACGACCATTAGTCACATTATAGGCATAAAAATCTCTCGTCTTTGAACCCTTTAGGAGATAGAGATAAATCTCACCTCCTTTTTTGACGGAGACCATCCCGGTTCCGCCTTTCAAGGGAGAGCCAGGGATTTGGGAGAGAGGGGTGAGATTTAGGGGGTTTTCTTTTGGTGCCCGATAGAAGTAGTTTGTATTGCCACCCCGGGCGAGATAGATATAACCATCACCACCAGAAATGAAAAAGGCGCCCTTTTTCATCTTTAACAACTCGCCGCCATAGGAGAGATTGCCAACAAATCTAATCTCGCTGGTTCTGGGATTAAACCGATAGAGACTTGGGGTGTTATTACCTTTTAAGACGAAGATAAGGGTATCTTCTACTACCGCCAGACAACCCCCACTCTTCACTCTCTTCCCATCCGGATGAGTTGGCACATCGGCCACTCTCTGCCAATCGGTGATTGGCGAATAGACCTCAAGACTTTTTTCCATTCGGTCATTATTCGGATTTTCTTCCCCACTCAATTCGGTCCAGGCGATGACGGAATAGAGTCCCGTATTATTAATCGCTCCGGAAGAGAAGGTGATTTCCTGAAAGCCATCGGGTGGGAGGTTGTTCACATTCGCCGACTCTTTATAAATTGTCTCTTGGGGCGGCTTAATTATTGAAAAGTAGACCGGGAAGGAGACGGTTGTTGAGCCATAATTCTCAACCCTAACCTTTGGGAGAAAGGAGCTGTCCTTTCTTACCCGGGCGGGCGGGGAGAGAATTTGAGATAAGCCAACATCCCGAGAATAGACCGTTGTTTGAAGAGAGCACCGATAGGTGAATGTCAAATTATTAGCTGAACTCAACCACTGGGTAACGGTCGTGACTAAGGCGATATGGGAGTGTCCAGAAAACGGGACGGTCTTTATCCCGAGATTTGAGGGATAACCGAGGTTAAACCCATAGGTATCCGCTGGTGGTGTCTTATAGCCAATCGCATAGACCGACCAGAGATAATTATCCTCACCGTCAAAGGTCATCCTCAGATAATTTGTCCCACCCGAGGTGAACTGGACATAATTTGTTCCTCCGGGACCAGAAGGGTTACGAGTCCCTTGATCACCCGAGGCGGGATAAGAGGAGTGAGTTCTTAAAAGGCTTGAGGTGGACCAGAGGTTAGATTCGGAGAAGTGGTAGGTTGGGTCAGCCCGGCTACCGGTAAAATAACGCCAAATGGCATATTCCTTTAAGGCATTCAGCAAATTGGAGGAGAAATAAGTTTGGAGGACCTCGTTAATCGCCGATAAGGTATTCTCACCCGAAACACTTCCCATCTCCTCCCAGGCTCTCTTTGGAGAACTGATATCATACCTCTCACTCAGAAACATCGGCCAGAGACAGCCGGCATACTCATAGAGGTCTTCATCCCAATTTATCGGCTTGTGCGGCGAATCTAAGGGGTCAATTGACCAGGTTAAGTAATCAAGATATTGGTTCTCGTTATCATAACAGACATCTTCCATCCAGGTAGCACAGTTCTCCATCCACCAACTCCCTTCTAAGTAACTATACCGGAACTGGCAGGCGTGATTAAATTCGTGGGCGCAGACAATTCTTAAATAACCGAAGGAGGGAATCTCATTATTATCAATGCTGATAAAACTGGTGGCACCATTGGGATAAGGGTTATTATAGAAGTTTTCCGCGGTTGTCCGACCCATTACCCCCTCGGGGAGGTTGTGGATATAGATATCGTAACGGGTATCACCACCTAAGCCGTTATCCGGTGGTGGCGATGCCCAACCTAAGGTGTCAACTTGCTTCTTCCAAGAATACTCAATATATTTGGCGACCGATTCCGCATAGGCTCGGGTCGTGGCATTCCCTCCGATTGTTGTGTAATGCACCCGAAAATTTTCTCTTTCAATAATTATTGAATCAGTTAAAATTGGTCGGGCTAACTTTATTCCGGCCTTAAATTGGGCCAGAGCTTCTTGGGTTTGGCACCACTCCTTCTTCTCTTGACCAAAGAGAGAAGCGAACAAAATCAAAAAGAGGCTTATCTTCTTCATATCTCCCCCAATTTTTTTAGATATCTTAAAGAATAATTTCCGGATGTCAAGCCTAATGGATAAAGATGGAGGTTGGTCAAACTTGACTTTTTTATCTTTTTCTTTATGATGAGAGGTTATGCATTTAATCAATTTTGAAAAAGAGATTAAAGAGTTAGAAGGCGTTTGGCAACCGAAAGAGGTTGCTTTCGTTGACGACTACCGAATTGTCATCTCCCGATTCCGCGGCGAATACCAATTCCATCACCACGACACGGATGAGTTCTTCTATATCCTAAGAGGGGAGATTGAAATTGAGACGAAGGATGGTGCGTCAAGAGAGAAGACCTTTCATTTGAAAGAGGGGGAAGGATTCCTGATGCCCAAGACAACCTCACACCGCTCTAAGGCGAAAAATGAGGCGATCGTTTTGATGTTTGAAAAGAGGAACTTAAAGACCTTTTTTGAGTGAAATGAAGAAGGTTTTAGAGATTAGATGGCACGGTCGGGGTGGTCAGGGTGCCCGGTTAGCGGCCCTCTTTTTTGGGGAGGCGGTCTTAGAGACCGGAAAATATATCCAGGCTTTCCCCGAGTTTGGTCCGGAGCGGATGGGGGCACCGGTTGTCAGTTACAATCGGATTTCCGACGAGAGGATAAGAATCCACTCCGGAATTAAAAGACCCGATATCGTCGTCATCTTAGACCCAACTCTTTTTTCCGCCTGTAATGTCTTAGACGGTCTTTCCGAAGATGGGATAATTTTGGTGAATACCGAAGAGCCGCCCGAGAAGATTCGGGAGAAACTGGGGTTTTTTAAGAATGAGAAGGGGGTTTGGACAATCCCGGCCTCTAAGATTTCCCAAGAGACGCTCGGACGAAATATCCCAAATACGCCAATGCTTGGTGCCTTATTAAAGATAATTAACCATTATCGGATAATGGAGATTGATCTCAATCTAGCCCTTTCCTTTTTGGAGAGGAAGTTTTCCGAAAAGTTCCGGGGAAAGAAAGAGTTGGTTGAGGGAAATATCAAAGCAATTAAGAGGGCATATGAAGAGGTCAGAGGAAGTTAATAGAGGCGAAGGCTGTCTTTTTATCTCTTGGAAAGATTTGCCCTGTGGAGCAATCCTTACCGATCGAGAAAAGATAAAAGAGAATAAGACCGGTGCCTGGCGGACACAACGACCGGTTTATGATGAGGAGAAATGTATCCAGTGCCTTCTCTGTTGGATTTATTGTCCGGATGCCTCAACTTTGGTTAAGGACGGGCGAGTGGTTGGAATTAATTATGATTATTGTAAGGGATGTGGAATCTGCGCCTCGGTCTGTCCGAAGAAGGTGCAGGCGATAAGGATGGAGGAGGAGAAGAAATGAAACGGGTTGTGGCGAAGACCGGGAATGAGGCGATGGCTTACGCGATGAAGCAGATTGAGCCGGATGTCGTCGCCGCCTATCCCATAACTCCATCCACCGAGGTCGTGTATACCTTCTCGGCATTTGTGGCGGATGGGGAGGTTGATACCGAGTTTGTGGCGGTGGAGAGCGAACATTCCGCACTCTCCGCCTGCATCGCGGCGGCGGCTTGTGGTGCCCGGGCGATGACCGCAACCGCCTCTCAGGGTTTGGCTTTGATGCACGAGATGTTATTTATCGCCAGCGGTTTAAGGCTCCCGATTGTGATGGCGGTCGTGAACCGAACCCTCTCCTCACCCTTAAATATCCACTGCGACCACTCCGACTCCTTAGCCTCTCGGGACTCCGGTTGGATTCAACTCTTCTGCGCCAACTCCCAAGAGGGCTACGATACGATGATTCAAGCGGTGCGGATTGCGGAGAAGATATATCTACCGGTGATGGTGACGATTGACGGATTTATCCTCTCCCACTGTCTGGAGCGGATTGAGGTCTTAGAAGACGAGGCGGTTAAAGATTTCGTTTCTGAGTTTAAGCCAAACTACTCCCTCTTAGATGTTAAAAATCCAATCACGGTTGGTCCAGCTTGTCTGCCCGACTCCTATTTTGAACACAAGAGGGCGGTGGCCGAGGCGATGAGAGAAGCCTTATCCGTAATTGAAGAGGTGAGCGAGGAGTTTGGGCGCCGTTTTGGTCGGTATTACAAGACCTTAGAAGGGTATAAGACCGATGACTGCGAGGTGGCGATTATCGCCATGGGCTCAACCTATGAGACCGCAACCGTGGCGGTTGACACCTTGCGGGAGAAAGGGAAGAAGGTCGGAGTTTTTAAATTGAAGGTCTTCCGACCATTTCCCCATTCCCTCATCTTAAAGGAATTGAAAAAGCTACCGGTCTTAGGGGTTTTGGAGAGGGCGGAGCCACTCTCTTCTTATGGCGGTATCCTCTATACCGAGATACGGGCGGTCTTAGCGGATGAAGCGAAGAGACCAATTACCGCCTCTTATATCTATGGATTGGGCGGAAGGGAGATAACACCAGAAGAGATTTGTGAGGTATTTGAAGAATTGTTAGTGATTAAAGGGCGAGGCGAGGGAAAAAGGGAAGTGAGTTATATCGGGGTAAGGTGATATGGCTTCCTTAAAGGACTTGGTGAAGAGGGAAGAACTCTTCTCTTCGGGTCATCGGGCTTGTGCTGGTTGCGGTGAGGTCCTGGCGGTGAGACAGGTCTTGTTGGCGGCGGGAAGGAATGTTGCCTGCGCGATGCCAACCGGTTGCTTAGAGATTGTCTCAACCATCTATCCCCATACCGCTTGGCAGGTGCCGATCTTCCATTCCGCCTTTGAGAATGCGGCCGCGACGATCTCGGGTATGGAGTCTGCCTATCGCGTCTTAAAGCGAAAGGGGAAGATAAAGGAGGAGATAAAATTTATCGCCTTTGCTGGTGATGGTGGGACCTATGATATCGGTTTCCAAGCCCTCTCCGGGGCGATTGAGAGGCGACACCGCTTCTTATACGTCTGCACCGATAACCAAGCTTATATGAATACCGGAATCCAGCGCTCTTCCGCAACTCCACCATTTGCCGATACCACCACCTCACCCGCCGGGAGGAAATTGCCGGGCAAGTTAGAGCCGAGGAAAGATATCTTGGAGATTGTTATCGCCCACGAGGTCCCCTATGCCGCCCAGACGACCGTCTTTTTCTGGAATGACTTGGTCACGAAGGTTGAGAAGGCGCTCTCTCGGGATGGACCGACATTCATCAACATCTTAGTCCCTTGCCCCTTAGGTTGGCAACATAAGCCCGAAGAGACGATAGAGATCTCCCGTTTGGCGGTTGAGACAAACTTCTGGCCACTCTACGAATATGAAGACGGGGTCTATCGCCTCAATTATGAGCCGAAAGAGAGAAAGCCGATTGAGGAGTTCTTAAGGAGGCAGGGACGGTTTCGCCATCTCTTCTTACCCGGAAATGAAAATTTAATCAAGAGATTCCAAGAGATGGTTGATAAGAAATTTAGCCTCTTAAAGAAGAAGGTGGCTTTGACGATTGAAGGAAAGGCCTAATCTTTTACTCCATATCTGTTGTGCCCCTTGTGGGATTGTCCCAATCCAGAGGTTAAAAGAAGGGTATAACTTAACCCTATTCTTTTATAACCCAAATATCCAGCCCGAACAGGAATACGATAAACGAGTGGGGGAGGTGATTAAGATATCCATTCTTTATCAAATTCCTTTAATCATCGGCGGTTATGAATTGGAGAGGTGGCTTTTGGCGGTTAAAGGTAAAGAATTAGAGAAGGAAGGGGGAAAGAGGTGTGAGGTCTGCTTCTCTTTCCGGCTAAAAGAGAGCGCCAGGAAGGCGAAGGAGAAGGGGATTTCCCATTTTGCCACGACCTTAGCGATAAGCCCCCATAAGGATGCGGATTTGATAAAGAAATTGGGTGAGGAGATAGGTAGGGAATTGAAAGTTTATTTCCTCTTTGAGGACTTTCGGAGTAGTTTTAAGGAAGGGATAGAGGAGGCGAAGAGGCTCTCTCTCTATCGTCAGAGATACTGCGGTTGTCTCTATAGCCTTCAGGGATAACCTTTGACCATTTTGAGGAAAAGAACTTCGCCAACCCAACTTTTGCCACAAGGACTTATAAATATTTAAAAAGGTAAATGTCATTTACCCAATCTTAAATAAACCCTTGATTTTTTGACACTTAAAAGGTAAATATTATTTACATTTTTAAATACCTTCTCTTTTCTTTAAGTCTTTCATTTTGCGAAACTTATTGAATTTTTTCTAAAAAGTAGGGGGTTGTTCCATCTACCGCCCTTTCAGTCTACCTCCAAGGCTAATCCTTAGGCTGATAGACTCCCCAATAAAAATGGTGAGTGAAAGCCTAATTCCAAGCCTAACTGAGAGCCTAAGTGAAAGCCTCGCCTTCTATCCCGTTTTGAGCCTAAGGGAAAACCTAATCGAGAGGCGTCCTTCAGGTCTAACTGAGAGCCCAATTGAAAGCCTAATAGAGAGCCTAACAAAAAATTGTGGTGTTCGGGGACATCGTCCCTACAAATGAGGTCCTTACTAAACAAATCTATTTCATCCAAAATTACCGGCGCCAAA
>FWPV01000907.1_pt1 | contig 88040 bp, 63 predicted proteins | sample 2228371 | NCBI WGS metagenome assembly FWPV01 (sample SAMEA103939776, study PRJEB20133) | metagenome
GGTTTCCAGTTGTGTCAAAATCTTGTGCCTTAAATTCAAAGACCACTCATCAAAGTTCTTCTTAAATGGCTCACCACGAAATAGTTTGAATGCACGCAAGTATTCTTTCTTTGCAAAACCCCATTCACCTGCCCGCTCAAGCGCCTTTGCCCGGGCAAGGGTCTGCTCAAACTCCTGATAATCAGTAGTAAAATAAATCCCTTCGTTTATCAGGACTGACTCACCATAGCGCCGTGAAATTGCCAGTAAATGACCCGGTATCCTCAATTCTTTTTTCAATCGCAAAAGGACATGGGAAATATTTCTATTGGGGTATCTACTATTACGCCAAAAATTATCGGTTATTTCTTTAACAGGTATCCCTTTTTTGGGGGAGTTGATTCTTGTAGCCACAAAGACCAGCAACGCACTTTCTTTTGGATGTAGCGATGTATAAATATCGCTTTGTTTTATTTTGAGATACAATCTGCCTAAAAATCCGATATTAAAGACAAGAATTTCGTTATTAAAGACTGGAAGTGTATAAAATTTCCGGGGCAACAGTGCAGCGTGGTTAGTTTTTTGAATCTTTGAAACTATTTCCGGTCTATATATTAGCACACGATGTAAAAATCCTGTTAATCCCTTTTTTTCAGCGTATTCAAACAGCATTTTTATTTCTAATTCTTTTTTCAGACTTTGGAGTAAATTGAGTAGGCGGAAGACCGGGACTGAGGTCAGATATTTTTTAATTCTTATTTTTCTTTGTAAAAATTTCACGATAGTGAGTTCTTTTAGAATACGATATTTTTGTAATAATAATTCACCTTCTTCAAGAAGATTCTTTGCTCCCTGTATGTCGCCATACATTTGCTTTAATGCTGCCAGCGTGGAATAGGCAACATATAGTGTATTTCTCAACTCGCTTCTATTTGCTCTTTCAAGGGCAGTCTTTGCAAAATATTCAGTCTTATCAAAATTTCCCGAGCCTAAGTTTATCACCATCTGCGTAATAAAATAGTCATTCTGCATTTCTTCGTCAAGCCCGGATGTTTCCGCTTCTTTCAGTAGTTTCAATGCCTCCTGGTATTTGCCTGCAGTTGCAAGACACATAGCAATTTTAATCTCAATTTTCTTTTTTCGCCGTGGATCTATAATCTTTTCCCGTAAGGATGAGTAGATTTCAAATGCCCTGCGATAATCAGTAAAGAATACATTCAATCTTGCGTATGTTTCTATTAAATTACAGCTTGTTTTGCGGTTAATGATACAGGTGCATCTTCTATAAAAAGCGCGCGCCTTTTTTGTTTGAAGCAGTTCAAGATATGCTGTGCTGGCAAGAAAATCAAGAGCAAATCTTAACCTGCTGGAATTTATTTTACCGAGCCTATTTCTCAAAATACTATTCAAGTATATTTCATCCTCAGGCGTTCTCATCCATTGAAGCGTGAGAATCTCCAAAAGTCCTGCAAAAATAGATGACAATAATAACTTCTTTTTCTCAAGACTTCTTCTGATTTGCCTTACTTCCTTTAAAAATATATTTGGTGGTGTCTGGGTTCTTAATAAATAAATCCGTTCCAGTCGGCGCCTGGGGTTTAGCAACTGTGATGGTATCTTAAGGAGAAGGTCCTTGTAGTTAGCAGGCATTGATGGGATATTGTTCAGGAGATTGGCTGCTTTCTGGTAAGTTTCCAATGATAATGGAGTTTTTGATTCTTGACAAACTTGTTCAAGAAGATATTTGGCGTGTGTTAAGATTCCTTTTGTTTCTGCTGTGAGTTTTCCAAAAAGTGAGAATATATCCTCTTCTGAGTCCTGCATAATAAGATTGTATCTCTGCCAGATTTTGTAGATTGCCCCGCAAGAGATTTTTATGCCTCTTTTTTCAAGATTTTCCCTTGCCTGTTTCAATGTCAAATCCGGGAGTTTTTCTTTTAGAAGGGCAACCTGTTTTTCAATCCCCTGTGCAATTCTGTTCCAGGGTTTTTTATAGAGGTAGACACCTTTTTTAACTTGACAAACCCATCTGCAGAGCGTAACAGGATGAATTTGAAATCTCTCAGCAGTTTCCTTTAATGTGTATTGGTTGCTTAGATACTCGTTGACTGCTCTAATCTTTAAATCCAGTTCTTTTTTCATAAATTAGCAATCCGCGTGAAAAATATACAAAAAATAATGTTTTTGTCAAGGTAGTTTGGTTTAATGGCGAAAACTTCTGAAAAATCAATAAGTTCTGGGTGTTATGATAAGTTATTTTGAGCACTATCTGGAATATAATTATTTGTGCATTGTGAAAGGGGGTGATAAAATTAGCCAGCTAATTATTGAAAGACTTAAGCCCTTGGAGAATATGTGCAATAAGGAGTGGAATGCTCCAGGTGGTAGACTGGAATTTCAATCAGCAAAAAATCCAGGAAAGGGGCTTATTCCTGGGAAAAAGGGTTTTTCAAAAGGGAAATCCGTTATTGAACGAAGGAACTTTTAAAAAGGAGAGCAAAATGTTGAAAAACAAAAAGATAGGCAATTTGGTCATAATTGCAATAGCAATTATTGTTTCTACCGGGTTCGCAGGCAATCGTTTCATTGATGAGGGTCCAGAAATATTCGGCGATAAGGATTCTTTAAATATCAGGTTTGTGGGAAACTGGCCATTCAGCGACGGTTGTGAAGAGATTGCCTACGACTCGGTCAGACAGCTTGTGTTTGTTGGTGCTGGCGGTGGCGTGTATATCCTTGATGTCTCAAACCCCGCAAACATTCAAAAAGTTTCAGAAAAGATTCATACTAATGGAAATGTATATAGTCTCTTTTATGTGCCCGCAGACCAAAGATTATACATTGCATGTTATGAAGGAGGAGTTGAGATGTGGGATGTTTCAGATGCTCAGAATCCTGTGCGTTTAGGCTATAATCGGTTACAGCAGGGCGATCTTCCTAATGACCTTCATGTTCAGGGCAATTACTGCTATGTAGTTTCCCGCATCGGGTCAATGTGGTCAGGTGGTAATTCCAGTTTTACCATTTTGAATGTTTCTAATCCTTCAAATCCGGTTGTAGTCTCACGGATTACCGGTCCGACATCTCCCTATATGGGATTATGGATGGGCATTAAGGTCAGTGGTAATTATGCCTATATGGCGTGGTCACAATCCGGCTCGGTTCCTGTTCGTGCTCGGCTGTATACATATAATATTTCCAATCCATCCAATCCTACTTTTGTAAGCGCCTGTAGTCTAACTACTAGTTCCGAAGGTGGTGCCTGGGATTTGGATTTGAAGGACAATTATGCTTATGTTGCAGTGGGAGATGGTGGGTTGAATATTGTTGATATTAGCAATCCAGTTAATCCTGTTGTTGTTGGCACTTATAATCCATTAGGGGACACCCATTTTTATGATGTTGTCGTGAGAGATAATTATGCCTATATTGCAGAAGGTTGGAGCGGTATGCGGATTTTTGATGTTTCAAACCCGGCAAGCATCACCACTGTTGGACATTGGTCTCTTGATTCAGCCAATGGCGAGCCATACTGTCATAGTCTCGTGGTTTCAGGTAATCGTGTATATACTGCGTCTGACCCCAGTACTTTTGTTATAGATGTAACTAACCCTGCCAATCCCCAGGCACTTGGCTATTATACCCTGCCCAATCAGGCTTGGGAACTCAAGGTTTCAGGTAGTTATGCCTATGTCGCATATGGTCAAACAGATGGTTCTGGTGATCCTCCTGGTGGTCGACGACAAGGTGGCATGCGTATAATTAATATCTCAGACCCTCATAATCCTTTTGAAGCAGGTTATTTCATCCCACCTACTCCTAATGGCAGTTCAACAGTCCAGGACCTTGATATTCAGGGTAATTTTGCCTATATTCCTCTGATGAATGCTTTTGGGTTGGATTTATGTATTGTTGATGTCTCAACGCCGTCATCACCCCAGCTCATAGGAGCTTATAATGGTGGATGGTATTGTAATCTGACCAACATCTGCGTTAGCGGGATATATGGATATGCTACAGATGATGATTCTGGTGGCCTCCTCCGCATATTTGATCTTGAAGAACCGCAGAGCCCGCGGCAAATAGGTGTTCTCCGAATTGGCTCTAATCCCGGGGAAGTTGAGGTGCGTGATACATTTGCTTTTATAGCTTATTCAAAAGGGCTTGCGGTTGTCAATGTTCGTGATCCCTATCATCCGTTCCTTGTTGCTGCTGAGTCTACATATAGGTCTATGAACGACATTGTGATATCAGGTGATTATGCCTACCTTTGCCGGCGCAGTGCAGCAGGTTATGTTGCCATCTATGATATCTCAAATCCGCTCTCACCATACCCCTTAGTTACAATCGTGATTCCAAATGTAGGCTGCAATGACCTTTTTATCTCAGGTAATTTTCTCTACTGCGCGTATAGTTCCAGAGGTTTACGGGTTTACAATGTTTCAAATCCTGCCAACCCGGTGCTGGCAGGATATTACCTTGGTTCAATGAATGCACGGGGTGTATTTTTAGCAGATAGTTATGCTTATGTGGCAGATCAGTACGCAGGTCTACAGATTTATGATGTATCCCAGATAATAGGTATAAATGAAACCAGGCAGAGACAAATATCTTCAGGCATCAGACTCCTGCGAAATCCAGTCAGGGGCAATATTGAGCTATTACTTGCTCCATCAATGCTTAATAACCCGGTCTGTATCTCGTTGTTCAATCCAGTGGGGCAGAAAATCACTTCGTATTTTGTTAATGACCCCGAGCAAAAAATCAGTCTGCCAGTCAAAAATCTTGGTTCTGGAGTCTATTTACTGGTCATTGAAAATGGCTCAATCCACGAAACAATCAAGCTGGTTGTTCTAAAATAACTTGCAGAAATGGTCTTGCTGAATTGTTTCATCAATCTTACTTTATCACTTTTGATTTGGAGGACGACAATGAGATTCATATTCAGTTTGCTGTTCATGGTCGCGGTTGCTGATTTTGCCCTGGCAAGGGCATTTGTCGACCCACAACTTGAAGAGGTAATTGCCAGAACCTGTGGTGATGAAAAGGTAGAAATCCTTGTTGTTCTCAATGAACAGGCAGACGAAGATTACCTGAGGAGCCTTGCAACTCGCTTACCCCGGCGTGAACAGCGGTATCCGGTTGTGGCCTATCTGAAAGAAATATCCGCAAACAGCCAGACTCCACTCCTGAATTATCTCAGTCTGCAGACCACATCAAACCGGGCTGCTGATATTCGTTCGTTCTGGATTGTCAATGCCATTGCCTGCAAGATTACACCGGATTTATTTAATGAGATCGTAAACCTGCCTGAGGTTGCAATGGTTATGTATCCCTGTGTAGCAAGCGAGAATATTCTGCTTACATATGGTGAATCGGTCGCTGTGGATAAATTATATACCAGGGGCATTGAATGGAATATTCGCAAGATTGCTGCTGATTCATGCTGGGCTGCTGGTTATAAGGGGCAGGGTGTGATTGTTGGTGTTATTGATACCGGTGTCAATTATAATCACCTGGATTTAGCCACCCATATGTGGACTGACCCGAATTATCCACACCACGGCTTTAATTTTGAATACGGTAGTGATGACCCGATTGATGAAAATGGGCATGGCACGCATGTTGCTGGTATTATTGCATCTGATGGTTCTGCAGGTGACTCCTGTGGTATGGCACCGCAGTGTTCAATAATGGCACTGAGAGTGAGAGTTCAGGTTAACTATCCCATGCCTGACATACTGAGTGAGACAAATGTTTTTGATGCTATCCAGTTTGCAATTTCTCCGCCATTATCCCCGGAACATGGGGTGGATGTTATTTCCATGTCATTGGGCTGGATGCCTTCCTGGACACCACGGAGGAGTTTGTGGCGCAGGGTCGTCACAAATGTTGCACTCGCTGGCATACCATTTTTTATTGCAGCCGGAAATGAAGGGGCTGGAGGTATCGGAGCTATGGGTGTCCCTTATAATATTCGCTGCCCAGGCGATGTCCCACCGCCCTGGCACCATCCAGCAGAAGTTCAGGGAAGGCTTGGCGGAGCAATAACCATCGGCGCAACTACTGAAGCTGATACCCTGGCAAGTTTTTCTTCCCGCGGTCCCAGCACCTGGGAAGCTGTTCCCTTGTACTGGGACTATCCATACAAACCAGAACCCGGCATATTAAAACCGGACCTGGTAGCTCCTGGTTCTTATATTACCTCCTGTGCCCATGACAATAATAGCGGTTATGTAGTAAAAAGCGGAACCTCAATGGCTACCCCACACTGTGCCGGGCTTGCAGCATTAATGCTCTCTAAGAATCCTGAACTTACGATTGCCCAGATTGACAGCATAATGCAATTCACTGCCCTTGATCTGGGAACAGCTGGAAAAGATAGTATGTACGGTGCGGGCAGAATTCGTGCCAAGCTAGCACTTGATAATATGCCATCTACCGGCTCATTACCAGATTTGCGCCTTGTAGAATCTGGCACAGTTGTGCTTGACCCAACACCGACCGGTAATAATAATGCCTTCTTTGATCCGTCAGAGACAGTAATGTTTGTTGATACTATCGTAAATGCGGGTTCAGCAGTTGCTGAAAGTGTTGTGGGCATACTACGCACTTCTAATTCCAGTATCAAAATACTGGACTCAATCGCAAACTTTGGCACAATCAATCCAGAAACAAGGGGCGATAATGGGCTTGATCCATTTGTTGTTCAGGCAGATACCTTAATTAAACTTGGCACACTTGTTCCCTTTGAGCTTGAGCTGGTTGCCCAAGATTATGTGAGAAAGCTTAATTTTCAGTTGCGTATGGGTTCGGTCTGTGGACCTGATAGCTACGGCTACTTTGTCCTGGATAATACTGACACACTCTATACTGAAGCGCCAGTCTATAACTGGTTTGAAATCAATCCCAACAATGGTGGTCCAGGATTTTCAATTGGACCTGGCGGTGACAATGTTGTTGCGTGCCTGCATTCCCCATTTTTGATCAGACATTATCGCAGAAGAATAACAGATTGGCCCACAGATAGTATTACTGTTAGTTCCAATGGCTGGATAGCATTTTCTAATCGTTATGGTATTTATGCCTATGCCTATAATTCAGCATTACCCAGGCTATTTGATTTTGGTCAGCAGGGTTCTTACTCCAATATGGTCGCTGGATTCTGGGATGATTTAGTCGTTGATAACGGAGGAACCTGGTGGTATTATCACGATACTACAAATCGCCGTTTTATTATACAATTTGACTCGGTTTACTCAGTAGAACTGGGCTTTGATGTTCGCCAGACATTCCAGTTTGTTATTTGGGATTCCATAGCCAGCGGTGGGAGCCGTAATACAATTGATATTCAGTACAAAAAAGTAATGGAGCCTATAAGCTGCACAATTGGACAACAAGACTCATTGAAGAAATTGGGGCTATGTTATCTGTTTAATGAGGTCTACGACAAAGGCGCTGCACCTGTTGAAAATGGCAGGGTAATAAGATTTACCAGAAACCAGCCAAGAATGAGAAATTGGCTTGTGAATCTTGAGGAATATGCAAAGCAATCTGAACTGGAAGTTAAACTGATGCATGTTGCACCAAATCCTTTCCGCACCAAAACAGAAATCAGATGCCAGAAGTCAGCTTTGAGAAGCAAGACGCAAGATATTTCTCTGAAAATGTACAATGCAATAGGCAGACTGGTTAAATCTTTTTCAGTCTCCACTCACTACTCTATACTTGCTGCTCACATCCAGTGGGATGGAACAGACGACCTCGGTCACAAACTCCCGGCCGGCGTCTATTTTGTGCAGTTGGATACCGGAGAATTTAAAGAGACTGAAAAGGTGGTTTTGTTAAGATAAAAGGAGGAAAAAAAGGCAAGCAAGAATTTGAAAAATAATAATAAGATGTGTTCCTCACTCCTATCCCCCTTTCCTACCACACCGGGGTGTTTTGCAGCGCCCCGGTGTTCTTTCTGTTCCATGGAGAAATTTCAAAACGACAAATATTATCTGTTGAAAGGAGAATCTTGGAGAAACCTTATCTTGATGTTTTGATTGCCTGTTTGAAAGAGATTGTTAAGGCTCTAAAGAATGAGCCAGAAAAGGCGCTTGTAGAATTAAGGGAGATTGGTAAGACCCTTGATAGTATTGTGCCGTATCGGGATGGCCATAGCGAGCGAGTGGCAAAGTATGCGGTAATGATGGGCAGGGCAATGGGTTTTAGCAAGGAGCAGTTAGTGATAGTAGAGGCAAGTGCCTTGCTTCATGATTTAGGAAAAGTTGGTATTGATGAAACAATTCTTTTAAAGCCCTTGCCCTTGACCAGCGAGGAGAAAACAGAAATTGATAAGCATGTTTTACGGGGTTATCATATTTTATCTGGTTTTACTGACATTCCTGAGATATTAGATGGTGTGAAAAGCCATCATGAGTGCTATGATGGTTCGGGTTATCCTGAGGGTCTGGATAATGGCAGGATTCCTGTGATTGGTAGAATTCTGGCGGTTGCTGATGCCTATGATGCAATGACGCACGACAGACCATATAGAAAAGCCAGAACTAAACAAGATGCGATTGCAGAATTGAAAAGACTCTCTGGAATCCAGTTTGATAAGCAGATTGTGGATGTCTTTGTAAGAATACTTACACAAAAATAAATCTGCTTGTTTTTTGATTTCAAGATTTCAAAATTTTGAAATCATCAATGATAGGGTAACGATAGAGTCATCTATAATCACTTTGTAATTTAAACATTTTGTTACAAGGCTTCTCTTGACTTCAGATTTTTTCAATATATAATTGTTTATGATTAAAAAAATAATGATTAAACATAATATCTATCCGCTTCTTTTTGATTTAAAGGAAGTATTATTAAAGGATGATGAAATTATTTTTGGCTATATTTTTGGTTCCTACGGCATGAACAAATCATCCCCTCTTAGTGATGTTGATATTGCATTTTATGTTTCACCGGGCAAAGATGCCTTTGAAAAAAAACTGGCAATGATGGAAGAAATAACTTCTATTCTTAAGACCGATGAGGTAGACATTGTAATCTTGAATGAAGCACCCCTTGTGCTATGTTATCAAGTGTTGAAAACGGGTAGATTGCTATTTTCTAAAGATGAAAGATTGCGTTTAGATTTTGTTAATAAAGTGTATAATCTTTATTGTGATACCGAGCCGCTGCGAAAATATGCTGAAGCAAATTTACTTAAAAGAATAAAGGAGAACAAAATTGGCATTAAGAAGTGATATTGTTAAACGAATTGAACGAATTGAAGAAGCATTGAGAAGGCTTGAAGAAATAAGGAAATTATCCATAGACGAATTCTTAAGCGATTGGAAATCTCAAGATGCGGCCCTTCACAATCTTCAAATAGCAATTGAGGGTTGCCTTGATATCGGAAATTATATTATCGGCTTAATCGGGGCTAAGTCTCCAGACACCTATGTTCAGATTGCTGAAATCCTTAGTGAGGAGAAAGTTCTGCCAACAGATTTTTTGGAAACTGCAAAAAATATGGCAAAATTTAGAAATATAATTGTGCACGAATATTTGTATCTTGACCCAAATAAGGTTTATTCCTTTCTTCTCAAAATTGATGATATTCGTCAGTTTCTCAAATATTTTATTGAATATCTTGAAGCGAAGTAACAAATTGTCGCCTCGGTTTAACCCCTATTCCTTAAAATTTTTATATTTCTTCTGAAGTAGAAATTATCTTTAAAACCTTTTCTAAAGTCCTTTTTACATCCATTATGTCTCCGCTACACTGTGTGGCGGATGCGTCTTGGATTTATTGGGCGACCCTATCGCAGAGTCCTTACAAACAAAAGGCGATTGCAGAATTGAAAAGACTCTCTGGAAATCAGTTTGATAAGCAGATTGTGGATGTCTTTGTAAGAATACTTACACAAAAATAAATACTAAGCTGAATACTTTTTCTCTTAAATCCATTCAATGTATAAGCACAATCTTCGCTACAGACTTGGCATCTGCCTGCTTTACAAAATAAACACCCTCTGGAAGGGACTGGTTAGCCTCGTCGGTTCCATTCCAGAAGCCAATCCCATTCTGTAAAAAAAGTTTCTTGACAAGTCTACCTGTAGCATTATATATCGCTACATTACAACTTTTTGTGGTCTTTATCTGAAAAAATCTGCCCAGACTTGGAATAACCCTCAATGCCTTTTGCATTTGTTGCGGAAATTCAGACTTAATTCCAATAGGGGGCTCTCCTTTTGTCACAATAGAAATCTCATCTATGTAGAATCTATAATTACCTATCTCGGAATTGGGATTGTCATCATAGCCACATGTGAGATAATCAATGGTCTTACCTGCCAGAGGATAAAGGTCTACTTCAATATAATGCCATTGTCCAGTGGGATTAGACCTTCCTTCTGGATGAATTGATACCTCATTTTGGTCTATGCACCCTGAATTTCGCAGGTGTATTCCATCAGTCGTTACAAAATCGATGGCTTGGTGCTGTTTTTGGTAATGGTATATACGGTATCTTAAAAAAGTTGCTTTATCAATTGGAATATCTGGATTGAAGTCATAAAGAATGTAATAACAAAAAGAATTCTGTGAAGAGCTTATATCTTCCCCTGCCACTCTCAAATAATAACTACCAAATTCCACTGGAACGCCCATTTCAGCAGTAGCCCTTCCTGCCTCTGGATGTGGAGCTCCGCCATAGCCGTCAACCCAGTTCTTTTCAACAACGGAATCCGTATAAGGGTATGGATGACCATTTTCAAATCCGGTATAGAATAAAGTAGTCTCACCATTTCCAACAACATAGTGCACAGTTTTTAATTGATCCATTCCATAACCAACATAGGTATAATTCTGGGTATAAAAATTGCCCGATGCGCTTGTATCGGTATTACATCCACCAGTTACTATTGTTGGTTCAACTTGCGTATCCTCATGCCATTCGTTCCACGAAGTGATCAAAATAGGATTAGAAATAGAAGGCTCTTCATATATCTTGGCAGTGATCAATGATCGTCTGAGCATTGTAGTATGGTCCCATGATGGTAAATACTGATTTGGAATTGCATAGTGGTCTTCTGCAGGTCTCACTGCCCGGTCATTGAAACCCGGTAAGGCCGCAGGTATTAAATATACACCAAGGGGGTTTGCCACATTTTTATAAGTCCTATAACGAGTACTTACATCTTTAAGAAAATTGGTTTCTCCTGCATAACCAGCATACTGTGTTGGACCGTGCATATTATAGGAGGTGATTGCATCCATACAATCTATTCGTGTTTGGTTAGGATTCCCCCAGTAAACCTCATCTCCTATTATGAAGGGATTGTTATATCCAAGATTCTGGACCGCTGTCCTCGCCTCACTGAGCGCAGTTTGATAATCACCAGTAAAATCCCTTGTCAAGTATAAAAGAATCACGGGTCTATTATTTATGTAAAGGTAATTTTGATTACCAAAGTATGTTGAAGCTATGTATTCAAAATCCGAGACAAGTTTATTCCTGAGTGCGGGATTGTCAAAGTTGAATGGAGGGGGTGTGCCCAAACAACCAGGTGTCTCATATAGTATGCACCACTTCATGCCAGTCCCTGAAATTGTAGGAAGAATATAGTCTCTAATTGTCACATCTTCCCAGGAAGATGGGCCCCACCATGATATTACCCAGAATTCAATGCCGTAATTCAGAGACCAAGCAATATGAGATTGAATTGTGCTCACACTTCTTGATGAATATTCTCCTAAGAGGGGAGGTTGCTGGATTGTCAAGACTTCTCGCAGATACCCTTCATTCCAGTGACGGCCATCACTATGATACCAAGGATAATAGTAAACTCCTACAAGATGCTCTCCCGCATTGGCTATTGAGAAAAGAAAAGGCAGCATCATAAGGTAGGCAAGGTTTACCATATTCTTTATTTTTAAGTGTCTCAATGAAATTAAAAGAATCATAAAACCTCCCTTCGGTCAAAGGTTAAAGTAATAGGTAAGTTTTTTCCAAAACTTCATAACAGCGAAATTCTTATTACAAATGATATTCATTATTTGAAGTCTGTCAACCCCGCGATTCATCAAAAATAATCTTACCGAAAGGGGGTTATTTAATCAAGATACATCAGGGGGATACCTCTGAAACCTCCGAAGTTTCCTCATACCTATCCTTTGTCCGTTTAACAAAGGCATTTCGTATCTACCTGATGTATCTTATCCTTTTTTTCTAAAATGAAGACTTTTATTATCAAGTATTGGAATCCCTGATTTTCAGAAATTAAATTCAGGGATAAGTTTTTCACATTCCAATACTTGAACGTACATCCTTGCGCCGCCACTTTCTCAATTCCTCGGTGCTATTACAATGTGAAATTCTCCGCTTCAGTCTATTTATTACTTTATGAGCTTTACTTGTTCGGTCTTTGGCAACTACACTACCACCGACTAAGATAGCGAATCTTTTCTTTATAACTTTAGGACGAAAAAAAATTTCTGTAGAACTACGGACAGCCACAAGGGCTGTCCCTACAATACTCTTCCCTTCACCCCAACCCTCTCCCCTTGGGGGAGAGGAAAAGGGTGAGGGGGAATTTGTTTCGGATTGCGAATTGCGATAACGACATTGCGAATTTCGGATTGCGAATTGCGAAATGGAGAACAACTTGTAGCGTCCAGTTTTAACTGGACGAAAAAATTTCTGTAGAAAATCCGAAGCACGAAATCCGAAACCAATTCAAAATACGAAATTCAAAACAGAAAAACAAACCAAAAAGCCTAAAATAGGCTAAAGAAACTAAAAAGACCAGATAAGTAATCAGTAGGCCAGTAGCCAGTAACCCAGTAATATAACATATTAAATCCGAAATCTGAATATCGAAATAAATGGTGCATTTGCATATTGCTACGCTTGCTAAAGGCAAAACCAAAGAAACTAAATAGACTAAAGAAACCAGAGAAACGAAAAAGACCAGATTATACGGGCTGCTATGTTAAATAACCATAAACAAATGATTGTCCTGTCTCTCAGAAGTGCTGTGTAATCAATCGTATCCGTATCCTCTACTCTAACTGTGTCTCATATCTAACATTTTAACATTTCAATATTTTGAAATCATCAAATCTTAGTTAGCCATTTAACCTATATTATTCATATATTTTTGGCTAAATTCGTCTTTTTTCCTCATTTGTCATTGCGAGCGAACGCAGTGAGCGTGGCAATCTCATTGTTTTAACTCACAAAATGGGATTGCTTCGCCCCTGTGAAATACAATCTACCAATTTACCTGCCAGTGCTTTGATGTTTTGAATGCCCGATAAATCGGGCAACTACAGTTTTAACAAATTCTTTATTTCTTCAGAATCGGGAATTATCTTCAGGACTTTTTGCAATATTTTTCTTGCAGTTGTCTTGTCGCCATGCTCAAGACAACTTTTTGCAAAATTTATTGCCTCGGTCTCAAGCTGGGTCAAAATTTTATGCCTCATATTCAATGACCATTCGTCAAAATTCTTTTTAAATGGCTCGCCACGAAATAGCTTAAACGCCCGTAAGTATTCTCTCTTTGCAAATTTCCATTCACTTGCCCGCTCAAGCGCCTTTGCCCGGGCAAGGGTCTGCTCAAACTCCTGATAATCAGTGGTAAAATAAATCCCTTCGTTTATCAGGACTGACTCACCATAGCGCCGTGAAATTGCCAGCAAATGACCCGGTATCCTCAATTCTTTTTTCAATCGCAAAAGGACATGGGATAAGATTCTATTTGCATCAGGGTTTTTCTGCCAGAAATTATTGATGATTTCATTGGTGTTGAACTTACTTCCTGGATTTGGTATTCTCAAACTCAAATGGACCAGAAGCCCTGAATCCTTGGGCATTAACTTTGTTATTGTATATTTCTGGTTTCTAAAAACAATAATTTTGCCCAAAAGATTTAATCTGTATACTATCGCCTGAGCATTGAATAGGGGCAGTTTCAGGATTGATTTTGGTAGATAGGTTTGTGTTCCCTGATTGATTCTTTTTATGACAACTTCAGGATAGAAAAACAGATACCGATAAAAATAGAATATGATGCCTTTTTTCCGTGCGTATTTTAGGGCTGTTATATAGCCTTTATTTTTCAGAAGCCAGGCAAGTTTAATTGTGGAGAGTTTCAGGATTTCTTTGTTTCCAGGTATTTTCTTGAGGAGTGTCTTGACCACGACATACTGGCGTCTGAGTTTGAATTTCTTTGCGAATTTTAGCAGGTCTTTCAATAATGTTAAAGATTTATTTTTCTCAGCCAGACTGGCATATGCCGTTGCCATTGCAAGATAGGCATTGGTAAGATCAAGATGTAGCTCACCGGTCTTTGATTGGTTTAACGACTTTTGTGCCAGTTCAATTGCATGATTTATGTTGCCATCAAAGATTGATAATAGTGCCTGGAATCTTAACAATGGGGCATTGCGTGTCCAGTCATAGACTTCGGCTTCATTCAATAGCCTCTTTGCTGTATTAATTTCTCCCCTCAAAAGATAAATGTAGACGCCAAGGAGAAATTTTATACGCTTTTGTCTGTCCTGTGCCAGGTTAGCGTTTGCTTTAATGAGCAGCCTTTCTGCAGTTACATAGTCTTCAAGGTCAATATACTGGATAGCAAGGTCATACAGAAAATTGGGTGAAGGGTTTTTATGGTTTTTTAACAAATTGAGACTATAACGGGCAGTCTCATATGCTTTGTTCAATTTTAAGCTATTCACAAACGAGTGGCATTTACCTATGAGTAGTGTAAAATAGAGTGGGAAAATATCCCTTGGTTTTGTTCCTGTTATGCTCAAAAGTCTTTCTATTTTCATTGTCCATCTGTTATATTCTTGAGGTTCCCCTGACCATGAAAGTGCGACAAGGATTGCCATACCGATCCTCAATGCAGAATATCTAAGTTTTTGCCTGAGGCATTCATTGTATAATTCTTTTGCTTTCTTCAAGTAATCTGGCAAAGGCATTTTTCCGAATTCCATTGTTAGTTTTTCAATTCTTCGCCTTATATTGAGAAGTTCATCCGGAATTTTCAAGAGCAGGTCGTTCTTGGGCAGGCATGGGAGTTTGTTTAAAATTTCTGCTGATTCTTTTATTTTTCCTGTTTCATACAGTATTCTTGCCCTGTCAAATTCAATGCTCGTTTCTTTAGTGAAGTTAATAAATTCTGTAAAATCATTTCCCATATTTTGCATTTTGAATCCACAATAACCATACCTCTGCCAGACATTGTAGATTCCATGCCAGGATATTCTAATATTGCTTTTTTCAAGTAACTTCTGTGCCTGTTTCACTGTCAAACCGGGAATGAGTTCTTTGTATTGTATGATCTTATGTTCAGTACCAGGGTTGATTCTGTTCCATGTTTTTTTATACGCAGGGGACAGGTATTTTTCACCATATTTTTTGTAATGTTTTATCCACTTGTAAACAGTTTGATAGTGCAGATTGAATTTTTCTGCAGTCTTGCGCAGGGAAGTCTTGTTATTAAAATAGTGCTCCATCACTGCTGGATATAAGTTCAATCTTTTGTTATACATATGCGGGATATTATATTGATTCTTTTAAAATTTGTCAATATTTATATTTAGTATCGTAAACTGTAGATTATTTCAGCAGGTTATCGCGCAGACTATCATATTATGTTACACAATCAAGATTAATATCATTATAGAAAACTAAGGAGGTACTATGCAATCAAGATTTATCAGGTTTTTTGTATGGAGTCTATGCAGTTGTTTCTTACTTCATGGTCAGACCGGTCAGCCTTCATGGGTCTGGCAGAATCCTTATCCTCAGGGCAATGAATATGGTGATGTTTGCTTTATCAATGAAAATATTGGGTTTCTCACAGACCAGGAAGCAGGTCAGATATTGAAGACTACTGATGGAGGTTTGACCTGGAGTGTAAAATTCACGCCTTATCCAGACAGTCAGCCAGGATATTATGAGCTCTATGGTATTGATTTTCCTGATTCAATGACTGGTTATGCAGTGGGTAATTTCTGGGGCTCGGCATGGAATCAATTTTATCATGCGCTCATAATGAAGACCACTGACCAGGGCGAGACCTGGACATTTCAGTATCTCGGTGCAAATTCTACCTGGCTTTATGATGTGGATTTTCCTCAAGGAAATACTCAGGTTGGTTATGCTGTTGGTCGTGGAGGCATGATTTTGAAGACCACAAATGGTGGCCAAAATTGGACTGCACAGACATCGGGAACCAGCTATGACATTAAGGCGGTCCATTTTCCTGTTGATGTGAATACTGGATATGCTGTCGGCGGGAACAATACTACAACGCCGGTCTTGCTGAAGACTACAAATGGTGGTGCGAACTGGAATAGTCAGACAAGTTCCGCAAACATTACATACTGGAGTGTATGTTTTGTTGATAATCAAACAGGGTATGCTGGCGGTTATACACTGGGCTCAGGTGGCAATGGCACAATTATTAAAACAACAAATGGTGGTTCATCATGGCAACAAATCTGGTACCACAGCCTTAGAGAAATTTACTCAGTCCATTTTTTGAATACCCAGACCGGTTATGCAGGTGGATGGGCGCATCCCAATTCAGGCTGGAGCGGAAGTTTTATTATGAAGACCACGGATGGTGGAGCCAGCTGGAATCCTGTATTCCTGCCAAAGTTTATGACGTATGTAATACCCATAGATTTTGTTGATAATCAAACAGGCTATGCTGCTGGTTATGTATATGACCAGAACGGCGGGCACGGGCAGATCCTTAAAACAACTGACGCTGGTTTATCCTGGAATTTTTTGAATTCTGGTTTTGAGGGTATTTGCTGGGCAATTGATTTTCCCGAAGGTGATCAGGTTGGTTATGTTGTGGGAGAAACAGGAAGTATATTCAAAACAACAAATGGTGGAACAAACTGGATACAGCAATCATCAGGAACGGGTCAGACCTTTTATGATGTTGATTTTATTAATAACAATTATGGTTTTGCCGTAGGTGCCAACGGAACCTTTTTCAAGACCACGAATGGCGGTAATAACTGGATGCCCAAAAATTCTAATACTACAGCCAGTTTATATGCAGTATTCTTTTTCAATGAACAGATAGGTTTTATCGGTGGGCTGGGAAGTTCAGGTGGTATAATACTCAAGACTACGGATGGTGGTGATAACTGGGTAAGTCAGACAATTCCCAATAACAATACTTATCGGGCAATTCAGGATATATGCTTTGTCAGCGCTGATACTGGTTATGCAGTTGCAGGTGCTACACCGAGCTATGGTGGAGCAGTTGGTCTTGTGTATAAGACTACGAATGGCGGCCAGACCTGGACAGAGAACTATGCGCCTTCATCAGCAAATTTCTATGCGATTGATTTTCCAGTAAATTCCCAGATTGGCTACATTTCCGGGTTGGTGGGTAGTTCTGGTCAGTACAAGGTTATGAAAACTACAAATGGTGGTGGTTCCTGGAATGGGCAGTCACTGGGTGGTGGCATTGTACCAGCAGTTTCAGTTTCCTTTGCTGATAATTCAATCGGTTATGCAGTATTCAGACCTGGTGGTTATAATATGATGATGAAAACAACCAATGGTGGCACAAATTGGTTTGCGATAAATTCTACAACCTGGCATGGATATGAGGATATACTGGCAATTGATGCAAATATAGTCTATGCAGTTGGTCGTGGTGGCATGATTAGAAAAACAACAAATGGAGGACAGGTCTGGATTGAAGAAAAGCAAGAGCCGAAAACAGAAATCAGAAACAATAAATCTCTTATGGTTTATCCAAATCCATTCCGGAATGCTGCAAATATTAAATTCGCAATTCGCAATCCGCAATCCGAAATTTCATTGCGCATCTACGATGCGTCTGGTAGATTGGTAAGGTCATTCAGTGATATTCAGTGTAGTCTAAATAATTCAGTGCATTCTGTGCTCTGGTCTGGTGATGATAATTCAAGTCGTGTGTTGCCGTCTGGTATTTATTTTGTGCAGTTGGAATCAGAGGATCACAGTCAGACCGAGAAGATGATAATATTGAGGTAAATACATTAATTCGAATGAAAATACCTATTGACTTTTTTCATAATTGAATATATAATTTTCAACTATCAAAGGAGGTAGTAACATAGGTAGAGAAAAATTGAGTGCTTATGTATGGAAGGAAATCCTTGAAAGGAGGTTAATATGTGGGGATTGATGCTCAGTTTCTTACTGGCCTTCAGGCCAGCAATACCCGGGAAGATGACCCCGGAATTATCACAGATACTACAAAATGCATCAGATAATGAAAAGATACTGGTGATTGTGCACATGGCAACAGAATACCCCTATGACCAGTTGCGTGGTATGAGCCCACAGGAAAAGTGTGTGGTATTTAAAGATATTGCCTTAAATTCACAGCGGCAAATTGTTGAGTATCTGAAAACACTGCCTGATGAATTTGTTGAGGTTGGAGGACAGTTCTGGATTTTTAATGGATTCCATTTGAAGGCAACAAAGCCGATTATCTATGAACTCGCAAAGCGGGATGAGGTCTGGTTTATCTGTCATAATGGAATTATTCAGCTGGATGCCGAAGTTATTCCAGAAGCCGATGTTACATCAAGGGCGCCAGAATGGAATATCAAGAAAATAAAAGCAGATTCCTGCTGGTTGGCAGGCTATAGCGGCTTAGGTATTATCATTGGCCATATTGATACCGGCGTATTGACTACGCATGAGGCATTAACTGGAAAATGGCTTTCACCATACTGGCGTGATGGTGTCAATGGCCAGTCATCGCCGTATGATGACCATGGACATGGAACACATACCATAGGCACTATTCTGGGTGGTGATGGGCCTGGTCCATTTGCCAATGATGTCGGTGTTGCTTATGGTGCCCAGTATATTCCTACCAAGGCATTTAATGCAAGCGGTTCTGGTGAATACGCCTGGATTGATACCTGTATGCAATATCTTGCGAACTTGAAAGCAGGTGGCGTTGATATCAGGGTGATCGGCAATTCCTGGGGTGGCAGTGGAACAGACCTGCATTTCTGGGATGCAGTTCTGACCTGGAAAAATCTGGATGTATTTCCAGTTTTCTCCAATGGCAACAGCGGTCCTGGTTCAGGCACAGTTGGTTCACCCGCAAGTTATCCATTATCAATGGGTGTTGGGGCAACTGATTCACTTGATGCAATTGCAAGTTTTTCATCAAGAGGACCAGCACCAAATCAGAGCCCATGGACAGACCCTCAATACTGGTATTATTCAACCTGGAATCTTTTGAAACCCGATGTCTCAGCGCCTGGTGTGGCAGTACGTTCTTCTTACAACAATGGTGGTTATACATCTATGCAAGGCACATCAATGGCATCGCCCCATGTGACCGGCGGAACTGCGATTCTTCTGGAGAAAAATGGAAATCTCAGCGTGAATCAGCTCTACGAAATCTTTTACACAACCTGTGATCAGCCTTCTTCTGGAGCGCCTTATCCTAATAACAACTATGGCTGGGGTAGAATCAATCTCTATCGGGCATTGCAGCAAACGCCACCACCAACTCCCCACCACAATATCAGGGTGCAGACAATCGTGGTGCCCGGAACCAGGGAAAGGGAATATACAACAATTCAACCACAGGTTCGGTTCAAGAATGCTGGTACTTATGATGAAAACAACATTCCAGTTGTGTGTCAGATTAAGCGCGGCACAACAACTGTTTATACAAGTAATAGAACAATTGGTTCACTGCTTCAGAACAGGGATACTTTGATCACGTTTGATAATTTCACTGTTGGTAGTTGTGGTAATCATTACCAGGCAATTGGCATTGCGAACCTTGCTACAGATACACTGAAATATGATGACACACTCAAAAAGAATTTTGTTGCGGCGCGGGTCTATGAGGTTGTAACACCTGACTGCAATGCCTGGAAGGTTGCAAATGCAGATTCAGGCACACCACCAGCACCGACAAATCCTGTCTGGGTTGTTGCTACAACGACTGAAAAACAGCAGATTTCAGCGCTGGATAATCAGTGGTGGGTTACTGGCGGTGCCCAGGATACTGCACACCAGGACTTACAACTCTATGGATTTAAACTTACTGGTATTCCTGATACTGCGATAGAAGAAATGAACCTTGAGTGGTGGGGACACCACGGTAGCACAATGCACAACCAGCTCAAACTCAGACTCTGGAATACACTGACCAGTACTTATGCCCTGAAGATTACTCAGACCAATATCACGGATGACCAGCTCTTCAGCATATACATCAGCGATGATTCAGCAGAGGCTTATGTTGGCAATGACGGTTTCTTATATGCCTGTGTAGGAGCTGATGTCTACATAAAGTCTTCCTGCCCATTACTATTTACACACACGAAAGACAGGAGTTATTTCATTGGGGATATTGTTACGGGTGGCGATATCGGTACCTGGATAGGTCGTGTCATGGGTGTGAATCTCTATGCACCACCTGATTATGATGAATATGTCAAGATTGATGGCGACAAACTGACAGCGATAAACGGGAAATACCATCTCAGTATAAATGAAATGCTTCAGGAAATAACTTATCTGGATCAGGCTCAGTTGTATGTAGTGGACCATCCTGCAGATTGCGAAGTCTACCCACATGAGGCATTGCTCTGGCCTGGTGACCAGGGATTCAGGGTCTACAGCGGTCAGGAACATTCGATAGTCAGAGCAACGAATGAACAGGGAAAAGACCTTACTGAATATTTGCGGGATATTGATAGAAACTTTGCGCCATTTGAGCCCACAGGCTATACGGGATTTGCAAAGCCATTTACGATTACATTTGACCTCGGAACATTAGAGCGACCAGATAAGGCTGTACTCTGTCTCTATGGTAGTACGCGTTTTCCAGATGCAGGTGAGGTCAAACAGGTAAGCGACATTTATCAGGCCTATCAAAAAGATATGAAAGTGCAGAATCCTGTGGTAGAAGTATACAATAATGGAAGATGGCAGAAAATGAAATCCTGTGGTGTTCCTGCGGGTCATAATAAGATTGTCACCTATCCGCTCTTTGACGAGAATGGAAAATCAATATTCAAGGGTAGGGAACATAAAGTAAGAATTACCTTCTATCATGAGGTCTATCTTGATAAAGCCTGGGTAAGCATTCATCAGGAAGGTGCTTACAGGATTTCCGAACTCAACCCGATTTCTGCTGACCTGCATTATTATGGCAACTGTGCCTATGTCTCGGCTGACGGAAAATTCCCTGGTGAGTTTGATTATACCGCAAGAATACCCGTGGATTATGCAGAAGCTGCAGGATACTACACACGCTACGGTGATGTTCTACCATTACTTCAGAATGGTGATAATAGATTTGTAGTAATGAAATCCGGAGATGAAATTAAGCTTGAGTTTGACGCTGGAAATCTGCCTGAACTGCCTGCGGGATGGAAACGCGATTTTGTATTTGCAGCAAAGGGATACTACAAGGCAATCAGACCCGGTCGTGCCTATGCCTATTCGGTTGATCCATTACCATTCTTCGGTATGCGTTCGGACCTTTCAGCAAACGGTGTGGGTTATTATCCTTATGACCCGGCGCCAGGCCTCTTTGGTTCGCTACTGGGCAGAATTTATGCAAAGTTCGTCTGGGGTTATCCGTTTTCTATTGGTGATGCACTTGCCTTGATTAAGAATCATATTACAGGCAATCTTCATAACAAATATCCTGCAGAACTTACTGAATACTGCCAGGCATGGAATACGCGGCGTGTAGATGGTCATTATCCTGCTTATTATGCAAAGTTCTTGCCTCATAAAAATCTTGAAAAAGTGCCGTTGAATGAAAAGGATGGTGAATGGCCATTACACCTTGCCTCATTGGGTATTCCTTTTGGTCCACACTCGCTATACAGTAACTATGTCCGTCTCTGGGTTATTACCCATAATCCACTTGTGGTTGTTGAAGAAAGACCAGCACAGCAGGCACAGGGATTCTCATTCATTGCGATCAATAATCCATTCCGTAATGTTGCTAATCTTGAGTATCATATTCCTGTCAAAACCAGGGTAAACTTAAGCGTGTATGACAATACTGGCAGACTGGTTCGTAATCTTGTTGATGCAGTTCAGGACAGGGGTGCTTATACACTGCAGTGGAATGGTGATGACCAGCATGGCAGAAAATTGGGTGCGGGTGTATATTTTGTCAGGTTTGAAACCGAACAGACGAGCGCGGTCAAGAAAGTGATAATGTTGAAGTAAATCTACTTTGTGGTGGAAGGCAATTGCCTTCCACCACAAAACTTAAACGGGATGTTGCTTAGAAAAAGAATCGGAAAATTGCGACTGTTTTGGTTGGGCAAGTCAGTTTTTGTAAAAGAATTTTTAAGGGTATTAGTTTGTAAAAGAATACAAGGTTTACGAAAATATTTTCACCTGCTCAATTTTACATTAAGAAACGAGCGGTTGGTTGAGAAAGATAATCAAGGAGTTATTAATCTATTTATACCGCCAGTGCCTTCCAAACCTTTCTCGCGCATAATTAAGCATTACAATGATGCGTATATTTTTGATAAAAGAAAGGTGCCACTGCACAACATTCTTATTGCCATTACAGGAAGGTGTGTTTCTAAATGCTGGTACTGCAGCACGGGTTATACTGTTCAACGGGAAATGTCCGCTGATGAATTTCATAGAATCATTTCCATATTGAGAGACTGGGGTATTTGCATAATAGGTTTGACTGGTGGTGAACCATTAATCAGAAAGGATATAGACAAAATCGTAGCACAGTATGCGGATGATTTCACTTTTGTTATTTTTTCGTCCGGGTATGGTCTCACACTTGATAGGGCAAGACAGCTCAAAGCAAATGGGTTGTGGGCAATTGCAATTAGCCTTGATGATTATGACAGGAATTTAAATGACGAAGCCCGGGGTTTAAACGGTGCTTTTGAGATTTCAATAAATGCAATAAAAAATGCAAAGGAAGCAGGACTATATACAGTAATTCAGAGCGTTGTGACAAAAAACATACTTGAGAACGGACGTATGGAAAACTTTTTGAACTTCATCAAGAGTTTGGAACCTGATGAGTTCTTAATTCTTGAACCGCTGGGAACAGGCAGACTGATAAATTGCAATGATTCTATTTTTCTGAAAAATGGAGATCGCGATTCAATAATGAATATTCACAGGAAATCCATTCACGACGAAAGGTTACCCAAAATTTTCTCATTCATTTTCACCGAGCACAGGATGCGATATGGATGTGGAGCTGGAATTCAGCATGCCTACATTGATACAAATGGCAATTTACTTCCCTGCAACTTTGTTCCGATATCACTGGGTAATATCCTCAAGGAATCAAACCTGGTTTATGAGCGTCTTGTCCGGTATTTTAGTATACCCTGTTGTGGTTGTACCCTGGTTAATGATCATGATGAGTTAAAGAATATGTTTGAAGGAATGCTTCCTATCCCATTTGAAAAGGCACAGTCCTTTCTGGAAAAGAGATTAGCGCGAATAAGAAACAGTGAAAAACCATTATTTTTTAAAAAAATGGAACGAAATCTATGAAAAGATATGGCAGTAAAATCATTTCGGTCGGCTGTTATATTCCTGAAAAGATTGTAAGAACAAGTAATCTTGAGAAGGAACTCAAACTGAAAGAGCGGTTTGGTTTGTCTGTTGGTCTTCTGGAGCGTCTTACCGGATGTGCTGAACATCACGAGATTGCAACACCGGATCTAAATGCTTCAGACCTTGCAGTTAAGGCAAGCAAAATCGCCCTGAAAAATGCCAATCTTCCAGTTGAAAAAATTGACATGCTTATCTTTGCAGCCTGCTGTCAGGATTTGATGGAACCAGCAACTGCCAATATTGTTGCTGGAAAACTCGGAATTAAGGCAATACCTGTTCTTGATATAAAGAATGCCTGCAATGCTGTGATTAACAGTATTGACATTGCTGATTCACTAATTACCACTGGTAAGGTGCGAAATGTTTTGATAACATCTGGTGAAATAGCGTCCAAATATGTAGATAAAAATATCAAGGATATGAAAGATTTTGAGCAGAAGGCTGCTGGTTTGACATTGGGTGATGCAGGTTCAGCATTGATTATGATACCGAAGAAATCTGACAAAGAGGGCATAATTGCATCCTCATTTTTGTCTGATTGCTCGCAATGGAATCTTGCGGTAATCTATGGAAGCGGGACTATGTATCCTCGTGACCCCGACAAAAATTATTTCCTGTCTGATAGTGATAAAATAATCAGTCTTGCGCTGGAACTGATTCCACCACTTGTGGATAAGACCCTTGTGGAATCAGGCTGGAAACCTGAAGATGTGGACCTCGTGATAGCTCATCAGGCGACAAAAAAGGTCATATACGATATTATGAGGGTTTGTGAAGTACCACAGGACCGTGCTGTCATTACAGTGGATAAATATGGAAATACTGCAGCTGCAACAATTCCGATTGTATTGAATGAAGCACTAAAGGCAGGTCGTCTTAGAACTGGGTCAAGGGTGCTGATGGTTGGCGGAGCGAGTGGTTTTTCAGCGGGAGCTATTACCCTTGTATGGTAGATTTCTTTTCTTAAGTTCCATCCACTAAGACAAAGTCAAGAAGTTGAAGATTTCTGGAAGGGTATGTTTTCTACTACATATTAATACTGTTAATAATTCTTGACATATTTTGCATTTCGGTTATAATAAAATGTGTTTTTATGGCGGCGTAGCTCAGTTGGTAGAGCAGGAGAATCATAATCTCTGTGTCAGGGGTTCGAATCCCTTCGCCGCTATGTAATTTATGACAGCAATCAAACAATACTTTGAAGAGACAACAAATTTCAATAAAAAAGTGGAGAATTTGACAGACTCTTTGAATAATAGTAGTCTGTGTTTGAATGAATTTGCAACCAAACTTGAGGAAATTTTTGATCTGCTCAGGAGGGGTGATAATTTGATCGCATTTTTGAAAAATTATTCAAAGTCTTTTGAGTCCCAGATTGCTGATTTTGGCGAAGGATTAAGCGAGAGCAGAAATACCATTCATTTTTACAAAGAAAACCTTGCAAATCTGGAGCGAATGATTGAAGAAACCCGCGAGATAACCTCCCGCATTGAAGAGAATGCCAATAGTTTTATTAGGTATGCCCGCAAGATTACCTATCTCGCTGAGAATATTCAGGTAAAGGCTCATCAGGCAAAAGAAGAAGGCAGGGGACTTGCTGTTATCGCTGAAGAAGTGTTCAGGCTTGCACATTCCTCTCAGGCGCCATTTCAGCATATTGATGAATTTCTTGAAATAATAAAGAAAAATATTGAACCTCTTCTAAAAAATCTGCATGTGGCAATTGAGGACGCAGCGGTTTCATCAAATTTGCTTATTGATTTTTTGTCATCATTAGAAATGATCAGCGATTCAATGCACCTACTCAAAAGCCTCATCAATGCCCTTGAAGAGGGTGGACGGATTTTTTCCGAACTTGAATTGACAATAAAAGAACGGCTGGAAACCGTGAGGAAGCAACTATTAGAAGCGTTCAGGATCATAGATGAGATTTCTACAATTGGTTCAGAAATTCAGGGTACTTCCCAAATTCTTTATGAAATCAGTAAAATTGTGAACTATCCCGAATATTCTCGCTCCAGTTATTACCCATACCTCCAATTCAGGCATTTATTGAAAGAAAATATAAGTCTGCTAAGCAGGCTCAACAGTGGTGCCCAGCCATCTCTGGTTTCTCATGAACTGAGCCTTGAGTTAAAGAATACTGTGCAACAGATTGGCAAGATGAGCGCAACAATGAAAAATGTAAGGAGTGAAGTAGACAAACTGGGTGTACTAATGGATGATATGGCACGGATTAGAATGAGAATTAACGAGTTTTTTTCCAGTGGCAGAATTATTGAAGGAAAGATAGGAGAATTTCTTACTGTGCTTAGAGAACAATTAGACTTTCTTGAAAACCTGGTTAGAATTGGAACAAAGATAGTTGCAAAAATGAAGACGCTTTCCGTTTTCTCAAAATTAGAGCAGAGTCGTGCTACACATTTCAGTTCTTTAATAAGTCCAATAATTGTTGAATTTATTGAACTATCTGAGAAATTTACTGAAATTTTTCAGTCTCTGGAAAAGGATGTTTACCGATTAAAGCAAATTCTGAGTTTGCTTGAAGGCGTACCACATAGAAAAGATTTTGTTCAGATCGCAATCCCAGATTTTTCTAAGATCAAGATTTTCTTTGATGATACTCTACGGGTTTTTGAAAACTGTGCGAATAGCACCGTGAAATTGAAAGAACTTACTGAGCAGTTGAACAAAGAAGATTTTTTGCTTAAACAACACTGGTATATCTATGAACAAGCCATGAAAAGTACTGTCAATTATCAGAAAGTTTTACAGCAATGTCTGGAAGAGACTGTTCAGGCACCAGCAGTAGTGAGGCCGCGCACAACTGTGAAGATAAATCTGCTTAACGAACCTGTAACTATGAAGCCTGACCTGAAAACGGACGCTACTTCCCAGCAGGTAATTGTAAACTACTCTGCTGGTTTGTTTCAATTTGGTCTGGGATTGAATGTAATATCTGGGTTGTGCGATTCATACACACTCTCCGCAGATGGAAAAGAATACACTCTGCACATTAGAGAAGATGTGAAATATGCCAATGGCAAAAAATTGCATATTGAGGATATTAAAAATGGTATTATTAAGGGTCTGTGTGGACCCAATCGTAATCTGCTGGAGATGATCGCAGGAGCAACTGCATTTTTAAGTTCAAAAAATCCTGATGTTCTGGCAGTAAGAATTATTGACCCCCACCGGTTGCACATAAGGCTTGAATATCCTTATCTACCACTTCAAGCAAATTTTGCAACAAGTATTGCTGACCCATACCTGGATGGTGAATTGCCGATCGGGACCGGACCTTTCCGGTTAACTGAATGGAACCATAATCAGGACATAAAACTTGTTGCAAATGAGTTTTATTTTGAAGGCAGACCAGAAATTGATTTGTTGCAATTCGTTATTACTCCGGATGAGGATGTTGCCTACGAATTGTACAAAAGTGGTGAGCTGGCAATCTACCAGCCGGGCCAGAAGTCCTTACAGAAATTAAGAAAGGAAGTGCCCGACCAATTGATTATGACTCCTGAATTATCAGTGCAGTTTCTTTGTTTGAACTGTCAAAAGCCGCCATTTAATAACAAACTTGTCCGTAAGGCAATATGCCATGCTATCAACACGGAAAGGTTTGTTAATGATTTACTGCCGGGTATGGCAGTTCCTGCGCGTGGTGTTTTTCCGCCAGCAATGATTGTTTACAACAGAAATCTTACCGGTTACAAGTTTGACACTGCCCTGGGTCGTGAATTGCTTGCTGAGGCTGGTTTTGGGAAAGGTTTACCTGATATTTATACGCTGGATGTGAGCAATTCTCCAGCAGCTATCAGGAGAGCAGAGTTTATCCGTGATAGTCTTAATGAAATTGGCGTTAAGATAGAAATCAATTCTCTGCCCTGGCATGATTTCCTGGAGAAGACCTATCGGGGTAATTTTCAAATTTGCCTTCAGGGGTGGATCAGTGACACTGGCGATCCTGATAACTTTCTTTATCCATTGTTTCATACAAATTCTTTTGGGTACTCCGGTAATACATTCTTTTTTTCAAATCCAGAAATTGACAGGATGATTGAAAATGCTCGTCAAATCAGAAATTTGAAGCAAAGGCGTAGTTTTTATCAGCAAATTGAGGCGAGAATTTTGGATGAAGCACCGGGAGTTTTTCTTTTTCATACACTGAAAGCCCTGGTTGTACATAGGGGCGTGCGTGGCTTTAGACCCAACCCGCTGAGTATCATCAGGGCAAAGTATTTGCAGACAAATAGAGGTATTTCTTCCGGTACAGAAATTTTTGCTGAAGATAGTGTACCTCAGTTGGTGAAGGTATAGAGGGGGTGTTATGGCAAAAAAGGAAGATATTGATATCCTTGCTGACCTTGAAGAGAAACTTGGTCAACTTGAAAAGATTGAAAAGGATATTGCTGCTAAGACCAAAGAATTGAAATCGGTAGAGGAAAAACTTGCCGAAACATATGCCACACAAATGGAATTGAATAGTGAACTTGAGGAATTGAAACAATCCGTGCAGGAACTGAAAAAGGAAGAGAAGAATTATAAGGATGTGCTTAGGTCACTGGAAAAAGATGGACAGAAGCGTGATTCAGTCCAGACTGATTTGAATAAACTTGTTGCTGAAAAGGAGAAAATGGAAGCAAGGGTTAAGGAGATAAGAGGTGAGTGTGATAGATTGAATGGTGAGAAGGAAAAACTTGAAGACCTTGTTGAAAAATTGAAAGCGAGGCAAAACGAATTAACAAAGAAATGTGATGAACTTGAGTCAAAGAATGCTGATGAAGAACGGGAATACAAGGAAAAAGAGAAACAATACAACGAAGTAAAACTCAAAACTGAAGAATTGAAGAACGAATACCAGAGCGTGGAACAGACATTAAGAGCGGCGCTTTCTGATCTCAGAGCAACTGAGAAGGACCTGAAAATAATGAATGAAGAGCGAAATGCATTGAATAAGGAACTTGGTTCACTTAAGAAGACCCTTGAGAAGGATAGTGCCCGACATCAGAAGATACTGGAAGAGGTTGAATCTTTGACCGCTGAAAAGGATAGATTGCAGAAGGCAATTGAACAATTCCGCAGCGAAGACAGAGAGTTGACCGAAAAATTAAAGGAAATCAGGCATAATTTTGAAGTTGAGAGTGCAGAACTTGAAAAACTGCAGAAGGAAGTTGCAGAGCTTAACGAGACCAAAGAAAAACTCCACAGAGAAAATGCTGAACTTGCACAACTCAAGAAAGAATATGATACAATTGTTAAGAAGATTGATGATTTAAAGAAAGAAGAGGCTGAACTTGTATCAAATATCTCAAATTACCAGCTGGAGTATTCAACACTTGAAGCGTCTTTCAATGAGCTCGACGCAAAATACAAATCAGAGAAGAAAGAAGAAGCGGAATTGCAGAAATCTATTAAGCAACTAACCAAAGAGCATGATGAATTGAATAAGACAGTGGCAAAATTGAAAAAGGAGTTTGAGGAACTTGAACCAGAAGTGACTGAACTAAAGAATCAGGAAAAAGAGTTGAGAAAACTTGAACCCGAATACAGGAAAGTCAAAGAAGAGCATGCCAGGTTAAAAGAGGAAGCACAGGAACTTGGTAAATCAATTGAACTTGCGAGAAAAAAGATTGCCGAACTGGAACCCCAGGTCACAAAATACGAAGCAATGGAAAAGGAATACAAGACGAAGAAAGAGGAACTGGAAAAGATTGAGGCTCAGCTGCGCAAGAGTGAGGAAAAGGTCAAACACATTGAAGAAGATTACGAAAAGATGAATACTGAACTGCCGAAATTGAGAGATGAATATGAAGAGATGCAATTGGCACTTGAGGAGAATGAAAGAATAAAACAGCTTCTTGAGACCAGGAAAAAAGAGCTTTCAATGGTTGAGGATAAGATTGAAGACCAGCGAAGAGAACTTTCAGAAGTTAGCGAGAAGTTATCGCTTTTGAAAAAGGAAGAAGCCAAAGCAGTTGAGGATTTGAATCGGGAGACCAAAGAACTTCTCAGAGAAAGGGATAAATACAAGGACGAGATTGAAAAACTTTCCGGACACAAGAAGGAAGTTGAAGACAAAATAAGTGAACTCAAAATTCTACTTTCTGAGACTGAAGGCAAAATTGACAAGGCAAGGGCTGTGGAGACAAATATGCTCTCAAAGATTGATAAGCGGCGTGAAGAACTGATGAAGATAAACGATGAAATTGAAAAGAACAAAGCCCAGATTAAAAAGGAATGTGAAGTTGAATTAAAGAGACTTGAAGAATGCAAGGCGGAGCTCAAAGAACTTGATGCAAAGAAAAAGGAAGCCTCAATCATTATCGCCAAAGCAGAGGAATTCAAAAAATCAATTGTCATATTGAAATCGCAGAAAGAGGAACTTGATAAAGAGATTGCAGAAAAGACCAAGGAACTGGAAAAGATAAAGATTTTCATCGCACGCCTCAGGGAAACCAAAACGCCCACACAGAAAGAGGGTGGCAAGAAGCAGGAAATCTCGTTTTAGTCAGTCTTCTTAGGAAATGTCAATTATTTTTCTTGTCCTGGGAATTATATTTTACTCGTTTGCGTATTCAGCGTTTCTTGTGCCTCATAGCATTGTGCCCGGTGGCGTTACAGGTCTGGCAATTGTATTCCACATTCTTTTCCACACACCGGTTGGAATTATTACAATTCTGCTAAATATTCCATTATTTATACTCGCAGTACGGATTCTGGGTGTATCCCTTGGTATAAAATCGTTGATTGCAATTTTTGCCACAAATATAATGATAGATTTTTTGACTTACTCCATCAAGTTACCGAAACTAACAGAAAACAGCATTCTGGCGACCATTTACGGTGGTGTTTTGCTTGGTGTGGGACTTGGTCTCATATTCCGTGGCGGTGCCAATACCGGTGGGACCGACATCATAGCCCAGATTTGCAATCGCTTTTCTAATTTTTCAGTGGGAGTCTGGATGCTGATAGTTGATACAATTATTATTACCTTTGCGGGAGTTTCTACACAATCAATTGAACTGGCACTGCTTGGCTATCTTGCGCTATTCATATCAACGCGGGTAATTGACCTGATCATTGAAGGAGTTGATTATGCACGGGCTGCCTTTGTTGTCAGTGATAAAAACGAAAAAATTATTGAAGGTGTATATCAAAAACTGGGCAGGGGAGTAACCGTTCTTGAAGGATTTTCTCCCTATTCAAAGGCAAAGAGACCGGTGATAATGTGTGTCATAACGAAAAGGGAGACACAGCAATTTAAGAATCTCGTTAAAGAAATTGACAGGGATGCCTTTGTTATTCTGACAGATGTATTTGAAGTTCTCGGACAGGGTTTCAGAGCAAGGTTATAAATGATTCTGGCAAGGGGTAAACTATTTGTGATTGCTGGATTAATGCTCCTATTGATTTCGTGCCCTGCCCGACGCAATTTTTTTGCACCCGTGTTGCTGGAATATAAGGTTCTTTACCCTGATGAAGCACGGTGGATGGGTCTTGAAGGCAGGGTCATACTTGGAATACTTATTGATCAAAATGGTAGTGTTGAACAGGTGAGAATCATTAAGTCATCAAGCAGTGCTGTTCTTGATTCGGCAGCATTAAAAACCGCCCGGACATTTGTTTTTTCGCCGGCTTACAGGGGCGATAAACCAGTGAAGATTTGGGTCAACATGCCGGTAGAATTCAAATTTGAGGAAGTAAAACCTGCTGATTGGCTTGTTGATGTAAAGAGTTTGCAGGCGTCTCTTAAGGCTGAGTATAAAGAGGAACTTGTAATGGATTTGTATAGATTGTATAAGAAACTTATTTTTTCTCCAAGAAAAACAATTGGCATAAAAGTGAATGATTATATCAAAACAGCGGTCCTTGAAAAGACAGCAAGACTATGGGAGGGATACTGGCAACTCTATCCTGCGATGCCATTGTTATTCTTTGACATAATCTTCAGATATCCGGATTCATACGCCCGATTTGAGGCAGAAGAGGATTTCAGAAATTTTTTTGAAAAAGAAAAAATATCTATACGGAATACCCTTCCCGCATTGCTGGCAGATACATTGATTGCACGTCTTTATGGAGCAATCAAATAGACAAATTTTGCGTTATTATCTTATTCTCTCAAGTGCGATAGTTGCTTTGATACCGTTTATATCAAGGTCGCTTCTTATTTCACCAGGATTGTCACCTTCCATTACTTCACGGGCAAGGGTCTCATTCCTCAGATAATCTAAATTGTTCTTTATCGCGGATTCAAGTTTGGTTGTGGTCTGGTAATAGATTCTGATTCGGTCAGTAAGATTGAAATTTGCTTCTTTACGCAGTAATTGAATTTTGTGTATCAATTCTCTAACCAGTCCTTCTGCCTCCAGTTCAGGGGTGATGGCTGTCAGGATGCCAACAGAGTAGTTGTCTTCTTCCACAATTACCCATCCCTGCTTTTCCTGTTTCTTTATTTCCAATTCCTCACTGGTTATTTCTACGGTTCTGCCTTCAACTGTGTACTGCAGTTTATTGTTCCTGATGAATGATTTAACCTGTTGTTCATCAAGTTCTCTAATCCAGTCTGCAATTCTTTTTGCCAGGGGGCCAAATTTAGGACCAAGTTTTTCAAATCTCGGGTTAAGACTGAATGTATATAAATCTTCAGTCGTGTCAATAATATTTGCTTTCTTGATATTCAGTTCATCAAGAATTGTATTGATGGCTGATTCATCAAGCGGTTCTTCTCCCTGGGGTAGTTTAATGAGAATCTCACCGAGTGGCTGGCGAACCTTGATGCTGGCTTTGTTCCTTGCTGATCTTCCCATTGAGACGATTTTCTGGAGGCGGATAGTTTCTTTTTCCAGCCGGTCATCAATCAGTGAGTCAATAGCTTGTGGAAAGTCACAGATATGAATACTTATCGGTACGTTCTGGTCAATGCTTCTTACCAGGTTTTGATATATCTCTTCTGCAAGGAATGGCATTATTGGTGCAATAATTTTGGTTAGATTGAGAAGGCAGTTGTGCAGTACCATATATGCGGTTTCTTTGTCAATATCATTTTCTGATTTCCAGAAGCGCCTTCGGTTTCTTCTCAAATACCAGTTGGACAGTTCATCAAAATATGTTTCTACTTCTTTCACCACAGCAGCAACATCATAATTGCTATAGAATCCGTCACAGTTCTTGATCAGAGAATTTGTGCGTGACAATATCCACCTGTCAAGTTTTGTAAGATTCTCCTTGGAAATCTGCTTACCCTCTGGATTGAACTGATCAATGTTTGCATAACTGACAAAGAAAGAGTATACATTCCAGAGAGTTAGCAGTGTTCTTTTTATTTCATCTGCTGGTCCATATCCAAAATTCAAATTTTGAACTGGATTGTGTTTTGCAAACATCCAGCGCATAACATCAGCACCCATTTTTTCTGCAGCATCATCAAACCATATTGCATTGCCCTTGCTTTTGTGCATTTCTTCACCATGTTCATCACGAACAAGGGCATGCCCCAGAAGGACTTTAAACGGCGGCTTGTTCTCAAGTACAGTACTCATTGTCAATATTGCATAGAACCAGTTGCGAAACTGCCCGGGAAAACATTCTGTAATAAAATCTGCAGGGAACCACTTCTGCCAGTAGGATTTGTCATAAGGATAACCATTATAAAGATTATGCATATCCTCAGGCGGCCTCATGGTTGAGTACGGAACAATTCCTGCATCCAGCCAGGGATTACCGACATCCGGAATGCGCGACATTACCTCGCCACACTTTTCGCACCGGATTTTGACGCTATCAACCCATGGCCGATGTGGCGTATGACCCTCAAAAACCTCCCAGCCGGCAATAGCCTTTTCTTTTAGTTCATCTCTTGATCCGATCACGATAAAATTTCCGCACCGGCATTCCCAGATCGGTAGTGCCAGACCCCAGTAGCGTTTCTTTGAAATACACCAGTCAGCCATGTTTTTTAACCAATCAAGTTCACGTTCCAGACCCCATTCAGGTATCCATCTCTCCACTTTTTTTGCAACCTCGGCAATTTCGTATCTCAATGTATCCATTGAGATATACCATTCATCCACAAGTCTGAAAATCAATTCGCTATCACAGCGCCAGCATACCGGGTATCTATGGGTATAGTCTTCAACCTTGTATAATATGTTTCTCTTTTCAAGGTCAAGCAGTATGTTTTCTGTGACTTCTTCAACATTCTTTCCTGATAGCCAGTCAAACCCTTCTATGTAATAGCCCAGTTCATCAAGGGGTGCAATTGTACTTAAACCATATTCCTTGCCCAGGGCAAAATCTTCTTTACCACAGCCCGGTGCTATGTGGACAAGTCCGGTACCTTCACTCTCGCTAATCTGCTCCCAGGGTATAACTTTATGAATTACACCTTTTTGCACAGGTAAATAATCAAAAGGTCCTTCATAGGTCAGATTCAGCAATTCCTTCCCCGGCATTTCTGCAAGAATTTCGTAGTTGCCATTCAAGACCTTGAGCAGGGCTTTTGCCAGATAATAGACCGCACCGTTGTTCCTTACCTTTGCATAAATGTAATCAGGGTGAACTGCAACACCAGTATTTGAGGTAAGTGTCCATGGCGTCGTTGTCCAGACCAGAAGGAATTCATTATTCCTATCCTTCAGCGGAAATTTGACAAACACTGCCTTATGTGTTAATTCTTTATAACCCTCTGTTGCAATCTCCATATCACTGATTGCTGTTCCACAACGTGAGCACCAGGGCAGTACATCAGTTCCTTTGTAAATAAATCCACGCTCATAACATTTCTTGAGAAAATACCAGATCGTATAATTGTTTACCTCACTCATTGTGTAATAAGAATGGCTCTTGATCAACCAGTCCTTATCATCGGGTTTTGTATTCCATTCGCCCCAGTCCATCCACATGCCGAGCCTGATTGATTGCCGGGTCTGAATAATGGAATATTTATGAACACGTTCCTGACACTTCTTAATGAATTTATCAATACCATATTTTTCAATGTCCCTTTTTGAAGAAAAACCGAGTTCCCTTTCCACTTCCACTTCAACCCATAACCCCTGGCAGTCAAAGCCGTTCTGGTATCTCTGTTCAAAACCCTTCATTGTTTTGTATCGCTGGAATATGTCCTTGTAGGTTCTTCCCCAGGCATGATGAACGCCCATCGGGTTATTTGCAGTTATTGGACCGTCCTGAAAAGACCATTTCTCTTTACCTTTGTTTTTGTTCTTATAAAGGGAAAAGACATTATTCTTTTCCCAGAATTCCAATATCCTGTGCTCAAGTTCAGGAAAATTCAGTTCTCTTGCAACCGGTTTAAAATTCATAATTTGGATTATATCCAAAAAATGGACATTTGTAAAGGGGTTGATCTCAATTTCCTCAATTTTTTTAGGGTGGTCAAAGAATTGTGTTGCCACTTGATATTGCTAAATATTTCAGTATAATTGTGTCATACCTTTATGACACATAAGAAACTCACACTAACAGTATTATTGCTATTAGCCTGTGGTTCTAAATTTGTTTATTGTCCCAATCCCCGGGAAGATATAAAGAAGTGGGTCAGCAATTTTTTTTGTCAGAAGTCTTTCAGTTACGAATACAGATTAAAAACTCTCACCTCAAATGTTTCTGCCAGCGGCGAATGCATAATTGGCTGGGCAGAGCACGCAAAAGGCGTATGGGATTATGGTGATACCGTTGAAAGTTTTGAATATATCGGCGTAAGTAATTATGAGTGGGCGAAAAAAGGCAGAAAATGGGAAGAATCAATAAGGGGCGAGGAATCTAATTTTCTCGCACAGCTTGAGCGCATCTTTGCCTTTGAAAAGTTTGAATTGTTAAGTGTTGATACAGATTACTACTATAAGTTTAATGCCACCCTGCCTTTTCTCGCGCCTGACCGCTGGCGAGAGATGGTTGCTTACATCAGGATTTCAAAGAGTAATTTTCTGCCTGTTTTTATCTGGATTGGTCTTCCTGATTCGTCAGTTTTCTGGCAGGTTAGAATTACAGGTTATAATAATGTTAAGATGATTGAACCACCCATTGTTAGTTTCAATAATTACAAACTTATCATTGATACCGTGTTTGTCAGGGGTCAGGTTCTTAGAAGTATAAAGCGCCGGATTGCATTGCTGGGTTTGAAATGGAAGGTTATTATGCAGGGTAGCTCATTACTGCTCAAAGTGCCATCAGTATATACTACCAATCAGGTAAAAGAAGCACTGGCACCAGGTATTCCTTTACTCTGTGGTGTTACCCAGGATAGATTAAGGGCTAATAGGATAGCGTTTCTTCAGAGTGACCCGAAACAGACAATTTATCTGACAGATTGGCAGATTGGTATTGAGCTGATAAAGGATGTCGCGATCAAATATGACCGGATGAATAAATTATATCTGCTGATAAAGTTGAAAAAGAAAATGGAACTACCCGAGGAAATTGCACTGGAAATTGATAATGTAATTGTTGTGCATACAGCCCTTGACAGAAATACAAAAATGGATATAATCAAAATACCTTTAAATATGCGGTATCTTGATGCAGAAAGAATACGGTCATATATGAGTCAGCCCCTTATGAATATTGAAGTAGTGCCCAGCACCAAGAGGTCTGATTGATCGGGTTAATACTCTTTATTTACACACTTGTTCTGATTACCCTTTTTTTCTATTCTTTACATTCTTATATCTTACTTTATTATCATTTGAAATTTAGAAAGATAAAAAAGGCAACAGAACCCGTTATGTTTAACAGGCACAATAACGAAGAGTTTCCCTTTGTTACGGTGCAGCTACCCGTCTATAATGAAAAGAATGTAATCAGACGCCTGATCAATAGTGTTCTGATGCTTGACTATCCAGAAGATAAACTTGAAATACAAATTCTTGATGATTCAACAGATGAGACCACTGCAATTATTCAAGAACTTATCAGGGATAAAGCGAATAGTGGTTTTGAAATCAAACATATCAGACGCGGCAACAGAGCCGGTTTTAAGGCGGGTGCCTTGCAATTTGGTCTGGAACAGGCAAGGGGTGAATTCATCGCAGTATTTGATGCGGACTTTGTACCACCGAGGGATTTTCTCAAGGAATTGATTGTTGAATTTAGGTATTCTGATGTCGGAGTTGTGCAGGCGCGCTGGGGCCATATCAATGACCTGGATTCCACACTCACCATGAGTCAGGCGGTGAGTCTGGATAACCATTTTATCAATGAACAGGATTTGCGTAATAGGGCTGGTTTTTTTGTCAATTTCAATGGTACCTGCGGGATCTGGCGTAAATCAGCAATAATGGATGCTGGTGGGTGGTCAGGTGACACGCTCGCTGAAGATCTTGATCTTTCATACCGGGTGCAGTTAAAGGGATGGCAGATAAAATATCGGGGTGATGTGATTGTGCCCGGTGAATTGCCTGATAATGTTGATAGTTTTCGTCTTCAACAGAACCGCTGGGCAAAAGGTACATTTCAGGTGGCAATGAAGTTGCTCGGCCAGGTTTTGAAAAGCAAGATGAGTTTGCTCGCCAAATATGAGGCGTTTGTTCACCTGACATGTCATATCAATTTTGTCGCAATGCTATTACTCGGATTGTTTTCTCTGCCAGTAATTTACTTTAAGGTGGAAAATGTCGTGGGTGATGGTTATTTTGTTTTTGCCTCTTGTTTTACTATTGGTGCTTTTGGTTACCCACTACTATATTTCTTTTCCCAAAAATTAAGTTATGCTGATTACAAGAGGCGCATTCCATATATATGCGGTGTGATTGCCTATAGCATGGGCCTTGCAGTTTCCAATACCTGGGCAATCATTGAGGCAATAATGCGGAAAAACAATGTCTTTGTGAGAACACCAAAATCCGGCGGCATGGTATTACATTATGTTTTTGAAGAAAAATCATTGATTCCTACCTTTGAACTGCTTTTTGGCGTGTATATGTTCATGACACTCTGGTATGCTTTGTTTAATGCTCAGTATATTATTGTTCCGTTTTTGTGCGCATACAGTTTTGGATTTTTGATGCTTGGATATAATTCTGTTAAGAGAAAATTAACATTCGGCAAAGAGCGGGAGGTTGTATGCTCAAAAGAGAACTTTTAGATATTCTTGTTTGCCCGAAGTGTAAGGGTGAACTTGAATACGATAAAGAAAAACAGGAGTTAATCTGTCACAGGTGTAAGCTTGCCTACGCAATAAAAGAAGATATTCCGATAATGCTTATTGATGAAGCCCGAAAAATAGATTAACATTAGCTGCGAGGTGTAAAATGTTTTCAATGTATATTTTGATACTTTTCTGTGGTATTAATATCAATCCACTGGGTAATCGTGGACTTGAAATTGAATTCACAGAAGAAAACCTCAGTCCCGGGAATTTATTTTTTGACGGTGCAACCTGCGTTGCACAGACAGGCGAACCCGAGACGCCAACCATTGATTTGATTATTGGTGTGCCTCAGGATGGAAATATTGATGTAAGGATTATTGATAACAGGGAAGAGGCCTATCGTGGTATAAATGTGAGACCTGTTGTTCCACTAGCAATTCTTGAGGGAAATATCCAGAATACCCATGACCTTTCGTTTGAGATTTACAAACAGGACAGGTATTTTCCTTCTGAAATTATCAAGGTTTCTCCACCCGGGTATTATCGTGATATCAATGTCGTAAATATCCGATTAAATCCAGCGCGGTATAATCCTGCAAGAAAAGAGTTAGTTGTTTCAAAGAGAATCAAACTTCGGGTGGATTTCAAGGGTGCTCCTGTCACCAGGGCGATTACAAATGCAAACTTTGAGAATATATATAAACACACGATATTGAACTACGAGCAATGTAAATACTGGCGTAGAGAAATAGTAAGACAACCGATTAACAATCCATTTACGGCAGGAACCTGGTTTAAGATTGAGGCTGGTGAAGAAGGAATCTATAAAATCGGTTATGATGAAATAAGGAATGCAGGCATTGAACCGAAGCAGTTTGACCCAAAAACAATGAAGATTTATAATGCAGCATTTGAACTTCTGCCAAAGAATGTTATTGAGCAGTTTCCTGATTCACTCGTTGAGATTCCGGTTTTTGTTGAAGGAGAGGATGATCATAGTTTTGACAAAGGCGATTATCTGCTCTTCTACGGATTTCCTGCGAGTCATTATGATATTCGTGATACAGCTGTGTACTGGTTTGAGAATGGCTATGCAAGGAAAAATGTCTACTGGTTCACTTTTGGTGGCAGTTATGGTAAGAGAATGGAACGGGTAAATGCTACCTGGAATAATACTGAACCTGAGACAACGGTGACCAATATTCTCCATCTGGAACAGGATTTGTCAAATCCCACTCGTTCAGGAATCAACTGGTACTGGCAGGATATGTCTCTGGGCAAACTTGAAAGCACAGCAGTGCGGCTTGCTATCAAAAGTCCAAAGGCTAATGGTCAAACCAAATTGGTTGTTTCAGTATTTGACTCAATGTCACCAACAGTCCAGCCTTTCTGGGTCAGGTTCGGGTTGAACGGACAACTGTTCTTTAATGATACAATGATTTTGCCCCAGACCATGTCATTGCCCGCGGTCAAACTTACAGGTTATGGAACCTTGAATGGTGATTCTTCAACATTTGAATTCAAGTTGCGTAGACCAGCAGGAACAACTGCTGAACTACTTGTGTATCTCAATTGTCTTGACCTGGAATATCAGCGTCTGACTGATATGACTGAGCCATTTCATGCATATTTTACAGAACCCGGAGATTATTCTTTTCGGTGTTACAGGATAAATTCAAAGCCTTTTATACTTGATATTTCAAATATCAGGTCTCCCCGCATGCTTGATGGATTTTCAGTTGATGGCAAAAAGTTAGTTTTCAGCAATCATTGTGATTCTATTCAGGTTCTGTATCTTGCACAACTGAACTCAGCAATCAATGCGAGACTGATACCCGCAAATCCTGGCAAATTGAAGGTTGCTGATAATGGCTGTGAATACCTTTTCATAACCCATCGTAGTTTTTACAATTCCTTAATGCCTCTGGTAAACTATCGTAGAAAAGACTATACGACCAGGGTTGTTGTACTGGATGCAATATTTGATGATTTTTCGTATGGCAAATATGACCCCCTGGCAATAAAGCACTTTTTGTATCATACTTATAATCACTGGGTGACAGTTCCTAAATTCGTTTTTCTTGTTGGAGACGGAACCTATGATTATAAAAATAATCTGGGCAAAGATAATCCGCCGAATTTCATACCGATGTATGAAGCAGGGACATCATTATCAGGGAATCCGGGGATACCGCCCAATTATATCTACGAAGGCGAGTATGCAAATTTTTTTGGAACCGAGGCAATGGTGCTGGGTAGAATCACAGTCCGCAATAATGGTGAAGTGCGGGATTTTCTGGATAAACTTTTTGCCTATGAACAAAGTGATATTGATGGCATCTGGAATAAACGAATCATTCTTTCAGCCGATGATGAATATGCGACTCACTGGGAAGGAACCGAGCACGCCTCAGTATGTGAGGGATTAAGTTATATCGTTCCTGACTCACTTTTTGATCAGGCAAAGGTATATGAATTGAGTTATTTACCTTTTCCACCGCACGAAACCGGGACAACAAAGCCGTTAGCAACAGCAGACTTTTTAAAAGAATTGAATAAAGGTGCACTGATTGGTTGCTTTTTTGGACACGGTAATACACACCAGCTTGCCCATGAAAAACTTTTTTACTTCACGGATATACCATTGATTAACAACGGCAGAAAGCCATTTTTCTTCTATTTTGCCTCATGCACAGTCGGCCGTTTTGACGACTCAGATTATGAATGTCTTGCTGAGGAGTTTGTGAGGATGAAATATGGTGCAATCGGGACAATGGGAGCACATTCGGGTTCTAATACAAATGTTAATAAATTGATAGGTGAAACCCTGTTTCGATTATTCACTAATCAGGATACTACTTTGACCATGGGTGAAGTTTATCATATTGCAAAACATGCCAATGGTGGCATACCATTATATCTGATGCTTGGTGAACCAGCAACAAAAATCAGGAAAGTTAAACAGGCATTTGATTTGCACGCTACAGTGGATTCAGTAAGACCTCTTGAAAAACTCAAAATAATATCAGAGAAAAAACCCTATTATCTGACAGCCTATGTCAAGGATACAACGCATATTCGCTGGATTGACGCCAATACCGCGAACAGGATCAGCGGGCATATCAGAAGAACTGTCCGATACAATTCTGGCGCTGGTGATACAGTGATATTTGACTATGCTGTTATAGGTAAAGAAATATATCAGGGATTCTGGAGTGGAGATACTGCAAAGATTATTGCACCACAGATTCCAACGACCAATGAACCAGTAATTAAACTGAGTGGATACAAAGAACAATCAAGTGGCTGCTCAAAACCAATAGCGATTTACGGAAATGCTCTTCCTTCCACAGACCAGAGCGGTCCTGAAGTTGTCCTGCATGATGGAGCAAGAAAGCTCAATGATGGTGACTGGGTTGATAGTAAATTAATTCTCACCGGCGTGGTAAAAGATGAGAACGGTGTTAATCTACTAAATTCAAAAGAGGATGCGCGGGGATTCTTCCTTTATGTTGGTAAAGATAATGTATCCAATCGTGTTGATCTCAGAAACAGTTTCATCTATGAAAAGAATTCCTATTCTCAGGGTGAGTTCAGAACCGAAATCACTTTTGAAAATCCTCAGGACTCAATTACCATCTATGTCAGTGATAATGTATACAACCAGACCATCAAGAAAATCTTGTTAAGAACAGATTTGAATGCCCGGATTTCAATTGATAATTTGCTTGTTTATCCTAATCCAGTAAGGGATAATAATGGCATGTGGGTTACTTTTACACTTTCTCAGAGTGCAAGGGTGACAATAAAGATTTATACGGTCGCCGGTCGTCTGGTCAAAGTAATCCCTGATATTCATTGTAATCCTGGTTATAATCAGAGATTCTGGGATGGTCTTGATGAATACGGTAATGCACTCAGTAATGGTGTCTATCTTGTTCATGTCGTGGCAACGGGTGGCACAGGGACTGACAAGAAGATAGAGAAATTCATAGTCGCACGTTGAAATCAGCGTAGTTTCTGCCAATTTTCTCTCCCTGCTTTAGCGGTTGTATTATGATTCAACATTTCATAAAATTGTAGCGGTTTGATTTATCAAACATAATCAGATTCGTATGGCTGAAGCCGGACCCTACAACAGTCATGCTAATCCTGATTTTCATCAGGACAGGTTTATTTCAGCAGCTGTTTCTCTTTTGGAATTTGTTTGGAATAAGGGCAATCGTGCATATTAATATTGCTTCCTTCTGAAAAACTATTTTTGATTTAAATCGAGATATTGACAGCTTTGGAAATTCATATACAATTATCATGAAACAAGGGGGAATGAAATGAAATATCTCAAATACATTGCCTTCATACTGAGTATTATAACTTTCGTGATCGCCATTATTGCCCGTCTGTTCATGACGGATAAGGTTTTAATGGGCCTGGCTGCTCTGACCTATTTACGTCTCACAGTGATCATGCTGCTCTTCTCAATTGCCTGCCATTTCTTATTTACAAAATAAAAAAAGGGGCAGAATTCTCCGCCCCTATAAGTTTCTGTATTTTTTTAACTGCCTGTTTGTGTTGGTTTGAGTGCGCGGGTATTTTCTTCAATAGCGAGAATCACGAGAATCATTTCAGCAGCAGCGAGGAGACTGACAAACATAAAAGCACCATAGATCAGTATAAAGAACGCCATACCAATGCCACCGAATGCACCGAGTGCGCCCATGCCACCATAACCTCCATAGCCATAACCTCTACCCATCATTGACGACATTGCTGCACCACCAACGAGCATGGCAATAAAACCGATTATTGTGAATACAGCAACGATCCACGCAAGCACCTTAAAAATAACCGACACGATGCGTAATGCCGTGAACTTTTTTCCCATTCTGCCTCCTTAGTATTAATAAGCATAAGCAAAAAACTAATGATGTCAAGCCCAAATTTGAATGTTTTCAAATTCTTCCCTTTATATGGTTTCGTGCTAAATATCATATTGACTGAACAGTTTTTTTGTGTAGAATATCACCGTGATGGTTAGCAAGCAGGTAAACTTCTGGAACTATCTTCATAAGGAGGTTTGATGGCAAAATATAGAATTGCCTGGTTACCCGGTGATGGGATTGGTAAGGATGTGCTGGATGCAACAAAGATTGTGCTTGATAAATTGAGTCTTGATGCAGAATATATACACGGTGATATAGGCTGGGAGTTCTGGTGTAAAGAAGGAGACCCCCTGCCACAACGTACCATTGAGTTGTTGAATAATGTTGACGCAGCGATGTTTGGAGCAATTACTTCCAAACCTGCCAAGCAGGCAGAAGCAGAGCTTTCTCCTGATTTGAAAGGCACGGGTCTTGTTTATCGTTCTCCTATTGTTCGTATGCGTCAGCTATTTGACCTGTATATATGTTTGAGACCGTGTAAATCTTATCCTGGGAATGCTCTAAACTACAAAGAGAACATTGACCTTGTAGTATTCAGGGAAAATACCGAAGACCTTTATTCAGGAGTTGAATTTTATCCGGTGCCGGATGAGTTAGCAAAATTGTTGTCCAGCCTTTCAAAAAACTATGCACCATTTAAGAATCTTGGAACAGATGCACTGGCGATTTCCTGCAAAATTAATACACGCAGAGGTTCAGAAAAGATTATTCGTGCAGCTTTTGAATATGCAAGAAAACATAATAGAAAAAAAGTGACAGTGATACACAAAGCAAATGTTGTGAGGGCAACAGATGGATTGTTTTTTGAGACCGCTAAGGAAATTGCCAGGGAGTTTCCTGAAATTCAATTTGATGATGCCAATGTGGATGCAATAATGATGTGGTTATTAAAAAATCCTCACAACTATGATGTGCTGGTTGCCCCAAACCTTTATGGCGATATAGTATCAGACCTATGCGCCCAGATGGTGGGAGGTCTTGGCTTTGGTTGTTCGGGTAATATTGGTGAAAAACTTGCTGTTTTTGAACCGACACATGGTTCTGCGCCAAAATATGCTGGAATGTATAAAGTTAATCCGATTGCTACGATTCTTGCAGCAAAAATGATGCTTGAGTGGCTCGGTGAAATTGACCTTGCAGGAAATCTTGAGAATGCAATTGCCAGGGTTATCAAAGAAGGAAGAGTAAAGACCTATGATATGGGTGGTAGTTCAACAACACTTCAGATGGCTGAGGCAATCGCCGAAAAACTATGAATTTATGTAACTGGAAATTAACAAGATTTTTATGACAATTATTGAAAAAATTTTCAGCCGTGCCAGTGGAAAAGCAGTATGCCCTGATGAATACATCTGGGCAAATATTGACCTGGTGGCAATGCGTGATTTCGGAGGTCCAAATGTGGTGCAGGAGTATCAGGAAAATTTTGGAGACGCACCCGTATTTGATAATAAAAAAGTTGCAATTACTTTTGACCTCCATATACCGCCAAGAGATGAAAAGGTTGCAAAAAATCAGCAGATTTTGAGACAATTTGCACAAAAACAGGGAATCAGAATATTTGATGTCAATACAGGCATTGGTCAGCATATACTAATGGAGAATGGGCTGGCCAGACCAGGGACTATTATTGTTGGTACTGATAGTCATATGAATCTTCTGGGAGCGGTTTGCTCTGCTGGTTTTGGTATGGGTACAACAGATATTGCAGGCGCAATGTATAAAGGCAAACTCTGGTTTAGAGTTCCCAGGACTATCAAGGTTGTAGTGAACGGTATTCTTAAATATCCGTTGACAGCAAAGGATGTTATTCTTTATATTCTTAAAAATCTCGGCACAAGTGGTGCTTTGAATCGGGCAATAGAGTTTGATGGTGATGCCATAATCATGATGAACTTGAGCGAACGAATTACCCTTACAAGCATGGTAACTGAAATGTCTGGTGATATTGGTTTTATTGAGCCTGATGAGACTGTGTATGAGTTTTTGAGGTCACACAATACCAGTGATATTGAGCCGGTAAGAGCAGATGATAACGCTGTCTATGAGCGGGTGTATGAATTTGACATTACAAATTTGAGACCCCAGATTGCCTGCCCTCATTCGCCAGACAATGTGAAGAATGTTTCTGAGGTTGCTGGTAAAAAGATTGACCAGGTATTTATAGGTTCCTGCACAAATGGCAGGTTTGAAGACATGAAGATTGCGGCAAGAATTCTTGAAGGTAAAAGAATTAATAATCATGTACGCCTGATTATTGTCCCGGCAACAATGGAAGTTGCACAGGAGGCAGAAAGGGCTGGGCTTTATAAAATCTTCCTGGAGAGTGGTGCAGTTGTAGTAAATCCCGGTTGTTCACTGTGTACTACAGGACATCCGGGTATTCTTGCGCCGGGTGAAGTTATGATTTCTACCTCAAACCGCAATTTTATTGGCAAACTGGGAAAGGGTGCAGAAGTTTATCTTGCTTCGCCAGCAACTGCTGCTGCGAGTGCCGTCAAAGGTGAGATAACATCACCTTCACCATTATAGGAGATTGTCTATGGTGGATTTATTTTCTATAAAGATTTGCGGAAGAGTCTGGTTATTTGGCGATGATATTGATACAGACCAGATATATCCAGGAAAATATCTGCCACTCACAGATAAGTTAGAAATGGCAAAGCATGCTATGGAAGGCACAGAAAGGGGAGAGGAATTCTTGAAAGAGGTGAAACCCGGAGATATTATTGTTGCGGGTAAGAATTTCGGTTGTGGTTCTTCAAGGGAACATGCTGCAATTGCAATTAAGGGCGCAGGTGTGTCAGTGGTAATTGCAGAGTCCTTTGCAAGAATTTTTCACAGAAATTGTATCAATACTGCCCTGCCCGTACTTGAACTAAAAGAAGCAAAAGAAATCAGGGACGGAGATGTTATTGAAGTTAGTATGGGCACTGGTGAAATCAAAAATATCACCCAGAACAGAAATTTCCTGGCACAACCTGTATCAGAACTGGAAAGGAATATCTTGAATGCTGGTGGCCTTCTGCCATATCTTAAGTTGCTAAACTCTAACCAAAAATCAGGGAGTATTTGATGAAGAATGACTATATAGTGCGCACTTTTCCTGAAATAAAGTTGATAAAAGATGGCAAACTGGCACAAGGAGTGATGAAAGCGTGGCTTATCAGTATGCAAAAAGGAAATTGGAAAAAACTTGACAGTATTCCTTTTACCCTGCTTGTTCAGACCAGAAAAACCCTTGTTGAACATACCCGCTCTGTTACAGGTATGGCAATGGCAATTGCCAGATTACGCAATGATCTGAATTGGGATTTTGTTGTTGCGGGCGGTCTGGTTCACGATGTGGGGAAATTACTGGAATATGAATACAAGCATGATAAATATGTGAAGAGCGAATATGGTAAAAGAATACGGCATCCTGTCTCAGGATATTATCTGGCACTTGAGGCAGGCTTACCACTTGAAGTTGCCCACATTGTTGCAGCACATTCAGAAGAAGGAGAAAAAGTATGTCGTTCACCAGAGGCAGTATTGATTCATCACTGCGATTTCATAGATTTTGATATAGAAAAGGCAAAACTCGGGAAATAGCGAACTAAAATTTGCTTTAAAACAAAAGGGGCGGCAGAGAGCCGCCCCTTTTTTCATGTTCTATTTTTGGTTATGGAACTCGGACATTTCCGCTTGGACAATCATAGAAGGTGTTATTATTGAGCAGGTCATTGGGATTGGGATATTGTGTGCCATCAAGGTAAATCCCCCAGTTTAAGCTGTGCCCGATTGAATCGCCACTCACTGTTGGAACGGCATTTCGAATGAAGATATTTCCGGGCCAGCTTGTGCTGCCACCGCCATATTCAATCGTGCAGTTGATCAATTTGCATGAGGCATCAATTGCATAATCGTAAAAGCCGACACTGTACCAGTCTCCAGGATTTGGCGAGGCAACATTACTGGTGAATCTGATTCTGCCGTTTGTGCCGTCTGCGATCAAACCACCAGCTTCATTCCATCCCGCATACATTTCAACATCAGGCTGGAATTTTATGGTATTGCCCGGCGCAATTGTAATGACCGGACTTGTGGCATTATCTTCAATATAGACATCTTCTTCAATGACATAGGGAACTCCAGGATTTATCCAGGTGCCGCTCGTATGGACTCCATAGGCACAATAAACACGGATTGCATCAATTGTATTACCCGTAAATGTATTGCCCGAACCAATTGTGCGCACATATTCTGCATCAATGCGCAGAGGGTAGCTGGCACAATTTGTGATGGTGTTATTTGTAAAGGTGTTGAATCCTGCATCTGCTGCAAGATAGACACCATAATTGCCGCTGTTTCTAATAATACAATTGGAGAGTTTCACATGCGTAATACCCTGGGCATGAAATCCACCAGGCCAGCTTGTGTTTCCGCCACCATACTCAAAAATACAGTAACTGAAGCTTGAAGTGTTCATTGCATGTTCATAGAGCCCTACATTATACCAATCGCCTGGTGAAGGGCTGGTAGCATTGGAAGTAAAGAGAATTGTGGAATCTGCTGTGCCATTGGCAACAATTGCACCAGCAGTGCTGGAATAGCCCGCATATAGTTCAGTGTTGGGTGCAAACTTAATAACACAACCCGGTTTTATGGTGAGCGTGGCATTATTTTCTACATACACATCATCATCAATAATGTGTGGATTGTCTGAAGCATACCAGGTTTCGTCAGCAGTAATCGCACCGCTATGATGGGTTGGGCCACTTGTGACTGTTAGTGTTGCTGTATCTGAAACATCACCTGCGGAAACAATGATTAAACAATTGCCAGCAGCAACACCTGTTGCAAGACCACTGCCATTGACTGTAGCAACAGCAGTATTGTTTGATGTCCATGTAAAATCGACATCTGAAACTTCGTTATTGTCAGCATCGTAAGCCCGGGCAGTGAACTGCTGTGTCTCGCCAGTGCCTATGCTTGCTGTCTCAGGTGTGACCGTAACATGGTCAACATCAGTTCCAGAACCACAGCCAATGAACATCAATGATACTACTATTAGTGGTAGTAAGAGCTTTTTCATTATGCCTCCTTTTTAGCTCTTTATTGTCTGGTTATTCACAGAATATTTCTTTCCCAATAACATACTATTTGTCTGTCGGGATCTGAAGGTATGCAATTCCAGACAACTTCCTATTATATCCAGATTCTGGTGCTTGTCAATACCTATTCCAGAGATATAACATACAAGTAAAGTCAAGCCATTATACTTTCAAGGACTTCGATTGTGTATTTTATGTCATCCCTTGTTAAGCCATAATGGGTGACCATTCTAAATCGGTTTGGCCCTGTACTTAAGAACCGTATCCCTCTGGTTTCCATCTTCTGTAATAATTCGTTTTGTGAGATTCTGTTGCTATCAAGTTCAAAATAAATGATATTCGTCCTTACTTTGTTTAGGTCAATTGCCAATCCTTCTATTTTACTTATGCCTTCGGCGAGAATTCTCGCATTTTCATGGTCTTCTTTGAGTCGTTCAACCATTTCTTTAATTGCAATGATACCTGCTGCAGCAATAATTCCAGCCTGGCGCATACCACCACCGAGCATTTTTCTGTATCTCCTTGCTTCTGCAATGAATTCTTTTGTGCCACAGACAACCGAACCAATAGGTGCTGATAATCCTTTTGACAGACAAAAGCTTAGAGAATCAACATTTTGCGCAAGGTCTTTCACATCAACATTCAGTGCTACTGCGGCATTGAACATTCGTGCACCATCAAGATGGACTTTTAGATTGCGCCTGTGAGCCAGTTCACAAACCGCATTTGTGTATTCTACTGTCAGTGGCGCACCAAAACAACGATTATGCGTATTTTCAATGCAGATCAATTTTGTTCGTGGATAATGAATATTATCGTTTCTGATTGCCGATTCAATATCCTCAATGTTCATAGTACCATCTTCTTGATTGGCAACTGTGTGGGGATGGATGCCACCCAGTGCTGATATCGCTCCTACTTCGTTCAAAAAAGTATGTGAGAGATTGCCGAGAATTACTTCATCGCCCCGCTGACAGTGGGTAAGAATACAAACAAGATTTCCCTGTGTTCCACTTGAAACAAGCAAACTCGCTTCTTTGCCGACGAGGTCTGCTGCTTCTTTTTCAAATCTGTTGACAGTCGGGTCATCACCAAAGACATCATCGCCCAGTTCTGCATTGAATATTGCCTCACGCATTTTGGGGGTTGGTAATGTAACAGTATCGCTTCTTAAATCAATTATCTTCATTCTTCACTTAATATTCACTTTTTCCCTGCCTGTCCAGCAATATATGCAGAGATTTTCTTTTGGTAATCCTGTTGCTGAAAGCATATCCTCAAGTTTCTGATACCTCAGGGTTGTTATATTCAGGTCTTTTTCCATCTGGCGTAGCATTCTCTTGTATGCTTTTGAATCGGGATCAAGAAAGGTTGTTACATCGCTTGGATGTTTGCCGAACATTTGCTTCAAAATCCTTCTTGCAAATAGTTCATCAAGGGTGCGGGTTGAAAACAAAAACCTGCAGGGGAACATGAGGGCAGGGCAGGCAGGCCTTACATGAATTTCTTTTGCACCAGAATGCCACAGTTTCACCAGGAGATAATTCTTGAGCTGGGTGCCCCTTACAATAGAGTCCTCAGTGATGGCTATTCTCTTGTTTCTTATGATAGCGTCCGCAGTAATCTGTTTCATTTGTGCAACAAGATCTCTCATTTTCTGGCTTGGTGGAACATAACTCCGTGCCCAGCCTGGTGTGTATTTCAGTAATGGAATTCTCACCGGGACCCCTGATTCATAAGAATACCCATGGGCATATGCAGTGCCTGAATCAGCAATACCGGCGACCATATCAATTTTGACATTATCCCGCTGAGCAATTATTCTGCCAGATTCCTCTCTGAATTCTTCCACATTTTTGCCTTCGTATTCAGATGCCGGAAATCCAGTATAGACAAACAAAAATGTACAGAGTCTTTGGTCATGTTGCGGCGTTTTGAGCTGTTTGACCTTGGTTTCGGTTAGTAAGAGAATCTCGCCAGGACCCAGAAACTTCTTTGTTCTATAACCCAGATTCTTGTATGCACATGTTTCTGAAACAATAATTTTCTCGCCATTCTTTTCAGCCAGCACAAGAGGTGTCCTTCCATATTTGTCGCGCACTGCATAGATCCCTTCCTTACCCAGCAGAAGAAACGACATTGAACCTTTTATCTGGTTGAACATGTAATTAATGCCATCAACCAAGTCTGTACCCTTATTGATTAATTCTGCAACCAGTTCAATTTGATTGACTTTACCATCAAACATTTCAGAAAATGTTGTGCCCTCGTCAATAAGTTTTTTTGCAAGTTCTGTTTGATTGTCTATGTAACCTGCACCGCAGATTGCATACTCGCCAAATTTGAGTCTTATTATCAAAGGCTGGGTATCGCGATCACTGATTGCGCCAATACCCGCATTACCCTTCATATTCATAAAGTCAATATCTTCATAAAATCTTGATTTGAACTGTGCCTTGGTAATACTATGAATCTTCTTTGATATTCTTTTGCCATCAAAAATAGCGATGCCTCCATATTCAGTGCCCAGGTGAGAATGATAATCTGTTGCGTAAAAGAGATTTTCCTTTATATCATGTTTTGAAATAATGCCAACAATGCCACTCATGAAAACATCTCCCTGTTAATCAATGGTTTTGTTTCAAATTGATGGAATTTCACTTAATATTATATCCATGCTTTCTCAATTTTCAAGCACTCTGCTAACGGAAATAGAGGTCTTCGCGTCTTTGTTTGAATATATCATTGTGTGGTGTGACTTTTTTGTCAAAAGCGATTGTCGGGTCAATCAGAATGACTTTCACACACTCTTCCTCACCAACCCGCACCAAAATGTCACCATTTGGAGCAATCACCTGACTTTTGCCGATGAATTTAAGACTTTTTGTGCTGCGGTTGTCAGAGCCACATCTATCTGCCAGTACTGTGAATATACGGTTCTCAAGCGACCTTGTAATCATGGCATCCGGACAGAAATGCAGAACCAGATTTGCTGGCAGCAGGACGATCTGCGCTCCCTTGAGTGCAAGTGTTCGCATAGCTTCTGGATAGATATAGTCAAAGCAGATTAACATTCCGATTTTGACACCTTTATAATCATAAACCTGGTAGGGTAAATTGCCTGGTGTAAAAATGAACCATTCTTCAAAGAAAAGGTGCGTCTTGCGGTAATGTCCGATAATACCTGAGTTTGATACGATGACTGAAGAATTATAAATATTCTCTCCATGCCTTTCCGCAAAACCATAGGCGACTGCACAATCCATTCTTTGACACAACTTGAAAATGAATTCATATGTTTCGCCGCCTTCAGCAGGTTCAGCCAGTGCTTTGAGTTCTTCTTTGTTCAGGAACAGATAGCCAGTATTGAATAACTCAGGTAAGACAATCAGGTCGGCTTCTACACCATCTAACATCCGCCTGACTTTTTCAAAGTTGGCTTCCTTGTTGCCAAAAACAGGACTGAATTGAACAAAGCCAATTTTCATTGCAGTTTCTGTATTGCTTTAAGTCGTTGACCGGATAGCAGACGGAAGAATGAAATGACCTGAAGAATGTCTTTTCCATTCTTTATTACGCCGGTCAGAAAATCTTTCTGGTGAACAATATCAGGATACGGAAATATTTTGTCGGCGTTCACAATGCCAAGGACTTTTTCGACTTTCAGACCAATATTTATGTTGGTCATTTCAGTCAGAATTATTTCAAAATTCTGGTGTGTTTCAACATTCAGAAATACCGGCAGATCAAAAAGCCAGATTTTTTTGCCCCTGAGTTCAAAAAAACCGGCTATGTATTTTGGTAATTTCCCCACGGTGTTAATTTGCTTTATCCGAACAATTTCCCCGATTTCTTTAATGGGACTCGCAAATCTTATGCTACCGATTTGATAACTGACAAAGTAGTTCATTTTTTTAGATTCTGCACAATCTCATTGAGTTTTGTGACGACCTGCGACAGCATCTGAGCAGTGGAAGTGAATTGTTCCATTGAAGCAGTCTGTTCTTCTACTGCTGCAGATACCTGTTCAGTGGCGGCTGCTGTATCAGCAGCAACCTGTGCGACCTGTTCAACTTTCTTAACCAGTTCTTTTGTGTTGTCAAGCTGATTACCTGCTGCTTCATTGATCCTGCCTATCATATCTGTAACCAAACCAACGGCTTTCACAATGCCGGTGAATTCTTCTTCAGTCTGGGTAGCAGATAAATTGGCTTCATCAATTTTCTCTCGCTCAAGATTCAGAAGATTACCGAGTTCCTGCGTTGTCTTATTTATCTCTGCTATCAGGTTTTCCACAGTCGTTGAAGACCGCTGGGTTTCATTGGCAAGATTTCTAATCTCGTCAGCAACCACTGCAAATCCCTTACCCTGTTCTCCTACCCGTGCTGCTTCAATTGCAGCATTAAGTGCAAGCAGGTCTGTTTGTTCAGTTATTCCCTGAATAATGTCAACAATCTTTTTGATCTCGGTTGCCTGATTGCGTAGTTCAGCCATTTTTTCCTCAATGAATCTTGTCTGTTCAAAGATTTCTTTTAATATCTTTGCCTGGTGAACTGAGAATTCCATACCTTTTTTGGCTGAGTCAGTTGTTCTGCGGGACGAAACATTAGCCATTTTAACCTGCGAAGAAATTGAAGTTGTGAGTTTATCAAGTTCTTCAATAGAATGTGCGATTTGTGTTATTGCCTCAGATTGGTCCTGGGCGCCTTTGGCAATATGTTGAACAGTTGAGGAGACTTCCTGAAGTGAGGCATTCATTTCCTCTGATGCGGAAGATAGGTCTTCCGAAGAGTTTCTTATATCATTGCCCAGTTTTTCAATCTCATCAAGAGAGGCGGTTGTCTTCTTGATGAAATCAGCGCACAGGATGTAAATGTTCCGCAATGCGGGAATACTGTACAAATAGGCGGTATCGGCAGTGCTGTCTTTTATCGCCATTGAAAGATATTTCAAAATTGCCGCAAGTGTAGCGTATACTACATAACCAACCGCAAGGGAAATTAGTAAGAGGACTAAAATACTCCAGACCGTGTTCTGCATTGAGAGTGACAGTATTATGGGAATCAAATAAGCAGTGAGTGCAAAGAAAAGAAGAGCAATTTCAATGGTGATACTAAACCCTTTTTCATCAGGCATTAGCATCAGTATTCTCTTAATGTGATACAGTATCACCGCAACAAGTATGCTGGTAATTGCACCATAGAGCAGGAGTCCGAGAAATTTTTCCTGATTGCTCTGATAGGTAGTGCCGGTAATGAGGAAGGCAGCAAAAGTTGCAATAAGAAAGAAGAAAAATAAAGTCTTCAGTCTATATTTGTAACCACTGATTAGATTATAAAGGAGTATAATTACGATTGTCATAAGAAAAACAAGGTAATTACTTTGATGCAACTGCAGTTTGTGTGCAACCGGCAGGAAGAGAAATGCCTGTATAAAAAATGCCAAAAAAGGAAGTGAATATCTACCTATCTTCATGGTCATACCTCCGTTCTGCCAAAACTTTCAAAACCTGGTTAATTTTCAAAACACCAATGAGTTTTTTTTTGTATTCAATAATTCCCTCAAATAATTTTGCTTCGTCAGAGCTATAACAATCGGGTAGCGCGAAGAACTGGACATCATGGAATTTTACAAACTCAATTTCGGAGTCAATCAAGAATCCCGTCTTTGTTCCTTCATATTCACTAATAATGCAAACCTGAGAGTCAGCAATTCCAGATTCAATCTTTAATAATTCTCTCAGTTTGATAACAGGAATAGTCTCGTCTCTGAATCTGATTGAACCTTCATAAAAATCGGGCAGGTGAGACACAGAAGTGATTTCATAATCATGAAGTATCTCAAATATTGAATCCATGTTGATACAGTACCATTCATTACCGACGGCAAAAATTGCAAATGCCTTTTCTGCCTCAGATGGTTTTACCTGATGTTCTGTACCTGGTGAGTGAGGGATTATATTTCTTGTTTCAGTATTATTTTCCATTGAGACTTTTTTGGGCTTTCGTTTTTTCATGATTCACTCTCTAAACCAGATTGATTGAACATTATTTCCTTTGCGACATGACAGCGCTTCTTTTCTTGAAATAAGATACCTAATATCACCCCTTAATTATCTATAAATTCTTTGGTTTGTCAAGCCTGTTCGCATGCTTGACAAACCAAAAGACTTAAATATAATATCCCCAGGAAATGGATAGCCATCGGACAAGACTGATTGGCACATTTAATCACCTTCGCGATTTCAGTCGTTTATTACTTACAAACTATAAAGCTGATGCAATATCAATCTATATTTTTGAAAAAGAAAGAAAGCAATTTAAGCAGCTCATAAGAACCGGCAGAGATGTTTTTCCACGAATATTGAAGTATGAAAATTATCTATTATTTTTCGGTAATTCAAATATAAAACAGATGCCGGTGCCAGAGCGCAGGTGGTTTGGATATTTGAGAAGAATACCGGGTGCCACATCAGCAGTGCCAATTATTGCCAATAAGGAATTATGTGGATTACTGATAGTTAATCAAAGAAAAGGTTCACTGCCACATAAGACTCTGGAGAGACTTAGTGCTGAAGCCCGATTGCTTGGCGTCTGTCTCTATGGTTTAGACATTCTTAAGTCAATGACCCAGGAAATTACGGGGTTAAAGGTTGTTGATGATATTAACCGGATCGTCGCAACTGAATTAAACCCTGAACGACTCTATCAGAGAATTTATGAACAGGTGCGTAGACTTGTGAAGGTTAATAATCTGAGGATTGACCTGTTAGAACTTGATGGTCAGCATTTAAAACCGGCTTTTTTCATCCATGAGGGAAAGCATATTCAATCTCATCCATATACAAATTTGAAAGAATCAAGCATATTGGCAGAAATTTACAACAGGCGAAAAGTCATGCTAACTTCCGAGTATCAGCGTTTGCTCAGTAGAATTAACAAGAAATCCATTGACCCGGCTATGATTGTTGCTTCTTTTATTGCTTTGCCACTTGTTGTCCGAGACAATTTTCTTGGTGTTATGTTGTGCTGGGATAAACATCGCAAATATATTTTCAACAGACAGAAAGTCAGATTGCTAACACTCATGGCAAATCAGTCAGCAATCGCAATATATAATGCACGATTATTTGAACAATTAAATAAGGCAATCAATGATCTCACCTTACTGCACCAGATTGAATATCATATTAGCAGCATTCTCAGCATTGACACACTGCTCAAGACCACTGTTGTACTGATAGATGAAGCACTCGGAGATCTTATCACCACAGTTCTTATACCTGATCAGGAAAAACAGATACTTGAGATAAGGGCAATGACTCCTGATATTGCGGTCAAACCGGGATACGAAACGATCCCTTTTTACCGTGGTATTGTTGGTGAAGCAATGCGTCATAAAAAGACTGTTTATGCGCCTGATGTGGATATGGATGAGCATTATGTGCCGGCGATAGAAGGGGTAAAATCAGAAATGGCAATACCGCTAATGGCAGGAACACGCGTTCTGGGTGTGATTGATTTCCAGAGCAAACAACCCAGCAGGTTTGATTTGATGACAGTTGATCTTCTTGAGGATATTGCCCATAGAATTGCTGCATTCCTTGAAAATGCAATATTATACGAGAGGATTGAAAAGAGTTTCACTGATACGATCAGGGCACTTGTGCTGGCAATGGAAGCAAAGGATTCTTATACCAGGGGTCATTCTGAACGGGTAACCGACCTCGCCATAAAACTTGGTGATAGAATGGGTATTACTGATGGCAGAAAGAGGGTACTCTATTATGCGGGACTTTTGCATGACATTGGTAAGATTGGTATCAGTGAGACAATCCTGAACAAGCCAGGAAAACTTGACGAATTTGAATTTTCAGAGATTAAAAAACATCCTGTGGAAGGTGCAAGAATGCTTGAACATATTGAAGGGTTAAGAGAAATTGTGCCGATTATCAAACATCATCATGAAAATTATGATGGTACGGGTTATCCCGATGGTTTGAAGGCGGATGAAATACCAATGGAATCAAGGATTCTTGCAGTCTGCGATGTTTTTGATGCGATGACGACTGTGCGCTCATATCGCAAACCATTTTCAAAAGAAGAAGCCTTGCGTGCAATTGCAAGTTTTGAAGGTCTCAGGTTGGATCCGAAAATAACTGCGGAATTCACAAAAATGATGCGTAAAGAAATAAAGAAGGAGAAGCAGAGATGACAAGAAGAAAATTTTTACAGTCAATAGGAATTGTTACGGCTCTTTTAATGTCGTTAAAGAATCTACCAAAATTTTTGTGGGCAGGAAAGCTGGAGCATTCCAGAAAGAACTTTTGGTCAGACAGTAAATTTATCCAGAAGACTGTGGACCTGTCGCAGTATGATGCGAACAAAATCCGGGCACATATTGATGGGAAATGGCAGACTTTTACAATTGTTGAACCGGGCAAGGATTTTATTGAATGGAATGCAAAGAGACGCGTGGAATTCATTGAAAACATAAAAACAGGCAAAATGCCTGAACTCGGTGGACCACACTCAGGTGTTGTTGCTACTTATGGCTTGCAAAGGTTTGATTCAAAATTTTCTCTGAACAATGCGGTAAAGGGAACCGGACTTGCACCAAAAGATGAGAAGCTTGATGAGGCAATTGAATTGCTCAAATCAACTTTTGACAGAACCATGCCCGAAAAGATGGATGTTTTGAAAACACTCTACGAAAACCCAGACTTTTTTGACTGGCGTAAGCAGACTTCGCTTGAGCTTTACACTACCAAAGATTTTGAGACCCATACATTTTTGAACATCATGGAAAATCCAGTGGCGACAATAGTGTTTATGGATATCCCAACATATGAATTGAGAACCATTGCCAGGATTGTTCATCCTGAGGACCGGACAGCACTGCCCCATGAAAGAAAGTTATTGGAGTTTGTTAACCTTGCTCATGAATACATGCATGGCAAATTTCCGCGCACATTTCCGCTACTACTTTTCTACATAGTGGAAGTCTTTGATAATACGCCCGGTTCAAAACGGGGAATAAGGGTTGTGCCCGAGAAGCCGGAAGATTAATTTATTTACAGCGGGTATTTGATTTATTTTGCGAGAGGGAATATCTTTATCTTTTCATAGACTGGTCCAGAAGGCAATAATGTAGATTTGAAAAGGACAAATGCGCCAATTTCAAATCGCTCGGTTTTGATTGTTCTGTTCAAAACTTCGTCAACTCTGCAGGGTGTTTTTATCCTGCCAAATGTCAGATGGGGATGAAACTTTTTGTTTTCTTTTTTTACACCACATTTTGAAAGTTCATTTTCAATATCCTCTGTAAGCGAGATCAGCTCATTACTGCCCTGACTCACTCCAATCCATAATACCCTTGGATTTCTTATGCCAGGAAAGCAACCTACGTTCTCCAGTTGTACTGCAAATGGTTTTGTTCGGATACTCACTGATGATAATGTTGTTAGAATCTTATCAAGTTTTTTCTCATCAATTTCACCAATAAATTTTAAGGTGATGTGAAGATTTTCAAATTCAACCCATTTTACAGGCAGACCTGATCTTTTGAATTCCTGGATTGAATTCCAGATAATCTTTTTTTGACTATCCGGGATTTCAACAGCAATAAATGTTCTCATTTGATTTCTTTCATAAAGTTTATTGCCAATCTCAATGCTTTCGCACTTGCTTTTTTCCTTATTTGCTCCCGATTGCCCTTGAAATTGAATTTGAAGACAAGAAGTTTATTGCGAGTTGCAAGAGCAATAAATACAAGCCCAACTGGTTTAATCTTGCTGCCACCACCAGGACCCGCAATACCTGTGATTGAAATGCCAATATCTGAGTTCGTGATTCTGCGCACCCCTTTTGCCATTTCGCGTGCGGTTTGGTTACTCACTGCACCAAATTTCTTTAGTGTCTGCTCTTTTATGCCAATGACTCGCTTTTTGATATCATTGGAATAGGCGATCACTCCGCCTTTGAAATATTTTGAACTGCCGGGTACACCTGTGATAATACTTCCCAGCATACCGCCGGTGCACGATTCACATATACTCAGGGTTAGTTTCTTCTTTATCAAGATTTTGCCAAGAATTTGGGCGAATATACTCATATAAATATTATAGCCGAAGCATAATCATGGGTCAATAGGTCTATAAAAAACAAAAAAGGGGGCTGAACAAGCCCCCTTTTTTTATGTTTTGCTCCTTATTTCACGGTATAGGTTTCCAGTTCCATTTTGTAGTCGCCAGTTATAAGTGTATCAATCACGATTGATTGTTGAACTTTAATAAGACCTACATCAGGAGCAAGATAGACATAGGAAGTCTCAACCTCAGAATCAAATTGGGTTATGTATGCGATTTTCCAGCAATCACCAAATGAACCAGCAGGAACTGACACAGTCTCTTTGCCCATTACCTTACCTGTTTCAGTGTAATCGCTGTCGCTGTATACGGTCCAGGTGTTCCCTTCTTCAACAGGGAGGGTAACTATTGTATCAGGTGATGCATCTGCTTTATCGCCGTAGCCAAGGATATAGCTATCAGTTTCCTGCACATAAGAGGTATCGCCTAAACCTTCAATGTTTGTAATCTGTTCATAGACATCTGTCCCATCATTTAGTTTTGTTTTTACCGTTATCGTCGTGCTTACACTGCCAGTGTCAACAATTGTTGAGTCTCCAATCGTCATTGTCTGGATTGTTCTGTAGTTCCAGGTATTGCCTTCACTGAGCGGATAGTAGTTCTTCTCGCCACCACCGCAACCAATGATAAGAAGCGCCAAAGGTACTAACACGAGTAATTTTTTCATGATATCTCCTTTCGCAACATATCATATACAAAAATGTCTGATTGTCAAGGGTTCGATGCGAGTCAAAAAATTCTTCTTGGAAAAAGGTCAATTGGCTACTCTATCTAAAGATTTTTCGTTATTCCAAATTCAAAACAAAAAAACAAACTAAAGAAACCAGAGAAACCAAATAGACCAGAGAAACAAGAGGGGAGATGTTTATGTATTTGTGCAGTAGTAATCCGCAGCTTTCCAGTATTTACCGGGATTATAGTTATGCGGGTTATTGAAAAATTTTGAAGCAGTGTAAATCAATGGTTTTGATTGTAAATATTGGTTCATCGGATTGAGCAAGATGCCGCTCACTCTTCTTATTATTCCCGGCTCACGATTTCTGTAAGGAAATTTCAAAATGATCCCCGGGATATAGTCATTGGCAAAGATATTGTCCCATATTAGTGGTTGTCTGTTAATCAATCTGGTAATTTTCGCAACATCTTGTTCAGTTATGCACTTTGACACCACGCTCTTACCAGTCCAGAAGATTTTGATGTCAGGGTGCAATTGCTCTGCAAGGGTAAGTATATAATCGGTTTTTTCAAATCCCCGGTACTGGGTGGGACAGAAAAATAGCGAAAAATCTGAAATACTTTTTTTCAGAAGTTCAAATACATGATTTGCTGTTTCAGCCTGGACCACAGCGTTTTCTGCATTTAGTTCAAGTTTGATATCATCATAAAACAAGCTGAAATTGTTAATACCAATACCTATCATTGACCGGATTTTTTTGATAATAAGTGCAATATCCGGTTTTGCGCCAGGAGAAAGAGCATAGTTGAACAATATTTTGTTTTTTTTTGCCAGTTTGTTTATTGATTCAAATTCCTTCAATTTTTTTACCGGGTACGGTCTGTGGTATTCATCTCTGTGATACGGGTCTGATTTTGGACCGTAGACATAGGTATTGAGTTTCAGTTGTGCAAGAAACACTATTAAATCACACCGCTCGTAGAATGAGTAGTATCTACCATAGAATCCTTCAACGACTCCAAAGTTCTTTCTATTTCTCACCGTCAATTGCCCTCAATAATTTAATCCAGGATTCTGGTTTATCATGAAGTTTTCTTAATTCTTTTTCCACATCCATCCGGTAATTCTTTTGCAGGGCAACCAATGAGTCAGCAAGACCCTGATTTGCTGGGATTCTTTTTCGCAACTCGCGTTCAGCCTTCAGGTAATCAACGAGCTTCGGATTGTAATCACTTTTCCGACAGGATAGTGATAACAACAAAGTTATCAGTGCGATTCTTATTATTATTGCCACAAATATAGTAATTTTGGTATAAAAATATTTTCAACCGGCTCCGTGAGCATTTCAACAAAACTGAGTCTTTTAGGAGGATATACAAGATTGGGTTTTTCAATACCGAGCAGGTCGCCAATAATGCTGACGGCATCCTCAAATGTGCCCAGCGTATCAACAAAACCAATGTTCTTTGCCTGTCGTCCGGTAATTATTCTACCATCAGCAAATTTTAACACGCTTTCAGGAGGCATATTTCTTGCTTCAGCAGTTGCCTGAACAAATTGGTCATAAACATCTACCACCACATCCTGTAGAAGTTTTTTATCTTTTTCACTCATCTTTCTGAAAGGTGAACCAATATCTTTGTGTTCTCTTGATTTTATAACTTCAAAGTTGACGCCGATTTTCTTCATCAGTTCATCAAAAACTGGAAATTGCATAATAACGCCGATTGAACCGGTAATCGTACCGGGGTTGGCAACAATAATATCCGCTGGCAGCGAAACATAGTATCCACCTGAGGCAGCGAGTGCACCCATTGAAACAACAATTTTTTTCTTTAGTTTTGCCTTCTTGAGTTCTTCATATATTTCCTGGGATGCAGCCACACCGCCACCCGGCGAATCCACGCGGACAAGAATACCGGTGATGCTCTGGTCTTCAGCAAATTGTTTGATGTTTCTGACGGTTCTTTTGGAAGAAGTTATTGGTCCCTCAATTTCAATAACGCCGATATTGCCACCTGAGATAAATGCAGGAACTCTTGTGCTTAAGCCGATTGCCAGACCAAGAATTACTGCAACCGCTACTACGACAATTATGATGATATGTGTTTTCTTCATGATTTCTCCTTCAATTGCTATATTTTAGTGAAACGAATGCATAAGTCAAGCAGTAGATTTTCTCCCGGGATATTGCTTTTCAGAAATCATGTTGGAACCACAACCCGGATAGCGCTTTGTTTGATTGAAACTTTTACCTCCTGCGCTTTTTCTTCTTCACCATCAATGTCAGTAAGAAATACTCTTCTGCTTTTAATCTCCAGATATCTGGCTTTGCAGTGATAAAGGTTTCTGTATAATAGGTGCCGCGCTTCATATACGGGCATTAGCACATTCTTGATAAATTTGAAGAGATTTGTATCCTTTACATAAAGTATTTCAAGAAATCCGTCATTTATGCTTGCCATGGGCGCAATTTTCATTCCACCGCCAAAATACTTACCATTCGTTGCACCAATAATTGTTATCTTCCCCTGGTCAAAAAATCTGCCATCAATGTATATCTCTAACTCCAGTGGTTTGCAGGTCATTATTCCTGCAAGACTTGATAACAGAAATGTCATAAATCCACCGAGACTCTTCGGAATGTGATTCGCAATTCTTACTACATTTCCTCCCAAGCCTACATCAAAAACATTGGCAAAATATCTGTGCCAGCATTTTTCTTGATTCTTAAATACAACCATGCCCAGGTCCATTTTCATGGTTCTGCCTTTCATTATGATTTCAATTGCCTGCTCATATTCCATTGGTATATTCAGACTCCGACAGAGGTCAGCACCAGTTCCTGCAGAGATAATACCGATTACGGGTAATGCTTCAGGGGGTTGATTGCATTCCATCATACCATTAATAATCTCATTGAATGTTCCGTCTCCACCAATACTGATTATCAAATCAGCATGTGCGGCAACCGCAGTCTTTGCGAGTTCCTTTGCGTGGCGTGAATACTTGGTTAGATTGAACTGAAGTTTACCGCCAAATTGTTTAAGATATTCTTTGACCTTTCCCAATTTCCTTGATATGAGATAAGCACCAGCAGTAGCATTGATGATGACATGGATATTTTTATACATTATGTTTCAGGAATGTTTCTGCTTGAATAGAACAAAACCAGCTGCCGAAGACAGTGCGAGCATGCTCACAATCATCCATATAAAAGGAGAAGGTCCTGTAAAGATATCCAGTAGAATGCCACCGAGTAGTGGTCCAAAAGCCCAGCCAAAAGTCTGAGATAGATTGTAAAATGCCAGGTATCTACCGCGATTTTCTGGTCGGGCTATCTTTGAAGCATAACTCTGACTCGAAGGTGTTATGACCATTTCAGCAATGGTAATCAAAACCATAGAAACTATGAGCAATTTGAAGTTGACTGCAAATCCGACTGAAAGATAGCCTGCAGCATAAATCAATGAGCCAATCCAGAGTGCTTCAAGTTCTTTCCTGCCAGGTATCAAGTTGGTTATCAGGTACTGGAATATTACCACCATCAACCCATTAATGGAAAAAAGCAATCCGAGCTGACTTTTTGTAATACCAACACGGTTAACTGTATAAATTGATATTGGAGATACAAGGTGTCCCCAGACAATGAAGATTAGGAAGGAGATAAGTGTGAAAGATACAAAAGTCCGGTCATGGATTACTGAGAATATTTCTCTCAGGTTGATCTGAAAATCAGGAACTTTCTGCACAGATTCTTCTGATTTACCAGATTTGTTCATGGCATTCTTCCAGACAGCGCGATGCAGAGATTCTTTGCAGAAGTACTTCAAAATCATTGTCGCAATAGCCATGCAAAAGGCAGTGACGAAAAATAGATATGCATAATCAAGAGTTGCCAGTAAACCACCAATTGCCGGACCCAGTGCCCAGCCAAGATTTCCGCCCATTCGTAATAGTCCGTATGTTGATATACGTTCCTTTTCTGTGGTAAGGTCAGCGACATATGCCTGCGATGCGGGTATGTAAAAAGAAAATAGTATTGAGTTGAGAATCAAAAACAGGAATATTATCCAGGCGTTCAACCATTTTGAAATAATAGCGCCGATAATAATAAATAGCACTGACCTTGCTACCAGAGAACGAATCATCACATATCTTCTTCCAAATCTGTCACTTATCTCGCCCCCATACAGTCCGATTGTGGCACCAATAACCTGGGCGGTCATCAATATTGTACCGACAATGGTCATTGAGATATTGAGCACATTGTTAAGAAATAGACTCATATATGGCATTGTAATGGAAAAACCAACAGCGCTTATTACACTTGTAGTAAAGAGTGCCCAGATATCTCTGGAAAAACCCCGCGGGATAAACGATTGATGGTTCAAGGTATTGTCTATTCTACCCTGAGTAATTCTGACATTGGATCCCAGACAGGAAGATGGATGGGTTCCTGTTCAAAAATTTTTTTTGTTTCTTCAGTCAGATATTTCTTGTTCACAATCACCTCATAGACATAGTCGTCAAACCAGTTGTCGTACATTGAATAGTAGCCATTATCTCCTTCGTCTCTGCCATGACTGTTTTCAACAAGCCACTTTACAGTCCTGTCGTTCAGGATATCAACACCCAGCAGAACCATGGCATGATTTGATGTGCTGAAGCGGTACTGGATGCGCGTTTCTTTATCCATTTTTGGTCCGGTTCTGAAAATTGCATTGTAATCAAAAATTTCGGAATTGAGAATGCCCTGTTCCCGTACGACATCTTTTCCAACATCACAGGCGAACCAGACTGGTTCATCATTGAGAATTGATTTCTGCACCACTTCTTTGATTACACTCATTTTCACATTTGCGCTTTTGGTATCCTCTGCATCATATATATTTCGGCAATTGTCAAATTGATAGAGGCGATTGTATTCTCTGCCCGGATAATTGATCAGCGAAACATAATCGCGCAGATTGGCGCCGATTGCTTCCCGATAAAATTCCTGTGGAGTATACTTTTTTGACTCAATAATTTTACCATTTTTGTCTTCATATCTCCAGACGAATTCTCCGGGTGGTTCTGTGAAACTCATTACGAGTATTCTGTATACATTCTTCAAAATATGTGTCTTGAATGTCCTGAGTTCAGTTATACTTGAGCCAGACTGTGCCATTTTACGCAAAATTGATGCTCCAGCGAGAACCTGTTCATTCAGCAAGCGGGTCATAAGCCAGGTGTTACTGCTCGGGTTTGTTTCTGGAAAAACTTCCTTGGGCACCAATCCATATTTTTCAACGAGCGCTACAAACCAATGCCAGTAGCCGCCATCCTGTACGCCATCATCAATGAATTCGTCAAGTTCACGGTCCCTGATATCACGGTCTCGTGTTTGAATTACAAATTCAAGCAGAAAATTCGCCTTCTCAAGTTTGTCATAAAATGAGATAAAGGATTGAGAGAATTCAAACTCTTTGAGTTTATATTTTTTGATTACCATGGGTCTGAGAACATTCAAACCGGCAAAAATCCAGCACCGACCGCTATTCTTCTGGTCGGTTATGCCCTTTGTTTCAATACGGTTTGTAAAGAGATTGTTGTGTTTGATCAAAGAACTGCGATTTAGTGCCAGTTTGTTCAATTCATTATTAGTTATAGCATTTATTAATGCTGAGTCTGCAGTAGTGAATTCAAGCGAATTCCTCAATTCTCTCAATACTGCAGCCGAAATACCAGTTTCTTCAGGTAATTGTGCTAATAAAGACCTAAAGCTGATTATCAGCAGTAAAAGTATACTATATAGTTTCATTCTTAACTCCTTTCCATCAATTTTTAATGGTAATTAAGGCTCTAATCAACCAGTTAAAGGTTTCAGCATGCACGCATTATTATGTCTATTTCACAAGAATAATCTTTTCAGTAAAGACTTCATTCTTGTAATCAACCATGGCAAAATATATGCCCGCACTGAGTAATTTACCCCTGAAATCCCTGCCATCCCAGACAAAGGCATGTTCACCTTTTTTGATTTTGCTATTTGTCAGGGGTTTAACCAGTCTGCCTGTTGCATCATAGATGTTCAGTTTCAGGTCAGCTTCTTCGGGTATGTTGCATCTGAGGATTACCTTTTGCGAAAAAGGATTTGGTATGGGCTTCCACACGATAAATTTACCTGGTAGTAAAACTTGATTATCAGCGATATCCTGCAACTGTTCGGTATAAACACGCATCATAAAATCGTATGAGTACCAGGTATGCCAGCCAGGATTGGATGATTCAGTCCAGTACCAGTATGAGACACTATCCCGGGGAATGGTGTTATCCATACCAATATATGGTGAGGCTGGTGAACTTGGAAGCCAATGAATAATAAACCAGAATTGGTAAGGAGTACTCATCGTAATTGCCGGTGAGTAATTCTTCACTGCCCAGCCTGTACCGACGGGATAGATTGTTTCTGCTGGTGCAATGTAGTAGGCAGGTCCTAAACCAGGAAGTCCGCTTGAGTCAGCATTAATTGAAATCATTATGGGCGCAGCAGTACTTGAATAGAATCGTGCTTGAGTGATTTTGTATGGTGCAGAGAGGCAGGGGATCATTTTCTGAGCAAATTTATTGTCGTAGTAATTTGAGGAAACATAACCATATATATCAAGATTTCCATCATCATAAAGAATCTCAGTAGTAACAGCAACATTTTTTATTAAGGTATCATTGGAATGATTGTAATCTTCATTGACATTCGTAAAACAATAGACAGTGTATGTGTCTGTAACTGCAGGCGTCCATGCCGGGCTAAGCCAGAGTGTGGTCGATTGTAATGGACCAAGATACGCCTGGGCTGTACCAGTATAGACAAGGTTGTTGCCTGCGTCATATATATTGCAAACAACAGGAATGTTTTCTGAATAACTACCATTGTTACATATTGTTAATCGGGGTGAACGCGAATAATTGAGTGTCAATTCATTGAACGGATACTCTATTTTTGTTACCGAACCATCGTGGAAACAGATACTGCCCTTCTGCAAGGTATCGTTGGCTGTGAACTGGTCTCCAGCAAGCGCAGTATATACAACAGTATTATATTTTCCGTAAGCAGGGACAGACCAGTTTGGTGAAAAACTTAAGGTTTGTTCTGCACCACTTGAAAGGTTATTAACCGTTACCGTATCCTGATACAACACCGTGCCGAGCGAATCGTAAATCAGACAGAAAGTATTGAAACTTGCAGTAGCGGTTCCATAATTCTTCACTGTTGCCTGGGGGGTAATTGATTGGCCAACCTGAAGAAAATTTCCTGGTGCATTAATACTTTTCACACCAACATCATTTGTTAATTGCTCAAGAATTCTGATTGCATATACTTCACCACCATTTCCAAATTCACGTGCGTGAACTGCTTTGCCACCAGCAACAACAAATGACCCATCTTTTGAAATATCCACGCTTGTCAATGATCCTGGTTCATCAATGTCGTCAAGTAACTGAAAAATTGGTGTCGAAGACGACCTGTTGAAAACAGTAAGAACATCACCAAATGTACCACCATACTGTCCCCAGGAAACTGCAGCGCCTCTGCCTCCGTCAGCTGATAATGCGCATTCCTCAACATAGTCACCATACTGGTCGTATTGCCACAGTGGTGTTGCAGAAGATGAGTCATACATCAATACTTTTCCACCATAAGGACTACTTCTGAATGTTCCTGCCATAATTGTTGAGCCGTCATCTGAGATAGCCATTGCGGTTACCCAGCTGTGTTGTGTATAATGCTGCCATTTCAGCGTATAACTTGAACCGTTCCATGAATAGAAATATACATTCCCGTTATAATGACCTTTAGCAAGATATTTACCATCCCCTGAAATTTTTGCCGCACTCTGACCATAGTTGTAAAGCGAATCGCGTCGTGTGCCATCAAGGTTATAAATATATGTAGCATAGTAAGTCGAAATACAAAATATAGTGCCATCATTTGAAATATCAAGTCCATAGATCCCATTATTCGGGTTGAATTGAATGGTTCTAATTGTGTCACCGTCGTTATTGAAGATAAATAGTTTTCCAGTGCCGGTGGTAGAGCCAAGAACTGCATAGATTGAACCATCATCACTCACAGCAGTGCTATATCCCTGTGAACTTGTCGGAATCTTAAAACCAGCAGGAAGTGAATAGCGCCATTTTGGTCCGGCACTGCTGGCAGCAAAACTATAAAACGGTTCTCCAGTAGAACCAACAGCAATATCTTCGCCAGTATGAGATACATCAACAGGTATATACCACTCAGTCAGGGGCAGGGGATAGGTCCAGACCGGTATATTGTTTCCCAGCGTGTGATATAAACTCGTTCTCTTGTTGTTTAGCCACCAGCCTACCTGAATGTTTATACCATTACCAGAGAGGCTGACATGCTCGGCAATTGCATTCATATGATTGCGGTCAACCCACAGTGTTTCAGCCCGTGAGTTATCATATCTTAAGGTCTTTGGTAATCCTGAAGTGCTTTTGTACCCCGGTGTTACATATCTAACACCGAAGTCTGAGAGTTCAAGGTCAATACCTGGCAGGTTGTCTTCTTTTAGAATACCTGCAAAAACTACTTCCAGCAATAAAATAATGATAGTTAATCGGGTCATGTGTCTTCCAGTAAATAATTATAATTATTTCTATTAGTAAATCAAGATATTTCTCTCCGTTTTTCATTTTTTATTTTTGACTTTGTTTGTCTCCCTTGACATTATCTTTTCCCAGAGTATAATAATAATATAAAGACATTTCTGTGCATGAGTGCATATACCTTCAAGCAAAAGAAATGTCTTGAGAAAGGAAGTATGAAAGTTCTGATTGTTGATGATAATATTGAACACTATACCGCATTGAAAAAAAACCTTGCTGAAAATGGTTTTTGTTTTCTTTTTGTAGAAAACGGTAGAACTGCACTTGAAGTATTAAACAGAGAAACAGTAGACTTGATACTCTCAGAAATTTTGTTACCCGACCTTGATGGGTATTCATTATTACTGAAGTGTAAAAGTGATGAGAATCTAAAAAAGATTCCCTTTGTTTTTTGTTCAGATACCTTTGCTTCGGAGAATGACATATCATTTGGACTAAGCCTTGGAGCAGATGGCTATCTTAAAAAGCCTTTTGATATTGAGGAGTTGCTAAAAATAACAGGGCAGGTTACTGCTGGCCATATAGATAGGCAGGAAAAGTCTGGCATTCCCATAATGAAAATAGATGATGTGCAGGTATTGTACAATAAAATGGTCGTGGATATGCTTAAGGAAAAGAACATAAAGCTCCAGGAACTGGCAGCTCGTTACGCACTTGTCTTTGATAACCTTGACGATATCATATTCTGGCTTGATGAGAAAGGTTATTTTACCGCAGTAAATCGTCAGGTGGAGAAATATGGGTACAAACCTGAAGAAGTTGTTGGTAAACATTTTGTTGAGGTGCTAACAAAGAAAAGCCGTGAAATTGCAAAAAGATATTTTGAAAGGGCTAAGACAAGTGGCGGAAATGACCAATATGTTGTTGAAGCCTTATACAAAGATGGTATTGTTGGTATTCTGGATATGCGGGTCTACACGATAGTTAAAGATGGAAAATTTATTGGTCGGTTTGGTATTGCCCGTGATATCACAAAATTCCGTGAGACCGAAAAGCGATTAATGGACCGTGAACTGAAGTATGATATTTTGTTTCACAATATTCCCGTTGGTGTGTTCTACTATGATTTGAATCTTGTTCTCAGTGGGTTTAATGACCGTCTTGTAGAGATTCTTCGGTCAACTCATGAAAAACTCATGGGTCTTGATTTGAAAAAATTGAATGACCAGCGTATTCTGCCCGCAATAATGGCAGTTCTTGATGGAAAAGAAGGAAACTACTCAGGCTATTATTCAGCGACGACGAGTCCAGCGGAGCTCTACGCCGAGTTGAGAACAGCACCGGTACATGATGAAGAGAATAATATTATTGGTGGCGTGGGTATTGTTCATGATATGACTGAACATCATCATACTGAATTGCAGTTGATTGAGCTCTACAAAAAGCAGCAAAAGTTTCTGGAGGGAACCGTTGATGCGCTTGCCTCAGCAGTAGAAAAAAGAGACCCTTACACTGCGGGACACCAGAAGAGGGTTGCCCGGCTCGCCTGTGCCATTGCCCGCGAAATGGGAATGGATGATTCAATCGTGCAATGCCTGAATATCGCGGGAACTTTGCATGATGTTGGAAAGATCTATGTGCCAGCAGAGATTCTGAGTAAACCCGCTCTGCTTACCAGGGCTGAGTTTGCAATCATAAAAGAGCACCCTGCAATGGGCGCAGATATTCTTGCGCCCATAGAGTTTCCCTGGCCTGTAGCCAGAATAATCCTTCAGCATCATGAACGAATTGATGGTTCTGGTTATCCTAAAGGGCTGAAAGGAAAAGAACTCCTGGTTGAAGCAAAGATTCTGGCAGTGGCAGATGTTGTTGAAGCAATGATGAGTCACCGGCCATATCGTCCTGCCTGGACAGTAGATTTAGTATTGAATGAAATAAGAGGAAAGAAATCTATTCTTTATGATCCTGACATTGTTGATGTTTGTATGAAACTTTTTACAGAAAATGGTTTTCGGTTCTAATCATTTTTCCCCAATTGATTAATTAATAACAGCAATGAGAGATAGTTCTGGATAGTAAATTTTCAGATGAGGAAAGCATTACCCTGTTTTGTGTTTAAGGTTTTACAACCGAAAAACAGTTTATTGCTGACCAGCCAGTAAAATTAAATTCCCAGAGACTGCTCCTTGCACGGACTTTCCAGAAGTAAGTATCTGCATTATTAATCTGTATCAACACTGTGGTGCTATCTATTGAAGACCACAAAATTGTATCTGAATATGTGAATACTCTTAAATCATACGCCTGAGAACCTTGAACCGAGGACCAGGCAAGCAATACCTGCGTCGGCAGTGTATCCACCAGGAATGTTGTATCATTAGGTGGAAAAAGGAGTTGAGGGGGATCATATGGCAGAAGTCTTGTCTCAAAATGCCATGTTTCAGACCAGTCTGTATAATACTGCCATTTTGGTCCGTATGCCCTGACCTTCCAGGTGAATTTATCCCAGACTGTAAACCAATTCTGATTTATGGAACATTTGCTGAGCCTGTAAGTCCATTCACCAAGTGTTTCTCCCGCAAAATGGATTTCGTAAATGTCAGCATCAGGCATTGAATCCCAGCTTACTAATAATCTGTTATCACCTCTTGTAATGTGCACATAGCCGTCTGGCGGTGTCAGTAGTTTCGGAGGTGGAGGGGGTGTTAATAGAGTATCCTCAGGTGGCTTAAATTCATTTGGATCCCTGCATGTTGGCTGAAAGTTTAAAATAACAAACAAAAGGATCAGTAATAGTACTTTGTATGTCATACGCATTGCTCTATCTCCTGTTAAGTAATAATAATCATATTATTATTATTGTCAATGATGAATTATGGTTTGTATGTGGGCTTTTGAATCAGTCTGTTTTTGTGATTTTTGCTATGTCCTCGGCAATTGCTTTTTTCAGGTGTTCGTCATCAGTGAATTCCTTTATGCTCCGTAAGCGCCGCACGAATGCTACTGAAATGTCCCTGTCGTACAATATTCCTGAAAAGCCTATAATATGCACCTCAATCTGGCTATGACTCAGAAACATTGCTCCTTTGTATATAATACCATTGATTTCAAGTCTGACTTCATAAACGCCATCAAGGGGTAATAGTTTTTCACCCGCGACCATCAGGTTAATAGTTGGAAACCCGAGTTTGCTTCCTTTTCCTTTGCCCTTTATTACTCTTCCGGTGAGAGAGTATTCCCTGCCCAGGATACGATTAGCGCCTGGGATATTACCCAGAAGCAGAAGTTCCCTGATTCGTGTACTTGAGATAACACCATTGTGGTCTTTTAGTGCAGGAAGAATGTGAACAATGAACCTGCCATGTGCAAGATTCCTGAGGGTTATTGCAGTTCCCTTTCGTTTTTTGCCAAAATGAAAATTTTCTCCCACCACTATTGCATAAGGTTTAATCACTTTGCTCAACAAGTCAACAAACTCTTCTGCAGATTGTTCTGAAAATTTTGTGTCAAATTGAAAATAGTATAAGAAATCAATGTTGATTGTATTAAGCAGATTCTCCTTTTCCTGTTTTGTTGTTAGAAACAAGGCATTGTGTTTTTTGAGCACAGTTATCGGTGACGGGTCAAAAGTTATTATCCCGGTTTCTCTGTTTTGCCCTGCTATGTTTCTGGCATAATCAATGATCGCAAGATGCCCGCGGTGGATTCCATCAAAATTACCGAGTGCGCAGACCGCATTCTGTGTGATGGGATTTGGGCTATTATTTATTACCAGCATCCGCTATCTTTCTATCAAGGTCGGCTATTATTCTCTTCATTACATCAGTGAAATTACCTTTTATTCTTATGCCCGCAGCAAGCCGGTGTCCACCACCGCCGTATTTGCGGGCAAAATCATTTACATCTATTATCCCATCACTTCTAAGACTGATTCTTATTTCATTCTTTTCTTCACGGAAAAAGACCGATATCCTCACACCCTGAATTGCCTGAAGAAATGAAATGAAATTTTCAGATTCAGACATTACAGCGTGATGTTTCTTCAGCATTTTCTGACTCAGGAACATCGCTCCAATGCAATTTTTGATTTTTATTGTCTGCAGTACTTCACTCAGCAGTTTTGTGCCGGCAATTGTCTTAAGATTGAGTTTTTTGACCAGTTCTGCCGGATTAATGCCGGTCGCTATCAATTCAGAACAGATCTTCAGGGCGTTAGTAGTTGTATTGGGGTAAACAAACCCACCTGTTTCATTGTAGATTCCCGCATAGAAAGTTTCTGCTGTTTGTTTATCAATTCTGATACCTAATTTCCGGTATATAAGGTAGATAATTTCGCACGCTGAAGAGGCTTTTTCATCAATGATTGCAATATCTCCAAACTGTTTGTTGCTTTTGTGATGGTCAATATTGATGATTCCTTCGTCTGGTTCGATCTTGCGACCGAAAAATCTATCTGCAGGAAATATCCGTTCAATATCTGCAGAATCAACTGCAATAATGAGGTCACAACGGGGCAGGATGTTTTGAAATGTATTATCATTGAGCAAAAACTGGTATTTTTCAGGAATGGGCGAGATGCAGAATAGGTGTGGTTTTGTCCTCTTATAATGACAGACAAGTTTTGCCATCAGAAGTGCAGAACATATACCGTCACAGTCAGGATCAATGTGAGTCGCAACACAGATGCTTTTACTTCTCTTTATTTTCTTTATCAATTTTCTCAAGGAGTTTGTCAATTTTTTCTCCATGCTTTGCACTTTCATCAATGAAAAAATCAAGTTCAGGAACAAACTTGATTCTGATGCGGTGGGCAAGAGTGCTGCGAATAAATCCTTTTGCTCCGCGAAGAATTTCAAGGTCGTTTGTACTGTTTCCCAGCGAAGTAAAATATATCTTTGCTACTTTCAAATCAGGCGAAACACTTACCTGCGTTACAGTAACAATACCGAGTCTCGGGTCTTTCACATCCTGACTTATGATAATTGAAATTTCTCTGGCAATCAGTGAAGCAACCCGTTCGTTTCTCATGTTCAGATAATCCTGGAGTTACTACTTAAAACAAGAACAGAGGGAAAATGCCTGATGAATTCGGTTACTCTCTGTATTGTTGATTCCACAACATCGTATGCGTTACTGCAGGTGACAATTGCGATTTGTGAACGCTGCCATAACGATGGATTTCCGAATTCGCAGATTGATATATTGAAGCGATTCTTCATTTTATCTTTTAAACTCAATAAAATTCTGCGTCGGTCCTTGAGTGACTGGCAGTTTTCAATATGCAGGTCAAAGTCGCAGATGCCAACAAAAAACTTACCCTGAATTTCAGGTTGTTCGGGCATGTTTTATTATGCAGATTCCTGCCCCGAAGATTCTTCAATTTTGTAGAATAGCATGGTATCACCAACCTGCAAATCAACCGAACTATCAAAGCCAATACCACACTCGTATCCCGCGGCAACCTCCCTGACATCTTCTTTGAATCGCTTTAATGAAATGATTTTAGCGCGGGCAATTTCTTTATTTTGCCTCATAATCGTAGCTATTGAATTGCGTAAAACCTTACCATCCTTTATATAACTTCCAGCAATCAATCCCGCTCTGGGAATATTGAAGATCTGGCGGATTTCACCTTCGCCAATGAGTATTTCTTGAACTTTGGGTTCGAGCAATCCGACCATTGCTGACCTGAGGTCATCAAGTGCTTCGTATATCAGCCTGTATGTGCGTATTTCAATCCCTTCGCGTTCAGCCGTTTCAAGCGCTTCAGCATCAGGACCGATGTGAAAACCAACGCAGATTGAACCTGTCACCTGCGCAAGCAGTACATCTGATACACTGATTTTTCCCACTCCTTTGTGAATAACATTTATCTGGGTTTCCTCCATTTTTAATTCCTGCAATTTCTCGTCAAGTACTTCCAGAGAACCTGCAGTATCAGCCTTGAGGATGATGTTCAACTCTTTGGTTTCGCCGGACTTGATTTTTTCCTGTAATTCCAACAGTGTGACCTTTGCCTTTCTTGCCTTCATACGCCGACTTCTTTCCACAAGTTCTCTCTGGTAGGCAATTTCACGCGCCTGCCGCTCATCATCCACTACAACAAAAATCTCACCGGTCTGGGGCAAGCCATCAAAACCAAGGACTATAACCGGTGTGGATGGCTTCGCTTCCTCAATCCGTTTTCTGTTTTCATTCAACAGGTCGCGGACCCTACCGGCATTCGAACCACAGACAAATGGATCCCCTCTCCTGAGTGTTCCTTCCTGCACCAGGATTGTGCATACATTGCCCCGACCCTGTTCAAGTTTTGCTTCCAGCACAACTCCTTTTGCTTTTGTATCCACGGGAGCAGTAAGGTTTAATTCTTCTGCTTTCACAAGTATTGCATCAAGAAGGTCATTGATACCGATATTCTTCAGTGCTGATGTTTCTACACATATACACTTACCACCGAATTCTTCAACAATCACATTTGCCTTCGCAAGTTGTGACTTGACAAGATTGACATTTGCTCTTGGAAGGTCAATCTTGTTAATTGCTACAATTATCGGTACATTAGCCGCTCTTGCATGGTCAATGGCTTCAACTGTTTGGGGCATTACACCTTCATCCGCTGCGACGACGAGTACTACAATATCAGTAACCTGGGCGCCCCGTGCCCGCATTGTCGTAAAATCCTTGTGACCTGGTGTATCAAGAAATGTTATTAATTTACCATTATATGAAATCTGATACGCAGCCATTTTCTGTGTAATTTTGCCAAATTCGGTTTCTGCAACCCGCAGTTTGGTGATAGCATCAAGAAGCGTTGTTTTGCCGTGGTCTACATGACCCATAACAGTGACGACGGGAGGTCTCTTAATGACTTCAGAAGTTTCTGATGTTTCTTTCTTAACCTGTTCTTCCATTGTAACCATCTTCATTTTGCAATTAAATTCATCGCAAAGTACGGCTATGGTATCAAGGTCCAATCGTTGATTTAAACTTGCCATGACACCGAGACTCAGACATTTCTTTATGACTTCTGCTGGTGGAACATCTATCGTTTGTGCGAATTCAGCAACGGTCATGAATTCAACGACCTCGGCAACTTTTTCTTTTGTTACCTCAGGCGCGCTGGTCTCTGTTTCTTTCTTATAGTGTTTTTTTGTTACTCTTTTTTCAATCTTTGCCAGGGTAGCCTTTACCGTCTGTTTGACTTCTTCTTCACTGATCTTCCTATTTTTCTCTTTTGGATGTGGTGCACTCTTGAATCTGGAAAATTCTTTTTTTACCCGCCTCTTTTCTTCTGCAATCTTTGCCTTTATTTTTTTGATTTCTTCATCATTGAGGATGGACATATGGCCCTTTGCCTTGATGCCGATTTGCTCAAGCATCTTTATAAGGGCATCGCTGGAGAGTCCAAGGCTTTTTGCCAGGTCATGGACTTTCTGGGGCATTGTCCATCTCCTTTTTTTCTTCTTTGGGTTTTATTTTTTCAAGCAGGTCAGCAACTTCTTCATCTTCCAATCCAAGCAGAGTTTTGAGTTCTTCCGGCGTGGCTTTCAGAATACTCAGAACATTCGTATATCCCTTGTCAATTAGCAGTTTTTTCAATTTCTTGCTCAAATCCGGAACATCTTCTATTTTTGTCTCACTCAGTCTTTTTTCTAATAATTCCTTTTCGTATTCAGATATTTTCTTGATTTCAATGTGAACTCCAGTGAGCTTTGAGGCAAGGTCAACATTGACGCCGTTTCTGCCTATTGCCTTTGAGTAATCTTCGTCCGGAACAATCGCAAGCACACTACCTTCGCCAAGTGGTATGACTTCCTTTACTTTTGCCGGTGAAAGACTGCGTGATACCTGCAGGCTGATATCCTTACTCCACTGGATAACATCAATTTTTTCTCCAGATAATTCTTTTACGATTGATTGGATTCTGCTGCCGCGGTAACCCACGCACGCACCAATTGGGTCAATCTTTGGGTCGATTGTCTGCACTGCCACTTTTGCCCTGACACCTGGTTCGCGCACGATCTTAATAATCTGTATTATACCATCTTTGATTTCAGGAATTTCATAAAACAACAACCGTTCGAGAAATTTGGGGTCGGTTCGTGAAAGTATGATTCTTGGTCCCCACTGGGCACGCTCAACCTTGAAGACGACAGCGCGAATTGGTGCATCAAGGCGATAATGTTCGGTTTTCATCAGACCATAACTCGGTATGCTCGCTTCAATTGGACCCAGGTCAACAAGAACTTCGTTACGACCAACCACTTTGACGATACCTTTCACAACTTCGCCAACTTTCTTTTCGTACTCGCTCATTATTCTGTTTTTTTCTGCTTCGCTGATGCGTTGAGTGAGGGTTTGTTTTACCGAGTCTATGGCAGTTCTACCCAGTTCGTTGAGGGAGATTGGAATTCTAAAATCATCACCAACATTACATTCTTTCACCTTTTTTGCTTCTTCAAGGGCAATTTCTTTGTCAGGGTCATTCACCTTTTCTACAACTTTCTTCACAATATTAATCTTGATTTCTGCTGTTGATTTGTTGATGGTTACTTCAGGCTCAACCCCCTTGCCGAATTTTCTCTTTACACCACTCTTGATTGCTTCTGCAAGTGAGTCAATGACATACTCAAATTTTACACCGCGATTACGAGCAATGGTTCTAATGTTTTCAATGATGGCATTATCTTCGTTTGCCATAATCAATCTCCTCGCTTATTTTTGCTTTTATGATATCGCTCAATTGTATAACTACTTCCTCTGAATCCTGGGCAATTGTTACGGACTCAGCATCAGCAGTTCTGATATATCCTTTAAGTCTTCTATTTCTTAAAGTTATCTCAGCCATTTTGCCGGTTGCCCATTGAAAATGCTCTGGTTTAGTTAGAAATCTTTCAATGCCCGGTGAGGAAACTTCCAGAGTATATTCAAAATCAATTACATTTTCAGCATCAAGAGCATCAGAAATGCTATTACTGATGACCTCGCAATCTTTTATAGTAACGCCGCCATTTTCGCGGTCAACATATACCTTCAATGTTCTTGATACCTCGTTGTAATCAAGGTCATACAGCCGGAAATCCATTTGCTCAATTATTGGTTTTACAATCTTTTCAATAATATTCAAATCAACCTTATGCATTCAATTTCTCCATCAACATATTTTTCAATTTGAGACAGTTCTCCTTTATTAAGGCTTTGTTACACTCAATTTTTTCTCCAGTCTGTCTCACATATATATCAAATCTGTCTGCCTTTATTCCGCGCGGACCGATCGTAAGCCTCAAGGGAATGCCAAGAAGGTCTGCATCATTAAATTTTATTCCTGCTGAAACATCACGGTCATCAATAATCATTGAGAACTGTTCGCCAGATAACACATGCGTAATATCATTGCATGTCTTATGGATATCCTTTTCTTCGGGGTTGAGGACTACCAGATAAATATCAAACGGTGCGATGCTCATGGGCCAAACCGCGCCCTTGCTGTCTGCCAGTTGTTCACAGGCACATGCCATGATTCTTTCCAGACCAATACCATAACTACCCATGACAATCGGTTTTTGATTACCCTGGGTATCAAGGTAGTACGCACCCATGCTTGCTGAGTATTTCGTTCCCAGTTTAAAGATATGGCCGAGTTCAAGCGCATTATGTATTTCAAGTTCTGCACCGCACCTGATACAGCGGTCACCTTTTCTGGTTTGCCGGATATTGTAGTAACCATGGATTCTCAAATCACGGTTGACATTTACCCCTTTGATATGATAATCATTCAAATTTGCACCAGTGACCATTCCTTTTGTATCCTTCAGGAGTTCATCAGCAATAGTTTTGATGTTTGAAATCCCCACCGGCCCAATAAAACCTGGTTCAGCACCAAAATATTTTTGAATATCTTCGGCGCTGGCAGGTTGATAATCATTACTGATAATTTTCTTCAAATGGTCTTCATTGATTTCATAGTCGCCCCGGATAAGAACCAGAACAGGTTCTTTATCAGGAGCAGTCAGAAACATATTTTTGATCAGATTTGACGGAGTTACGCCAAGGTACTGACTTACTTCTTCAACCGTTCTCTTGTTCGGGGTTGCTACTTTTTCTATGGGACCGTCATCAAATGAAAAATATTCACCTTTACCCTCAGCAACTGCGAGGTTTGAACGATAGTCACATTTAGGGCAAAGAACAATGCTATCTTCTCCACTCTCAACAAGTGCCATAAATTCCTTTGATTCGCCTGTGCCCATTAAACCGCCTGAGGCATCAACAATTACAAAATTGAGACCACACCGTTTGAAGATTCTTGAATATGCCTCTCTATGAAGATTAAAGCTCTTATCAAGCCCTGCTTCATCGATATCCAGGCTGTATGAATCTTTCATAATGAACTGTCTTGAGCGTATAACACCTGCCCTGGGCCTTGGTTCATCCCGAAATTTTGTCTGTATTTGATACCAAATCTGCGGTAAGTCACGATATGAACGGATATGAGTTCGGGCAATTTCCGTAATCACTTCTTCATGAGTGGGGCAGAGGCAATAATCTCTGCCTTTACGGTCTTTCAATCTAAACATATCATCACCAAAATCCCGCCATCTGCCTGATTCTTCCCATATCTCTCTTGGTGATAGTGCAGGCATTAGAAGTTCCTGGGAACCAATCCGGTCCATTTCTTCTCGTATTATTGCTGCAATTTTCAACAAAATGCGCCAGCCCAGAGGAAGATAGGTATGAACTCCTGATGCATGCTGTCTTATGAAACCTCCGCGCAGCAGGATACGATGGCTTTTCAGTTCAGCATCCTTAGGATCTTCTCTTAGCGTTTCAATAAGTGCCTTAGATAATATCATAACATTTACTATAACACAAAATCGCATATAAGTCAAGGGCAATGTGAGGTAAATGAAGGCAATTCAGGGTAGTGAAGGGCATTTCAAGGCGATAGAGGAAAAAAAGGCAGATTTTCAGGGTGAATTAGAGGATAGCAAGGATATCAGAGTATAGCAGGGAGATCAGGAAATCAGGATACCAGGATATTAGGGTATCAGAATTGTATTCTTTACGGGAATAAATTCCCTACTCCTGAGAAAAGTCATTTTTTCTTCAGATGGACGATTTACCTATTTTTTGGTGATAGTTCTTCGTCCGGCTGAAGCCGGACGCTACAAATGTCATGCTGAACCATGGCCTGAATTTATTTCAAGCTTGTTTCAGCATCATCCCCTTATGTCATGCTGAACTTGGTTCAGCATCTCATAAAAGATAGTTTAAAGTTATATGGCATAGCAGCTAGTATGGTTAAAAGGCATAGTCAGTGGTAAGAAAAAAATCACCAAAAACTTTAGACTACAGACCATACTGGCAGCCCTGCCCATAAACTTACAACCATAAACGAAAAATCTGGAATTTGTTTCGGATTTCAATATTCGGATTTCGAATTTATTCTTTCATTCCTGTTCTCCCTTCTTTCATTTCTGCTCCCCCTTTTGTCACTCCTGTTTTCCCATTTTGTCATTCCTGCTCCCCTTTTTGTCAATCCTGCGAAAGCAGGAATCCATATCCAGATTATTCTCAGGAAATAGGGCTTCTGCTCTTGTAATTTGCCTTTTGCAATCGCAGCGTTCCTGCAAATTCCATTCTTCATTTCTCCGTTTCTGCGATGCCCCGTTTCTCCGTTTTCTTCCGTTTTCCAATTCGCAATGTCCTTTCCTTGGCCTGGCGTAGAGTCCCTGATTTTGGTCAAGGTTCGCTTCAATCCTGGCTATCTGGTATTTTTATTTCTTAAGTCTATTTAGTTACTCGGGTCTATTTGGTTTATTTTCATAGTTCGGAATGTAGAATAGAAAAGAATCATCAGAAATCAATACCCATACTCCATTCTGTTTTCAATGGTGGTTTCAGAGGTGATTTTTGTCGCCACACGTTGTTGTTTGCACCTATTGGTTCTATATATTTATCCTTTCCTTCTGCATCAATGAATATTCCTATGGTCTTCATATAGTCACGCAAACCACCACGGGAATCTGTATTTGCATTACCCAGGGTTATACCACCATGGGTAAGGTATTCGTCTTCTCCTGATATGTCTATGAACAATCCCATGCCATTGGCATTGCCTGAACCGAGGCTCAAATTCGGAACATTGTGGTAGTCATTACCTTCATAGTCTAATAAAAAGCCGAGCGTAAAGTCATGTCCTGCACCCTGCGCCATGTTTTTCGTGGCAGTGAATCTGTCATTGCCTGTAGAATCAATCAGTATACCAAGGGCAAAATGAGCACCCGCACCCTGAACATACCACACACCATTGTATTCGTCATTGCCCGAATAATCAACAAGAATGCCAGTTCCGAACCAGTATCCACATGCCTGGCCAAATACCCCGCATGAGTATCTGTCATCTCCAGCACCATCAATCAATATTCCGACTCCACCTGCCATTGAGTGTCCATCAACATAGTCTGCTCTGATACCAAATCCCATTCCCTGGGCAAGGCTGATATTATGTTCTGCAGTCTGGGAAGAAGGATATTTTACAGTATCATCGCGCGCAACATAAGTATCATTTCCTTCGCGGTCAATCAGTATTCCACATCCTTTGACAAAACCAAAACCCTGACATCCCTGAAATCCAGTATAGTGGTCATTTCCTGACAGGTCTGATACAACACCAGTGCCGAACAAACCTGCTCCAATGCCATAGGCTTCAACCATATACAAATCATCTCCAGCATGGTCCAGAATAATTCCCTGTCCAAATATGCCTGTGCCAGTGCCAGAACTATTACTGCAGTATGTATCATTTCCTTCAAAATCAATGACAAATCCATAGCCGGCAATGCCTGTTCCACATCCTGTTTTACCCTGGTATTTGTCATTGCCTGAATAATCTATAATGATTGAAACCGGATTTTTCTTGCTTGATACTCCACCACCATAATAAATATCATCACCACCAAAATCAACAATCAGAAGATAGGGCAGAGGTTCGTATGTGTCAGTGCCATTAGAACCAAGCACAATTCTGCCGTATTTTGTATCCATAATAATGGTTTTTTCCAGTGTATTACCCTTCATGATATCCATACCGAGTTGCAGCACAAAACCCAGTTCCATTGCTCCGGCAGCAAGTGCCTTAAAATCAGTTTTTTCAATCATTTTTTCCAGGTCTGGATTAGAGATTTCGTCTCTACCTGATTCAACAAATGTATTTATTACTGCCTGGATTTCGTTTTCGCTTATGCCTGAGAGTGCTTTCTCTATCCATATCAGACTATTTTTAATTTCTGACAGGATAACTAATATTCCCAGGCATTGTGTTTCTGTAAGGCTTGCAGTATCAGGGGTTTTCGCATTAAAAAATTGGTTTAACAGAACACATAGTTCATATTTTATTTCAGAAGGTTTTGTCAGGGAATCAATGATTGTTTTGTCATACCTCTGGATTAATCCACGGCGCACACCTTCATCAATCCTTGCCCATGGAAAATAACTTAGTGCCCAGATAGAATCTGCATTATTCAGGATTGTTTTTGAAATTGTGCGCAAAAACGGATCTATTTTCATAGGGTTATTCATGAACTGGTCAAATAGTTTTGTGCGAAATCTTCCATAGCCATAGAATTCCAGATCGTCCTTTTCTATTTTCAAAGCAGAGACATTCGTTTTCAATTCTCTGGCAACTTTGTGAAACAATGATTCAACGAGTAATTCTGTTTCTTGTGCGAACAATGCTGTAACAAAAACAGCCATAATGCCAATAATTATTCTGTGATATCTCATTCCTGCTCCTTTATCTTAATCCTTTTAACATATTTCAAAAGACCTTGCAGTTTGTTCACCCTGTGTTTATTGCCAATTCTGTATCCAATTACCTGACATCCCGCACTTTTTCCCGCGCGTATGTCGGTCTTTGTATCACCAATGTAAACTGATTGCGCAGGTGATACTTTCAGTTTCCTGCATGCTTTTAAGAGCATGTCTGGTGCTGGTTTGGGTCTTTTGACATCATCTGCTGAGATTACTACTTCAAAATACTTGTTCAATCTGCTCATTCTCATTTGCCAGTGCATTATTTTTGTATGAGAATTTGAGACACAGGCAAGTTTGTAGTTTTTGGAAAGTATTTTGAGAACTCTGCCTGCCTGAGGATTGATTTTCAGGTAACGGGCATAACAATGCATTCGGGAATAGAAGAATGATTTTACTTGTTTAACTGTTCTTTCAGGCATGAATTTTCTGACATCTTCTTCAGTGCTCTTGCCCCATTGTTGTTTGAAAGTTTTAAGTGAGATTGGTGCATGATCAAAATGCCTGAGTGTAGCATTAAAGAGATGAAACCAGAAATAGAAACTATTAATAAGCACGCCATCAAGGTCAAAAAGAATTGCCACAATATTCTGGCTCTCACGAATTTTTTGCATTGCATATTCTATTGAATTTTCAATGTGAGTCAATAGAAGTACTTGATTATTCGTGTTTTTTGAGTAGTATAAACCTATGGCAAATGACATAATTATCCAGGGTCTGGTCAAACTATTCAAGAAACACAATGCGCAGGTGAGGGCAGTTGATGGCGTGAGTCTTGAGATTAAAGAAGGAGAATTGTTCGGGTTGCTCGGTCCTAATGGCGCAGGAAAAACAACCTTGATCAAGTGTATTTCCACATTGTTGATACCGGATGCAGGAACTGCGATGGTTGGCGGATGTGATGTGCTGAAAGATCCCCTTGGTGTTCGTAAAAAAATTGGTGTGTTGACTGGTGGTGAAAGGGCGCTTTACTGGAAACTCAGCGCGCTGGACAATTTAAGATATTTTGCAGCGCTCTATGGTGTGCCTAAAAACAGAGTAAAACAAAGGATTGATTATCTTCTTGAACTTATGTTCTTAAAAGACCGGGCAAATGAGAATGTGGAAAAGTTTTCTAGTGGAATGAAACAGAAACTTGCGATTGCCCGTGCTTTGATTCATGACCCTCCAATTCTATTGATTGATGAACCAACCTTGGGTCTTGACCCTTATTTTGCACGTTTCATAAGGCAGTTCATAAAAGAAGAACTATCTCAAAAGAACAAGAAAACCATTCTACTCACAACGCACTACATGGACGAAGCAGACGAGTTGTGCGACCGTATCGCATTCATGAACCGTGGCAGAATCAGTGCTATTGATACGCCGGACAATCTGAAAAAAGCAATGCCTCAGGAACAGGTCCTTGAATTAAAGTGCATCGGAGATTTGAATAAAGAAGATTTTTTTCAGATAAAAGAATCCACAAGTCTCAATGTCACAAGTGCTGATGGCTGTGTTTATGTGAGGGTTAATACTGGCAATCCTGAGATTCTTTTGAGTAAGCTTGTTGATACAATCAGGGATAAGGCAAAGATTCTTTCTGTGAATGTGACATCACCAACCCTTGAAGATGTCTTTGTGTATCTTACGGGCACAAGCCTGAAAGAATCACAGGATGGATAACTCAATGAATGCTGATCGCCGATTTTTTGTATTAAATGATATGCTAAACAATGAGAGCAGTTACATTTTTCATGAGCGTAACACAAAAATTCAGCGAAAGTTATTATGTATGTGATTCTTGCAGAAATAAGAAAGAGCTTTAAAATCCTTCTTGCATATCCGATTGAGATTGTTTTCTGGGTGGTATCGCCTCTTTTGTGGGCATTGCCACTTGTATTTCAGGGAAAGGCAATAATCGGTGGTCTGCGCAGTGAAGCATTTGGCAATATTACTGGAACCCAGGAATTCATTCCCTATGTGCTTATTGGTGCGATTGTCAGCACCTATGTTGCTTCGTCAGTCTGGAGCATGGGTTTTGCAATGCGGGATGAGACTTATTATGGCACACTTGAGCACATACTTTCCGCACCGGTAAAACCAGTGCTTATCCTGCTTGGCAAGGCATTATTCAATTCTATGTTGTCAACGACCTATGTAATCATTCAGCTTTTGATCTGTATTTCAATCTTCGGTCTTGATATAACATTAACCAAAATATTTCCAGTACTTTTTTTTCTCATATTGTTGATTGCCGGACTCTATGGCATTGGTTTTGCAGCTGCTGGACTCACCCTGCTCGTGAAAGAAGCACACGGGTTACTTCACCTCTTTGAATATGTTCTGTTTCTGTTCTCACCAATCCGCTATCCAGTGGAAATGAATCAAATCACAAGAATCGTGAGTTTTTTCATTCCATTAACCTATGCACTTGTAGCATTGCGTGGCCTATTACTGAATTTGAGATTCAATTTCTGGAAAAATAGTTTAATGCTACTGGCAATTGATATGGTTATTATTCCACTTGGCATTTATATCTTCTACTGGGTGGATAGACACACAAGAAGGAAAGGAACACTTGCAGAATACTGAGGGCACTGAAGAAGATGAAAACACTGAAAACACTGAAGGCAATGAGAGGTAGTTGATGAAGAACATTATTCAGAAGATTGTGCATTATCTAAGGGCAATCAATGCTGAGAATATTAAAGAATGGAAGATTGAATTGAAATATAAACCTGATTTTATCAGACTTTTCTTTGAACCATTTGTTTATCTATTTCCTTATTTTTTATACGGTTTTGCCCTGCTGGGCTCACGGCAATCAGAGAATCTGAAGAACCTGACCGGTGTGCACGATATTTTTGCTTATATTTTTGTCGGCTATCTTATTATGGGCTTTTTAAATACTGCATGCTGGGCAATGGGTGCTTCATTGAGAAAAGAACAGTGGTATGGCACGCTTGAGACAATATTTGTCGCACCTGTTCCGCGCTGGGTTTATGTTGCAGGAATGGCATTACACTCAACATTGCATCAGGGTTTGATAATGCTTATTGAGGCAGTGGTTGTGGTTGTGATATTCAAGATTTTCTTTCACATTAATGGCTTGTTCTACAGCTTAACTCTTCTCCTGCTCATGATTTCTGCGCTTTATGGACTGGGTATTCTTGTTGCAGGATTGACCATAGGTCTGAAACAATGGTGGGTTATTAGTGATGCATTGTCCACCCTGATTAATATTATCACACCAATTGCCTACCCGCTTGCAATATTACCGGTTTTCCTGCAAAAGATTTCCTTACTACTTCCGACCACCTATGGTGTGCTTGGTATCAGACATTTTTTGATTGGTGAAAATCTTTCAGTCAGTATACCAGCGATTTTTTTGCGCCTGGTTTTGATGCTTGTGCTCTGGATTGGTTTTGGTCTTGCTGTATTCTTGATTATGGACCATTATGGCAGAAGACGAGGGGTTCTGTCTCAATATTAACTCATTTAATCTTCACTATCTTATTTTTCACCTTTTGATTTCTGTTTTCAATCTCAACAAAATAAATACCGGGTGTTAGTTCCTTGCCAAGCGTGATTTCTTTTTTACTTGTTTCTACACAGACAATTCGTGCACCAAGAATATTGTAGACAGATACTTTGCAATTGCTGTTAAAGGCAGAAAGATCAATTTTGAGTGTATGTTCAAATACGGAATTTTTGATTGTCCATTTATCCATGGTAAAGAAACTAGTTTCTTCAATCCCGACAGGATTTACCACGATGCTGATGATTATCTGCGGACCAAAATTTATCTCATTTCTTTCAAACCTGAATGTATCAATGATAGTTGTCTGGTTTTGAACAACGGGTGCTCTGAATTTTGAATAATTATAAAATGTCTGACCTGGTAGACCCCAGAAGCCAGTTATTTTTGCATGTGTAGAATCCTTCCATGTTGCGGGATCATAAAATGGACTTGCACCCGTGCCCTTTAGATAGACGAGTGTATCAAATGGTCCATAACCAGTATTATTGATATGCATGCTTATCGTAAAAGTATCCAGGGCATTGACCATTGAAGGATATGTCAGAGTCTGAATATTGCAGTTATAGGTATTATAATTTTCAGGATAATTTATTATTGTTGTATTTGGTGAATATATCCAGCCCCTTGGTCGGTTCGTCAACGGAAGATAAATCCTTGCCCAATCACCACTGAATGAATCAGCAACAAAAACCTGACCATTAGCCACCTGGGTAATAACTGGATATGAGGAACCAGGACCTTCATATACATTTATAAGGCTCGCATTCACACGCATAATCGTGTTTCGGGTTGTGCCTTTCATATATTGCAGATTTGTTCCATCACCACCCGACATCCAGGCATAGTATGGACCACTGGCAGATGGAAAATAGACTTTATACCAGTTCACACCCTGATTATAGTAGTAATCAAATGAAACGAATCTTGTGCCGAGTCTTGCTTCAGTAATAATGCGATAATTTGTGCCTGGCCCATCACGCACATTCAGACTATCAATATTGACTTCAACTGTCCAGTGTCTGGCTGGTGGTTCAATCCAGAATTTCCTTCTGATTGCATTCCAGATATGATTATAACTTCGGTCATAACCCAGTGCCCAGCAACCCGCGCCCTGCAGTATGGAATCATTAGCCATACCGAATTTTATCTCAAGCGATACAGAATCATCATACCAGCATTGATGCCATCCTGATGAGTAATATCTGTACCACGGTGTTTGCGAATTATTGTCCCATAGTCTTCCATAATTGTTGGCGTATTGAAATGCATTGTAGTATATTACTGCTGAGCCAGTGCCGGTTGTGGAACTTCCCATATCCTGTGAAGTCGTGGGCCAGTCATAGCCATAATAGGGGAGACCAACAATGATTTTTGAACCGGGTACACCATAAACCTTGTAACTTCCAATGGATTTTGCAACGCAATACTGTCCCCAGAATGAAGATGGCACACACGGAGAAACAGGACCTGCCACAGATGAACCACTCCAGTGAAAATCATACGCCATAATGAACAAGCCATCAGAATGCGAAGCAAGATATGCAAAATCATAGCCTGGATACCATTCAGGGACTGCTGGTGTTGCCATGTATAATTCTTTTCGTCCGCCAGAATGATTCCAGAGTGCATAGGCAAGGTCATTGATAAATCTGTTAAAACTATCACGCACAGCACTCGTAACAAACTCAAAATCAATATTTGCACCATCACAGCCGTAATTGGTCATGAGATTACTTATATTTGTTACAGCATTTGCACGCGCGGTCGCATTATTTAAAAAGGTTGATACATTTGAACTACCAAATATCGTGAAAGTCATATGGATTCTTATGCCACGCGGATGGGCATAATCACGAATTTTGTAGAACCGGGAAACATTGGGTATGCTTCCCAGACTGCCATTTGATGGATTAATGTCAACTGAAAAATACGATATGTGTGTTAGCAATTCCATTTGAAAATACTGATAATACACTGTATCAATCCAGTAGGGCAGATAACCATAATAATTTTTCAACATTCCCCTTGTATCAATCTTTAATGGTTCATAAGGTAGTTTGTGTAATGAAATCGGGTTCCATTCTGCTTCATTTATATGTGCTTTGTGCTCAATTGCGTGGATTGATGTGGATTCCATAGAATTTAGGGAGATGATAAAACAAATAAAGATTGAAAACATCTTTTACCTCCTGAATTATTTTTTTGTCCTGTAAATTCTGCGCGCAATCAAAAATGCTGAAATTGCTATGATCAGAATAATTATTATTATCACCATGGCAGTGAAGTTAATCATGGTCTTTACCTGTTCTGTATCAGTGAGTGCCGAACCATGATTGTTCAGCGTATCCGTAGAATGTTCTTCAGATTGGAGCTGATGAATGGATTTAAAACTTGTATCAGGCATTGATTGTGCATGAATACAGGTAAGCAGTGAAGTTATTACAAAAACATACATAGACCGCTGGATTTTATTTCTCATTGAGATATTATATAGCAATTGTCTATGTTGTCAATGGTTGATTTCATTGACTTGCCCTGGTTATTTGTTATAATATGATTGAAGCGCAAATGGTAGTTTACAGGGAAATCTATTGTCGGTCTATTTTGAACAAGTCAGGTATTCCGGGTATTGATTTTGCCCTGAATCCATATTTAGGTTGCGAGCATAAATGCGTGTATTGCTATGCAATATTCATGAAAAGATTTTCAAACCATGCTGAAGACTGGGGTGATTTTGTTGATATAAAGATAAATGCACCTGATATCTTACAGAGGCAACTGAAACTACTCACATTGAAGTCTCACATTTCAATTGGCACAGTGTGTGATGCGTATCAGCCTGTTGAACAAAAGTATCAACTTACGAGAAAATGTCTTGAAATATTGAGATATTTCCAGCATTCAGTCTCTATTCTTACAAAATCATCCCTGGTATTGCGTGATATGGACGTACTGACAAAAATGAAAGACATTGAAATAGGTTTTACCGTGTGCACATTAAATGCCGGAATTAAGCAATTGTTTGAGCCAAATTCGTCTGGTGTTGAACAACGGTTTGAGGCATTAAAGAGATTGTCTGAAAAAGGCATAAAGACCTGGGTCTTTGTCGCACCTGTTCTGCCTTTTATTTCTGATTCAGATGAAGAACTGATAAGCCTTATCAAATCTGCACAGGATTCAGGAGCCCAGGCAATTACATTTGATTCATTAAATCCCTATCCTAAGGTATGGCGCAATATGCTTAAAATTATCCGGGCAAATTTTCCTGATATAATTAGAAATTATCATGATTATTACCGAGACAAAATTAAATATGAAAAAGCATTGAAGCAAAGAATAAACAAAATATCCAGTCAATTCAAAATTGCTGTTGATTCTGTTTTTTAGCAAAAATATCCATCCTTTCTGGTCTTTTTGGTTTCTTTAGTCTTTCTGGTTTCTCTGGTTTCTTTAGTTTGTTTTTTTGTTTGAATTTTGAATTTCGTATTTTGAATTTGCGGCAT
>FWPV01000908.1_pt1 | contig 88006 bp, 97 predicted proteins | sample 2228371 | NCBI WGS metagenome assembly FWPV01 (sample SAMEA103939776, study PRJEB20133) | metagenome
CGGACGATCTATCGAACCATGGACGCCGCCCGATCCGATGTTTTTGATTACATCGAGCGATTCCACAACCCTCGGATGCGGCGTAGAGTCGTACAGCAGGATCAGAAATTCTTGAGCCTTTTACAACCGTCCGTGAAAACGGGGTAGACCCCCTGTGTGACTCTGGCCGTGTAGGGCGCTTTGAGAACACAGTTGCTGCTAAGGTAGAATCTTAATAATTACGCCAAGCGCCATGTTCACGAGACCTGGCAGGTTTGAAGAATCGTTCCGATGCCCCACCCCATCGACATCAACCAGCTCCTCAGCCGCGTTCGCGCAGAGGCCAAGTCACTCGACCTGCCTGAGTACGCCGCCCCCATTCCAGCCCAAGACTTGACGCTGCACGAAGAAGCCGCCAGCCACGCACGTGGCACGACGGGCACGGCTCATATTCAAAGTCTTCTTCTGGCGTCAAGGGAACGTTTCCTCCATGAGGCGTACCGCTCGCTCTTCGGACGCGAAGCCGACCTTTCCGGAATAAGCCATTACCAAGGGATGCTGGCCGCAGGCCACAGCCGCACCGAAGTACTCTATGCGATGGCCCGCTCCCCCGAGGGCCGCGCCCTGGGGGTCAAGATTGGCGGTCTTGGCTGGCGCGCACTCCTGTGCCGCTGGAGCCTGAAATATCGCAAATACTCGCCGCATCGCATCCACTCAGCACTGCTGGCCGGGCGCGGCGGCAAGATGGGCGCTCTGGCGCGCCTTATCCCTACCCGCCTGCTCCGGCTTCTCCTTGCCCCTTTCCGAATCAATTACTTGCCAGGGAAATGGCTGCGCGCTTGGGAGGATCGCCTCGCCGCACCCTTTGCCATCGTCGGACAGTGGATTCTTGAGCAGAAGCAGCACGCAGAGCACATCAGCCACACGCTCAAGAAGCATGAAGATGACGTGCTCAACCAGCTCCAAGCCAGCAGGGAGCACATCAGCCAGGCGGAAAGCGCTCTGCGGCAATCCATCGCAACCCAGGCAAGCCGCCAGCACGAACTGGAAAAGACCTTGGACTGGCTGCGTTACAGCATGAGTCGCGAGTGGCATCGGGCCCTTGGCAGCGCGCCCCCGCACAGGGTCACGCCCCCCGAAGAGCCCCTGACCGCCGAGCAGGAGGCCCTGGACGCCTTCTACATCGCCTTCGAGGATGCCTGTCGCGGCAGTGAAACCGACATTCGAGAGGGACTGCTCGTCTACCTCGACCGCGTGCGTCGAAGCGCCGCTGCCCAAGGTCATCCCATCGTCGACATCGGCTGCGGGCGCGGGGAATGGCTACGCATCCTCAAGGACGAAGGTTTCAAGGCACGCGGCGTGGACCAGAGCTCCGCCATGGTCGAACGCGCCACGGCCTACGGCCTGGATGTCGACCAGGGCGATGCCGTCGCCGCGCTTTCTCGCCTGCCCGATGCCAGCCTGGGAGGCGTTACCGGATTCCATATCATCGAACACCTCCCCTTCCCCGTCCTGTTCCGCCTGTTCGCGGAGGTGTCCCGAGTGCTCGCACCGGGTGGCATCGCCATCTTCGAAACGCCCAATCCCGAAAACATCCTGGTCGGCAGCCACACCTTCTATCACGACCCCACCCACCGGAATCCGATCACCCCAACTTTCATCACCTTCCTGGCCCAATACCATGGCCTCGCGGAGATCGAGATCATGCGCCTGCACCCCTATCCCGAAACCGCCAAGGTACCCGGCCACGATCCGCTGACCGAGCGGGTCAACGGCCACCTGTGCGGCCCACAGGACTTCGCCCTCGTCGCCTACCGCCCGCACCCGGCATGAGGATCCTCGTCACCGCCAATCTTGCCCCCTTCATGACCGGCGGGGCCGAGGCCCATCTCGAAGGGCTGACCCATGCCCTGCGCGCCCAGGGGCATGGCGTCGAGGTCCTGCGGCTTCCGTTCACATTCAACCCCGAGGCCAGCATTGAGCGCCTCATGCGGTTCGCCGGCGAACTTGACATGAACCGTCCCAACGGCCAACGCGTCGACCGCGTCATAAGTCTTCAGTTTCCGGGCTACGGCGTCCATCACGACCATCACATCGTCTGGCTCATGCACCAGCACCGCGCGGTCTACGAGCTGTATGACCCCGCGACCGCCACGCCCGAACTGGCCCGGCTTCGCCAGTCCATCCAGGCCTATGACAACCAGGTCCTGCGCCGCGCCCACACCCTGTTCGCCAACTCCGGCCGAGTCGCGGAGCGCTTGATGCAGTTCAACGGCCTGAGCGCCAAGCCGCTCTACCACCCCCCGCCTCAAGCGGAACAACTCTACTGCGCCGACGCCGAAGACTACATCTTCTTCCCCAGCCGCCTGGAACGCCTCAAGCGCCAGGACCTGCTGATCGAAGCCGCCCGCCACCTGCGCTCCCCCGTCGCCATCCTGCTGAGCGGAGACGGCGGACAGCGCGAACACTACCAGGGCCTGATCGACCGTTACCACCTGCATGACCGGGTCCGCCTGCTCGGCAGGGTGGATGCGCGGATGAAGCTTGCCCTCTACGCGCGCTCCCTGGCGGTCTTCTTTGGTCCTTTCGACGAAGACCTCGGCTACATCACCCTGGAAGCCATGCTCGCGAGCAAGCCCGTCCTCACCTGCACCGACGCGGGCGGCCCGCTCGAATTCGTGGTGGATGGCGAAACCGGCTTCATCACGAAGCCGGACCCCGAAGCCATCGCGGAGCGTATCGACTGGCTCCACGCCCATCGCGCCAAAGCCGCCGGCATGGGCCGCGCGGGCCGCGCCCGCTGGGAATCGCTTGGCATTTCATGGTCTCATGTCGTCGAACAACTTCTATCTGCCTGAACACCTCGCGAAACACATCCATGCGCATTGCCATTGTCGCGCCATCCAGCGTTCCCTTCGTCATCGGCGGCGCGGAAAAGCTCTGGTGGGGGCTCCAGCACGCCATCAACCAGCAGACAGGGCATGTCTGTGAATTGATCAAGCTTCCCAGCCCCGAACGCAACTTCTGGGAAATCATTGGCAGCTACCGGCGCTTCTCCGAGCTCAACCTCGACCATTTCGACCGCGTCATCAGCACCAAGTACCCCGCCTGGATGGTGCATCATGGGGAGCACGTCGTATATCTCCAGCACACCCTACGCGGCCTCTACGACACCTACCCAGCTCACCTCCCCAAGCGGCTGAGCCCGATTCCCGCCGCCGCGCAGCGCCTGCTGCGACTGCTTCGCGCGCCCAAGATTGACCGCACTGCCCTCCCCGACATCTTCAGCGCCATCGAAGCGCTCAAGCACGCCGAGCTTCCGCATGACATGCTCAGCCTCCCCGGCCCCCTACTGCGGGAAATCGTCCACACCTTTGACCGCATCGCGCTCAACCCGGCCGAAATTCGCACCTATCACGCCATCTCCGCCACCGTAGCCCGCCGCGAGGCTTACTTCCCGGAACAAGTCCAAGTCAACATCCTGCCGCACCCTTCCGACCTCCCGCGCTATGAAACCGCCGCCCCGAGGTCGATCTTCACCATCAGCCGCCTGGACCGTCCCAAGCGCATCGATCTACTGATCCAGGCCTACATCGAAGCCGGCATCGACATCCCGTTAGAAATCGCGGGCGCCGGCCCCGAAGAAGAACGCCTGCGCGCGATGGCCGAAGGCCAACCGGGCATCCGCTTCCTCGGCCGCCTGAACGACGACGAAGTTATCCGTCATTACGCGGAAGCCCTATTCGTCCCCTTCATCCCCCAGGATGAAGACATGGGCCTCATCACCCTCGAAGCCATGCGCTCCGGCAAGGCCGTGCTGACCACCACCGACGCGGGCGGACCGACCGAATTCATTCGCCACGGCGAAACCGGCCTCATCGTCGAACCCACCGCCAAGGCCCTCGCCGAGGGCTTCCGGCAACTGGCGCTCGACATTCCCCACACCCTCGCGATGGGACAAGCCGCCTTGGCGGCCGCGGAAGAAGTGAACTGGCCGCGCGTGGTCACCGCTCTGACCGCCCCCCTACCCAACCGCCCGCGCCGCCCGCGCTGGCTGCTGCTCAACACCTTCAGCGCCTGGCCGCCCGACACCGGCGGCCGCCAGCGGATCTACCACCTCTACCGCCACCTGGCCCAACATGCGGATATCCACCACATCTGCCTCACCCCCCCCGGGCGGGATGGCGCATGGCAACTCGCCCCCGGCCTCACCGAAACCCGCGTCCCCGCCAGCGCCGGCTTCTGCGTCCACGCCGCCCAGCTCCACAAGCAACTGGGCGTCAGCGCTTGGGATCTGGCCGCCCTGCGTCACGCGGCTGACGAAACCCGACTCGCCCAGACCCTCGGCACGGCGCTGACGGATGCCGACCTCGTCATCTGCGCCCACCCCTATCTCTACCCGGCCGTTCAGCACCTCTGGCAAGGGCCGCTGGCGTATGACGCCCACAACATTGAAGTCGACATCAAACGCAACATGCTCAAACCCGGAGCGGCATCCGACGCCATGCTGGACGAGCTGCGCGAAGTGGAAGGCGCTCTCTGCCGCAAGGCCGACATCATCTTCGCATGCAGCGAAGAAGACCATGCCCGCCTGGGCGAGCTTTATGGCATTGCGCCCGCATCCATTCTCGTCGTGCCGAATGGCGTGGACACCCGGGCCACACCCTCCACCACCCAGCAGGATCGCCAGCAACTCAAAGAGAAACTCGGTCTGCAAGACCAAAACATCGCGCTATTCATGGGCAGCTGGCACCGCCCCAACGTTGAAGCAGCACAACACATCCATGCCCTGGCCCCCCAATGTCCAAGCTGGAGATTCATCATCCTCGGCTCGGTGGGCAAGGCACCGGAACTCGCTCACCCGCCTGCCAACGTCCTCCAGACCGGAGTCGTCAGCGACAGGGAAAAACATGTCTGGCTCCGCATCGCGGACATCGCGCTCAACCCCATGACCTCGGGCGGCGGAACCAACCTCAAGATGCCTGAATATGCAGCGGCAGGGATACCCATACTCACCACGCCCCATGGTCGGCGCGGACAAACGCTGGAGGCCGGGCAACACTGCCTGGAAGCCGATATTGAACGCTTCCCGGACATGCTCAACAACCTGCCACCCGATCTGAATGACCTGGCTCGGGCAGCCTGCGAGCGCGTAAGACGGATCCTCGACTGGAGCATGATCAGCCAGCGAGTCATAGAAGAGATTCACAAACCATCCCCTCCCCTTACAGACGGGAGAGAGTGAACCGCCCCGAATTTTCCGGAGGCCCCAATCAGAGGATGGAACGATGAAGACGGCAACGAAGCATCCCCGGAAGCCCGGGAGCGGGCGGCTCGGATGGTGCGAAATCGCCGTGCCGAGTGCAGCCGTGAATGGGCGGCGATGGCCTCGATCGCGGCGAAAATGAGCTGCAAGGCGGAGCTCCTGCGGGGCTGGGTGCGTCAGCTGGAACGGGATGCGGCGGACTGACAAGCGCCGAACGCAATCACCTCAAAGCGAATGAGATACTGCGCAAGGCGTCGGCGTGTTTTGCCCAAGTCGAGCCCGTCCGTGAAAACGGGGTAGAACCACGCATGACTCGTGCCCTGAAATTGCAAATGTCAATGTTTTAACCAAAAATGCGTTAAAAGGAACCGCTGCCCCCCCGACCTGTGGGGCACTCGACGGCCGACGGGGCGGAGAAGCCGGACCATGGTTCGGGAGGTGGGGGGCGATAAATCAATGACTTTGCCTCCTCGCTTCCCCCCCCCGCAAGCGGGGAATGAGTTTTGCAGCATCGCCCCAAGCGCCCCCGGCCACCCGCAAATCCACGGAATACACCTATGTCATCCGCCGCCAGCAGGCCCTGGATAGCCCCTCCCATCATGGCCAAGTTCATGGCTGTGCTTGTCTTCACTTTCACGCAGGCGGCATCCCCCATCCTCTGGGCCCAAGGCCAGCCCCCCCTTGTTGTCGGTGAAGTCATTTTTGTCAGCCACGATGCCTGGACGCAGGGCCCGGACCATACCCCGTCCCCTCTCAAGGCGGGTGACAAGATCCGCATCGGTGACATCCTCGAAACCGCACCCAACGCCCAACTTCACCTGAAGATGAGCGACGACGCCTTCATTGCCTTGCGTCCTGGCGCTCGCCTCCATATCCGTGACTACCGGCCGCCAACGCCTGACGCCCCGGACGCCGGCATCAAGCTTGAGCTTATGCAAGGCTCCATGCGTAGCGTCACTGGCCGCATTGGCGAAAGCCACAAAACCCATTTCCGACTCAACACCCCCATCGCTGCCATCGGAATCCGCGGCACGGACTTCAGCTTACGCTTCACCCCGGACAGGGCCCAGGCCAGCGTTTCCAGTGGCGCCATCGTCATGTCGCCTTTCAGCGCCACCTGCTCCCGTGACGGCCTGGGGCCTTGCCTTGGTGAAAACACCCAGGCCGCCACAGCATCAGAGCACTCGTACATCGAGCTCCGCGCGGGCGCAGTTCGCCCCACCATCGTGCAAGCCCCTCCTGTCGATCTTCTGCCAACCCCGGAAGAAGAGCGCTCCCGCAGCCTTGCCCCCGCATCCAGCAGCACCCTCACCCCGCCTGGCGGCGGAGCATCCTTTACCCTCGTCGCGCATGCATCTCAACGCGTCCTCGACTCCGAAGAAGAAACGTCCGACAAACGCTTGGATGCGCTCAAAGACAACCTTCAGGCCAACCAGCCAACGTCCGGCGGGCCGGCCAACACCGCAGACACGGACAGGGATGGCCTTGATGATCATTCCGAACGCCTTGCCGGCACCAATCCATTCAAAAAGGACACCGACAGTGATGGCCTGCCTGATGGTCTTGATTCACGCCCCAACATCAGCGACGCCTACACATCCGGCAATCAGGAGATCCGGCTTGCACCACAACAGCTCGCCGCATTCCGGTTCGACAGCATCCATATCCAGCGCTCCGCGTGGGGCGCCCAGCCCGCGCTAATCCAGCAAATCACACTGACACGCCAGGCGTCGGCAAGCGATGCGCCCGGCTCAATCACCGTTGAGCGCCGCCAGGATCAGGAGGGCAACGTTTTCTGGGGCAGCGCCGCAAGTTTCGGGCTGTTGGAAGAAGCGATGCGCGCCGACCCGGCACAGGCGGCGCTAAGTCAGGAACTGCGCGAAGCACTGCTCAAGTCCGGCGTACCCCCCGAAAAGGCCTCGCTCACCGGTCTGCAATGGCTCCAATACCACCGCAACGCTCCAATCGCTGCCACCGTCGCCGACAGCACCCGCTATCTTGTGGCCACGCAAGGACTGGAACGCACCTCCACGCCGCTCATCAATCAGCATTTCCCGGCGTTAAACCTGCCCTATACCCTGAATGTCCAGGATGCGGCGAGAAACCTGAACAATGGAGCGGTCGAAAGTCTTCCTGTCATCGACTTCCAGTTCAAGATGAACTATGCCAATCAAACCTTCACCGCAAACCTCACACTTCTGGACCCTCGCCCGGGACACCCCGCCGGTCGGACAGACATCGAATTCCGCGGCGCGGTGAACGAGAGCGGAATGATCTTTGGCGGCAACGACCAAGGCTACCTAAAAGGCTTTTTCCTCAACGAAATGCGCCAAATCGCCTTCATTTTCGAGCGACAGGATGATCGCGGCATCCTCGGCGGCGCCATCGTTGCCGACCAGGATACCCGGCGCACAGATACCGAAAGACTCCAACCCCGAATGGCGCTTTACCAGACCGAATCCCGCGCACCAGTACTCTGGGGACGCTGGGACAATTTCGCCCAAATTCGTAACGCCGACGAACTCAATAGCCTCCTCAACGACAACCGGGAATTGATCGCGTACAACAACACCTTCGCGCTCATACGCCCCACGCTCTCGGAAGAATTCAGCCCCCCCTCCACGGGGACCTACTCCTTCGACATGGCGGCGCATGAAGCCGTCGTTCGCCACGGTCAAAGCCTGGAACTGGCCCAAGTTCACAACCCGAGCCTTGATATTCACTTCGACAAGCGAACCTTCGACACACACCTCGACCTGACCGCGCCGTCGCTGGCCCAATCTATTGCCATCACCGCCAGCGGCGCACTGGGCCCGAATGGCGTCTTCAGCAGCGACCCGACGCGCTCCAACAGCGCTGTCGCCGGCTTCCTTGACCAAAATGCCGTCAACGCAGGCATGCTGTTTGAGCGCCAGCTCGACGACGGAGCGCTTGCCACCGGCGTCGTCCATTGGAAGCGGAACTGATTGTCCGGCTAAGACATTCCCTCGCCAGCGCGGCCAGAAGGCTGCGCAACGCCTCAAGCCACCGTGAAAAAAACCTTTCCGTTCGCACTGGCATCGCTGCTTCTCATACTGCTGTTCTCGCTCCCCCCGAATGAACGCGGCGGCCTCTGGCCCCTTGAACGCATGCTCCAAGACCTGCGAACCCAGAGTCTCCTCCAGGACCCGGTCGATGGACGCATCATCATCGTTGACATCGACGAACACGCCCTGCAGACCCTCGGCCGCTGGCCATGGGACCGCGACACCATCGCAAGACTCCTCCACAAACTCAGCGAGGAGGGTCAGGCCGCCGTAATCGGCGTCGACCTTCTCTTTCCCGAACCAGGCGCTGGCGACGACGCACTGGCCAGCCTGGCTGAGCGCTCCATCATCTTTGCCCAATCGTTCGGCGCCGAACGCCAGCCCCCCTCCGGCATGCCTGGCGCGGGCATCAGTCTGCACGGCGTCGAACCGCCCGAAGCCATGCACACGCACAGCATGGTCGGCATCACCCCGGCGCTCGCAGAGCACGCGAAAATTGGGCACATCAGCCCCACCATCGACCCAGACGGCAAGATTCGCTACGTCAGACCGCTCCTGACATATGAGGGGCGCGCCTACGAATCGCTTGCACTGGCCATGATGCGCGACTTCCTGGCGCTGCCCCCGAATTACCTCCTGCGTCTCAATCCCAACCCTTTCGGCAGCGCCTACCAGCTGTCGGACACCGCGAACCTCATTCAACTTCCCCTGGACGCGCAAGGCCGGCTGCGACTGCCTTTCCAAACCCGCACGCACGGCTTCCTGCACGTCTCCGCCGCCGACGTCCTCCATGGAGCCATCCCCAAGGACCTGCTTGCCAACCGCCTCATTCTTGTGGGCTCATCAGCCACCGGCCTGGGCGACCTGGTGGCCACCCCCGTCCACCCCACTCATCCCGCCGTCCAGATCCACGCCACCCTCCTTCAAGCCCTGCTGGACAGACATTTCATCATCCAACCCCAAGCCACGCCGGTCATTCTTGTCGCGATCCTTATGCTGCTGGTGCTGATCGGAGAAATCGCCTTGCCTCGCATGGCCCCGCTCAAAGGCACGGCGATCGTATTTGCGCTGGCCGCGCTGTGGGGCTTCCTCAACCGCCTGATCTGGAGCCAGGGCTTCGACCTGCCCATCACCCCGCCGTTACTCCTGCTCGCCACACTGCTCATGATTCACGGCATCTCCGCGCTGCAGTCCGCGCGCGGCGAAAAACACCGCCTTGTCCGTCAGCTTGGCGCGTATCTGCCGCGTGAAGTAGCCCGCCAGGTCATCCAGGGCGGCGACCCGTTCAGGCCCGAGCGGCGCACGCTCACCGTCATGTTCATTGACCTGCGCGACTTTACCGCCATGGCTGAGGGCATGGAGCCGGAGGCGCTTGCCCAACTCATGGACCGCTACCTAAGCCTGGTCACTCGCATCATCCACCACCACGGCGGCACGCTCGACAAATACATGGGCGACGGCGTCATGGCCTTCTGGGGTGCCCCCCTCGCAAACCCAGCCCACGCTCAAGCCGCCTACCAGGCCGCGCTCGACATCGCCCATGGCATTGACAAGCTCTCCCAAAGCCTGATCAGCGAAGGCCTGCCCCCCCTGCGCACGGGGATCGGCCTGCACACAGGCTCCGCCACCGTCGGCAACCTTGGCACACGCTTCCGCCATGCCTACACGGCGCTGGGCGACACCGTCAACCTCGCCTCCCGCATTGAAGGTCTCACCCGCGCACTGAACAAAACCATCCTGCTCTCCGGCGACACAGCCCGGCAACTTCGCCATGCCGAACTGGAGGATCTCGGCCTCCACCACATGCGCGGCCGGCGTGAGCCGGTGCGCATCCTCGCACCCGCCAAGCTTGCGCGGGCAAACGCCGCCACACCGCCAACGCCCGGTGCAAACCGTCCGGAGTCCCGGGCAAAGAACACCCCAGGCATCAGGCGCGTCCTGCTCCCCGCCCTCCTGCTGGCGGCCCTCAGCCTGCCGGCCGCCGCCCAGCACGAGCCCGCGCCCCATGTCGACATGCTCTATCAGCAGGCCCTCGCCGCACTCCATGCAGGACAGAACCGGCAAGCCATTGAACTCCTTGAGCGCCTCATCATCCTGCAGCCCAACCACGCCGGCGCCCATCTCGATCTCGCCCTCGCCTACCGGAGCGATGGCGACCTTGATCAGGCCGAACGCATCCTCGACCGGATCCTGAACCGTTTCGACCCGCCGCCCGCCATCCGCCTCCTGATCGAACGCCAGCGCCAATCCATCCGAGATAGCCGCCAGACAACGGCACCCGCCGACCCCACGCTAAGCCTGCATCAAGCCCTAGGCTATGCCAGCAACGTCAACGCCGGTCCGCGTGAACGGGGCATCGAAATCGACCTGGGCTATGGACCGATCGAATTGCAACTCGACGAAAGCAGCCGCCCGCAAGGCGACCACTACTCGGAAACCGGACTACGCCTCCAGCACACCACGCCCTGGCACCTCCTGAGGCTGGACCTCACCGCCCAGGCCGATCTACGGCGTCATGCCCGCCTGTCCATCCATGACACCGACTTCCTGCACGCCGGCATGCTCTTGACGCGCCCCCCTCAACCCCTGGGCTGGGATATCGGCCTATCCCTCAACCACCTGCGCCTCAACCATACCCCCTACCTCAACGGCGGCATCCTGGCCCTGGGGCTGCAATGGCGCATCACGCCGCACACAACGCTTCACACCCAACTGCAGTCCGTCATCGAAGACTACCCCGGCGACCCGGTGTACGACGCCCGCCTGTGGCGCGCCCGCTTCGGCGCCGACTGGAATCCCGCGCCCGCCTGGCGACTGGCCCTAAACCTCGAGTGGGAAAGCGACCAAGCCCAGAACGGCCGCGCCGGCGGCGACCGTCAGGCCCTGAGTGCCCGCCTCGCCGCGGCCCATCGCCTCGGCCCGGACAGCCAGATGGAACTCGCCGCCCGCGCGCTGGAAAGGCAGGACCAGGCCCCCTACAGCCCCCTGCTCTTTGGCGACACACATCGCACCATTCGGCGCCAGGACATCACCGCCATCTACAGTCACCGGCTGCCGAAGAACCTGATCGCCAGTCTGGAAATGTCCGCGCGCAGGGACCACTCCACCATCGACCTCTTCACCCAGGACAACTGGCAAGCCGAACTCAAGCTCACCTGGCGCCTGTAATACCAACCGCAAACATGCATATCACCTTCCTTGGCGTACGCGGCACCGCCCCCGCCTTCCAGCCGGACCAGCAACGCTACGGCGGCCACACCGCCTGCATCGCCATCCACACCGAAGACGCGAACATCATCCTCGATGCCGGAAGCGGCCTGTGCGCCTTCACCCCGCGGCCCCATCGCCCCATCATCCTTCTGCTCTCCCACCTGCACCTTGACCATCTTATCGGCCTGCCCGCCAGCCCCCTGCTTTACTCGGCAGGCAGCCGCATCCACATCTACGGCCCGCCCGGCACCCAACATGCCCTGCGCACGCTCCTCACCCCCCCGTTCACCCCGCTACCGCTCGACGCCCTGCCCGCCCGCCTGCACATCCACGACATCGAGGGCGACGTCACCCTGCACCCGGCGGGTACCGGCCTACGCATCGACACCCACCCACTCAACCACCCCGGAGGCTGCCTCGCGTACCGGATAGGGCATCACGCCCGCACCCTCGTTTATGCCACCGACCACGAACACACCGCCGACCAAGATCAGGCGCTCGCCCGTTTCTGCCACATGACCGACCTACTCATCCTCGACGCCCATTTCGATGCCGGCGAAACGCCCCACCATCAAGGCTGGGGCCACAGCGACTGGCAGACCGCCGCCCGGCTCGCAAGCCTGGCCCAGGCGCGCCGCACCGCCCTCATCCACCACCACCCCGCCCGCCGCGACGACCAGCTCGACACCTGGAACCGCCTCATCCAGACCCTGCACCCCCAAATCTTCTTCGCCCGCGAAGGGCAATCCCTCCGCATCGGCCAACACGCACCAAACGCCGCATGGCATGTGAAATGAACCCCCGGGCGGTGGCAGGCTGGGGAGGAGGAACAAAGGCAGGGCATGCGCGCCTTCGGGCATGCCGTCGCGGCGGAGAAACGAGCGCGGGCGCCGTCTGGGCGAGGCATAAGCCGCACCTGCTTCGCGCCGCCACGCCAGGCGGCTACACTCAAGCGCATGGACATCTTCGAAGCCATCCCCCTGCTCCGCGACCTTGACATCGATCGGAAACGCCAGCTTGCCCCGCATTTGCGCCTTGCCACCTTCAAGCGAGGCGACCGGATCATGGAAAAGGGCAGTCCGCGCAAAGACCTCGGGTTTCTGCTTGAAGGGCGTCTGAGCATCGTCGAATTCACCCCCGGCGGGCGCGAAATCGCCCTTGGCTTCATCCAGCCCGGCGACCACTTTGGCGAACTCGCCCTCATCGACGGCCAGCCCCGCTCCGCCAGCATTATCGGCAACGAACCGGGACGGCTCGCCCTCCTTCCCGAAGCCCAGGCCCGCGAACTGCTCTATCACGAACCGCTTGTCGCCCGCCGCGTCATGGAGCGCCTCGCCGCCGCGCTGCGCGGCGCCAACGCCCAGCGTGTCATCCTTGCCCAGCCCCAAGCCCGCGCACGCGTCTACACCCTCATCCTGCACACCCTTCGACGCCAGGATGAACAATGGTTGATCGACCACCTGCCCCCCCGCATGCAAATCGCCATGCTCGCCAACACCACGCGCGAAACCGCCACCCGCGCCATCCGCCAACTCATGGCAAGCGGCATCCTGCGCAAACAAGGGGATAAACTCATCGTTGCGGACATCCACGCGCTCGAACGCGAGGCCCTGGGAGAACTGCACCCGGCCGGCACACCAGTTGTTCCAGAGCAACAGGCCGCATGCCCCCCCCAAAAAACGTGACGCCTATCACACCCACGCACCGCATCTTGTGGCATATTCGAACCTGCCTTCGGGACCAGGCGGCTTGACAGCGAACCGGTCGCTCAATAGCTTTGCTTGAGCCCATGCCAAGAAGGCGAACGGCTACAGATCTGTGGCTTCATGCCAAAACCCTTTACAGCAACCATTCAGGGAGCAAAACCATGGCAGTTTCCAACTACTTTGACGCAATCCAGAAGGTCTACATCGCCTTCTATCAGCGTCCGGCCGATCCGGCTGGCCTGTACTACTGGGCCCAGCGCGCTGACGTCGCCGGCGGTGACATGACCAAGATCATCAACGCCTTCGCCACCTCCGAAGAAGCCGGCCGTCTTTACGGCACCATTGACGCGTCCACCATCAGCGCTGTGATCGACCAGGTCTACCAGGCCCTGTTCAATCGCGCCCCGGACGCCGCAGGCAAGCAGTTCTATGTTGACGGCTTCACCGCAGGCACCTTTACTGCCGGTACCATCGTCCTGAACATTCTTGATGGCGCCCGTAACGGTGACGCCGTGGCCATCCAGAACAAGCTCGAAGCAGCCAGCCTCTTCACCAAGGCACTGGACCCGGAGCAGGACGGCATTGGTCCCTTCACCGCAACCTACGATGCCAGTGACGAAGCTGCCGCTCGCACTTGGCTGGCGGACGTGACCTCCGATCCGCTGACCCGCAAGACCGAGTCCACCGTGGTTGCCGACATTCAGGCCACTATCGCAAACCCGGGCGATGCCATCCTGAATCAGACTTCTGGGCAGACCTTCACGCTCACTACTGGTATTGACAACTTCACCGGCACGTCTGGCAACGACACGTTCGTTGCGACGATTCGCGACGACAGCACCTCGAACCCGAGCACGTTCGACAACGCAGGCGCTGACAACCTCAGCGGTGGTGCTGGCTACGACACTCTGAAGATTTATCAGTCGTACGAAAACAACGACGTCTATGTGCTGAACGCCTCTGGTATTGAGCACCTGATGTACCAGACGACCGACGAGGACGAACTGTATCTGAACGGTATGACGGACATCGAGAAGATCACCGTCTTCCAATCCGACGATACTGGCAACGACTTTTACAATGTCCAGAATCTGGTCGATGTCGGCTTTGAAAACAATATCGGCTCCGCAGATGCCAACATCTACGTCGAAGATACCGTCGAAGCCGGCGCTGTTGCTATCACGCTGAAGAGCAACGGCACCAACGCTATCGACCTTACCTACGAAAACAATAGCGGCGACGACATGGCGACCTCCATCGCCATCACCGCGACCGGCACCAATGACGATGTTGACCTGAACAGCACCGATGTGACCGAGTCTGTCACTATTGCTGGCTCCGGTACCCTTGATCTGTATCTGGATGACACCGACGAGCTGACCTCCGTCGACGCGTCCGCCTACACCGGCGACCTCACCCTGGGTGCTCTGGCCGCTCAGCAAGATATCGCTGTGACCGGTGGTTCTGGTGACGACTCCCTGTCTGTGATTGCACGTGCGAGCACTGGCGCCTCTGACGAAGCCATCGCCACTGTTTCCGGTGGCGCCGGTGACGACACGGTTACCGTGACCTCCGCTGCTGGCTTGCAGACCCTGACCGCCGAAGGCGGCGACGGCGACGACACCATCACCGTCTATGCATCCAATGCGACCGTCAATGGTTCCACCGCCACCATCAATGGTGGTGCAGGTGCCGACGACATCACCATCACCGGTGATGCCAACGTGGCTCTGGCTGTGGACGCGGGTGCGGGTGACGACACTGTCACCATCGACACGATCAACGCCACCGACCCGGTTGTGGACGCCATCGATGGTGGTGCTGATACTGATACCCTGCGTGGTACTACGGCTAACATCGCAGCTATCGAAGCTGACGACGACATGATGGCCACCATCAGCAACTTCGAGCAACTGGCTATCACAGACGCTATGGCCAACGACGTTGACCTGACCGCTTGGGGCTTCAACCGTCTGACGCTGGAAGTGGGTGACGCTTCTGCCGGTACCGTGACCATGGCCAGCGGCGACACCTTCGAAATCGCCGACGACAGCGCTACGACCGGTTCTATCGTTCTGGCCGTTGATGGTGCCAGCGCTGCCGGTGCAAACTCTGACGTGGTCAATATTGAAGTCAACGCCGACTTCAACGGTGCTGATAGCGTCGATATGGCCGATGTCAGCATCGCCTACGTTGAAACGGTTAACCTGACGGTTGCCGACAGCGACGCAGACACCGCTGGTACGGGTACGATCACCCTGACCATCGCTGATGGCGATCGCATCAAGACCATCAACGTGACGTCTGACCAGACTACCGTTGTTGAAGACGACGGTGTCACCAGCCTGACCGCAATCGACGTGTTCAATGCAGCTGGTTCTACCGGTGGCGTGACCTTCGACGGCAGCGCTGGTACGCAGGGTCTGACGGGAACGGGTGGCAGCGGTGATGACGTTATCACCGGTACCGACTACGCCGACATCCTGGTTGGTGGCGAAGGTGATGACACCCTGACTGGCGGTCTGGAGAACGACAACATCTCCGGTGGCGCTGGCGATGACACCCTGACAGGTGGCGCTGGCAATGACACCATCAGCGGTGGCGACGGTGACGACGACATCACTGGCGGTACGGGTGCCAACACCCTGACCGGTGGTGCAGGTGTGGATAACTTCAACTTCGCAGACGGTGATTCCACCTCCACGTCGATGACGACCATCACCGACTTCACCGCTGGTACGGATGGCGACACCCTGACCTTCGGTGCTGCTTCCACCTACGAAGCCATCAGTGCTGCCAACCAGACCGCTATCGATGCCGATACGACCCTGGCTGCCGCTCTGACCCAAGCCGCTTCGCAGTTGGCTGCCAACGAAGTCACCGCCTTCACCTACGGTGGTTCGACCTACGTCCTGTTTGAAGATGGCACGAACGCTGGTGCTTACAACGCTGCAGAAGACGTTGTGATCAAGCTCACCGGCGTGACTGTCGACGATCTGGTCGCTGCAAACTTCCTGTAATCTCCCCCGGAGACAAGCACCCGCCCTCGGGTAGGTGCTTGAGGTGATTGAAACCCTGTCCTTCGAAAGAGGGGCAGGGTTTTTTACTGAAACTCCGTTTTCACGAGTGCATTCGTATGGAGTGCCCTGCTGAAAAACTTTTCCCCGGAGTAATCGCGTGCCCAAATACCAAGCCATCACCAAGACCGACTTTGCGAACCTGCGCTGGAAGCGTTACGAGAGCTACCACTTTGCCGCGCTGGATGCGGTCGCACCGCTGGTGGTGCAGGAACTGCCCAAGGCCTGCATGACACTGCCGATTGCCTTTATCCAGCAGGGCGAAACGTTCGTGCCGGCTGCAGTTCAAGGCCTGCAACCCGGCCAGAACCTGTTCGTGTCACCGGACGGCCGTTGGATTGGCCCGTACACGCCCGCAGCGTACCGTGGCTACCCCTTTGCACTGGCCAATGCCGACAACGGACAAGTTGTGCTGTGCGTCGATACCGACAGCGGACTGGTGGGTGAGGACTGCACCGAAACCTTCTTCGACGAGCAGGGCGAACCCAGCCAGTCGGTCAAGGCCGTGCTCGACTTCCTGCAACAGGTGCGCAGCAACCGCGAAGCAACCCTCCGTATCTGCGCCGCCCTGCAAGCCGAAGACCTCATCCAGCCTTGGCCCATCACCCTCAAGGGGGAACAAGGTGAGAAGACCGTCCAAGGCCTCTACCGCATCGACGAAGCCAAACTCAACAGCCTGAGCGCTGACGCCCTGCACCGCCTGCAGCAAGCCGGCGCCTTGCCCGTCGCTTACTGCCAGCTACTCTCCATGCAGCACCTGCAAACCCTGGGCAAGCTGGCCCAGGCGCACGCCAGCGCCAAAGCCCAAAGCCAGCAAGCCCTGCCCACCAGCGCCAACGGTGAGCTCGACCTCGAATTCCTGAACAACAACGACACCATCAGCTTCGGGCCGCATTGAGTTGGATGCGATGGACAACCCAGCGTCGCTGATCACGGACGAGGAACTGGCGGCGGATCTGGCCGCGCTGGTGGTGAAGAATGACCATCAGGATTGGATGACATGAACGAGTGGTCATTTGTCATCGGCGCGCTGATCGGCTCGGTGGCTTGGCTCTACCAGAAAGCTTGGGAACGCCGAAGTCAGCGTGCAGCGGTGTATGAAAAAATCGTCCGTCTCTTGCCATCAGTTACCCTTGCGGGCCTTGATCATAAGAAGCTCGACCAGATGTTGGAAGAAGGGCGCGTCCTGTGGCTGCACGCACCCGACGACGTCGTGCTGGCATTCCAAGTGTGGATGGCGACCATCCAGAATGGCGATGCTGTCAACGAACCGCGCCTTAAGGACGAGTTTCTAGCGAAAATGCGGCACGATCTGACCTTTCGGGCGGCCGTCGTTCCACGCTTTTGGAAAACCAGAATGGGTGTTGGTGATTTTCCGATATTGCACGCACGCAAATGATGAGCCAGTGAGCGGCAACCTGTTAAGTCCACCCGAACGCCATGACCGAACTGCAACGCATCACCACCGAGTACAGCGAGGCCGAAGACCGCCTGCGCCTGGCCGGTGAAGATGCCCAGGGCCAGACCGTGGTGCTGTGGCTGACGCAGCGGCTGCTCAGCCGGCTCGTGGCCCACCTGTGCCGGTGGCTGGAGCAGCAAGGCGGCAACGCCCCGTTGGTCGAGGTGAGGCAGGAATTCGCGCAGCAAAAGGCCCGGGCGGAACTTGCGCCACAGCCGCCGGTGCGAGCAGATGCTGAAACACAAGGCGTGCTCGTGCACAGCGTGGATCTGAAACGCTCGCGCGCTGGGTTGGTTCTGCATTTCAAGGGCGTGGGCGGCAACGTGGTCGCCAGCCTGAAACTGCAGCCCAAACCGCTGCGGCAGTGGCTGAATATCGTATATGACCAGTACCTGCAGGCGGGATGGCCGACGACCGTGTGGCCGGCGTGGGTGGCTGAGGCGAAGCCAGCGGCAACGCCTGCCCGCGCGGCGGTACTGCACTGAGGGATTGTTGTGGAACTGAACCCGTTGCTGATCACCGAGGCAGAACTGCAGGCCGAACTCGCGGCGATCGAAGCCGAATCCATTGGCTGGCTGCCGCTGACCGACGGCGCCTACCTGCATGTCGGCAAGCCCGATGAGGAGGAAGTGGTCATCACCGTGACCGGCATCCCCGATGCCGGCATGGCGGGGATGAATGTGCTGCTGGGATGGTAATCCCTGGCGAATTCATCAAAAGAAAATTAATGCCACTGCGGATAAGGGGTTTTAGTCTGCATGCAGGGTTTCGGCATGCTCAGTAAAAACCAAGGATACTTTGCTGTTGCCATAGAAATGGAGCCTTGCAATAACCAGTCCGTCAGTCTCAATAAAGTGGTACCCAAATACATCCGGATTGCTACCCTTTAATGGCTTTTTTTCTAGCATGTTATCAAGCATCTCAACTAGATGATGTTGTCGCTGGTTTGCAACAGGGTCATCAAGAGAGAGCATGAATTCAATGAGGACTTTAACAGTTCCAGTCCAAGGAATTCTTTTTTCGTGGAAGTAGATTCCTTTTGCAATGGATTTAAAAATGCCAACTAAACGCGACTCATCAGGTTGAATCGCAACGGTCTTGAACTTGGTTCCTGCAACCGTATCGTGGACAAAAACTTCCTGATTCTGCGAGGTCAGGCGCTCTATTAGACTCGGTCGCCGCTGAATAGCCCTCATGATTTTTGTTAGGAATTGGTGCTTTGCTACCCCATTTGAGGGAAGGCTCATTGCAAGAACGTAGAGTAGATACTCATCCTCGCGTGATTTTTCCGTATTGTGCTCCTCGCACGATGGAACCGTTATTAGTTGCTTACGATAATCTCTTCCATCTGGTGAGTCTTTCGACCTAGGAAAGATCGCTTTCGGTGGCACATGCTCAACAGTGGTGGCCTCTTTTCCGCAAAAATAGCAAATCTTCACGTCGTTAGCCTTGAGAGAGCTCATCCCCGCACCCGCCCACCAGCCCTGAACCGGTCGTAACTATCCTCCACCGGCTCCTCGTCCTCATCCCGCCGCCGCCAGCGCTTCTCCGCCTCCGGCATCACCAGCAAGGTCAGCGTGTAGCCGTAGTTGCCGGCCACCTTGGTCATTTCTGTGATCGGCATCTCCGCCGGCTCGCGCGCGAACCAAGCCTGCGCTCGGGTTTCATGGGAACAGCATACACCTTCATCTTGTGCTCATCAGCGCTTGACGATCCGCCCAGCGCTGGGTTCTGACAGGCTGGCATCGACTACCTGGTACCAGCGGATCAACAACAAACGTGATAATTCAAGCACGAGATAATCGACCTCTCCTACATTTCATCTCGTAATATGCTGTACAAAAAAACAGTGATAGAGTAGCTGCAATCCGTCAGCTGAACCTTCCCGGCACAAGTTCAGTGAAGTCACGTGTCGAGGTCGTCAATCAAGGTGCCGGGCTACTGCGAGACGGAGGGCCGGCGAGCGCGGGGCGGCTACCTTGTCTTGGCGCGCAACGCCGATTTCAGGTTTGATACGGAGTTGCCATGAGCGTCTTCAACCCACCCCATTTCCTGCGCCACATTGGCATGCCGACCCTGCGCGAGTTCACCGAAGCGCACGTCCTGGGTCCGTACCTGACGCTGGACTGGACGCAGGATGAGACGACGCTGCCGGCCATGGTGAGTCAGGCCGTCGAGGCGCTGGCCACGGAACTGCCGACGCGTGAGATGACGCCCGAGGAGCGCAAGGCCACAGCCGATGCGCTGGGCTATTGGTATGACGATCTGCGCCGCTGCCACCTGATGGCCAACTCGCTGGCGGTCGAGGAATTCCTGCTGACGTGCGCCGACGATGAGGAGGTGTTGGCTGCCTTTGCGGACCGCGACGACCGTGAGAAGGCGATGTGGATGTTCACCTTCCGCGATGAGGCCTTCCGCCAGACCGAGCTGCACCTGTCCTTCCTGGCCAAAACCCACGGCAAATACTGGAAGAAACACCGGATCGAAGCCGGGCTTGATCCCACGGCGGATCGTGCAGCGCTGGAAGCGTTCAGTCAGGCGGTGGCCGACATTTACAAGAAGGCTGGTGCCGGCAAGTCCACGCACATCGAGGTCAGCCAGCGCGAGCGCCACATCCAGATCACCCTCTACATCGAAGGTCCGGTGACCGCCCTGGCTCATTTCAGCCAGAACCATTTCAGCCGCATCACCACCCGCATCGCGCTGGAAACGGCGCTGCTCTATGACCCGCAGACCGGGTTCGTCGAAACCATCGTCAAGGGCGGCGCCAAAAACCACAAGGCGGTGCTGCAGCTCTTTGGCAAACACCTGGTCGGGCACGAGATCAAGCCGGAAGAGATCGAGCCCAAGCGCTACCGTCTCAACGCATTGCGCGATGGACTAGACCCCTTCGAGGACTGGGGACGCTACGGTATTCGCAAGGTGCGCCTGCGCCGCGCCCAGTTCACGCCGATGAACAGCAGCGGCCAGCACATTCACTTTGAAGCGTCGGAGGCCGAATCCGAACCCGACGCCTTGGCACTCGCCCGTGCCCGCCTGAAGGTCAGCCACGCCTTCGAGGCCGAGTACAACCTCGACGGCGCCACGCTGATGGTCTACCCCACGGAAAAAATCCGCCGTGGCCATTTCAGCTTCAACGTTTTCTCCTCGGGCTCGTCCACCATCAAGAACCTGCCAGCCAAGCATCAGCCCATGGCCCAGGCGGTACTGCGCGCCCTGAACGTCGTCGATGGCGATGAGCCGGTGCCGACGATCACTGCGGAGTCCGATGCTGATGCGGCAGCGCTGGCGGTATGAGCACAGCCCAGATAGAAGCGACGGCGCTGATGTGCCGGTTGCTGGATTTCCCTGAGCAGCAGATCAATGGCAAGGCGGTCTTCGAGGGCGAATGGTCGAGCGCCGCCAATACGTTGATGGAGGCGGGGTTGCTGGCCAAGGACGACGATCTGCCGTCTGCAACCTGCTACGACTGCTGGATCGAGCTGGCACGCGTGGTCGATGACCCCCCGAAATCCTACGCAGTGCGTGAGGATCAGGTGCTGCAGATGTGTCCGGAATGCGGTCCCATCGTAGCGCCGGCCTATGTGCGCCGAATGTACCGCCTTGCCTTGCCACGGTTGATCACCAAGCTCCTGGTGGGCCTGGATTTCAGCCCCAACGGCATGAAGGCCATCGACAAGGACGCCTTCGGGGATGAACGGGACTGGCAGCTGTGGCGGCTGGGCACCAGTACGGGCAAGCGCGGCAAGGGTGTGACCTGGTACTTTGGCCGCCAGCTGCACCAAGTTGAAGTGGCGCAGCGGCTGCGCGAGCAGATCACCGCCGATCAGGCTGTGCAATCCTGCGTGATCCTGACCAGCAGCGAGGTGCCACTACCCAAGGCTTCGCCGCTGACGGGTTTCGATGTGCGCAGTCTCATCACCGTTGGCCGGATCGAAGCGCACAGCTTCACTTTCTTTGCGGATCGCCACCCTGCCCCGGGTGTACAGCGTCTGGAGGAAGCCGTACCGGGGACCACGCTTCGCTATCTCGCGCCCGATGGGGTGGTTTACATCGATGGCGAGGCCATCAAGCTCGAGCCACGCGAGCGCAAGTTACTGCTCGCGCTGATCGATGACCTGGACCACGAGATGGACAACGCCGGCCTGCGTGACAAGGTCGGGTCGGCAGCTGAGAAATTCAGCCCCAGCAAGGTCTTCGACCGCAAGCCCCGCGTCTATCGCACCTTCATCCGCTTCCTGCGCGAGGACGATCGCTATCAGCTGCAGATTCCGCCAGAAGACCGTAGCTGGCTGTTCTGATCGTCCCCATTCACGTATCCGGCACCTGAGAGGGTGCCGACCCTGAGCATCCGGATCGCCCGGCTGGTTTGACCAGACCGGGCTTTTTTGCGTCTGCAGCTCGGGGCGGCCGTTCCGCAGCGGATTCCGCAGGACGTTCCGCAAGTGATTCCGCAAGTTTTGCGGAACGTGTTGCGGAACGCTGCCTGGGCTGGAATCGGGGTGGTCAGGGGCTTTGCGAAGGTGATTCCGCAAAACGCCAATGTGAGTTTGCGGAATCAGTCTGCGGAATCTGCGGAACGGGTTGCGGAATCTCGGCTGGGAAAGTTTGCAACAAGGCACGGCGCGCGACGGGCCGAAACCCGCAAACCTTCACAGGAGTATTTCCATGACCAGCAATACGCTGAATCCGGCCCTTGCGGCCACTGCTTCGGCCACCTCGCTGACCCCCACACCGCTGGCGGCAGCACTCTCCCAAAGCGGCATCCCGCTGCCGATCCCCTACCTCGACCTCTCGGCCCCGGTCATCCGTGACCTGCCGCTGGAGAACGTCGCTGCCCTGCAGCGCTTCATCGCCGAGGCCAAGTCGGAGTTGGCCACCCTGGCTGCGATGGTGCAGACCGGCCTGGAGATGCGCTACGCCGATGCGGCCAAGGCGCAACTGCTCGCCAAAGGCCAAGACACCGGTACCACCCACATCCAGGACGCCGGTTACGACATCACTGTCGAGGTCGACAAAACAGTCGCCTGGGATCAAGCAGAGCTGTCCTCGAAGTGGGATCGGATCGGCGCCAGCGGTGATGACCCGCGCCAGTACATCACCGTCAAATTCAGCGTCAGTGAGTCGCGCTTCAAGGCATGGCCTGAGGTCTTGCGCCAGCAGTTCGAGTCGGCCCGCACCGTGACCCCGGGCAAGCCCAAGTTCGTGCTGCGCCGCACTGGGGAGGGCAAGTGATGGCTACCTCCTTCCCCCTGCATCCGGCCGCCGAGCTCTTCCCGGTCATGGATGAGGCCGCCTTCGCAGCCTTGGTGGCGGACATCGCCGCACACGGCCAGCGCGAACCGATCCTTGTTCTGGATGGCCAGGTCATCGACGGTCGCCACCGCCTGCGCGCTTGCGAGCAACTGGGGCTGGAGCCTCTGGTGCGCGAGGTCAGTGCCGACGAGGGTGATCCCTTCGGTCTGGTCGTCTCGCTCAACCTGCATCGTCGGCATCTGACCGAGAGCCAGCGGGCGATGGTGGCGGCACGGCTTGAAACCTTGTCGCATGGCCAACGTGCGGATGCACTCAGAGATGCAAATTTGCATGTCTGCTCAAGAGGTCACGCCGCCCAAGCCCTGTCAGTTTCAGGGCGAAGTGTGGCGCATGCGGCCAAGGTGCAGACGTTAGGCGTGGAGGAATTGGTCCGAGCCGTCGATCACGGTGATCTCTCGGTATCGATGGCCGCCAATCTTGCCCGCCTACCCGCCGACACCCAACGCGAAGTCCTCGCCAAAACCCCCGAGGAGATCCGCGCCATCGCCCGCGAGGTGAAAGCGCGCATCAAGGAGGCCGGCGTTTGCGGCCCCTCGGCCGTGAAGATCTTCGATCAGGTCGCCGCTGACCAGAACCTCTCCGGCATCGAGCAGTGCGCCGTGGTCGAGGTGATCAAGGCCGAAGAGCCGCCGCTACCCACCCCGTCTGAAGCCAAACGCATCGCCCAGCAAAACCGCACGCTGGTGCTTGGCTCCGACGGTCGCTACCACGGCCCGGAAGTCTCTCCCGAGTCCGCTCTTGCCACCGAACGGTGGCTGGCGCTGCGCGAAGGCCTGGAGTCGCTGTGCCGCATCGACATCGACCCGGAGTCGCTCATCGGCTGCGTGCCGCACTACCAGCACCAGAACCTCTCGGCCTGGCTCGCGCAGGCCGTCCCCCTCATCACCCGTTTCGACCAAGTCTGGAAAGGAGCTCGCCATGCGTGATCCCGTCATGAGCCTGCTGCGCGAAGCCGTGCGCGCCGAAATCAGCAACGCCTTCGAAGTCATCGGCCATGCCCGCCCGCGCGAGGTCGCCCGTGTCGTCTGTGCCCTGCACCCGAGCGATGTGCAGAGCATCGGCGCCCGTCTGGCTGAGGACGCCCTGACCGACATTGCCCGCCGCGAATTGAAGCGCCGCCCCAGCAAGAACGAGCGCGCCCAGATCACGTTACCGGGCATTCCCGATGCCTTGCAGGCGCATCTGCCGCCAGCCATCAGCGTGCCGCCACCGGGTGTGGAACTGGAGTCGGTGGATGACGAGGGCGTCATTTACAAGCCGCTGGCCCAAGCCACCTTGGCCGACGTCGATGCGCATCTGGCGCTCCTGGGTGCCCAGATCAGTGCCGACACCCGTCGCCACCGGGCCTTGAAGGAGTTGCGTGACTTGGCGCTTGCCGCCGGCGCCACGGATGACAGTCCGCTCTTGGCCACGCTCTCGACGGCCGACCTCTTGATGACGGAGGTGGCGTAATGGCATTCCCCATCATCTCCGCCGATCAGCGCCTGGCCGAACGCCACGGCGTCAAGCTCGTCCTGCTGGGCAAAAGCGGCCTGGGCAAGACCACCCAGCTCAAGACCCTGCCCGAAGCGAGCACCTTGTTCGTCGATCTGGAGGCCGGCGATCTGTCGGTCAAGGACTGGCGCGGTGACTGCGTGCGCCCCAAGACCTGGCCGGAGTTCCGGGATCTGGCGGTGTTCCTCGCCGGCCCCAATCCGGCCTTGCCGACTGAAGCGCCGTTCTCGCAGGCGCACTTCGACCATGTTTGCCAGCAGTACGGCAGCCCGGAGCAACTGGCCAAGTACGACACCTACTTTGTCGACTCGATCACGGTGCTCTCGCGCCTGTGCCTGACCTGGGCCAAGAGCCAGCCGGCAGCGTTCTCGGACCGCACCGGCAAGGCAGATCTGCGCGGCGCCTACGGGCTCCTGGGCAGCGAAATGATCGGCGCACTGACCCATCTGCAGCACGCCCGGGGCAAGCACGTCGTGTTCGTGGCGATCCTCGACGAGGTCACCGATGACTTCAACCGCAAGGTCTTCGCGCCGCAGATCGATGGCGCCAAGACCAGCCTGCAACTGCCCGGCATCGTCGATGAGGTCATCACATTGGCCGAGCTCAAGACCGACGAGGGCGAAGCCTACCGGGCCTTTGTCTGCCACACGGTCAATCCCTGGGGGCTGCCGGCCAAGGACCGTTCCGGTCGCCTCGAGCTCGTCGAGCCACCGCATCTCGGTCAGCTGATCGCCAAGTGCGCCCAGGCCCAGAGCGCGGCGCGAACGGCGTCTGCGCCCCTGACCACTGCATTGCCCTCTTTCAACGAATCCCACGCATCCCAGGAGTAATCCGCCATGAGTTTCTTCGACTTCAACACCGCCGACCAACAGCAATCCTTCGATCTGATCCCCAAGGGCACGCTGGCCCGGGTGCGCATGAGCATCAAGCCGGGCGGCTTCGATGATGCCTCCCAGGGCTGGACCGGTGGCTGGGCCACCCAGTCGCATGACACCGGCGCGGTCTATCTGGCCTGCGAGGCGGTCGTCATGGAAGGCCCGTTTGCCCGCCGCAAGGTGTGGTGGAACATCGGCTTGTACTCTGCCAAGGGCCCGACCTGGGGGAACATGGGCCGCACCTTCGTGCGCGCTGCTTTGAACAGCGCCCGCAACATCCACCCCGGCGACAACAGCCCGCAGGCCCAGGCCGCACGGCGCATCAGTGGCTTCGGCGATCTGGAAGGCCTGGAGTTCGTCGCTCGCTTCGACATCGAGAAGGATGGCCGGGGCGAGGACAAGAACACCATCAAGTCGGTGATCGAGCCCGATCACAAGGACTACGCCGCGATCATGGGCGTGGCACCCAAGGGCAATGGGGGGGGCGGCCAGTCCGGCGCACCGGCGGCCGTTGCTGCACCGGGCTACACCCCGCCAGCGCCCGCTGCGCGCCCGGCATCCTCCAGTGTCCCCGGCGGCAAGCCCGCCTGGGCGCAGTAAGGGGAGGCCGTCGCCATGATGCTGCGTCCCCGACAAACCCAACTGGTCGAGCGCACGCTGGCGGCGCTCGGTCAGCACGGCAACACGCTGGCTGTCGCCCCGACCGGGTCGGGCAAGACCATCATGCTCTCGGCCGTCACTGGCCGGGTGCTGACCGAGCCCGACGCCAAGGCCTGCATCCTTGCGCACCGCACCGAACTCACCGGACAGAACCGCGCCAAGTTCTCGCGGGTGAACCCGACGCTCACCACCTCGGTGGTCGATGCCAACGAGAAATCGTGGCAGGGCCACGCCACCTTCGCCATGGTGCAGACCCTGTCGCGCAAGGCCAATCTCGAGCAGATCCCGACCCTGGATCTCTTGGTGATCGATGAGGCGCACCACGCCACATCGCCCAGCTACCGGGCCGTGATCGAGCGCGCCCAGCAGAAGAACCCGAAACTGCTGCTCGCGGGCCTGACCGCCACCCCCAACCGGGGTGACGGCACGGGCTTGCGCGAGGTTTTCAGCAACGTCGCCGACCAGATCACCCTGGGCGAGATGATTGCCGCCGGGCACCTGGTGCCACCGCGCACCTTCGTGCTGGACGTCGGCGCCCAGGAAGCCCTGGGCAAGGTGCGCCGCACCGCCGACGACTTCGACATGAACGAGGTGGCGAGCATCCTCAACAAGGCGGTGATCAACGAGGCCGTGGTCGCCCAGTGGAAGGAGAAGGCTGCCGGTCGCAAGACCATCGTGTTCTGCTCGACTGTCGCCCACGCCCTGGATGTCTGCGTGGCCTTCAACACCGCCGGTGTGCCGGCCGGGTTGATCCATGGCGAGTTGCCCGATGCCGAACGCAAGGCCTGCCTGGCCGCCTATGAAATTGGCGATGTGCAAGTGCTGGTCAATGTGGCCGTCCTGACGGAAGGCTACGACTACACCCCCACCAGCTGCGTGGTGCTGCTGCGCCCCAGTTCCTACAAGTCCACGCTGATCCAGATGGTGGGCCGGGGTCTGCGCACGGTCGATCCGGAGGAATTCCCCGGTGTGGTCAAGACCGACTGCGTGGTGCTGGACTTTGGCACCGCCACCTTGATGCATGGCTCGCTGGAGCAGACCGCCAAGCTCGAGGGCAAGCCGGTCCGGGAAGCCCGCTTCAAGGCATGCCCTGAATGCGGTGCCGAGGTACCGGCCTCGGCCGATACCTGTGCGCTGTGCGGCTACGAATGGCCCGAGGATGTTCCCCGCACGCCGCTGGCGAAGACGCGCGAACCGCTGGAAGAGTTCGTGATGAGCGAGATCGACTTGCTCAGCCGCTCGAACTTCCTGTGGTGCGATCTCTTCGGTATGGACGACACCCTGATGGCCACGGGCTTCAACGCCTGGGGTGGCGTCTTCTACCTGGAGGGGCAGTGGTACGCCGTGGGCGGGGCCAAAGGCTATCGGCCCCACCTGCTGGCGGTGGGCGAGCGCACCGTCTGCCTGGCCCGCGCTGACGACTGGCTCAACGAGCATGAATCCGAGGATTCCGCGCACAAGAGCCGGCACTGGCTCAAGCAGCCCGCCACGGACAAACAGTTGCAGTACCTGCCGCCCGAGATGCGCACGGACTTTGGTCTGTCGCGCTACCAGGCCTCGGTGCTGATGTCCTTCCTGTTCAACAAGCGTGCCATCCAGCGTCTGGTGATGGGGGCCGGCGCGGCCCGTGCCCAGCACGAGTTGTTTGCCGAGGAGGTCGCTTGAAATGCCTCATCTGCACACGACACGCGCGTGGCTACGGCCACAGCGACAACCGCTTCAAGCTGGGCGAGCCGCGCCGGTACCCCATGGACTGGACGTTCTGCAGTCGGCGGTGCCAGGACGCATTCCATGCGCGCTACACCGCCTGGCTCAAGACCGATCCGAAGCTGGAGGACGTGCTCATGGTTGATCCGACTGAATTCGAGCAAGCGGCGATGCGCCAGTGCCTGCGCTTCTTCGGCGAGGCGGCTGGTGAGATCGGCTTCGACAAGCCCTTGGGTCACTACAGCGAGGCCGAAGCCTTGGCTGTGATCGAGGCCATCGTGACGGCCTGGACCGAAGCGATGGTCGCGCACCATGAGGCGAGCAAATACCCTCCCGTGCGCGGCCTTGCGCCCTACGAGACGACAGCGGCGACACCTGCCGCAGGGAGGATGTGATGCTGGACTTCAATTCCACCACCACCTTCTCCGAGCGCTTCGAGGCCTTGATCGATGCCGGGCTGCAGGCGCGCGAGCAACAGCAGGCACGCCGACAGTACCTCGGGGCCTCCCGCCTCGGGGTGAGTTGCGAGCGCCAGCTGCAATACGAGTACGCCCAGGCACCGGTCGATCCGGGCCGGGAATTCTCCGGGCGCATCCTGCGCATCTTCGAACGCGGCCACCGCATCGAGGACGCCATGGTCGGCTGGCTGCGCGCGGCAGGCTTCCTGCTCAAGACCGAGGGCAAGGATGGCCAGCAGTTCGGCTTCTCGGTGGCCGACGGTAAGTTGCAAGGGCACTGCGACGGCGTCTTCGTCGGTGGTCCCGAGGGCTTTGCCTATCCGGCGCTGTGGGAGAACAAATGCGTCGGCGCCAAGGCTTTCCGCGAGTTGCAAAAGTCGGGGTTGGCCGTCGCCAAGCCGATCTACCACGCCCAGGTCGCCATCTACCAGACCTATCTGGGTCTGCATGACCATCCGGCGATCTTCACGGCGGTGAATGCCGACTCAATGGAGATCTACGCCGAGTTGGTGCCGTTCGACGCCGCCTTGGCGCAAAAGATGTCCGACCGGGCGGTGCGTGTGATCCAGGCGACGGAAGCGGGCGATCTGCTGCCACGCGGCTTTGCGCAGGCGGATCACTTCGAGTGCCGCTTCTGCAGCTATGCCGAGCGCTGCTGGGGAGGTGCGTCATGACTGCCCAGCCCCGCAAGCCGGCCAAGGCCACCCAGACGGTGTGGGTCGAGCGCTGGTGCCCACCCAAGCCGCTGGTCACCCTGACGCCTATCGACAAGGTGCTCAACCGCCACACCTTCCTGGTGACACCCGAGTCGCGCCTAGTGGTGGCCGTGATCACCCGTGCCATCGGCGACTGCCTGTCCTTGGGTAGAGGCGTGCGGCGCGAGGCCCGGCGCTTTCTGCTCGGCGATGACCTTGGCCTGTGGTGTGACCTCGTCGGCTTGCATCCGGACTTCGTGCGCTTCGTCGCCAGGAAGGCCGGCTACCTCGCTGATGAGAAGGCGCATTGGCAGAAGGTACCGATCAAGGTGCCGGTCCTGCCCCAACCCCCTGATCCCGGCATTGCCATGAGCCACGAGACCGTGCGCAGCAGTGCCATTGGTCCCTGCGCGGCCATCCCTTTGAACACTTTTGGAGAACCAAACCATGCTTGATTTCAACGATATTCCGCCCGTCGCAGGCGGTCCGGTGGACCTCAACGCTCAGCGCGATGAGCTCAAACGCGAACTGCTGGCACGCTTGCCGGCGGTGCTGATGGCCCTGTTTCCGGCCGGCAAGATTCGCGGTAACAAGTTCCTGATCGGCAACATCCAGGGCGAGCCGGGCGACAGCCTGGAGATTGCGCTCGATGGCGACAAGGCCGGACTGTGGCACGACCACGCTACCGGCGAGGGCGGCGATGTCTTTGCCGCGATTGCCGGCCACCAGGGGCTGGACACCAAGCGCGACTTCGCGGCGGTGCTCGAAGCCGCTGCCCGGCTGGTGGGGCGGTCCCTGGTCACGCCGATGCCCACCCGCTCGGAGGTGCCCATCGATGAACTCGGGCCGCACACTGCCAAATGGGACTACCTCAACGCCACGGGCGAGTTGATCGCCTGCGTGTACCGCTACGACCCGGAGCCGGGCAAGAAGGCGTTCCGCCCCTGGGATGTGCGCGCCCGGATGTGCCGCGCCCCCGATCCTCGGCCGCTCTACAACCTGCCCGATGTCTCGCGTGCCGACAGCGTGATCCTGGTCGAAGGCGAGAAATGCGCCGACGCCCTGATCCGCATGGGCATCACCGCCACCACGGCGATGAACGGCGCCAAGGCACCCATCGACAAAACCGACTGGACCCCACTGGCCGGCAAAGCCGTGCTGATCTGGCCGGATCGCGATGCGCCTGGCTGGGACTATGCCGAAGCCGCCGCGCGGGCCTGTGTCAGTGCCGGTGCGGTGTCGGTCGCCATTTTGGTGCCACCCACGGATCGGCCCACGGGCTGGGATGTGGCCGATGCGGTGGAGGAAGGGTTCGAGGTGCAGGCCTTCCTGGAGACTGGCGAGCGGCGCATCGTCAAGGCCGCCCCGAGCCTGTTGCCGACCTACAGCCTGGGCCATTTGCTCGATGACGATTCCCCCTTGCCACCGGATCTGATCGAGCCGCGCGTGCTCACCCCGGGCGGGATGCTGGTCTTTGGCGGTGCGCCCAAGGTGGGCAAGAGCGATTTCCTCTTGTCGTGGCTGACCCACATGGCCGGCGGTGCGGCGTTCCTGGGCATGCGCCCGAGTCGTCCGCTGCGCGTCTTTTACTTGCAGGCCGAGGTGCAGTACCACTACCTGCGCGAACGGGTGAAGGGCATTGCCCTGCCGCCCAGCCGCATCCTGGATGCGCGCACGCATTTCGTGGCCACACCGCAGCTGCGCCTGATCCTCAACGACGAGGGGCTCGCGCAGGTGATTCCAGCGATGGAACGTGCCTTCAACGGGTCACCGCCGGATGTGATCGCCATCGACCCGATCCGCAACGTCTTCGACGGTGGCGAGGGCCAGGCCAGCGAGAACGACAACGCGGCGATGCTCTACTTCCTGTCGCAGCGGGTCGAGCGTCTGCGCGATGCGGTCAATCCCAACGCCGGCATCATCCTGGTGCACCACACCCGAAAACTCGGCAAGAAGCAGTTCGAGGAAGACCCGTTCCAGGCCTTGGCCGGGGCCGGCAGTCTGCGCGGCTACTACTCGACCGGGATGCTGCTGTTCCGTCCGGATGAGACCCGCACGCCACGCGAGCTGATCTTCGAGCTTCGCAACGGCGCGGCCATCCCGCAAAAGCACATCGACAAGATCGAGGGCGAGTGGCGCGAGATCAACCCCAGCGTGCGCCTGGCGATGCAGGACTACGGCGCCAAGCTCGATGCGGAGCGGCGGCGCAAGCGCGATGTGATCCTGCAGATGATCTTCGATGAGGCGGCCGCCGGGCGCTGCTACCTCTCCAGCCTCTTTGCCAAGACCTTCGAGAACAAGGGCGGGCTCGGTGGCATGCGCAGCATCAGCGAGCGCATCGCGGTGCTCGCCGCCCAGGGCTACATCAAGTTCTTCCGCAACGCCCAGGACTATGGCCTGCCGTCCTGCAAGGGCAGCAAACACGGCTACCTGTGCATCGAGGACATGCGCATCAAGCGGCCCCTGGGCGAGCCCGATCCGGTCAGCGGTGAGGTCACCGAAGCGAATCTTCTGGTGCTGCCGACCCACTACGTCTGCCCGCAGACCGGGGTGCATCTGCCGGTCGAGAACCCGAACGTGTGGGTCTATCAGGAGGACGTCCAGTCATGAAAAACCTCGTCCATCCGTCCCTGAAAAACAGCCCAAAACGCTGCAAAAGCTCGGAGGTTTTTTGCAAACCTTCAAACCTCCAAAACGCAACCATCAAGGAAATCAACAGCTTACAGAGGATGTGTAGTAACCGTCCTCATGACCTGCAGAGGATGTGCAAGACCATGAAAACTCAACAACGACAAGGACTTACCGCATTTAAGGACCACCACTGCAAACACCCCCCTGGTTTACACCAGGGGGGGAGTAAATCCCCCCTGGTGTTAAACCGTGGTCCTGCAAAGCTCCAGGTTGTGCATCGGATTGCCTTTGCCCGCTGCCCTGAAATTGGCACTGTCTTGATGCTTGAAGGGCAGCGCTATGTGCTGGTCGACTGCACGCCCCACACCAAGGCCAACGGGCAGCCGACGATCTTGTTGCATTGGGAGAGCCACTGTCCGGACTGCGGTGCCACCTTCCTCGTCAAGACTGGCCTGAAAGCCAGTGCGATCAATCGCCGCTGCGAACAGCATCACCGGGTGGGTGTGCCGGTGGCCAAAGGCAGTAAAGCGTGGCGAGGAGGTCGGAAATGAACACGAGCATTCTGGCCCTGGATCTGGGCACGACCACCGGCTGGGCCTTGGTCAGCCGCGACGGACTTCTCAACGGCGGCAGCGAATCCTTCAAGCCGCAGCGCTTCGAAGGTGGCGGAATGAGATACCTGCGCTTCAAGCGCTGGCTCACCGACATCAAGCAGTGCGCTGACGGACTCGACTGGGTGGTGTTCGAAGAAGTGAGGAAACACGCGGGTGTTGATGCGGCGCATGCCTACGGTGGCTTCATGGCGCACCTAACGGCCTGGTGCGAACACCACCAGATCCCGTACCAGGGCGTGCCGGTGGGCACGATCAAGAAGCACGCCACCGGCAAGGGCAACGCCGGCAAGGCCGAGATGATCGCGGCGGCCAAGGCGCGTGGCCATGAGCCGGTCGACGGCAACCACGCTGATGCGCTGGCGCTGCTGGACTGGGCGATGGCCCAAGGAGGTGTGGCATGAGAACCCATACCGCCTCCATCCCCTGCGCCCTCGGGCGCCTGGCGCCGGCGTCACCAGCCAGCAGCGACGAACTGCGCGCGATGCGTGCGGCGGCCTGGCACAAGCAAGGCATCGTGGTCGTGCCGCTCGACGAGATCTTTGATGAGTGGGATCGGGCGTTCCTGTCCGGTATCGCCACCAAGCTCTACGGCGCGCGAACGGCAACGACCAAGCACAGCCGACCCTGGCGGGAAGGCGAAGTGATCGACCGGGGCGATGGCGAGACCTGGACGGTGGTGGCGACCACGGGCAAGTGCGTCACGGTGCAGCGCAGCCGCGATGGTGCGCTGGCCACCCTCGGGCAACTCGGGGAGGCACGGCCATGACCAAGAAGACGCAACGCGCCAAGGCACGTGCCGAGAAGAAGCCACGCATCGGCGAGGAGCACATCCGCCCGGACGGCAGCGTGATCTGCTACGTGCGTGAGGAGGACGATGACCGCAAGCCCGTCGACCACTACCGCACCGTGGACACGCTGGCACTGATGCTCCGGAACGGCAGCATCACCGGCGCCATGCACGACGCGGGGCAGCAGTTCTCGCAGGACTTCGCCCGGGCGTTCGGCAGTGGTGTCGCCAGCCCCAAGCTCGACGGCCTGCCGGGTGGGACCGCGCCCGGGCAGATGATGGTCGAGAAGAACGCTGGTGCTGCCCGTGCGGTTCGAGATGCGCTGGATGCGGTGGGCGGCAACAGCAGTCCAGCGGGATCGGCGCTGTGGTACGTGGCCGGTTTGGGGCAGTCGGTTCGAGAGTGGGCACTGCGCCAGGGCTGGGCCGGCAAGGCAATCTCCCTGCACGAGGCAAAGGGCATCCTGATCGCTGGGCTGGGCGTGTTGGCTCGGTACTACGGTTATGACCGCAGTGGAAGCGGCCGCCACCGGCGAACAGCATCGGCTGAAGCCACGCCTTGACAGGGGCCTGGGGGCTGAGTTTAATAACTGTTATTAGTCTTCAGGAGAAACTGCGATGCCGACCAGTGTTGCACTCAGCCCCCACTTCGAAACCTTCATCCGCCAGCAGATCGACTCGGGCCGCTTCAACAACGTCAGCGAGGTCGTCCGTGCCGGACTGCGCCTGCTCGAGGAGCGCGAAGCCGAACAAGCCGCCAAGCTCGCTGCCTTGCGCGAGGCGGTGGCGGTGGGCTTGGCCAGTGGGCCGGATATTCCTGCAGACGAGGTGTTTGATCGACTTGAGGCGAAGTATCTCGCGATGGCTGAAGCAGCGGAAAGAACCTGATGCGAATGGTATTTCTGCCGCAGGCTGAAACGGATCTCGAGGCCATCGGTGACTACATCGCTCGGGACAATCCACGGCGGGCGATGAGTTTCGTGCGCGAGCTGCGCGGGCAGTGTCGCAAGATCACGGAGGCGCCCAAAGCCTACCGGCCACGGCCGGAGCTCGGCAAAGGCCTGCGCTCATGCGCCTATGGCAACTACGTCGTGTTTTTCTTCGAGGAGCCCGGTCTGGTGCGTATCGTCCGGGTGCTGCATGGCGCGATGGACATCGAAGCGCAGTTCGCTGAAAAAAATGCAGCTCCCGATGCCAAAACCTAGTTGAATCTTTGTACACATAAGGTACAGTAATCCCGTACTGCTAATAACTGCGCCCACCCGATTCGTTCCGGTGGGCGTTGTCGTTTCTGGGCCTGGCATTCGCCACACAGCCCACCTTCTCCGACACTGGAGACTCCCCCATGAAACTCCTCATCACCCGCCCGGTGGTTCTCGCCGGCGACGGCGGCACGCGCGCGTTCGTCCCTGGCCTGACGGTCGAGGTCGATGCAGCCACCGCCGAACAGATTCTGGAACGCCAGGCCGGCATCACTGCCGAGCCTGCCACCGAAGCCCCAGCCACCCAACGCCGCCGGAAGCCTGCCGATGCTGAAACTTGACGTCACCGCAGACGTTGCTAAGGCGACCGAGCACCTCTCGGAACTGGCTCAGCAGCACGTGCCGAACGCTGCCGCCAAGGCCCTGACTCGCACGGCGTTTGACGCCCGTGATGCGGTGCGCGACGGTCTGCCCGAGCGCTTCAACCTGCGCCGCCCGTGGATCAGCCGGGGCATTGGCGTCACGCCGGCCAAGCCCCGCACCTTGATGGCCGAGGTCTGGTCACGGGATCGGTTCATGGCGCTGCAGGAAACCGGGGGCACCAAGACCGGCAAGCTGGCGATTCCGGTCGGGCCGATGGCACAGACCGCCCAGACCCGCGTCATCCCCAAGAGCCAGTGGCCGGGCCGACTCTTGGCAAAGAAGAACGTGTTCTACCGCGCAGGTAGCGTGTTCGAGCGTCGTGACGAGAAGCGCATCCTAGCCTTGTACCTGCTGCGCCGCCAGCAGAAAGTCGAGCCGCGTTTTGGCATGGCCGACACGGTGCGCAGCGTGGTGCTGCGGGAGTACCGGCGGCAGATGGAACGCGCCCTGCGGGAAGCGCTGACGAAGGGCTGATCAGCGCGTCGGAACACTGAAAGTCGATAGCCCTAAAACGCGATAGGAAGCCTTTTGAGCGGCTTTGCGCTGCAGGCGTCACCGACTATTGCCAGGGCCGCAATCGTGCCTCTGGCGACGATTAACGGGTCCTCCCGGGCCATCTGAAGCGCGGGGGCCGCGCGCAGCGCGACGCTTGCCTAGCGTCAGACTCAAAAAATAGGTGGTCAGGTGGTCAGTGGTCACCCCGGCTGCCATCGAATGCTTGGAGATTCCGATGAGCATGAGCTTGCGTGCCTACGCCCGTCATCGCGGCGTGGCCCTGTCCGCCGTCCAGAAGGCGATTGCCAGTGGCCGCATCCATCCCGAACCCGATGGAAGCATTGATCCGATCAAGGCCGATGCCCAGTGGGATCGGCACACGCGAACCGCCCAGCCGACCACCCCGAGGGTGACCACCGCCCGACCACCGCCGGTGTCCCAGCCTGCTGCACCGCCGCCGATGCCCCCGGCCAGCGACGATGCCCGAGGTGTCGATTACCACAAGGCCCGGGCGGTGCGCGAGACCTACTCGGCGCGCCTGGCCAAGCTCGAATTCGAAGAGCGGACGGCCAAGCTGATCAGCAAGGACGAGGTCGACATCAAGTATTTCCAGCTGGCCCGCCAGCTGCGGGATCGGATGCAGCAGATCCCGCGCAAGGTTGCCCCGGAGATCGTGGCCCTGGTGGTGGCTGATCCGGATGTGCGCGGTGTCACCGACATCCTCGATGTCGCCATTCGTGAAGCCCTGGAGGATCTGGCCCGATGAAAAAACACCCGATCAAAACCCACCCGATGTGGAACCCCAACGAGCCGACCTACGCCGATGTGGAGGACGTGGTCGGCAAAGCCTTCGCAGCGGGCCTGCGCCCCGATCCCGTCGAGGCGCCCGCAGTGGCGGACCTGTCGCCCGAGCTTCTCGAAGTCCTGGTGCGCGACATCCTGCGCCAGCACCTTGATGCATTGATTCCGGTCATCGCCCGCGAGATTACCCAGCGCCTGCGCTGACTTCTTCGTCAGATCCCCCTGACGAATGCTTCAACACTTTCGTCGAGGGTCATCCATGACGACTCCCTTCACGCCTGCCATGGCCCGCCGCATCGAGCTGTGGCCGCTGGATCGGCTCAAGCCCTACGCCAAAAATGCGCGCACCCACTCCGATGCCCAGGTGGCGAAGATCGCCAGCAGCATCGTCGAGTACGGTTTTATCTCGCCGATGCTGGTGTCCGGAGAAGGCGAGGTCATGGCCGGGCACGGTCGCTTGGCCGCCGCGAAGAAACTCGCGCTCGATGTCGTGCCGGTGGTGGTACTCGATCACCTGACACCTACCCAGCGCCGCGCATATATCCTGGCGGATAACCAACTGGCGCTGCAGGCAGGGTGGAATGAGGAGTTGCTGGCGGCCGAACTGGCCGAGCTGTCCGCCGCCGGGTTCGACCTGGCACTCACCGGCTTCAGCGACGAGGAGATCGACGACCTGCTCGGCGATGCCGATCCGGACGACGAAACAAATCCGCCCATGGGCGGATTTACCGAGGATGCAGACGAGGACATCCCGCAGGCACCAACCAACCCGGTCAGTCAGCCGGGCGACATCTGGCAACTGGGTGCCCACCGCCTGATCTGCGGCGACTCGACCGATCCGGCTGTGGTCGCCGCGCTGATGGCCGGTGACCAGGCCCGCCTGTGCTTCACCAGCCCGCCCTACGGCCAGCAGCGCAGCTACACGCAAGGCATCAATGACTGGGATGCACTGATGCGTGGCGTCTTCGCCAATTTGCCGATGGCATCCGACGGTCAGGTGCTGGTGAACCTCGGTCTGATCCACCGCGACAACGAGGTCATCCCGTATTGGGACGGCTGGCTTGCCTGGATGCGAACCCAAGGCTGGCGACGCTTTGGCTGGTACGTCTGGGATCAGGGGCCAGGGATGCCCGGTGACTGGGCCGGGCGCCTCGCACCCAGCTTCGAGTTCGTCTTCCACTTCAACCGGCAGAGCAGGAAGCCCAACAAGATCGTGCCATGCAAGCACGCGGGTCAGGACTCGCACCTGCGCGCCGATGGCAGTTCGACGGCGATGCGCGGCAAGGATGGTGAAGTCGGTGGCTGGACCCATGCGGGGCAGCCCACGCAGGACTTCCGCATTCCGGACAGCGTGATCCGGGTGATGCGCCACAAGGGCAAGATCGGCCGGGACATTGATCATCCGGCGGTGTTTCCGGTGGCGCTGCCTGAGCACATCTTGCTGGCGTACTCGGACCCGGGTGATGTCGTCTTCGAGCCCTTCGGCGGCTCCGGTACCACGATCCTGGCCGCCCAAAAGACGAATCGCGTGGCCCGCGCCATCGAACTGGCCCCGTCCTACACCGACGTGGCGGTCAAGCGCTTCCAACAGAACCACCCCGACATCCCGGTGACCTTGCTGGCCACCGGACAGACCTTCGCCGAGGTCGAATCAGAACGACTGGAGAACACCGATGCAAGCCTGGCTCGCTGACAAACTGGAGCACTGGCCCATCGAGCGCCTGTTGCCCTATATCCGAAATGCCCGCACCCACTCCGAGGACCAGATCGCCCAGATCGCGGCGAGCATCGCCGAGTTCGGCTTCACTGCGCCAATACTGGCCGGGTCGGACGGCGTGATCGTGGCCGGTCACGGGCGTTTGGCGGCGGCGCGCAAGCTGGGGTTGGCGAGCGTGCCGGTGGTGGTGCTGGAGCATCTCACCCCGACCCAGCGTCGGGCTCTGGTGATCGCCGACAACAAGATCGCCGAGAACGCCGGATGGGACGAGGAACTGTTGCGTCTGGAGCTGGCCGAGTTGCAGGAGGCCGATTTCGACTTGGCGCTCACCGGCTTCGATGCCGCCGAGTTGCTGGAGATCATGGCGGGCGAGGAAACCACTGCCGAGGGCCACACCGACGAGGATGCTGCTCCCGAGGTCCCGGTCACCCCAGTGTCCAAGCCGGGTGATGTCTGGATCATGGGCAAGCACCGGCTGCTCTGTGGCGACAGCACTGATGACGCGAGCTACGACACGCTGCTCGGCAGCGAGAGGGTGGCGATGATCTTCCAAGATCCACCCTATAACGTGGACTATGCCAATACGGCCAAGGACAAGCTGCGCGGCACCAACCGTCCGATCCTGAACGACAACCTTGGGGACGGATTCCAGGACTTCCTGCTGGCGGCGTTTAAGCCCGCGCTGGCCCGATGCAATGGCGCGGTCTATGTGGCGATGTCCTCCAGTGAGCTCGATACGCTGCAAGCAGCCTTCCGCGCCGCCGGCGGCAAATGGTCGACCTTCATCATCTGGGCCAAGAACACCTTCACGCTGGGCCGCTCGGACTACCAGCGCCAGTACGAGCCGATCCTCTACGGCTGGCCCGAGGGGACTACCCGCCACTGGTGTGGCGACCGCGACCAGGGGGACGTCTGGCACTTCAACAAGCCGCGCGTGAACGACCTGCATCCGACGATGAAGCCGGTGGAACTGGTCGAGCGCGCCATCCGCAACTCCAGCCGGCCCGGTGATGTGGTACTCGATCCCTTCGGCGGCTCTGGCACCACGCTGATCGCCGCTGAGAAGTCTGGTCGTCAGGCGAGGTTGATTGAGCTCGATCCCAAGTACGTGGACACCATTGTTCGCAGGTGGCAGGACTACGCTGGAGCGCAGGCAGTGCGTGAGGCCGATGGCGTTCGATTCGATGACCTCGTTGGCGCTGACCCCGGAGAATCGTCACGCCTCAGTGACGGCAGCGGTGTGGCGGCACTTGGGGAAGTTGGCGCAACCGAGGAAGGGGCGTCCTGCATTGGGGCCTGATTTGGCTGTGCGCTGAATCAGTGACCCACCGCATTTCGGGCAGGTTGTCGTGCTGCTATGGCGCTGCTGCAATGACGCGATGTGCGCGTTCCGGGTGGCCCAGGTCTTGGGCAACATCCCGGTGCGCAGCGCCTCGATCAGCTGGGCGACTTCCTCATCCGAGAACAGCACGGTCTGCTTGCTCTTGATGTAGGTCGCGTAGCCCTTGGTCATCACGTTTGGCGGCATCGGGGTTTTCAATTCAGCCTCACCCCAGAACATCACCACCGAATGCAGTTTGTCGTGATCGATCCCCAGGAAGTCAGCCAGCGCCTTGGTGTGCCGGTAATTCTGGTGCAGCGGATTTTGGAAGCGATGCTTTTTGCCGAAGAGGCTCTGGGTCCACTGCTTGCTGTGCTCGTCGCCGAAGATCCAGCCCTTCATGTTCTTGGTCTCGACGACAAAAAGCCCGAAGCGCGAGACGATGACGTGATCGATTTGCGTGGTGCCGTTGGCCGTCGGAATCGTCACGTTGTTGATCGAGTGATAGATCTTGTCGTCCAGGAACAGGGTGTGCGCCACCGCTCCCTGCGCTTCCCCCAGCCAGCCTTTGAATACCGACAGCAATGACATCTTCTCTCCCGTTTGCTTCTTATGACGGGTCGATGATGCCACCGATAGGGACTGAATGAACAACCAGGATGCAGGGATGAAGCAGTCTCGCTGGATGTCGCTGGTGGAGGCCGTGACCAATGTGCTCGTCGGCTACGGGGTGGCGGTGGCCACCCAATGGCTGGTGTTTCCGATTTTCGGTCTGTACGCCACGCTGCAGGAGAATTTGCTGATTGGGCTGATTTTCACGGCCGTGTCGCTGGTCCGTAGCTACGTGCTGCGCCGCGCGTTCGAGGCCTTGCGTATTCGTCAGCTGTCCGGAAACTCCGGATAAAGATCGCCGCTGCTGATGTCGGCAACATAGCTGACATGGCTGAATTCACCGGGTGCATCAGCCAGGATGACGCCGCCGACCGACTGGATCGCAACGCCGTACCTGCGGGTGAGTGCCGTCAGTTCGGCGATGAACTGGTCGTAGTTGGCTTCGAGTTTTGGGGTGGTGGAGATGGCGGCCACGTTGTGCTCCTCACGCCGCCAGGGACTCTTCGACGATCTCGCAGTGGATCACGAAGCCCGTCAGGTAGGGAAGGCCCTTGGGGATGCCGTACTGTTTGCTGGTGCTGCGGCCAATCGTCCAGCCCATCCAGCGCGCGGTGGCCTGTTCAATGGCGTCCGCCAGGGTGGCGCCGGCGTAAAGGCTGTTTTGTACGTCGTCGGCAAAGTGGCGACCGTGGCGGCTGTCGAGGAAGGTGCGGACCGAATCGAGAGGCTGGTAGGTGGCATCCGAGATCGCAGTCATGGCCAGCGGCCAGGCGGCTTCGGCGTGCTCATTCATCGTGCCGTAAAAGCCCCACGACTCGTTCTGGGTAGCGGGGATTTGGGTGGTGGTATTCATCTCTGGCTCCTGGTGGTTGATCGTTGCGACACCCGTAGTAACGCGCTTCGGGCGATGGAAGCCAAGCGCTTGTTCGATCTTTCTGCGCTTGGCCCCGGGGCCCCTTATTCGGCCATCGTGTCAGCGCGCACCAGCTCCGCCTGGGCGTTGGCGATCAGGTCCAGACGCACGTTGTTGGGCACGTAGGTGGCCAGATGGCTCAGGGTCCAGTTGAGGACATTGGCCTTGTCTTTGAGCGACTCTGCTTCGTCGTAGCGGGCGATGTAGCGGTCGAGTTCTTCCAGGGCGCGCTGCATCGTGGCGCGGGCGTTGGCAAGCGCATCACGGCCACTGGTTTCGGCGTAGTGAGCTTGAAATTCGCGGGGGGTGTTCATGGTGTGCTCTCCTTTCGGTTGATCGTTGCGACACCTGTATGAACGCGCTGGTCGCCACAGAAGCCAAGCGATTTATCGATCATTTTTCGATCACTGCTCGGCCAGTCTGTCGAGGATCCACGAGGCTGCGGGATCGCCTGCCAGCGCCCGGCGCAGGGTGCGGATGGCCTGCTCCCGCGACACCTCCGGGCGACGGTTATCGATCAACCAGCCAATCGCGCCAGCCTGGTCGTCATCAGTGGCAGGTGCAGGCGTGGATGTTGTTTCGGCAATGCCAACGTAGCGCCCGTAGCTGCTGCCCGAGGGATCGACAAATACGGTTGTGCGCCCTGGCGCGCTGACAGCCACCACGCGCCGGCGCCCATTCGCGTGACCGCCGAGTCCAGCCAACCAGTCCCGATCCTGCAGCAGCGTGTTGGCGAAGGCGTCGTACTCCGCCTCGGTCAGTGCCTTGCGCCACGCGATCTCGATGGGCTCGAAGGGGGCGCTGGGGTCGGTGTTGTGCAGCACTTCGTCCAGGTCGCAGGGCTTGCGGGCAAAGCGGGCACGGATCTGCGTGTCGTTGGTGGTGGTCATGGTGGCGTCCTTTCGTTGGCGGTTGGTGACAGCAGCATTCACGCGCTGGTTGCCAGGGAAGCCAAGCTCAATCTGCATCGCGGTGGGCATCAAGGGCTTCAATCGCCAGCACCAGATCAGCGATGCGGTCGGCCTCGAAACCAAAGCCCCGGTGGCGCAGCAGGTGCTCGATGCTCGGATGCTTCATCCGGGCGATCTCCCGGCAGGCCTCCAGCAACGCGGGCAACAGGTCTGCAGGGATTGGAGCGTCGGGTTGCGTGCTCACGCGATGGCTTCCTCGGCGATGCGGTAGAGGCGCTGTCCTGCACCCGGTGTGCCGGCGGGGCCTTCGATCTTCTCGGAGACGATATTCAGGCCCAACTTCTTCTTGAGCGCGCCGGCAAAGGTGCCGCGTACCGTGTGCGCCTGCCAGCCGGTGGCCTCGCAGATCTGCGCGATGGTGGCGCCCTCAGGGCGTTTCAACATCTCGATCACCAGCGCCTGCTTGCTGTGCTCACGGCCGCGCTTCGGGGCGATATCGGGCTGTTCCTGTTGCCAGCTGGCTTCGGCGGCGGCGACCGCTGCTTCCAGCTCCGGGTCGTCGGCCAGGGGCGGCGTGGCAACGCTGGTGGCCACCGTCGGCGGCAGCACATCTTCTGGCTGCGCCTCGCCCTTGATGATGGCGATGGCTGCCGGGGTCAGGCGCCACTGGCCGCCTTGCTGCTCGATCAACCCCCGCTGCGCGAGGCTGGCGATCATCTTGAGCTTGGCGCCACCCTTGAGCTCAAGCAGTGGCTCGATCAGGCCGCCCGCATCGCAATGAGCGCGGGTGATGAGGTCCAGTTGGCGTTCGGTGATGGGGGTGGTTTGTGCGGACATGGTCGTGCTCCTTGTGAGTGATGTGAAGGTCAGGCGGCTTGTTGTTGGATCGGCCGATCAGTGGCCTTGGCGGCGGCGCTTTGGCCTGCGGCCAGGCCTGCTTGGTAGGCCGCCACCAGGGCACTCTTGACGCCCCAGACGCCGACGTCGTGGAAGTCCAGGCGGTCATGGTTGCGGGTCTCCAGGGTCTCGATGAAGAGATGCTCCTGGGCGATCCGGGCGAGCAGCTGGTCGAGTTGCTGCGCGGCTTTGGTGGCGGTCTTGCTGGCGGTTTTGCGCATGGCGGTTCTCCTTGGTGTGGGTTGTTTCGATGTCTGTATGAACGCGCTTGTCGCCAGAGAAGCCAAGCGCCGGTTCGATCTTTCTGCGCTTGGCGGGCCACTCAATCTCGGCTGGCCTTGAGCACCTGGATGCCGGCCTGCGCCAGATCCAGTGCCGCGCACCGAAACGCGTTCTCGGCGGCCCAGGGGGCGATGCGCACGTCCTCAAGCATCCAGTCGATGACTTGGGCGCTCTGGGCGCGCATCGCGGCGCAGGCGGCATCCATCTGCGCGGTCGTGGCCTGGCGCACCTCCGGGTAGAGGCGCACCAGCAAGGTCAAGGCGGCTTCGCCGAGCTTGTGGCCAAGGGTGTCGAGGCTCTGGGTGGTGTGGGTGTTCACGATGGTCTCCAGAGGGTGGTCAGGCGGCGATGTGGCGCTTGGCCAGGTCGATCTCGGCAGGCAGCCACAGCGTGGCGATCTCTTCCTCGAGGGCCTGGCGCCGACGCTCGGCGATCTCCTGCAGGGCATCGATCTGTGCGAGCAAGGCGAGGAGGTCGTCGCGCTGGCGCAGGATGGGGCTGCCCACCTCAGGCAGCTTCTCGATCCAGTTCAGGCGAGTGGTGTGCATGGCGTTCTCCGTGGGGTGTTGATGACATCTGTATGAACGCGCTGTTGCCGATTGAAGCCAAGCGTTCGGTCCATCTATTTCGCATCGGAGTGGCTTGTGTTCGACACTGCTGAATCGGCTGTTGAATCGGCCTGGAAACGGGGTCTGGCCCCCGACCCCGTCCTCACCGTCGATGACTGGGCCAACCGCCACCGGATGCTGTCGTCGGTCGCCTCAGCCGAACCCGGCCGCTGGTCGACGAGTCGCACGCCGTATCTCCAGGCGGTGATGGATGCGCTGTCGGCCACCTCGCGCATCGAGCGTGTTGTGTTCATGGCCGGAGGGCAGGTGGGTAAAACCGAATGCGGACTCAACTGGGTCGGCTACGTCATCCACCACGCCCCGGGGCCGATGCTCTTGGTACAGCCGACCGTCGAAGGGGCCAAGCGGGTCTCCAAGCAACGGGTGGATGCCCTGATCGAGGCGAGCCCTGAACTCGCCAGTCGGGTGAAGGACCCACGGTCACGCGATTCCGGCAACACCCAGCTGATGAAGGAATTCCCCGGTGGCGTGCTGATCATGACCGGCGCCAATTCGGCGGTGGGTTTGCGCTCGATGCCGGTGCGCTACCTGTTTCTCGATGAGGTGGATGGCTACCCGGGCGACGCCGATGGCGAAGGTGATCCGGTGGCACTGGCCGTGCAACGGGCGGCGACCTTCGTCAATCGCAAGGTCTATCTCTGCTCGACGCCGACCCTGAAGGGCTTTTCGCGCATCGAGGCGGCCTACCTGGAGTCGGACCAGCGGGTCTTCGAGGTGCCCTGCGACCACTGCGGGCAGTTCAGCCAGATCCACTGGCGCGACATCAAGTGGCCGACCGGCAAGATGGCTGAGGCGGCCTGGCACTGCCCAGCCTGCGATGGCATTCATCCCGAGTACCGCAAACCCGGCCTGCTCGCCAACGGCCGCTGGACGGCGAAAGCCGAAGGTGATGGCAAGACGGTGGGCTTCCACCTGTCGAGCCTGTATTCGCCCTGGCTGACCTGGGGCGAGATTGCCCAGGAACACCACGCTGCCAAGGACGACCCGGTGCGGCTCAAGGTCTGGGTGAACACCAAGCTGGCCGAGACCTGGGAAGACCGGGAGGGTGAGACCTTGGACGCCGAAGGCTTGATGGAACGTCGTGAAGCCTACGGCCCAGCGATTCCTGCTGAGGTCGCGCTGCTGACCTGCGGAATCGACGTGCAGGACGACCGCCTGGAGTTGGAAGTGGTTGGCTGGGGCCGGGACGAGGAGTCCTGGTCCATCGACTACAAGGTCCTGTGGGGCGATCCCTCGGCGCCGGACACCTGGTCGCAGCTGGATGCCTATCTGTCCAACCGTTTCGAGCACGAGACCCTCGCCAATGGCCTGATCATCGAAGCGGCCTGTCTCGACACCGGGGGTCACCACACCCTGGCGGCCTACGCCTTCTGCAAGGGCCGGGAGCGCAAGCGCATCTGGGCGATCAAGGGCGGCTCGGGCAAACGCCCGATCTGGCCCAAGCGTCCGAGCAAGGCGAACAAGGGCAAGGTCAATCTGTTCACGGTGGGGGTCGATGCCGCCAAGGAAGCCATCTACGCCCGGCTGAAGAAGTCAGACGCCGGGGCTGGTGCGATGCATTTCCCGCTGGATCGGGATGCGCAGTATTTCGAGCAGCTGACGGCCGAGCGCATCCGCACCCGGTATGTGAAGGGTTTTCCGCAGCGCTTCTGGTGGAAACCGGATGGCCGACGCAATGAAGCGCTGGACTGTCGTGTGTACGCCTACGCCGCGCTGCACGGCCTGCTGTCGATGGGGCTGAACCTGAACAAGCGGGTCGAGGCGCTGCCTCCCGCGCCCATCAGTCGCAAGCCAGCCAGCAACGCCACGCCCGTGACGACTCCGATGACCGCCAGCCCGCGCCGTCGGCGCATGGCGATTTCCTCCAACTACCTCTGACACCGCCAGCCTCCCGCTGGCCGGGAGTGCTGTCCATGACCCTCGAACAACTCAAGGCCCAGCGCGAAGCCCTGCAGGCTGCGCGCTTCAACGGTGTGCTCACCGTCAAGGCTGGCGACAAGTGGGTGACCTACAAGTCGGACGCCGAACTGCAGTCGGCCCTGGGCGACTTGGATCGTGAGATCGCCAAGGCAGAAGGCCGCCCGCGCGTCCGGCGCATCCGCACCTATGCCGGGAAGGGATTGTGATGGGGATGCTCAAGAACCTGCGCCGCAAGGTCGGCGCGATGATCGGCGGCTTCGAGGGCGGACTGTCTGCGCGACGCCTCAAGACCTTCGCTGCCAGCCGTGCCCACGTCAACACCCTGATCCAGGCCGCTGGCGCCGACATGACCGCGCGTGCCCGCTACCTGATTCGCAACAACGGCTACGCCGCCAACGCGGTCGAGTCCTGGGCGGGCAATGCAGTGGGCACCGGTATCAAACCCTCGTCGGGCATTGCCGATGCAATGCTCAAGGACCGAGTGCAACGGCTATGGCTGCGCTGGACCGACGAGTCGGATGCCGAAGGACTGACCGACTTCTATGGCCAGCAGCGCCGGGCGGCGCGCGAACTGTTCATCGCCGGAGAGGTGTTCTTCCGCATCCGACCACGTCGACCCGAGGATGGTTTGAGCGTGCCGCTGCAGTTGCAGATGCTCCCGGCCGAGATGCTGCCCCTGAACCACAACCAGGCACTCGACAACGGCCATCGCATTCGCCAAGGCATCGAGTTCGACCGCATCGGTCGACGCGTGGCCTACCACTTCCTGCGCCGCCATCCAGGTGACATCACCGATCCAGGACTGGCCGGGGAGACGGTACGGGTACCGGCCGAGTCGGTGCTGCACATCGTCGATCCGGTGGACGCCGGGCAACTCCGGGGCGTGTCGCGCTTCTCGCCGGCGCTGGTGAAGCTGTTCTTGCTCGACCAGTACGACGACGCTGAACTGGACCGCAAGAAAGTCGCCGCGATGTTCGTCGGCTTCGTGCGCCGACCGGAGCGGGATTTCGACAACAGCAATGAAACCGATGACCGGGGCGAACCGCTGCTGCCGCTCGAACCCGGGCAACTCCAGATCCTGGATGACGGCGAGGACATCACCTTCTCGACCCCAGCCGATGTCGGGGGCAACTACGAGTCGTTTCAGTACCGGACGCTCCTGCAGGTGGCCGCTGCCTTGGGACTGCCCTACGCGAACCTGTCGGCCGATATGTTGAAGGCCAACTACTCCAACACCCGAGCGGCGCTCTTGGAGTTTCGCCGCCGCATCGAAGCCTTCCAGCACTCGGTGCTGGTGTTTCAGCTGTGCCGGGCGGTGTGGGCGCGCTGGATGGATACAGCGGTGCTCTCGGGGAAGCTCGACTTGCCCGATTTTGAGGCCCGCCGCGCCGACTACCTGGACTGCAGCTGGCTTCCGCCACGCTGGGACTGGGTTGATCCTTTGAAAGACATCCGCGCCGAGATCAACGCCATCGAGGCGGGGCTCAAGTCACGCACCCAGGCCATTGCCGAACGTGGGTTTGACGCCGCCATGGTCGATGCCGAGATCGCCGGTGATCACCGCCGCGAGGACAGCCTGGGACTTTCCTTTGGGCGTGAGCCTGTGCCTGCTGCACCGCTTGGACAGCATTAGCGCTTCAAGTCGCGGTAGAAGTTTTCGTGGGGGCCGACGGCTTCGAGATACACCAGCTGAACGCCGTCATCGCGGGTGTAACCCAGCAGATAGAGTTGCCCCAGGCAGCGAAACTTGTAGACCCACAACTCGGAGAGATCGCCTTTCTTCTTCTCGCCAATGTCCGGATTGTCTGCAACCACCTCGATGGCACCATCGACCTCGGTCACGACGTTGTCGTGCAGCTTCTTGTAGATGCGCGCAAATCGCCGCGTCTGACGAACATCCCAAGTCATGCCTTGGCTGCCGAGCGAGGGACGAAGACGGTGCTGTCCTCACGTGGCTCGGCCATGCTCATCAGGCTCTCGGCAATAAACGAAGCTGGTAGATCGGGGTTGTCGAGTGCCGCTCGACCCACTTTGGCCCAGAACTCCACCTGGCCCTGCACGGTACGGAACTCGGCTTTCGCAGCAGCGCGTGCGGCACTGACCAGTCCTTCATCGATACGCACGGACACGGTGCTCATCGCAATCTCCTCTGAAATTCATTTACCACAATTGTAGGCATGTGCTGCGCTGTGGTCAAACGACCTGGGGTTCAATCTATGACCGATTTGCCTTACCTGGCGTCCCGCCTGTACGGGACGCCACTGCTCATTGCGCGCCCCAAACTCGAAGTGATCCTCGGGGTGGTGGCCAGAAAGCTTGCGGGCGACACCCTGGCCACGCCACCGCCGGCCGCTGTTGATGCCGGCATGACTGGTGGCCTCCAGAACCTGGAGGGCATCGCCATCATCCCGATCCTCGGCACCCTGGTGCGCCGCGCTTCGTATATCGGTGCCGCCAGCGGGCTCACCAGTTATCACGACATCGAGGCCATGGCTGAACAGGCCTTTGCCGACCCGATGGTGCGCGGGGTGCTGCTGGAGATCGACTCCAGCGGTGGCGAAGCCGGTGGCGTGTTCGATCTGGCGCAGCGATTGCGCACCTTGGCACAAACCTCGGGCAAGCCGCTGTGGGCGATTGCCGATGAAGCCGCATTGTCAGCCGCCTATGCCATTGCCTGTGCCGCCGACCGACTGTGGCTCACCCGCACCGCCGAGGTGGGCTCCATCGGGGTGGTGGCGGTGCACGTTGATGAGTCGGTCGCCGATGCGAAGGCGGGGCTCAACTACACCTTCCTGCACGCAGGTAGGCACAAGGTCGATGGCCATCCGCACGCACCGCTGCCGGCACCAGTCGCCGCTGACATCCAGACCGACATCGATCGGCTGCACGACCAGTTTATCGCGCTGGTCGCCGGGTTCCGGCGCCTGACACCCGATGCCATCCGCGACACCGAGGCCCGCGTCTATCGAGGTGAGGCCGCCCTCCAGGCGGGTCTCGCCGATCAGATTGGCACCCGTTCCGAAGCGATCGCCGCCCTGCAACGCCAGCTGGCGATGTCTGCCGGCCGCAGCCTGCGCAACAAGGCCGCTGCGCTGTCGGCATCCCGCTCTACTTCTTCCAACCAGGAGATCTCCATGAATGATCACAACCTCGTCACGCCGGTGGATGACGCCCAAGAGAACACAGCCCCGACCCCGGTGCAGTCACCGCAAACCCCGCCGCCGCTCGATGAAGCCGCCATCACCGCCCAAGTGGAGCAGCGACTGCGCCGCCAGCTTGCCGAACTGACCGAGATCGCCGCCCAGGCCAAGCGCCTCGGCGTGACGGTCGACCCCGCCCAGGCCCTGGCCCGTGGCGTCACCCCGGATGCGCTGCGCCAGTCGGTACTGAAGCAGGCGGCCGAACGCGATGTGGCGCAAGACATCGTCGCCGAGGCTCCGCAGCAACCCCAAACCAAACCTCAATCCGTCGCTGACAGTCCTCTGGTCAAAGCGGCCCAAGCCTATGGAGCACGTCAATGAGCACACCTTTGATTTCCCCGACCACGCTGGGTGACCTCATCAAGCGCGAGTCCGACCCGGACTACACCCGCGAGACCGTGACCCTGAAGGCTGGCGCCGCATATCCGCTGGGTGCCGTGCTCGGTCGCATCACCGCCACGGGCGTCTATGCCTTGTCGCCGGCTGCTTCGACAGCAGGGCTGGAAGGCGCTGAGATCGCCTCGGCCGTGCTGCTGCACCCGGTCGCCGCCAGTGATACCGACACCCAGGCCGTGGTGCTCGCGCGCGGCCAAGTGATCGTCGCCGACCGTGCGCTGGCCTTCGATGCATCGATCACGGATGCCGCTGCCCAATCCCTCAAACACCAGCAACTGGCTGCCCACGGCATCGTCGTGCGCGCCGCTGCCTGAACAGGAGTTTTCTCATGACTGTGATCGTCAATCCGTTCGACGCCGGCGGCTTCACGCTGGCCGAGATGTCGGCCGCCATCCAGATGCTGCCCAACCCCTATGGGCGGGTGGGCCAGCTGGGGCTTTTTGCACCCGAGCCCATCTCGCAGCGCAACGTAACCATCGAGTCCATCGAGGGCGAACTGCGTCTGCTGCCGGCTGTCGCCCCCGGTGCGCCAGCGACCGTGGGCAGCACCGACAAACGCTCGGTGCGCTCGTTTGCCGTACCGCACATCCCGCACAACGATGTGGTGCTGCCGGAGGAAATCCAGGGCATTCGAGGCCTGGGTCTGGCGGCCGGTGAAGATCCGCTGGTGACCGTGATGACCCGCAAACTCGCCCGGATGCGTGCGAAACACGCGCAGACGCTCGAGTACATGCGCGTCAATGCGCTGCTGGGCATCACCAAGGACGGGGCGGGCAACACCCTCTACGACTGGCACGACGAGTTCGACATCGAGAAGCCCGAGGTGGATTTCGTGTTCGGCAGCACCGAGGACATGGTCATCCACTGCACCCAGGTCGCCCGCCACATCGAGGAGAACTTGAAGGGCGAGATGATGACCACCATCCATGCCCTGGTCAGCCCCGAGTTCTTCGATGCACTGGTCAAGCACAAGACCGTCAAGGAGGCCTATACCTTCTACCAAGGCACGGCCGGTACCAATCCGTTGCGCGACGATGTGCGCCGGGGCTTTCGTTTTGGCTCCATCCTGTTCGAGGAGTATTTCGGCACCGTCACGTTGGCCGACGGTACGCCCGTGCGCCTGATCCCGCCGCGCGAAGGGGTGGCGTTCCCGCTGGGCACGCTCGACACCTTCCGTACCTACTTCGCGCCCGCGAACCTGATGGAAGCAGTCGGCACCTACGGTCAGGAGCTCTACGCCCACCAGCTGGCGCGTCCGAACGGCACCGGCGTCGACATCTACACCCAGTCCAACCCGCTGCCCATCGTGAAACGTCCGGCACTGACCGTGCGGCTTTTCTCCAGCAACGGCTGGTGATCGTCATGACGGTCTTCGGTGACTTGACCCGGGCCATGTCATCCATCGTGCTCACCACCTTCGGTGAGCCGGTGGTGTTTCACCTTGAGGGGCAGGCCGCACCCATCGATGGCACGGGTGTCTTTACCGCCACCCATCAGGAGGTAGATGCCAGCACGGGCGTGCCGGTGTCCATGGTCCAGCCGGCGCTCGAAGTCCGTCAAGCCGATCTTCCAGCCACCCCGACCGAGGGCGATGCCGTGACGGTGCAAGGTGTGCTCTACCTGATTGTCGAGGTACGCCCCGATGGGCACGGCTTTCTAAAACTGATGCTGCACAAAGGGGGCGGTCATGAAGCACCCACGCACCCTGATCCGTGAGGCGGTGGCCGCACGACTCATTGAGGCTTTGCCCAAGGTGGATGCGCGCATCACGCCGGCACGCATCAGCATCCACCGCAGCACACCGCTTTTTGCCGGCAAGCTGCCCGCCATCCTGATCTACACCCGCGACGAGCGCATCGAGGATCAGCCCAATGCCGATCCGGGGCTGCGCTATCGGAAGTTGGAGCTGTCGGTCGAAATCATCACCAGTGGCGACGCCGCCGCCGAAGAGGTTGATGTCCTGGCGCAGGCGGTGGAAGCCACCCTCGATGCCGACGAAACCTTGGGCCTGCTGGTGGAAGGCACGCGCCTCACCCGCACCGAGGTCGATCAAGGCGGAGAGGGCGATACGCCGGTGTTGGCGGCGCGACTGTCGTTCGAAGTCAGCTACTGGACCAAGCCCGTGATCGATGACGGGGTGTTGCCGCTGCAGGTGCTGGTCAGCTGGGTGCCGGAGATTGGCTCTCGCCATGAGCACAGCTATCAGCCGGTCGGCACCCACTACCGGGAGCCAGGTTCATGAGCCAGCGCAACCTCCACCAGGACATGACCGAAGCCGAGCGGCGCATTAGCAATGTGGCGCTGATGGGCCAGGTGGTGGCGCTCGACACCGCGCGTGCCCGTGTGCGGGTGCAGGCCGGTCCCATCACCACCGGCTGGTTGCCCTTTGCGACGGTGCGTGCTGGTCAGGATCGGACCTGGCATCCGCCGGAGCCAGGGGAGCAGGTGCTGCTCGTTGCCCCTGGCGGTGATCTCAACCAGGGGGTGGTGGTCGGCTCGATCTACCGCGCTGATCATCCTGCTCCGGCCAATTCAGCAGATATCTCGCGCACGCGGTTCTTGGACGGAGCGGTGATGGAGTACGACCGGGCGCAGCACCACTGGCGCTTGGCGGTGCCAGCGGGCGGCAAGATCGTGCTGGAGATTGGCCCGACGCGACTGGAGCTCAGCGATCAGGGTGCGCGGCTGACTGCACCCCGGATTGATCTGAACTGAAGGAGGTCGCCATGCCAGCCGTCACTCGTCTCGGTGATCAATGCTCCGGCCATGGCTGTTTCCCGGCACGCCAGAGTACCTCCGCTGCCGCCTCGGTGTTCATCAATGGCATCGCGGTGCATCGGGTGGGGGATGCCTGGGGAACTCACTGCTGTGGTCCCGCCTGTCACGCCAGCGTGCTGGCGGAGGGCAGTGGCTCGGTTTTTGTGGAAGGGCAAGCAGTCGGGCGCATCGGCGATCCGGTGGCCTGTGGTTCGAGCGTGGCCCAAGGGTCACCCAATGTCTATGCAGGGTAATCAGCGATGCTCGGAATCAACGCCCAAACCGGCCAGCCCCTCTCTGGCATCGACCACCTGCGCCAGAGCATCCGCGACATCCTGACCACCCGCATCGGCACCCGCGTGATGCGCCGTGACTATGGCTCGCGCCTGTCCGCCTTGGTCGACAACCCCATGACCCCGAGGTTGGCCATGGATCTGTACTCGGCCACCGCTGAGGCCTTGGCGCGGTGGGAACCCCGGTTCAAGCTCACCCGCGTGCGCATCGCCAGGGCAGAAGTCGGGCAAGTCGTGCTCGATCTGGAAGGCATCTATCTGCCCGATGGCCAGGCCACGGTCCTAAGCGCAGTGGAGGTGTGAATGACCACGCTCAGTGATCTGGCGAGTTTGCCAACCCCGGCAGTGATCGAGACCTTGTCCTTCGAGACAATCTTCTCGGAACTGCAGACGGAGTTTCAATCCCGCTACCCGGACTACTCGGCCCTCTTGGCCTCGGACCCGGCCGTGAAACTCCTGGAAGTCGCGGCCTACCGGGAGGTGCTGCTCAGGAACCGCATCAATGCGGCGGCCAAGGCCTCGCTCCTGGCCTTCGCCACCGGTAGCGATCTCGACCACCTGGCGGCTTTCTACGGTGTGACGCGCTTGATGGATGAGACCGACGAGGGGCTACGCCTGCGCACTCGTCAACGCATCATCGGCTTTGCCAATGCCGGTGGGGCTGCGCACTACCGCTACTGGGCGCTCTCGGCATCTCCCGAGGTGGCCGATGTCGAGGTCGATAGCCCGGAACCCGGGCGTGTGCGCATCAGCGTGCTCGCCAAGGGTGAAGCAGAGACCGTCCCGGATGCGGTGCTCGATGCCGTGCGCGCCGTGGTGCTGCGCGACGACATCCGGGTGCTGACTGACACCGTCGAGGTGGTGCCAGCCGAATTGATTCCCGTCACGGTGGTCGCCCGGATCTGAAACTACCCCGACACGCCGATGGCGGCCTTCGATGCCATCGGGGCACGGTTCAAGGAAGCGTTGGCTGCGCAGTCGGGCCTGGGCTGGGATCTGACGCCCTCCTGGGTGATCGGCGAGCTGCAGCGTCCCGGCGTGCACAAGGTCGAGTTGCTCGCGCCGACGACCGACATTCGCGCCAACGCCAACCAAGCGGTGCGGCTGATAAATCTGAATCTGGAATTTGCGGGGCGGGATCGATAGCGCTTCGCGCCTTCTCTTTTCTCCCCCTGCGCTGGAGGGCACATGACTGCTGACCATCTGCTGCCCACCAATGCCACGCCACTGGAGCAGGCGCTATCCCTGGCGACCGACCCGCTGTCCCGGCTGGCACTGCCGGCAGATGCCATCCGCCAGTTCAAGACCGAGCCGTCTGACCCGCTGCTGCCCTGGCTGATCTGGGAGTATGGCCTGGGCGAATTGCTGCCCTACCTCCCCGAACCGAGACGCGCTATCGCCGAGGGCATCCTCTGGCAGCGACTGCGTGGCACTCCGGCCGCATTGGCGACCGCCTTGTCCTGGATCGGGATGCGCGCCACGGTCGAGCAGGAACCGCCCGGTGTTCACTTTGCCGAGTTTCAACTCGATCCGGGACAAGTGCTCGACAGCGACACAGCGATTGCCAACCTGATCGCCATCGCCCGCCTGTCGGCACCGGCCCGGTCTCGCCTGTCACGTATCTATCACGGCCATGACCTGCGGCGCGTCGTGCTGGATGAGAGTCGGCTGGGCGAGGCGCTGCTGTCGGATCACAGCGGCGTCTTCTGGAGGGACGGGCAGACCAAGCTGTCGTTTGGGCGAGGCTTCGCGCAGCACGCGCTGGCATCCGGACAACAGATCGCGCCGAACCGTGAGGCCGTGCGCTTTGCTGTGGCCCGCTTGATCGACCGGTATTTGCTCGACTTCTCGGCGCTGGGTGATCCTGGGCACACGCCCAACGAGGAAATCCTGCACTCGCATCTGTTCACGCTGGCCAATGCGCTGGGGGTGGCTGATCCAGTTGGGATGCACCCCGAGCGGCGGTTTTGCCGAGCGATGGTGGTGCTGTCTGACAGCACGCCCCTGGGCGACCTCAATGCCAACCTGCCGCGCTTTGCCTGGCAAGAGGTGGGGCAGGCGATCACCCTGGGGGGAAGTGACAAGCTGTCCGCGACGCCGCACCGGCTGATTCGTGTCGAAGTCCTGGAGCGATTTGCTCGGGGCCATCCGGGCGACCTGGTCGTGCCAACCTTGAGTCTGCTGGCCCACCGCGACCATCTCGCTGTTCACCGTGTCCAGGCCCGCGCCGATCAGTCGCTGGGGATGTGGGCCTTGGGCGAGTCCGTGCCCAGCCTCGACCGGGGTTTTGTACGCCGCGATCACACCCGAGGCAACTTGGGCCTGCCCGATGCCGCTGGCTGGCGGCCACGCCTTTACCAGAGGGCGCAGGTGGTGCTCAGTGAAGTCATTCTGGGCGAGGTCAATACACGAACGCCCCGGCGTGCGCTGCTTCGTATCCGCTCGCTGCCGACCCTGGGTGATCTCACTTTGGGTGACCAGGCCGAGGTCGAGTGGCGAGCGCTGACAGAGATGCAAATTTGCATCTCTGGCCTGACCGAGAACCTGCCCTATGTCTTCGACGACGCCCGCCCGAGCCTGTCGCGCTTACTGACCCGTAGCGCTGAAGCCAGCGACGCTCCACAGATATTGACCGCGCGCGAGCCTGCACTCAGTGCCCGCGCTGTCTGGCAAGGCCAGACCTGGACCGGTGTGCGCTGGCCGTCTTCAACCTGGACCGACACCCGCGAACTGATCGGCACGACCCATCAGACGCTGAACTGATTCAGCAGCGCACTGAGCGCTGCTGCTTTGCATTTCTCCCTCATTCATTTTCTGGAGCACCCGATGGCCATCCTGACTGCCAGCGGTCGCGCTGCGCTTGCTGCTGCGATCAAAGAACAAACCCTGCACCTCGCCCTGGGCGAGGGCGATCCGCTGTGGGACACCACCCGCGCGATTAGCACACCCTTTGACGAGGCGGGTGTGATCGAGCTGGGCTTTACGCACCTGGCCGACATCCGCATCACCTCGCTCGATGACCAGACCGAGTACCTGCTCGACATCGACTACAGCGCCAATGCCCGCGAGGGCGTGATCCGGCGTCTACCCGATAGCACGATCCCGGAAGGCGGTGACGTCACGGTCCACTTCAAGGTTTCCCACCCGCCCGAGTCGATTGGCCAGACGGCGCTGCTGCGCGAAGTCGGCCGCCGGGTGGTGGACGAGGTGCATTTCGTTGCCGCCGACCCCGAGGGCGAAATCGTGGTGCCGACCGGACGCTACAGGCTGGTCACGGAGCCCACGAACCACCTGTTTATCCGCGTGCGCTTTGACTTCGAGGATGCCGCCACCAGCGTGGTGCGCGAGCAAGGCCTCTTCGTCGGCACCGAGACCGATCCCGAACTGCCCATTGGGCAGAAGTTCTTCATTCCAGCCCAGATCACCGATCCGGGCATTTTGCTCGTGCTGCAGAACTCGGTCCCCATCGTGCGCCAGCCCAGCACGCGCGAGACCTTCGAATTCGTTGTCACTTTCTAATCCGCGAGGCCACCCATGATCGAGCGTTACTACAACCTGTTTGACCCGGCCAAGCACTACACCCAGCTCTTGTTTCGTGCGGGCGACGGCCTGCAGTCGCGGGAACTCAACGAGATCCAGACCACCCTGATCCACCGCCTGCAGGGCGTGGCTGATGCGCTGTTGAAAGATGGCGATATCGTCAGCGGCGCCAATCTGCAGATCGATGCCGACACGGGCCTCGTGACGCTGGAAGCCGGTCGCGTCTATCTGCGTGGCGCCGTGCGCGAGGTGCCGGCCGCGACCTTCACGGTGCCGACTTCGGGCCGCATTGCCGTGGGCGTGCGCTTCACCACCCGCACCGTCACCGAACTCGAAGATCCCAATCTGCGCGAGCCAGCGGTGGGCGTGCGCAACTACCAGGAGCCGGGGGCCGGGCGTCTGCAGGAAACGCTCGCCTGGGGCTGGGAGGGCGCCGGCACCAGTGATGGCCAGCCCGGTGACTTCCACGCCGTCTATGCTCTGGACAACGGCATCCTCGAGAACCGCCGCCAGCCGCCCGTGCTCGATGGCGTGATTGCGAGTCTCGCGCGCTACGACTATGACGCCAACGGCCACTACGTGACCGAAGGGCTGGGCGTGCGTTTCCTCAGCACCGATACCGATGCCCAAGAGCACATTTTCTCGGTTGCCGAGGGCCGCGCCAACATCGACGGCTTCAAGGTCGAGCGCACCCAGTCGCAGCGTCTGCGTCTGCTCATCGATCCGGACCTGCAGCGGGTGTCCTCGGAGCCGCAGGTCTTCAATGACAGCGGGGATGGGTCGATGGTGGTGACCATCAACCGCCCGCCGCTCGCGCAGGTGATCGACATCAAGGTGACGCAAGCCAAGTCCGAGACGGTGGTACATGGGGCCTTCACCGGCAGCCGAGATGTGCTCACCGAACCGACGGTCGTGGCGGTGCTGGAGGTCAAGCAAGGCGGCACCACCTACGCCCAGGGCACCGACTACAAGGTCGTGGGCGATGAGATCGACTGGTCACCCGGCGGCGCTGAACCGGCACCTGGGTCGAGCTACCAGGTCACCTACCAGTACATCGCCAGCATCACGCCCACCGACTTGACCGACACCGGCTTCACCGTCTCGGGCGTCGTCCAGGGTTCCACGATGTACCTCGACTACCAGTGGAAGCTGCCGCGTGTGGATGTGCTGGCACTTACCGCTGACGGCCAAGTCGAGCGCATCAAGGGCATCAGCCAGGTGAGGAACCCCGTTGCCCCCACCGTTCCAGCCTCGCGCCTGGCGCTGGCTGAGATCGCCTACGACTGGCGCAGTGGCGCGACGCCCGAGGTCAGGAATGTGGCAATTCGCACCATCAAGGTCTCGGAACTGACCGCGATGCAGCGCCAGATTGCCGACCTGTTTGACCTCATGGCCCTGGAGCGCCTGCGGGTCGATGCCAACATCCGGGAGCCCGCCGCCAAGAAGGGCCTGTTCGTGGACAACTTTCTCGACGACGACCTGCGCGACCAAGGCGTGGCGCAGACCGGCGCGGTGGTGGCCGGTGTCCTCACCTTGCCGATCACGGCATCCGCCCAGCACGCCAAGGAGAACGGCAACGCACTGCTGACGCTGGACTACACGCTCACCCCGGTGGTGGAGCAATTGGCCCGCACCGGTTCGATGAAGATCAATCCCTACCAGGCCTTCGATCCGGTGCCGGCCCGGGTGACGTTGAATCCCGCCGTGGACCAGTTCACGGTGACCAACACCACCTGGCGCTCGTCGCTGACCGAACGTATCGTCACCGGCAGCGGTGTGCTCGAGCAGGTGGTCGAGACGCGCTCGCGCACCCAGACCTTGTCGCGTTCGGTCGCCGAGGCCGAGTTCTTGCGCACGCTCAACGTCGCGTATGAGGTGCAAGGGTTCGGGCCGAGCGAGGCACTGGCCGCCTTGCGCTTTGACGGAGTCACGCTGACCCAGCCCGATGGGACGGCCGCCAATGCGCAAGGTGTGCTCCAAGGTAGCTTCCAGGTCCCCAGCGGGGTGCCCTCGGGCGCGAAGCTCGTGGAGTTTCTCGGCGCTGGTGGCAGTTACGGCTCAGCCACCTATGTGGGCAGCGGCCAGATCGTCACCCAGGTACGCCGGCGCATCAGGACGACCGTGGTGCGTCGCTGGGACCCGCTGGCGCAAACCTTCACGCTGCCCGAGGCCCGCACCTTGGCCGGCGTGGAACTTTGGTTCACCGCGCGCGGCGGTGAGGCGCCGGTCATCGTGCAGATCCGTGAAACCCAGGTCGGCATGCCCACCACCGAGGTGCTGACTGAAGGCCGCCTGTTGGCGTCCGGCATCAAGACCGATGGCAACCCGACCCGGATCACCCTCGACCCAGTGGCCTTAGAGGCCAACCGCGAGTACGCCATCGTGGTGCTCACCGACGATGCCAATCACGCGGTGTCGGTCGCGGAACTCGGCAAGTTCGATCCGCGCACCGGCTGGGTGACGGCACAGCCCTACCAGATTGGCGTGTTGCTCTCGTCCTCCAACGGGATCACCTGGACCCCGCACCAGACGCAGGACCTGACCTTTCGGCTCTTGGGCTGCCGTTTCACGCAGACCGCTCGGACTGTCAGCCTGGGCCAGTACGCGGTCACGGACCTGACCGAGGTCATGGCACTTGCCGGCGTCGAGCGTCCGGCCGCCGGCACAGATGTGCAGTTTCTGGCGACCGATGCGCAGGGGCGTACCTTCACCCTGTCCGAGGACCAGGGCCTGGCGCTGACCGAGAAGCTATCCGGCAATCTGGCCGTGTCGGCCCAGCTGCTGGGCAGCGAGAGCGCCAGCCCGATCCTGTATCCGGGCACGCAGCTGGTGTTCGGCACGTTGGAAGCCGCTGGTGACTACCTGTCCCGGGCGATTCCGGCCGATGCCACCTTTAACGTGGCAGTGACCTTCGATGCGCTCACCCCCGGCACGGCCAGTGTGACGGTCCAAGCCGAGTCGGGCACACCCGCAAGCTTTGCCGAGCTGGCGCTCGATCAGGGCGTGGAAGTCGGCAACGGCTGGGTTGAGCGCACCTACAAGGCCACCGCACTGGTGGGGGTCGGGGCGGATCGCACGACGCGCATTCGCCTGACCCTGGTCGGCAGTCCTTTGTACCGACCCTTCGTGCGCAATCTGCGTGTGATCGTGACCTGATGGGGGATGAGTGATGCCAGATGAACGCACTTCGGTGCTGCGCTTGCCACTGCCGCACCCGGATCACCTGCTGGTCGACGACGTGCTACGTCTGCGCGAAGCCTTGATAGCGCTCGATGGCCAGGTTGCCGACAAGGCGGCTGCGAGCGACGTGCTGAGCCTGCTCGCACAGGAAGCCAGTACGCGCGCAGCGGCAGACGAGGGCGTGCAGTCGGATCTGGCGAATGCGCAGGTGTCACTGCAGACGCTGATTGAGACCGCGCTGCAAGCGTCCGAAGCGCAGTGGTTGCAGCGCTTTGACGCCTTGGCCGTCCGCACCGTTGATCCGAGTCGTTACCGGCAGGTCTATGCCAACTTCCTGGAGGGTGTCTGATGAGTTACCAGTCAGAACTGATCGCCAAGATCAACGGCCTGGACGCCCAGGCACCGGCCTCCGATCTGTATCTCGCAACGAAATCACTGATCGAGATCGGGGTGCAGGACATCCCCCGGACTTTTACCGAGAACGTCTACGCCCGGCTGCTGCAAGCCGACACCACCGATCCGTATGAGATCGGGTTTCTCAACAAGATCCTCGCCATGCTCGATGCCTGGGCGGTGACCACCGGCGCCTTCGGTTTCAATGGGCAGGTCGTGCCGATCAAGAACGGAGCGCTGATCACCCCGCCGCTCGACACCAGCTATGTGACCTTTCCCACCCGCCAGTGGGTCTTCGAGACCCCGGGCACGCTGGATTTCCTGGCGGTGCACGGCCATGAGTTGCCCGGCTGGATCAAGGAGCGCACGTTGCTGCGAGTCAGGGTCTGGGGCGCAGGCGGCAATGGCAGCAAGGGCGGAGGCTCCTCCACCAATGGCTACTACTCGGGCAATGGTGGAGGGGGCGGTGCCTATGCCGAGAGCTTGGTTTCGTTCGCTCAGCTGTCGGCGGCGCCCACGCTGGTGGTGGGCAGCGCACCGTCGGGCTCCTCGGCCTTTGTCGGGGTCTCGGCTGAAGGGGGTGGAACCGCGACGGCCAACGGCCCGGGACTCGGCGGCACCGTGGTGTCGGGGATGCTTACTGCGCCGGGCGGCAATGGCGCCGGCTACACCAGTACCTCGACCTCGTCGGGGCGGCGCTCCAGTGGTTTTGGTGGCGGCGGTGCCGGTGGTCCTTGGGGACCAGGCAGCGGCCTGAACACCAGCACCGAGAACGGGGGTGGCACAACGGGCGTGCTCGATTCGCCAGCGGCAGCCACCTATCTCACCGACTGGTGGAGTGCCTATCTGCAGTCCCTGGCCGGCCCTGACCCGACGCCGGGTCTTTTTGGGGCGGGTGGCGCGCAGTTTCAGGCGGGGGGTGCCTTCGGTGGCGGGGGGCGCGCGGCGAACGCGGGCATCGCCGCTGGTGGCGGCGGCTGTTCCTACACTGGCGAGACGCCCGGGGCCGGGGGGCATGGCCTGGTGATTGTGGAGAGTTTCCTATGACGTGCTTTGTGAGAACAGATCAAGGTCGGATCGTCGAAGTCATCGACTTCGATCCCGCCGGGGTTTTTGGGCCGGCGTTCAAGTGGCAGCCCTGCGAGCCGCCCGCCGAGGTCGGGATGCGTTATGACCCGCAAAGCCGGCGTGCCACCCCGATGGAGGCGGCCCAAGTCTCGCCGGTGCAGTTCAAGCTGCTGTTCACGCCTGCCGAACGGGTGGCCATCCAGGCGGCACGCGCCAGCGACCCGGTGATCGAGGATTTCATGGCGATTGTGGAGGACCCTCGGCTCACCCATGTCGATCTGGGGCTCAAGAGCACCCGGGAGGCGCTGGCTTACCTGAGTACCCAGGGGCTGATCACGGAGGAACGTGTCCAGGCCATCCTGTCGGGGGTGCTGCAGTGAGGGCCGCCATTCAACACCGTCTGTCGATGCTGGCGATTTGGGGACTGTGCCAGATCGCGGCGGTGATCGCGTCCGTGTGGATGCTGATTGCCGCCCTGGCCGGCAGTCGCCGCGCTTGGACCCTGGCGGTGGCCCACGACCAGCTGGCCAATGCGGCCTTCGGCGGGCACGAGGACGAGACGCTCAGTAGCCGTGCCGGCAAGGCTGCGAGTGAGGGTAAGCGCTGGGCCTGTGTGCTCTGTCGCTTGCTCGACCGGCTCGATCCGAACCATTGCGAGAAATCCATCGAGCCGGATCGCGGCAAGCCGCTGATCTGATCCACTGACTGCTCGATACCCCATCCCCTCTGATTTATTCCGCCAATTGGCGGATTTTTTTACTTCTGGAGCCCACTCATGGCAGATCACTTTCTTCACGGGGTCGAGGTCGTTGAAATCGACAACGGCCCGCGTCCCATTCGTACCGTCCGATCCTCGGTGATTGGCCTCGTTGGCACGGCACCGGATGCCGATGAGCACAGCTTTCCCTTGAACACGCCAGTGCTCATTGCTGGCAGTCGCCTGGAAGCGGCCAAGCTGGGCACCACCGGTACCTTGCCGATGGCCATCGACGGCATCTTCGATCAGGCCGGTGCGCTGGTGGTCGTGATCCGGGTGGCAGAAGGCGCAACCGAGGCCGAGACTCAAACCAACGTGCTCGGTGGCGTTGATGAGGCCGGTCAGTACCTCGGTCTTCAGGCACTCCTGGCCGCACAGTCGGTCGCCAAGGTCACGCCGCGCATCCTGATCGCCCCCGGTTTCACGCATCAGCGGCCTCAAGACCCTGACTATCCCGATGACAACACCCGCCAACTGGCGAACCCGGTCGTGGCGGAGCTGCTGGGCATTGCCGAACGTCTGCGCGCGGTGATCATCGCCGACGGCCCCAACACCACGGATGCTGCCGCCATTGACTACCGCGAGGATTGGGGTTCGCCGCGCATCTACGTGGTCGATCCGCACGTCAAGGTGATGAAAAACGGCGCGGTGGTGACCGAGCCGGTGTCGGCACGCGTCGCCGGACTCATTGCCAAGATCGACAACGACCGGGGCTTCTGGTGGAGCCCGTCGAACAACGTCATCAACGGCATTGTCGGTAGCCACCGCCCGGTGGACTTCGCGCTGGGCGATCCGAATGCCCGGGCCAACCTGCTCAACGAGAACGAGGTGGCCACCATCATTCAGGAGGATGGCTACCGCCTGTGGGGCAACCGCACCTGCTCCTCGGACCCGAAGTGGGCCTTCCTTTCGGTGCGGCGCACCGCCGACATGATCAACGAGTCGCTGCTGCGCGCCCACCTCTGGGCGGTGGATCGCAACATCACCAAGACCTACGTCGAGGAAGTCACCGAGGGCGTCAACGCCTACCTGCGCCAACTCAAAGCCCAAGGCGCAATCCTCGGTGGCAAGTGCTGGGCCGATCCGGACCTCAATTCGCCCCAGTCCATCCAGGACGGGAAGATCTACTTCAACTTCGACTTCACCCCGCCGTACCCGGCCGAGCACATCATCTTCCGCTCGCACCTGGTCGATGACTATCTGGAGGAGATTCTGTAATGGCCATCGAACTGCCGCGTGTTCTGAAGAACATGAACCTCTTTGTCGACGGTCGCGGCTACGCCGGACGGATCGATGAGATTCAGCTGCCGAAACTTACCTTGAAGACTGAGGAACACCGTGCCGGCGGCATGGATCTGCCGGTCGAGATCGACCTTGGCATGGAGAAGCTTGAAGCCGAGCTGACCATTGCCGACCACGACCCCGAGGTCTTCAAGCTCTTCGGACTGCTGGACAACGCCGCGACGCAAATCACCATCCGGGGCGCCATTCAGGCGCAGGGCTCGGAAGCGAAACCCGTCATCGTCAATCTGCGTGGTGGTTGGAAAGAGCTCGATGCCGGCACCTGGAAGCCCGGCGACAAAAGCACCCTCAAGGTCTCGGTGGCGGCCAGCTACTACAAGCTGACCATCGACGACGAGGAGTTGATCGAGATCGATGCCATCAACCTGGTCCGAAAGGTGGGCGGCACCGATCAGATGGAAGCCATTCGCGCCGCGATTGGTTTGTGATGAATGCCTTGATGAACAACAAGGAGCCCACCCATGAACACCGCTGAACGCATCAAACTCAACTTTCCCATCGAGCACGACGGCGTGCCGATTGCCGACATCGCCCTGCGCCGTCCCACCGTCGGTGATCACCTGGCCGCGCAGAAGTCGGCCGGCACGGATGCCGAGCGCGAGATTCGGCTGATCGCTAATCTGGCCGAGTTGCCGCCAGCGGCGATCCACCAGCTCGATATGAAGGACTACGCCCAACTGCAGAAGGTGCTGGGCGATTTTTTGCAGTAAATCCGGGTGAGCTTTCCGCCCTCGTGGTGGAGCTCGCCCTCTACACCCATTGGCCTCGATCCGAGTTGCTCGCCCTGGAGGTGAGTGAGTTGGTCGAGGCCTTGTCATTGGCGCGGCGGCTGTCTGCAACGCCATCTTCCTGAGGTTTGCCCATGGCCACAGCGCATCCCGTTCAGATCAGCATCGGTGCCACGCTGGCGGCATCCCTCGGGTCTGCCGTGCGCGGTGCCCAGGCCCAGTTGAACCAGCTGGGCTCCACGATGGCGGAACTCGGCAACAAGCAGTCGGGCATCAGGCAGCTGGAGACCCTGCGCGCCCAGGCCAAGGATGCCGCACTGGCGATGCGTGCTGCCCAGCAGAAAGTCTCTGGCCTGGAAGCGAACATCGCTGGCCAGGATGGTGGTGCCACAACTAAGCAGGCCCGCGAACTCGAACGTGCGCGTGCAGCCGCGACGCGTGCCGAAGAAGCCTACCGACGCCAGCGGGCAGCGGTGGATGAACTCTCGGGATCGCTGCAACGCGCAGGCGTCAACACCCGCGCGATGGGTAGCGAGTCTGCCCGAATCGGCAGCCAGCTCGAAACCCTGCGATCCCGCACCGAAGCCCTGACCCGTGCCCAGCAGGCCCAAGCCCGCAATCTGGAGAACCGCAGCGCCTATCGCGCCCAGATGATGGATGCAGTCGCCTTGGGCGGTGCGCTCTATGGCCTGGTGCAGCCGGCTGTCCAGTTCGAGTCGGTGATGGCCGACGTCAAGAAGGTGGTCAATTTTGATACGCCGGAGCAGTTCGGCCAGATGAGCAAAGACGTGCTCTTGATGTCGACGCGCATCCCGATGGCCGCCGACGGCATCGGCGCCATCGTCGCTGCGGCCGGTCAGGCCGGTATCGCCCGCGAGGAGTTGCTGCGCTTTGCCGAGGACGCCGCCAAGATGGGCGTGGCCTTTGATCTGTCCGGTCAGCAGGCCGGTGCGGCGATGACGGGCCTGCGCTCGATCTTCGGGCTGACGCAAGACGAGGTGGTGAAGTTGGGGGATGCCATCAACCATCTGTCCAACAACATGGATGCCAAGGCATCCGACTTGCTCAACATCGCCAACCGGGCGGGATCGACGGCGAAGCTGTTTGGCCTGTCCGGGGCGCAGCTGAATGCCTTGGGCGCGACCTTCCTGGCGTTGAAGACGCCGCCCGAGGTCGCCGCCACCGGCATCAATGCGCTGCTGATGAAGTTGGCCACCGCCGACAAGCAGAACGAGAAGTTCCAGCAGGGCTTGCAGGACATCGGGCTGTCGGCCGGGGTCATGAAGCAGATGATCCAGCGCGATGCCCAGGGCGCGCTGACCACCTTCCTGCGCCAGGTGAAGAACGCGCCCGATCTGATGGGCACGCTCTCTGATCTCTTCGGTATGGAGTACGCCGACGACATCGCCAAGCTGGTGGGCTCAATGGAGACCTACGAGAAGGCGGTGGGCCTGGTGGCCGATCAAACCGCCTATGCGGGCTCGATGCAGGCCGAATATGAGGCGCGCTCGGCCACCACCGCCAACAACCTGCAGCTGCTCAAAAACCAGATGAGCCGGCTCGGTATCACGGTGGGCAATGCGCTGCTGCCGGCCTTGAACAACCTGGTGGGCGCGCTGATGGCACCCATCGACAGCCTGGCCCATCTGGCCGAACGGTTTCCTGTCGTCACACAGGTGGTGGTGGGCACTGTCGGTGCCGTGCTGGCGCTGAAGGTGGCGACGATTGCCTTGGGCTACGCCTGGACCTTCGTGAAGGGGCCGATCCTGGGTGCCCAGGTGGCGTTTCAGTCGGCCCGGGCAGGTCTGGCACTACTGCAAGTGCAGGCGGCGGCCACTGGAACCAGTGCCAGCATTCTGTCGCTGGCCTGGAGTCGGATTCAGACGGGTGCCCTCGGGCTGATCGCGCCGATCAAGTCGGCGGCTCTGGCCTTTTGGTCTATGTTGCCCGCGATTGGTGCAACGACGGCCGCGCTGCTCGCCAACCCGATCACCTGGATCGTTGCCAGCATTGGGGTGGCGGTTGCAGGTCTGGCGCTGGTGATCCGCAAATACTGGGACCCCATCGCCGCATACGTCGGCGGTGTGTTCGAGGGCATTCGTTCGGCCATGCAGCCGGCGATTACCAGTCTCTCCACAGCACTGGCACCGCTGGCGCCGATTGGGCGGGCGGTGGCTTCCGTGTTCGGTTTCATCGCCGATGGCGTGAGCCGGGTGGTCGGTTGGATCGGTCAGTTGCTCGCGCCGGTGACGCTCTCCACGGAGGAGTTCAACAGCCTGTCCGCCTCGGGCCAGTCCCTCGGTGCAGTGATCGGTGGTGTGTTGAGCACGGCTTTTACGGTGCTGACGCTTCCGATTCGCGCGGTGGGCACCTTGGTGGGGTGGGTGATCGAGGGGTTTACGGCCCTGGTGACATTCTCCCCCTTGGCTCTCATCAGCGCCGCCTGGCAACCGGTGGCGGAGTTCATGACCGGTCTCTGGTCGGGCATCACCGCGACCGTCGGGCAAGCCATCGACTGGATCGCCGGCAAGATCGGATGGGTGATGGAAGCCGGCAGCAAGGTCGGCAACTGGTTCGGCTCGCTCTTCGGCGGTGACAAACCGTCATCGGCCACTGCCACGACACCGGCCACCACGCGTCCGGCAGCGGTGGGTGGCACTGCTTCGCTGGCTGCGCCACGTCCCGCCGTCGGTACCGTTCCCGTTGGTCTCACACCGATGTCAGCGGGCAGTCCGTCAGTGGCGAGTGCCAGACCGGTGACGATGCCGGCACAACCACTGGCTGCGCGTGGCAACACCAGTGTCTCGCTGTCTGCCCCGATCACGGTCAATGCACCGCCCGGGATGGATGCGCGCGAGATCGCCGCACTCATCGAGTCGCGCCTGCGCACCCTGATGCGCGAGACCACCCGCAGCCCGGCTGCGGCGATGTACGACTGATTCCTTCCACCCCCTTTCATTGTCGAGGTGTGCCATGGCCGAACGGGTGATGTTGGGCCTGGGCGAGTTTCGTTTTGAAATCGCCACACTCGCTTACCAGAAGTTCTCGCTGAACCAGTCATGGCGCTGGCAGGAGCAGGCGCGTATCCACCGCGATCCGGCTCTGCAGTTTGTCGGCCGGAACGTTGGCGAGATCGAACTCGACGGCGTGATCTACCCGAGCTTCAAGGGTGGCCTGGGGCAGATCGAAGCCATGAGATCCCTTGCTGACGCCGGCAAGCCGCTGCAACTGGTCGATGGTCTCGGCCGCATCTGGGGTGCCTGGGTGATCACTGAGATTGGCGATACCCGCACGGTGTTTGCCGATGACGGTCAAGCGCGCCGGATCGAGTTCCGCATCAAGCTCAAGGCCTATGGGGAGGATCAGCCATGACCCGGCCGATCTTCAAACGGGTGATCACCCGTGATGGCGATGTGCTCGACGATCTGGTCTGGCGGCATTACGGGCGCAGCGATGTATTGACCGCCGTGCTCGAAGCCAATCCGCAGTTGGCCCAGTTGTCCCCGGTCCTTGTGGCTGGCCTGGTGGTCGAGTTGCCCGATCTGCCGCTGCCGACTGAAGCGCCGGTGATCCGGCTGTGGTCGTGAGCCCAATACGAGGAGGGGGCCATGCAACCACTGTTCCGCATTTACGCCGGCAGCCAAGAGATCACCGCTGCCATCCGCGACCGACTGATTGAACTGGTGGTCACTGACGAAGCCGGCATCCAGTCCGATGAGCTGAAGCTGACCCTCGATGATCGCCGCCGTGAGGATGGCGCGATTGCTGAGCTGCCGCGCATCGGCACGGTGCTCACCGTGTCGCTGGGCTGTGCCGAAACCCGGCTGGTATCGATGGGGCGCTTCATCGTCGATGAGGTCGAGATCCGCTCGCCGCCGGCCACGCTGACCGTGTCGGCCAAGGCGGCCGATATGGTGGGGTCTTTTCGCAGTCCCAAGACGCGCTCGTGGGATGAGACCACTCTCGGAAAGCTGGTCGCAGCTATCGCCGCTGAGCACCGCTATCAAGCCAAGATCGATCCGGCGCTGGGGGCCATCGCGATCCCGCATCTGGACCAGACCGCCGAGTCGGACATGGCGCTGCTCACCCGCTTGGCCACCAAGTACGACGCTGTGGCCAAGCCCGTCACAGGCTTTTTGGTGCTGGCCAAGCAGGGCGCGATCAAGACCATCACCGGCCAGGTGATGCCAACGATCAACCTCAACGTGAATGATCTAGCGGAGTGGCGCTATCGACATTCGGCCCGCAAGCCAGGGGGTAGCGGCTCCACCAGCGATGGCGATACGCAAAAGCCACCAACGACAGCAACCGGCGGCACCAAAGCCTACTGGTGGGACTTCGAGAAAGGCGAGCGCCGGGAAGTGACCACCGGCTCACCACCGTTTGAGGAAATCCGCTACGTCCACGCCACCGAAGCGGAAGCCAAAGCCGCCGCTGCCACCCGCAAGAACACTGGGGAGCGTGGGCAGGGCGAACTCTCGTTCAGCCTACCCGGTGATCCGAGGCTCGCCGCCGAGGGACGGCTGTCGCTCTCCCTGCGCCCGGGTATCCCCACAGACTGGCGCATCAAGCGTGTCGAGCACCGCCTCGGTGCCCAGGGCTACACGACGCAGGTTGAGTGCGAGCGCTTCACCGCGTCGCCCGTGCCAGTGACCGATACCTCCACTGAACCCAACGCATAAGGAGGCCACCGTGCCAGACAAAGATCCTTCGACCTACGGCCTGATCACCTACCTGTGGGTGACGGGTCTGGCCGCCTGGGGTGGCCTGGTGAATTTCTATCGCAAGGTGAAGTCCGGCGAGACCCGGGCTTTCAACGTGGTCGAGCTCATCGGCGAGATCGCCACAAGTGCCTTCGCGGGCCTCATCACCTTCTGGCTGTGCGAGGCCGCGCAGTTCAATCCCCTGGTGACCGCAGCCTTGGTCGGTATCTCCGGCCACATGGGCAGCCAGGCCATCTACCAACTGGAGCGCTGGGCGCAGACGCGTCTGGGCAAGGAGCGGCCATGAACGCCATCGACACCATCCTCGACGAAATCATCCGCCGTGAGGGCGGCTACGTGAATCATCCGGCTGACCGGGGCGGGCCAACGAACTTCGGCATCACCGCACAGACGCTGGGCAGCTGGCGCAAGCTCGGCGGCCCTGCCAGCGCAGCAGAAGTGCAGGCGCTGACGGAAACCGAGGCCCGTGCCATCTACCGCCAGCAGTACATCACCGGCCCCGGGTTCGAGACCATCACCGATGCGGCGCTGCTGCACCTGTTGGTCGATGCCGGTGTGCATTCCGGGCCAAAGCGAGCGGTACAGTGGCTGCAGTCGGCACTCGGTGTCACGGCCGACGGCGTCATCGGCCCCAAGACCCGAGCTGCACTGGCTGCCGCCGACCAAGGTGTGCTCTACGGCAAGGTGCTGGGACAGCGCCTGCGTCATCTCGGTCGGCTGATCACCAATGATCCCAAGCAGTCGGCCTTTGCCGCTGGCTGGATGAACCGAATGGCGGAATTCGTGGAGGGTACGGTATGACCCCATTGCTGACCACTTTAGCCCCGGGCCTCCTGGAAGCCGGCAGTCGGCTGATCGACCGCCTGGTGCCTGATCCGGCCGAACGCGAAAAAGCCAAGCTCGCCCTGCTGCAGGCCGAGGGACAACTGGCTCTGCAGGAGATGCAGACGAGTCTCTCGGCGATCCTGGCTGAGGCCAACTCGCCTGATCCCTGGACCAGCCGGGCACGGCCGACGTTTTTGTACGTGATCTACGGCGTGATCCTGCTGTGCGTGATGGGCGCCATCATCGGTATCTGGTGGCCAACGCACGTCTTCCAGGCAGCGGAGAACCTGAACAAGTTGCTGGGTGCAGTGCCCGAGAGCCTGTGGTGGCTGTTCGGTGCTGGCTACCTGGGCTACACCGGGGCGCGCAGCTTCGACAAGTGGCGTGAGCCAGCTCGGTGACTGGTGCTGCCGAGCACGACAACCTGAAATGACGATCCCCCGATCTCACTGCCTTTGCGGGCGGTGGGGGCGGGGGATTTTTGCGTTTGTGGTGTCCGAGACTTCGTGGCGTTGAACGGTTCGCATTGAATTCGTGTCAACCATGGTGTAAACTGACAACCCCTGTGACAACCAGGGCGGCAGCTTGCTAGGCAACCAACCAAAGGAGAGAACGCGTGAAAATGACCAAAGCGCCTGTTTATTACGCACTGGCTCAAGCGCAGTTTAATCCCGTGGCTGCCATGGCAAAGTACGTCGACGAGATTCAAGACATCCTGCGTCGGGAGGGGTATACCCTTTTTGAGCCGCAGGAAATCACGCAACTGCAGTTCGTGGGGGCTGCTGGGCAAGCGCCGACTAATCCCGAGTTAATGAAGGTTACCAATTGGCTGATTTCAAAGGCTGATCGGACTGCTGGTTTTATTTTGGGCTCATCCTCTCTTGCTTACCACACAACTCACTATGAAACTCGGAACGAGTTCTTGCCAGAGTTGGTGCAGGGATTGCAAGCTGTTCACAAAGTGGTTTTGCTGGATCACATTGCTCGACTGGGCCTGCGTTATCTCGATGCAGTGATTCCCGGCGAAGATGAGCAGGTTTCCCAGTATTTGGCTGATGGTTTGCAGGGCGTGACATTCGGTGCAAAGCAGCGTTACGCGATGAGCGAGTCTGTTTTTGAGACAGAAACAGGGCCACTGGTGAAATCAGGGACTTTGGTTGCGCGTGTGTATCGTGCGACGTCTCCTCTTGGCTATCCGCCAGATCTGATTCCCCACGGGCTGCAGCCAATGCCTCGCTTCCAGAGGAGCGACACGATCTCCCACGCTGTGATTGATACCGATCACTATGTTGAAGGCAGAATGCCTATTGATTTTGAGAAGATCAAGGAGCAGTTGGCGTCGCTGCACACGGGGGTCAAGCAATCTTTCGAGGCAACCATTACGCCTTACGCTGCAGAAGTCTGGCGCTGATTAGAGGAGGGTTGGATATGTACGCAAACCACACTGTGGGTATAAATCCACGACTGCCTTTGCGCAGCGTTGCACAGACCGCTTTTGTCGTGATGCTTGTAGGCACTGGCAGTGCTTATGCAATGGATCGCTTGGACACGTGGCGACTGCACCTTCAACACCGAGTTCCGTTCATTCCGGAAATGGGTATTCAGGGTAATGGTTTTGAACGAATTGATGTTCGTACTCCGCTTGAGCATCTGGAAAACATCCGCACGGTACTAAACCCTGCTGTTTCAGACTTGGCATCCGTTTTTGATGTTTCCAGGCAGGCTATTTACAAGTGGCTGTCGAACGACTCGAAGCCTGAGCCCGAAAAGTTGGCACGTGTTCAGGCTCTCAGTCAGATCGCTGATGCTTTCAAAGATGCCGGTGTGGCACGTGCTGGCAGCCTTCTCAAAATGAAGACCTTTGGTGACCGGTCTCTAATGGATATCGTAAAGGCCGGAGATGATTGGCATGAGGCCGTGGATGCCCTGATTGCCGAATCGCGTGCGATGGAGCGTGCCTATGAGCGGTCTGGACTGGCCAAATCCAAGGCAAAGCCAACTTCAGATTGGCAGACCTCTCAGTCAATTCCCGCGTCGCGCGAAGATGTGTAAGGGAGAACTATGCTCGGACGTGACACGCCTTGGAGGCAGGGCAGCGTAATTGCCCAGGCGGACGCCATCGCGGCCGGCTTATTCGATGAGACTTCCTCGAGCCTCAAGCGGGCTCTAGTCATTACGCACGACTGTGATCTGACGAATGACAGAGAGCCCGAAGTCGAGGTCATGGTCGGAGATGTGGTCGACAAACTGAACAAGCAGTTCGCGCGTGCTCGTAATGTTCGGCGCCTCCACTTGGCTTTCGATACGCCGTCTGGTACCCAGCAGTTTCTTGACCTGCAGATAACGGCTAGGCAATCCATTTGCAAATCGCGGATCGCCGCTGCCAAGCCAGACAGTAGCTGGGTTTTGTCTGACGAGGAGAAGCGCGCACTCAAGCAATGGCTGGCAGCACGCTACGGTCGCCCAGCTTTTCCGAACGCGTTTGAGACGCATCTTCGCAAAAATGTCAGCAAGAAAGAGACGGTAGAGGATCGACTCGGGAAGGTCCTTGAAAAAGTGAGCGCCCATTTGGTTGGGGTGTTTTTTGACTTGGGTGAAAACCGCGCAGCCGAGCTCACGGATGGAACGCCTTACGACCTGAGGATTACTGTTGTCTATGACGCCAGTGAAGGTGGACAGCCTGCGAGATTGGCTGCTGAAGACGTCGTCTCTGAGATTAGGGAGATTTTCCAGTCGGCTTATGGTCCTCCAGACGCAGCAACTGAGATCGCTCTGGAATCTTGCGAAGCAGTAGCCGACCTTCGCTTCCCACTATCGGATCTTCGTAAAGTGGATCAGTGGCGTGCCGAATACATCAGCCTGCGCCAAGACCCTCCAGAGCCTTTTCTGGCTGTCGGCGAGATGCCTGCGTAATGGCTTCCGGGGTAACTGAAGTCCTGGGCATCACCAGCGCAGGGCACTTTTGGCAAGAAGTAGTGCGCCCGAACGCGCTGCACTACCGCCAGCATCCAACGGCCAGGGAAGCCTTCAACTTGGCTGCGTCGCTGTGGCACCTGATCGACTGGATCTTCGAGGACCCACGCTTGAATCCACAGTGCCAGCAGAAGTCCGATCTTCAAGCCACCTTGCGCCAGCAGTGTCCAGCCTTGGGGGTGATGCACGACATCACCACGCTGTACAAGCACGCTCGAATAACCAAGCCGCAAGGCAAAGTGGCGGCGACAGATGTGGAGATGCTGGGTGCCACGTTCTACTTCGGGCCGGGTGGTCCGGTTTCTGAACACCCGGCTGAGTACATCGTGACCCTGGAAGGAGGAGAGCAGCGCCCCTTGAGCGAACTGTTCGAAGAGGCGCTGCGGTTTTGGGACGGCTACTTCCGCGCTGACGCGGGAGCTCGGCAGGTCACGCCGTAGCCGCGACCTGCGGTGCTCCATTGTTGGCCGCCACCACCGCCCGCCGCCCCACGACATTCCCCACCACATTGACCGCTTCCAGCATCGCCTGCGGCGACAGGTGCGCATAGCGCATCGTCACCTTCGGATCGTGGTGACCCAGGAGTTTCTGGACCTCGTACAGCGACCGCCCGGCATTGACCAGGAAACTTGCGTAGCTGTGGCGCAGGTCGTGCAGCCGCACCTCTTCCAGCCCCACCTTCTTCCTGATCGAGTCCCAGGCGTAGAAGATCGACACGGGTGGCTTCTTGGTCTTCGGGTTGAAAAACACCCAGGGGATATCGGCCTGCCGGGGCAGCGCCTGCAGCAACTCGATGGCCGCATCCGACAGCGGAATGTGGCGTGGCTTCTTCGACTTCGAGCGCGCCGCCGGCACCGTCAGCATCCGTCGGTTGAAATCGATCTCATCCCAGCGCGCATCCAGGATCTCCCGCTTGCGGGCACCGGTGTAGAGCAGCAGCCGGATCACCTGGCCCACCTGCACATTGCGGTTGGTGTCCAGCTCGTCAAAGAGCCGCTGCACCTCCTCGGTGGTCAGGTACCGCTCCCGAGCACCGTGGTCCTCAAAGGCCTCCACGCCATCGCAGGGGTTGCTCTTGGGCGGCAGGATGTCCCAGCGGATCGCGCAGTTGTAGATGAACTTCATCAGCACGATCATCCGGTTGCAGGTGCCGGCCGCGTAGCCCTTCTCGAACACCGCGTGGTGGAAGGCGACCACATCCGAGCGGGTGATCCGGTTCATCCGGAAATCGGCAAACACCGGCAGCAGGTGATTGCGCAGCATCGTCTCGTCCGTCTCCCAGCTGCGCTTCCTCGTCTTGGCGTAGGGCAGATACCGTTCGGCCACGAAATCCCCGAAGGTCGGCACATCCTTGAAGCGGTGGCTCTCCACCTTGGGGTCGCCACCCTCGGTGACCATCTGCTTCATCTTGTGCGCCTTGGCCCGGGCGTCCGACACCGAAATCTCATCGGCCCGGCCAATCCGGTTCAGCCGCACCTTGCCGGCCGCATCGCGGTAGCGGAAGTAGAAGGTCGCTCCGCCACTGGCGCGATGCTCCAGCAAGAAGCCCTTGATCTCCGTATCGAAGTAACTCACGGCCCCGGAGGCAGGCTCGCGACCTGGCAGTGTCGCCAGGAATTCGGTCGTCAACGCTTGTGCTGGCATCGTCGTGCTCCTCTATCTATTGAGGGTCATGCTACGATACAATGCGCCGGAAAGGACACAAAAAACGTCTAATCAAGCAGAAATATTCACCTACCAAGACTGAGTAAAAAAGAAGAGGAGTCGACCATGATCGACGGAAGACAGATCCGCGCCGCACGCGCGATGCTGGGCTGGAGCCGAGAGGACCTGCTCAAGGCCTCGGGCATCTCGATGTCAGCGCTGCTGCGCATGGAAGGAGCGCTGGCCGACAGCCGAGGCTCCACGCTCAACAAGGTGGCCAAGGCCCTGACCTTGGCCGGCATCGAATTCGTCACCCGCGATGACGGGGCGATTGGCGTGATTCTGAAGGCACAAAACCCGCCTGATGCGCCACAATGAGCACAGCATCCCGAGCCACCCAAAAGGCACAAAGGCCACCTGATGAGACACATTGGGTGGCCTTTACACTAGATGGCTTCGGTTGGTAGGTAGTTGGTACGTCGGATTGGCTGCAAATTGCGTCTATATAGATAGGTGACGCGGCTAAGTCTTTGAAAAGACAAAGAAAATATCCGATCAGACTGAAAATATGCCTTTTGCGGTAGGAAAATGGTCGGAAGTGGGCGCTTCGAGGGCTTCAAAACGCGCGTAAGTCTTTGATGTGTAAAGAGATTGGTGGGTGCCGCGCTATTACGCTCACTGCAGGTGCGGACACCATCACTGGCACCTCCGGTAACGACACCATTCGCGCCCTGACCATCGACGGCACCGGCGCTGCTGCCACCACCCTGAGCGCTTTCGACTCCATCGACGGCGGTGCTGGCACCGACACCCTGAACATCTACAGCGACGGCACTGCCAACACTTCCCTGCCGACCAGCGCGACCGTGTCGAATGTTGAAATCATCAACATTTACAACGACACCGCTGCTTTCGATACCGACGGCGCTGGTAACATCGATGCCTCCAAGTTCGCTGGCGCTACCAACATCAACCAAGTCGGTCTGGCTTCAGCCACGATGACCAATCTGGCTGCCACCACTACCGCAACCTTCACCGAAGTGGTCACCGGTCTTGCGCTTGACGTGACTGCCGCTGCTACCGCTGCTTCTGTTAACGTTGCGCTGGATGAAGTGGCTGACAGCAACTTGGCGAACGGCAACACGATTACTCTCGATGTCGCTGGTGATGCGCTGACTACCGTCAACGTCACCGGCACCATCGCTGCAGGTACCAATACCCCGGCTACCCAGACTCTGACCATCAATGTCGAAGCTGGTGTGGACGAAACGACTGTCACCCTGAACACCGCGATCGATGCCACCGTGACGGTTGCTGAAAACGCTGGTTCGACGGAAGTTGTGAACGCAATCAATGCCGCTGCTTCTGCTGGCGGTATCACATTCGCCGGCGATACAGACGTGGCCTCCATCACTACCGGTGCAGGCGAAGATGATATCGATCTGGACTACGCTGCTATCGCTGGCGCTAAAGCAGCTACCGTCTCCACCGGTGACGGCGATGACACCTTGTCTATTCTGGTTGATGCTAACGGTCAGACCGGTGTTACCGTCACTGCTGACGCAGGCGCGGGCGATGACGTTGTGGACATTGATACCACTGGCACTGTTGCCGTCGATTTCACTGCAGGTGCTGGCGATGACGAAGTGACTCTGACCGATGGTCTGGGCTCCGTGGCCACTACCGATGTTATTGATGGCGGCGAAGGCACTGACAAAGTTGTGCTCGATGCAGGTGCTGCTGCACTGGTTGCTGAAGACTACATCATCCTGCGTGATGTCATCACCAACTTCGAAGCCATCGAGTTCAACACGACCGCTATCACGACTGCTGATGCCTCCCGTATGGCTACGTACAAGGACATCGCATTCGATGCGATCGACGGTACGCTGACCAAGGTCGCTGACGATCAAGTGATTAGCTCGTTGGGTGCTTCTGCACTGACGCTGACCGCCAACGGTTACAACACCGGTGCCGCTGCAACTATTGATGGTGACGAGACCTACGCTGGCAACCTGACGGTCAACCACACCGGTAACGGCACTGCTGAAACCTTCACGATCGCTGCTGAATCGGTCGCTCTGACCGTCTCTGCTGAGAGCGATGATGATGGTGTGGTCGATAACAGCGCCATCACTCTGGAGGGTGATCTGGTTTCCGCTACGGTCACTCTTGTTGCTGCTCTGGACGACAAGGCCACCACAAGCACGGCTGACGACGTTCTTGAGACTGCTGAAGTTATCGTCGATGTCTCCGGCACCGATCTGCTGGCACTGGAAAGCCTGACTGTCTCCGGCAACGGTACCGCTACCGTTACCAACGCTGAAGGTGCAGCTCTGGCTACCGTGAATGCCGCTGGCCTCGACAGCGTTGATGTGGCTGGTGATGCTGTGACTGGTCTGGATTACGTGACCACCAACGAGTCGGTTGCTGAAACCGTGACCCTGGGTGACGGCCTGGATACGATCTCCATCGGCGTGTTGGGCAACCTCACGGACGAGGGTTCCACCTACGCCAAGATGGATACCATCACTGGTCTGAACCTGGTTGAAGATGCCACTACCGCTGATACCGTTGACACCGCCCTGTCCGACGACATTGCCGTGTTCCTCAAGGGCGTGGCTGTGACGACCTTTGACAAGGCAACCACTACCGCTTCGACTCTGGATCTCGCTTTGGTCGATCTGGCAGCCAGCACCACTGATGACTACGTGGTGTTCGCATTCGGTGGTGACACCTACATCTACGCTGATGAAGGTGACGATCTGGTGACGGACACCGACGTTCTGGTCAAGCTGACCGGCACGGTTGACCTCGACCTGCTGGTTGACGCGCTCAACACCTAATCTCCCCCGGAGACAAGCACCCGCCCTCGGGTAGGTGCTTGAGGTGAAAGCCATTGAAACCCTGTCCTTCGAAAGAGGGGCAGGGTTTTTTCCATAAGGGACTTGCGGACACGTGCAGGGTCTTTACGGAAGAAATCACAAGGGAGCCATTGCCATCGCCAAGCCAGATCCCGCCCTGATCGCCGTGCTCATCAACCGCGAGCACAGCCGCCTGTCGAGCCAGGTCAAGACGCTGGAGAAAGTGCTGCACGCGTTGTTCTCTGACAAGGAATACCAGCGCCTGATCCAACTGGCTGCCAACTGGCGCGCGCTGCTGGCCTTTGACGACGGCGCCCCGAAACTGGCCGATGCGCTGGAGGTGTTCATCGCCGCCTACCGGCAGCGCTCACCCGACCAGGAGAGGCTGCACGACGAGGTGGTCTTCCAAGCCGGCGTCTACCGCATGGGCCATTGGGCGCTGGTCAAGCACTTCATCCCCGGCGTCACCGATTGCCTGGACAACTTTGGCAGCGTCCTGCCCAAGTACCGCGAAGCCTTCAAACGCCGATACGAGGCCGAGGGCAACCTGTCGGTCGAGGCGCAGTCGCAACTGCTCAAAGCCCAGTACGCCTTGATCCCCAACCGCCGTGATCCGTACCGGCACGAGGAGATGAAACGCCGAGGGTTGGTTACCGCCGACGGGAAAATAAAGGACACCCACTTACTTGAACCTCCCCCATCCCCGAGCTACTCTCCCCCCATGACCATGCCCCGCTCCGCCCTCGTCTCCCTCTCCGAAACTCCGTGGTATCACGTGGTGTCGCGCTGCGTGCGCCGCGCCTTCCTCTGCGGCGTGGATGTGCATTCAGGCAAGAGTTTCGAGCACCGGCGCGGTTGGATCGAGGCGCGCATCATGGAGCTGGCTTCCATCTTCGCCATCGATGTCGCGGCCTATGCGGTCATGAGCAATCACTACCATGTAGTGGTACGTATCGATAAGGAACGCCCGCAGGACTGGGACACCGATGAGGTGCTGGCTCGCTGGTCGCGCCTGTTTTCCGGGCCGGCATTGGTGCGGCGCTTCATGTCGGCAGATCGCGCTTCGTTGTGCCAGGCGGAGGTGGATCATGTACTGGCGCTGGCGGAGAATTACCGGGCACGCTTGCATGATCTTTCATGGTTCATGCGAGTGTTGAATGAGTCGATCGCGCGCCAGGCGAATGCGGAGGATGAGGTGACAGGCCGCTTCTGGGAGGGGCGGTTCAAGAGTCAGGCGCTGCTGGATGAGCAGGCGGTGTTGGCGGCGATGGCGTATGTGGATTTGAACCCTATCCGCGCGGGGCTGGCTGAAACGCCGGAGGCCAGCGAGTTCACGTCGATTAAGGCGCGGCTGGAGGCGATGCGGGCGGATGCGTCGAACGCCGATGACACGGGCTCGGATACCGGGAATGCACCGGAACCCGCAGTGACAGGCGAGAAGATTCCATCCCCTGCCCCCGCGCCAGAGGCGCGGGGGCAGGCGTCGGGTTCGGCGCTTTTGATGCCTTTCGATGCGACGGGCCAGTTTTCTCCGGCGGTGCCGTTTGCGTTCGCAGATTACCTGGAACTGGTGGATACGCTGGGGCGGGCCGTGCATCCGCGCAAGCGGGGTTCCATTCCCGCACATACCCCGGCGATCCTGGATCGCCTGGGCGTGGATGCGGCGACGTTCATGCGGGAGGCGGCGCGGCTGTTGATGACGTTCGGCACGGCGGTGGGCTGCCCGGCCCGGCTGGCAGAGCATGCGGCGGCGCGCAATGTGCGTTTCCTGCATGGCATGCGTTCAGCACGGGCGTTGTTCGAGCCGCGCAAGGCGGCTTGATTCAGTGCGATGGGTGTTCGATGCTCTCATCGTCGAAGATGAGCATGGACCTGTTGCGAGCGGCAGCGGGGGATTCGGGGTCTACCCCATTTTCACAGACGGTTGTCAATGGCTCAGGATATAAGGCCGGGCGCTCGCTGCCGCATACCCTGTGGGCGGATACATGACACCATTTCCATGCAACTGACACGCATTACCACGGAGTACATCATCGAGGAGGACAGGATTCGCCTGACCGGGGAGGCCGACGAAAGCGAGACGGTCGTGATCTGGCTGACACAGCGTCTGCTGACGCGGCTTTTGCCCGAAATTTTTCAATGGCTGGAGGGACAGGAGGCGGCTTCCTTGCGGCCCGAGGTGCTGCTGGAATGGCGGTTGCGGCAGGCGCGCGAGGCGCTTGCGCCGGAGACGCCGATCCGCGCGCCCCATCCATGCATGACCGTCCTGACGCGAAGCGTGGATCTCACGCGTGGCGATGAGACGCTGCTTCTGCGCTTTCGGGGCGCAGAGGATGTATGCGCGACGCAGGCGCTGGCCGGCACACCGCCTGCGCCAGTGGACACGATCCTGCACGATGCCTGGGCGCGCTCGGAGTGGCCGGCGACGATCTGGCCGGAATGGGTGCGGGACGGCGCTGGCCAGGCGGCGCCGCAGGGCGTCATGCACTAGCGGGCCTGCCCTGCCGGATTGTCTTGGACAGGACTTTCCACGCTATCCGCGATGACGGACAATCCTGAGCGTTTCAGTCGTCCCGGAGATTGTCCGCATGGTCACCACCGTGACTTCGTATTTCGATGACCGTCATCGGGCCTACCCCGGCGAAGGGCTGGATGGAGTGGTGCGCATTGCGGCCGGGGGGTACTACGGAACCGGAGCGCTGCTTTACGACGGGCGCGCCATTCTGACCGCCGCCCATGTGGTGGATGGCGCATCCGCGTCAGATATCGAAGTTCATTTTGAAACGTCCGGGGGCAGCGGGACGATCGCGGCAAGCGCGGTCAGTCTGTTACACACCTATGATTCCGTCGAGATCAATAACGATATTGCCCTCGTCTGGCTGAGCGCGCCCGCGCCCATCGGGGCCGAGCGCTACGACTTGTATCGTGCCTCCGATGAAGCGGGGCAACCGATGCTTCTGGCGGGGTATGGCCAAGTGGGAAGCGGCGATTTCGGGACGCTTGACGCCTACGACGAGCCGCCCATCCGGCTGCTGGCCTGGAACCGGTTCGATGCGGACATGCAGGAACTCAAGACCAAGCTTGGTTCCGGCATGGCGTGGACGCCCTTGGCAGGCACGCAGCTGGCGGCGGATTTCGACAACGGGTTGTTCGCTCAGGATGCGCTAGGGCGGCTCGTGGGGGCGCATGACCTTGGTCAAGGCCTGTACGAAGGCATGATCGCGCCGGGTGATAGCGGCGGCCCGGCCTTCATCGACGGCTTGGTGGCGGGCGTGGCCAGCTATATCACCTCGCTCGAATACGGGAGCATCGCGCCCGACGTGGATGACCAGCCGAACAGCAGCTTCGGCGAAATCGGGGCATGGCAGCGCGTGAGCCACTATCAGGCTTGGATCGACCAGTCGCTGCGGGCGAAGTATCCGAATGCGCCAAGCCGCCCGGAGGAGGTGGATAAAGCCGTCCAGGAAGGCGACGACGCTACGGCTTATGCTTATTTTCTGGTCCAGTTCACCGGGGTGAGGGACCATCCGGAGGAGTGGCTGAGTGTTGACTATGCCACGCGCGACGGCACGGCCATGGCGGGCCTGGACTATCTGGCCGTGAGCGGCACATTGGTGTTTTATCCCGGCGAGAATCATGCCGTGATCCCGGTGGAGATCATCGGGGATGATGTGTACGAGTTGGACGAGTTCTTTTATCTGGATATCCGCAATCCAGTAGGCGGGAGTTTCGGGGAAGGTGTAAGCCAGCTTTCGGCCATGCGGACCATACTCAATGACGACGCCTTGTGGGGATGACGGCATGCGCGGCAATGGGCTGCCGTCTTGTGGAAAGCACACTCATAGCGATGGGGTGCGCCCGCCGAAGACAACGCCCACCCCACAGCCGGCTTCCTGAGACAGGGGGTGCGCCCCAAGGCTGGACCAGGCAAGAGGCGTGACATCTTGGCCGCGACAGCGAGATCCTAGGCACAAAATCACCGCCCCAAAGGTGTATACTGGCGGACGATTTTCACCATTCCGTCCATCATGTCCCCTCGGCTACGTTTCATCCCGGTTCTGCTGGCGGCCTTTGGCGCTCCAGCCTGGGCAGCGCCCGGTCTTCACGACGTACTGGAGCTTGCACGGGCCAACGACCCGCAACTTGCCTCAGCGCAGGCCGCACGTCGAGCGGGACAGGAAGCCCTCCCGCAGGCCCGTTCCGCCCTGTTGCCCCAGATGAGCCTGAGCGCGGCGCTCAACCGCACGCAGCGCGAACTCGAAACCACGTCCGGCGATCAAACCCAGCATTACACCAACAAACAGGGTTCGCTTTCCCTTCGACAGGTGTTGTACGACCGTCAGAAGTTCATGGCCTACGATCAGGCGGAGGCGCGCGTGGCGCTGGCCGAACTCGAGTGGTCCAAGGCGGAGCAGGATGCGATCCTGCGCGTGGCGGAGGCGTATTTCAACCTGCTGTTCGCCGAGGATTCGGTGAAGCTGGCCGAGGCCAAGAAGAGCGCGATCACCGAGCAAAAGGCCCAGGCCGAACAAATGTACAAGGGCGGCGTGGGCACGGTAACAGACATCCAGGAAGCGCAAGCGCGCTTCGATCTAGCCGTAGCCGAGGAACTCGAGGCTCACAACGCCTTGAAGAATCGCCGGCAGGCCTTGTTCAAGCTGACCCGTCAGTATTTCGAGTCCCTCGCGCCCATCGGCGAGCCGCTCGCCCTTGAGCCGCCCGAACCCAACGCGCTGGACCCGTGGCGCGCTGCGGCCCGCGAAGGCGCGCTCGAGGTCCTGCTGGCCGGCAAGGGCGCGCAGGTGGCGAGACTCGATGTGGAGCGCGCACGCAGTCAACATCTGCCTGTGCTGGAGGCGGTCGCCAGCACGCAATGGCAGAGCAACACCGACTTGGGTTACGACAGGGATCATCTCTCCCTGGTCGGGGTTCAACTTTCCGCCCCCCTCTTGGTTGGCGGGCGCATCGATTCCGTGACCCGTGAGACCCGCGCTCGCTGGGAACAGGCGCTTGAGGAACTGCGCCTGGCGCAAGCCGAAGGAGAACAGCGCGCCGTGGAGGCCTTCCATGGCGTCAACGACAGCATCGCCCGTGTCCGCGCCCTGGAGCAGGCGGTACGTTCAAGCGAGGTGGCCCTTGACGCCGCGCGTATCGGGCTGGAGGTGGGCTATCGCACCAGCGTCGATGTGCTGAACGCGCAGCAACAGCTCTTCACCGCGCGGCGCGACCTGCAGCAGCAGCGTTACGCCTTTATCATCCAGCGTTTGAAGTTGAAAGCCGCTGTCGGCGCCCTTCGCACGGAAGACGTCGCCGCCGTGGATCAGTGGCTCAAAAAGACCCCATGAAGAAACATCCGAATCAACCGAATACAAGCCCGCTCTGGACAATTCTGAGTGAACATCGCCGCGTGTTTTTCGCGGTGGGCGCCTTCAGTATGGTCATCAATATCATCATGCTGGTGCCCTCGATCTACATGCTGCAGATCTATGACCGCGTGCTGGCAAGCATGAACGTGTCCACGCTAGTGATGCTGACACTCATCACGTTGGGACTGTACGTGCTGATGGCCACTCTGGAATGGGTCCGAAGCATGACGCTGGTGCATCTTTCGAATCAACTGGACAAGCGCCTGAGCGGTCGTGTGTTCGACGCTTCGTTCGAATACCAGTTACGCGGGCGGGGCGGGAACGCCAGCCAGCCTCTATCGGATGTAAACAATCTTCGCCAGTTCGTGACTGGACAGGGCATTTTCGCATTTTTTGACGCCCCCTGGGTGCCTATCTACATCGCGGTGATTTTCCTGTTTCACTGGCAAATGGGTGTGCTGGCCCTGTTCGGGGCTCTGACCCTGTTGGGTCTGGCGCTGTGGAACGAGTTGGCGACGCGCAAGCGTCTGTCCGAGGCCAACGGCATGGCGATCAAGGCCAATGGCATGGCGCAGGGCAATCTGCGCAATGTCGAGGTGATCGAGGCGATGGGCATGCTGCCCGGCATCCGGGAGCGCTGGGCGCGTCTCAATCATCGCATTCTGCGCTTGCAAACCGAGGCCAGCAGCAGCGCGGGTGGCATCAGCGCCACCACCAAGTTCATGCGCATTGCCCTGCAGTCCCTGATCCTCGGTCTTGGCGCTTATCTGGTGATCAAGAACGAGATGACGGCGGGCATGATGATTGCCGGCTCGATCCTGCTGGGGCGTGCCCTGGCTCCGGTGGAGCAGCTGATCGGCGTGTGGAAGGGCTGGGTCTCCGCGCAGGGCGCCTACCGTCGCCTGGACGATCTGCTCAAGAATTTCCCCGAGGCCGAGGCGCGCACGCCGCTGCCGCGCCCGAAGGGCGAGGTGAGGGTTGAGGGCGTGCTGGCAAGCCCGCCCGGCGGGACGAGCCCGGTGCTCAAGAATCTCAGCTTCGCCATACCGGCGGGCGCGACTCTGGGGGTGATCGGCCCCAGCGCTTCGGGTAAGTCGACCCTGGCCCGGCTGCTAGTGGGTGTATGGCCCGCGCAGGCGGGCAAGGTGCGCCTCGACGGCGCCGACATCCATGACTGGGACAAGATCCAGCTTGGGCCGCATATCGGTTATCTGCCGCAGGACATCGAGTTGTTCGACGGCACCATTGCCGAGAACATCGCCCGTTTCGGCGCGATCGACCCGGACGCGCTGATGAAGGCCGCGCAGCTTGCCGGCGTGCACGAGATGATCCTGCGCCTCCCGAAGGGCTACGACACCCCGATCGGCGAAGCCGGTCAGATGCTGTCCGGCGGCCAGCGCCAGCGCATTGGCCTGGCGCGCGCCGTGTACGGCGACCCTGCGCTGGTCGTGCTCGACGAGCCGAATTCCAACCTCGACGATGTCGGGGAGCGCGCCCTTGTGCAGGCCATCCTGGCACTGAAAAAGCAGGGTGCGACGGTGGTCCTGATCACACATCGTCCGAGCATCATTGGCGCGGTCGATCTGGTCCTGCTACTCAAGGAAGGCACCCTCGCCGCGTTCGGCCCGCGCGATCAGGTGCTGGCGGCCCTGCAGCAGCAAGCCCAGGCTGCCACCCAGCCTCCCGCCGGCCCGAACAACGCCTTAACCTCCGCCCCTTCGGGCGCATGATCCCTCACTAGACACGCATGACCACCTCACAGCATCCGGACATTACCAAAGACGCGGCCCAGGACGCGGTCCCGGAGTCCGCCCCCCTCAAAGCCAACCCTGCCTCGACGATCCGCGTCGGGGTGATCATCATCCTGCTGGGATTCGTTGGTTTCCTGGTCTGGGCCGCGCTGGCGCCGCTGGACGCCGGGGTGACCGCGTCTGGCACGGTGGCGGTGGAGAGCAAGCGCAAGACCATCCAGCACCTGTCCGGCGGCATCGTCGAGGACATCCTGGTGCGCGACGGCGATCACGTAAAGAAGGATGATGTCCTGATTCGCCTGAATCGCACGCAGATCGAGGCTCAACTGCTGATCACGCGTAACCAGCTGATCTCGATCAAAGCCATTGAGGCCCGATTGCTTGCCGAACGCACCGGCGGCACCCCCGCCTTCGATCACCCCATTCTTTCGGATCGCCCGAATCCGGTCGTGATGGAAGCGATCGAAACCCAATCCGCGCTGTTCAATACGCGCCAGAAAGCCCTGGCGGGCGAGCGCTCCATTCTTGACTCCAATCTCAAGGGCTTGCAGCAGCAAATCGAAGGCCTGCAGGCACTAGAACGCGGCAAGGCGGAGCAGATGCGGTTGTTGCGGGAAGAGTTGGATTCGTTGCGAGCCTTGTTCGAAAAAGGCTATGTGCCACGCAATCGTATTTTTGAACTGGAACGCGCGGTGGCTGAAATATCCGCCCAGCGCAGCGGGGACATCGCCAATATCGGACGCGCGCAGTCGTCGCTGAATGAAGTGCGGTTGAGGAAGCTGCAGAGCGAGCAGGAATTCCGTAAGGATGTCGAGACTCAGCTGGCCAACGTACAGAAGGAGGCGGCAACGCTCTCCGAGCGCCTAGCCGCCCTCGAGGATGAGTTGTCACGCGTCGAGATTCGCTCGCCTGCCAACGCCATCGTCGTGGGCCTCAAGGTCCACACCATCGGCGGCGTCATCCGCGCGGGGGAACCCATTCTCGATCTTGTGCCGGAGAACGACATGCTCATCATTGAGGCGCGCATCCAGCCTCATCTGATCGAGAAGGTCGCGCCGGATCTCGTTGCGCTGGTACGTTTCGTGGCGCTGGACACCATGAACCCGGTGGTCGAGGGCAAGGTCATTGACGTGTCCGCGGACATCCTGACCGACCAGCAGACTGGCATGCCTTATTATTCGGCCCGCGTGATGATTCCGCCCACGGAACTGCTGCGTCTGAAGTACGAACGCATCAACCCCGGCATGCCGGTGGACGTGGTTATCAAGACCGGCGAACGGAGTCTGCTTGAATATTTGCTGAAACCGCTGACGAACCATGTCTTCATGGCCTTCAGGGAACGTTAAGCGACGACTCAGGATGCTTGACGCTTATCTTGTCGTCCCAAAGCATCCAGCATCCTTTAGGCTGCCGAAGTCCTTATTCGCGCAGCCTGTTAAGTCGCAACCAGGAGAATGCATCATCGATGAAAAACTCATGAGGGAGTTTTTCCAGCATCTTGATCGAAATGGCCTACATCATCACTGTAGGCTGAACTTCTGAAGTTGAAACGCATCGGGCGCCTGTTGCCGCCTGAGGTTTGCGCAAGCCTGTTCCAGAGGCAATCGACCTTGTAGGCCCTGGGCTAATGCCGCCCCATCATTTCAAGAAAACCCGTGGTGCTCCGCCAAGCCTAAAATTCAGCCAGATCCTTTACGCGCCTGGCAAAGCTTGACCATGCCTATGGCTCAAAAGGATGAGGAGCAAGACCATGCTGAACGCCACGAAAACAGGCCTTTCTTCTCTTGAGCCGGTTCAACGCCTGCTGGATGCATCCGTCATCGTGCTGGGCGGCCTGGCCGCTCATGCCCTGCGCTTTGGCGCTCTCCCCCCCAACGATGGCTATGGCATTCTCCTGCTGCTCGGCGCCTTGCTGTCGCTGCTGATATTCCCGCTATTCAATTTTTACCGGTCCTGGCGCGGCACCATGCTGCTTGAACTGGCGGGTCGTCTGATCGCGGCCTGGGCAGTGGTTTTTGTCACGCTGGCCTTGCTCCTGTTTACCTTCAAGATTGGGGATGAATACTCCAGAACCTGGTTCTATCTGTGGGGCGGCCTGGCTGGGGCGGGTCTGGTCTTGTCGCGCCTGGCCGTATATGCCGTGTTGCATCTGGTGCGCCGGCGTGGACTGAACCTCAAGCGGGTGGCCATCGTCGGCACGGGGCCGGTGGCCTGTGAACTCGTCCGGCGAACCGAGGATTCTCCATGGGCGGGTTTCAAGGTCGTCGCCCGTTTTTCCCCTCAGGGCTCTCGTACCGAGGACTCAAGCCTGCCCCTGGGTGCCTTGCCGAACTCCATTCGGACATTGGGACTGGATGAGCTTTGGATTGCGTTGCCCCTGCGGGACGAGGCAGTCATCCAGGACATTCTTCATGAATTAAGACATGAAACGATCAATGTCCGTTTTTCCCCGGACATCTCCTCTCTCCGCTTGATCAATCATCACGTCAGCACGCTTCTGGGCATGCCCGTACTTAATTTGCGAACCTCGCCGATGAGCGGCACGAACAGGCTCGTCAAGGAGATGGAGGATCGCTGCCTGGCCCTGCTGTTCTTGGTCATGGCAAGTCCTCTGATGATGCTCATCGCCTTTGGTGTGAAACTGACAAGTCCGGGGCCGGTATTGTTCAAGCAGCGACGACATGGATGGGACGGAAAGGAAATCTATGTCTACAAGTTCCGTTCCATGACCGTTCAGGCCAGCGCAGACGACGAGGTTCGCCAGGCCAGGCGCGACGACCCGCGCACTACACCCTTTGGCGCTTTTCTACGCCGAACCAGCCTGGATGAACTGCCGCAACTGTTCAACGTGCTTCGGGGGCATATGTCACTGGTAGGACCTCGACCTCACGCCATCCAGCACAATGAGTTCTACAAGGAAAAAATTGACAGCTACATGCTGCGCCACAAGGTCAAGCCCGGGATGACCGGCTGGGCGCAGGTAAACGGCTTCCGCGGCGAGACCGATACGCTCGAGAAGATGCGAAAGCGGGTCGAGTACGACCTCTACTACATCGAACACTGGTCTCTCTGGTTCGATCTGAAGATCCTGCTGCTAACCCTTTTCAAAGGCTTCATGGGCAAAAACGCGTATTGAAAATCGTGCCGGCGCAACGCGATGCGCACGCCTCGCCTGGGGCGATTCGATTACCATCTCAGACTATCGCAACTTACGGAACAAACCATGTGCGGCATTGTCGGCGCCATCGCGGAACGTAACGTCACCCCCATCCTGCTGGAGGGGCTGCGGCGGCTGGAGTATCGCGGCTATGACTCGGCGGGTCTGGTGGTGCTCGGGGCCGGCGGCCTTGATCGCCGGCGCGCCCTTGGGAAGGTGGAGCAGCTGGCGGCCAGCATCGACCAGCAGCCCGTCAGCGCCCCCCTCGGCATCGCCCACACCCGCTGGGCTACCCACGGGGCACCGGCGGAGCGCAATGCCCACCCTCACATCTCCTGCGATCGGCTGGCGCTGGTGCACAACGGCATCATCGAGAACCATGCGGAGCTGCGTGCGAAGCTGACCGCGCTTGGCTACTCCTTCACCTCCGAAACCGACACCGAGGTGGCGGCGCACTGGATCGAGCACCGCCTGCGCGAGACGGGCGACCTGTTCCGTGCCGTGCAGCAGGCGGTGGCGGATTTTGAGGGCGCCTATGCGCTGGGCGTGATCACCGTGGCCGAGCCGGACCGGCTGATCGCCGCGCGCAAGGGCAGTCCGCTGGTGATCGGCCTTGGGATTGGCGAGAACTTCATGGCCTCGGACGTCGCTGCCCTGCTGCCGGTCACCCAGCGCTTCATCTTCCTGGAGGACGGGGACTTCGCCGAGCTGCGCCGCGAGTCGGTCGTGGTGCATGACGCCCAGGGCGCGATCGTGGAGCGTCCGGTGAAGCTCTCCAGCCTGACCGCCGCCGCGGCCGAGAAGGGGCCCTACCGGCATTTCATGCAGAAGGAGATCTTCGAGCAGCCGCGTGCGGTGGCCGACACGCTCGAGGGGCGGATCGCCGGCGCCCGCGTGCTCGAGGGCATCTTCGGTGCCTCCGCGACAGAGATCTTCCAGCGCATCCGGCAGGTGAAGATCATCGCCTGCGGCACGAGCTTCCACGCCGGCCTGACCGCCCGCTACTGGTTCGAAGACATCCTCGGCCTGCCCTGCCAGGTGGAGGTAGCGAGCGAGTTCCGCTACCGCAACCCGGTGATCAGCGAGGATGCGTTGTTCGTCGCCATCTCCCAGTCCGGGGAGACCGCCGACACGCTGGCCGCGCTGAAGAACGTGAAGGAGCGCTGCCCGGGCGTCGCGACGCTGACGATCTGCAACGTGCCCGAGTCCTCGCTGGCGCGCGAGTCGGACCTGGTGTTCATGACCCATGCCGGGCCCGAGATCGGCGTCGCCTCGACCAAGGCCTTCACCACCCAGCTGATCGCGCTGGCTCTGCTGCTGGTGTCGGTCGGCAAGGCGCAGGGCCGCCTGACCGATGACCAGGAGGCGCGCATCGTGCAGGGCCTCTCGCGCATCCCCGGCAAGATCGCCGACGCGCTGGCCAAGGAGGATCGCATCCTGGCCCTCTCGGAGAAGCTCGTGCACAAGCAGCACACTCTGTTCCTCGGCCGCGGGGCAATGTACCCGATCGCGCTCGAGGGTGCGCTCAAGCTCAAGGAAATCTCCTACATCCACGCCGAGGCGTACCCTGCGGGCGAGCTCAAGCACGGCCCGCTGGCGCTGGTGGACGAATCCATGCCGGTGATTGCCATTGCCCCGCAGGACGACCTGCTGGCCAAGCTCAAGTCCAACCTCGAGGAGGTGCGCGCGCGTGGCGGCGAGCTGTTCGTGTTCGCCGACGAGACGGCGGGCGTGGAAGCGTCGGAGGGCATCCACGTGGTGCCGGTCACCTCCAATGTCGGGCGCATCAGCGCGCCGATCATCTTCAACATCCCGCTCCAGCTGCTCGCCTACCACGTGGCCGTGCTGCGCGGCACGGATGTGGACAAGCCACGCAATCTGGCCAAGTCGGTGACCGTGGAGTAAAAATCTCAGCTCTTCTTGGATTTTTCTGATGGCGGATGGCTTGTGCGCCATCTAAACAAGGGTGTACCGGCACTGTCGCCGGTTTGATGAAAAAGGAGTT
>FWPV01000911.1_pt1:2500-87813 | contig 87813 bp, 81 predicted proteins | sample 2228371 | NCBI WGS metagenome assembly FWPV01 (sample SAMEA103939776, study PRJEB20133) | metagenome
TGCTTCCAGCAATCTGGCCGCCACGTGCGCCAGCACCCCGGCGCGACGCAGGCCATAGACCGGTTCGATGACAACCACGTGAGCGAGCGCATCCACAGCGGTGGCGAGGTCGGCGTCCACTTCACCGACGAGCCAGCATGGGTGGAGGTTCAGGCGCTCTAGAAAGGCGCCCAAATCAGCTGCCGTTCCGGTGCAATGCGCGTTGGCGTCGGGGCGATGGAGCGGCTCATCGGCGGCGAAGAGCGTCCAATGATAGCGGCCTCGCCCGGCGAACATCACAGCGCAAAGCGTAAGTGCTGCGTTGCATGCAGATGCAAGTGCATGCCAGGGCGCTGCAGTGACCGTGAGCGTTGGGATTCCGATCGCAGCAGGTGGGCTGGGCAACCCTAGCCCGATGCCTTTGGCTGCGCTGACGGCGATGCGCACGCCGGTGAAGCTGCCGGGGCCGGTCGTCACCGCCAACGCGGTGAGGTCGGTCGGCTTTACGTCGACGCTCGCCATCAGATGACGCACCATGACGAGCAGATTTTGCGTCTGCCTGCGTCGGCCCTCCCAGGTGCACTCACCCAGCAATTGCGCTTTCTTCAGATCATAGATCGCCGCCGAAGCGGTGGTCGAGGCGGTGTCCATTGCCAGCAACATGAACAAGATTATAGCAGATGGCTGAGGCGTCGCGATGAATCGATCCTTCTACAAAAAGAACAGCCCGACCCGAGGGTCAGGCTGTTGCTTTTGGCGACAGTCTAAAATCTACAACACAAACAACGCCATGCGGCAACGTCTTGCGTTTGCACTGAAGGTCAGATGATCTCCAGCTCGCGCAGCTTGCTCTCCGGCACGACGCCGTTGACCCATCCACGCTCTGCGTAATACTCTTCCAACATTTGGTCAAGCTCGCAGACATGTCCTTCAGAGCCCGGCATCGTGCTTGGCTCGGTCGTGAAGCGCTTGGGCAGGTAGTCCGAGCCTTCGCCGAAGCCGGCCAGATTGTTGTAGTAGCGCTCCAGGTTATAGATGCGCTCGCCGCACTTGAGCAGCTCATCGGGCGTGTAGTTGAGGCCGGTGACGGCGTTGAACTGCTCGGTGTATTCCTGCATGCCCTCTGCGAAGGCGGAGAATTTGCACAGGTCGAGCGAGTCGGAGACGGCGTGGACGTCCTGGAAGACCTTGGTCAGCTTGCCTTTGCCTTTCCACTCCAGCGGGTCGACCTTGAGCGAGCCGAAGGGCATGACGCCCAACTCCGCCGCCGGCGTGTAGGCGCGCAGGTGGCAGGCGCCGCGGTTGCTGGTCGCATAGGCGATGCCCATGCCCTTGAGGCCACGCGGATCGTAGGCGGGGATCGCCTGGCCCTTGACGGTCATGGCGATCTCTGGATGGCCAAAGGCGGCGGCGGCGCGCGCCGTGCCGTTGGCCAGTGTATCGCCGACGCCCTCGCGCCTGGCGATCTTGTGGATCGTCTCCACCATGCCTATGGCGTCGCCCCAGGCGAGCTTGCCTGCGCCGTTGGTGTAGCCTTTTTCACTGGCTTCCATGTACATGCCGAGCACGTTGCCGAGTTCGATCGGATCCATGCCGTAGTCGTTGCACATGTTGATCATATAGGCGATCGACTCGACGTTGTTGTTGCCGCAGTTGGAGCCAAGCGCCCAGGCCGATTCGTACTCGACGCTCTCCATCTTCACCTTGAAGGGGCCTTCCTTGACCTCGACCTCTTTCTTGCAGGCCACCGGGCAGGCGTGACAGGTGGGGTTGTCAATCAAAATGTGCTCGTTGACATATTCGCCGGAGATCTTTTCGGCGTTCTCTTTGCCGAAGGCGGTCTTCTGCGCGTTGTAGGCGGGCAAGGCGCCGATGCTGTCGGTGATGTTCATCAGCACGTTGGTGCCGTAGACGCTCAGACCACCCTTGCGAGGAGAAGTGATGTTCTCTTCCGCCATAATGGCCGCCAGCGCCTTTTTGCGCGCCTCGCGGTCGGCGTCTCTATTGGCCGGTTCAGGACGATTCTTCTTGTCGCCTCTGATGACGATCGCCTTGAGATGCTTGCTGCCGGCGACGCAGCCGGTGCCGTTGCGTCCGGCGGCGCGGTCGTTGACGTTCACCCAGCAGGCGAAGCGCACCAGGTTTTCGCCCGCCTGGCCGATCGCCATGCCGTCGCAATCTTCGCCGTGACGCTCGCGCAGGATGCGCAACGTCTCGTGAATGCCCTTGCCCCACAAGTCCGAAGCGTCGTGCAGCGTCACTTTGCCGTCCTCGACGTAGGCGTAGACCGGTTTTTCCGCCTTGCCCTTAAAAACCAGCCCATCGAAGCCGGCCCACTTCAGCTTCGCCGCCGTCCAGCCGCCCATGTGCGAGTCGGCGACCGTGCCGGTGAGCGGCGATTTGGTGACGACGGCCAGGCGTCCGCTCATATTGACGTTGGTGCCTGTCAACGGCCCGTTCATGACGCACAGGATGTTGTCCGGCGACAGAGGATCGACGTCCGGTCCGTTGTCGAAGACGTACTTCACCCCCAACCCTCGTGCGCCGATATACTTGCGCGCATCGTTCTCATCGATGCCTTTGTACTCGATATTGCCGGATGTGAGGTCGATCCAGGCGACGCGGTTGACGAAACCACCGATCATGAGTCTCTCCTTTTGGTGCAACTTCAATTGAACCAACTTCGATTGAACAAAGAAAATGACAAGCCGAAAAGATGGAAAACTTGCAAACGCTCAGGTCAATGTCGACTACAGTGGCTCAGTTCAAAACTGTTCAGTTCGAGCAGATTCGTGGGAAATCAAAACGACAATGGTGGCTGCACCATCGGTCAACAACTTTTAAAATGAGAATGCAGCTTACTTAATCCAGAATTTTACCGGCGCTTGTACAAGATGTCAAGCACGATTCGCCGATAAAGTTTGTACAAGGTTGCCTCATGGATTGGGCGCTGCCTTGACGTCCGCCACCGTTCCACCGGTCATCTGCACCAGCTCATGCGGCGTGAGGCGAAAGACGGCGTTCGGATGGCCGGCCGCCGCCCAGATTTCTGCGTAGGCGAGGAGATCGGCGTCGATGAAGGTGCGAAGAGGGCGAGCATGGCCGAGCGGAGGGACGCCGCCGATGGCAAAGCCGGTTTGGGCGCGTACAAAATCTGCGTCGGCGCGAGCAATTTTCTCGCCGACCAGGGCCTGCACTTTCTTTTCGTCGATGCGGTTGCCGCCCGACGCAATCACCAAAAGCGGTTGACCGCTGCTCTTGCCCACGAACACAAGCGATTTGGCGATCTGCTCGACGGTGCACCCCACAGCAGCTGCAGCTTCCGCCGAGGTGCGCGTGGAGGCGATGAATTCGATCACTTCGTTGCGGAAACCTCTGGCTCGGAGGGCGTCCTGAACTTTTTGCGCTGCGGGTTTCAGGGGTGACGTCATGGCGGCTCCAACTCTTTCCAGATGGCCGTCAACAGAGCGACTCGGCCTGGAATTTCATCGATCAGGATATGTTCGTGATCCGCGTGGGCGCCTGCGCCGGGCGCGCCGAGGCCGTCGAGCGTGGGCACGCCAAGCGCGCCGGTGAAGTTGCCGTCGCTGCCTCCGCCGGTGCCTCCCTCTTCTAGCTCCATCCCGAGTCGTCGTCCAATGTTGCGCACGCGTTCGAAGAGCGCGCCGGTGGCGCTGCGTTCGAGCGGAGGACGATTCCAGCCCCCGCGCACGATCACCTGCGCGCCGGGAAGCACAGGTTGCAGCGCCGCCATGGCCTCGGTGATGCGATCGGCTTCGGCCTGCGTCCAGGCGCGCACGTCCACGCGCGCTTTGGCGCGCGCCGGTACGACGTTCGTGGCCGTGCCGCCTTCGATGACGCCGACGCTGAGCGTCGTGCCTGCTTCTCGGTCGGCCAGGGCATGGATCGTCAGCACCTGATGCGCCATCTCTTCGATGGCGTTGACGCCCTGATAGGGATCGACGCCGGCGTGCGCAGCGCGACCGATCGTCTCGACGGTGAAAGAGCCGGTGCCCTTGCGGCGAGTTTTCAGCGCGCCGCCCGGCAGCGGCGACTCCATGACGAGCACGTAGGCGGCTTGCTTCGCTTCTTCCTCAATCAGCGCGCGCGACGAACCGCTGCCGATCTCTTCATCTGAGGTGATCAGCAGCGTGATCGGCCTGGGCAGTTGGATGTCCAGCTCGCCCACCCCGCGCAACGCATATTCGACCAGCGCCAGGCTGCTCTGCATGTCGAAGATGCCTGGGCCGTAGGCTTTGCCATCTTCGATGCGGAATGGATGCGTCGCCAACGAACCGACCGGCCAGACGGTGTCGTAATGACAGAGCACCAGGGCCGGTTTTTCAGTTGCGTTGCCGTGGATGAAACGGGCGCGCAGGTGGTTGCCGCGCGTGGGTTGGGTGATTATTTCCACGCTTGCGCCCACCGCGGCCAGACGTCCGGCCAGCAGGTCGGCGAAGGCGTCCAACCGAGGTTTGTCATGGCTGGGGGTCTCATGAGAGACGAAGAGGCCGATGGTCTCGAGAATTTCACCCTGGCGACGATGGAAATAGTCTAACAACCTTTGATCGGACATGCTTTGCATATAGTCTGCAGGGTCATGGGCTGCCCTTCACCGATGATGGTTAATAGAGCAGCGAAGCGATTCGCACAGACGCCTGACGAACGGCGCTCCAAAAGCCAAGACAAGGTTGGCGCGCTCTATTGCAGGCGTGGCTCCAGCAATTGATCGACTCGATAATTCGTGATCACCAGTTCAGTGATCTTGCCGCGCTTGGCTCCATTGGAGTTGATTGCGCGATTCGCCTGCACCTCATCCACAGCAAAATATGGAGAAGCGTACAAGGAACGCACGATCGCCGCATCAGAGTTAGAGACCATCACATAAACCTCTTTTTGACTCAGCGCGATGCAGATGTCTCGCAACCGTTCTTGATCTTGCAATGTAAAGCCATTTGCATAATATGATGTAAAGTTGGCCGTCTGAGAAACAGGAACATACGGAGGATCAAAATACACCCAATCGCCGACTTCGGCCCTCTCTATAACCGTATCGAACGGCGCGCACAGGATTTCGACATGTTGCAGCGCCCGTGACGCCGCCAGCAAATTCTCTCGATCCAGATATGTGGGCGACTTGTAGCGTCCAAACGGCACGTTGAACCGTCCCTGTCGATTGACGCGGTACAGGCCGTTGTATCCCGTCTTGTTCAGATAGATCATTCGGGCTGCCCGCTCGGGCAGGCTCAGCGACCAGGGGTCCTGGCTACGAATCTTGTAGTAGAATTCTTTGCTATGAGGAAGCCCCGACAGGATTTCCATCACTTCTGAAACATGGTCGCGAATCGCCCGATAGGCGTCTATCAGTTCTGCATTGGCGTCTGAAAGAATGGCGCGTTGAATTAGTCCTTCCCGATAGAGGCGAAAAAAGATCGCTCCACTCCCGACGAATGGCTCATGATACGTCTGAAAGTGCGCGGGCCGACGCTGCAACAAGGCGTCGGCGAGCTGGGTTTTGCCGCCAGCCCATTTCAGGAACGGTCGTGGGTGCAGAGCGCCCATTTTGCTGCTATCTGGGCTACTGTCGCCTTGGGCTGAGGTGCGCCTGCCCGTCGGCGTGGTAGCTCGAGCGCACGAGCGGACCGCTTTCCACCCACTTGAAGCCGCGCTTTTCGCCCTCTTCTTTGAGGCGGACAAACTCGTCCGGCGTGTAGTAGCGCACAATTGGCAGATGAAAGCGGCTCGGCTGCAGATACTGCCCGATGGTCATGATGTCCACGTCGTGGGCGCGAAGGTCGTCCATCACCTGCAGAATCTCATCCCAGGTCTCGCCCAGGCCGACCATGATGCCGGACTTGGTGAGCGCCTCGGGGTCCATCTGTTTGGCGCGGCGCAGCAGCTCCAGGCTGCGCTGGTATTTGGCCTGCGGCCGCACCGTGCGGTAGAGGCGCGGCGCCGTCTCGGTGTTGTGGTTGAGAATCTCCGGATGCGCGTCCATCACAACCTGCAGCGCCGCCCAGTCGCCCTTGAAGTCCGGGATCAACACCTCGATCGTGCAGCCGGGGACAAGCTTGCGAATCCAGTGGATGCTCTCGGCGAAGACCCAGGCGCCGCCGTCCGGCTGCTCGTCGCGGTTGACGCTGGTGAGCACGGCGTGGCTCAGCCCCATCTGGCGGATCGACTCGGCGACGCGGCGCGGTTCGTCTGGATCGAGCGGGCCGGGGCGGCCGGTCTTGATTTTGCAGAAGCCGCAGGAGCGGGTGCAGGTGTCGCCCATCAGCAGGAAGGTCGCCGTGCCGCGGCCCCAGCATTCGCCGATGTTTGGACACATCGCTTCTTCGCACACGGTGTGCAGGCGCTGGCCCCGGAAGAGCTGCATCAACTCGCGGTATTTGGGGCTGTCGGCGGCGCGCACGCGCAGCCACTCAGGCCGACGCCCGCGCGTGAGGTTGCCGCCGGTGGGGGAAGGCGCCGGCTCCAACGTGATGACGCCGAATTCGTTGTGCATGATATTGGCTGCCATATCAACTGCCCTCAATTCTGCCTGTAAGAGGCGCTCCGTCGGCGAGGCGCGCCTGCGGCTGCTTCGCGTGGATCAGCGCTGTCGCCGTCGCCATGCCGATATAAAGCCAGAAGAGCACCGTCATGTGTGGATAGGTCATGTTGAACCAGTAGTGGTCAAAGACGCCGCTGACCAGCGCGCCGAGCACGGCGCCGGTGTAGCCCAGCAGCAAGGCTTCCATCTTTCCGCTGAGGCCGCTGCGCCACGCTTTCCATGCGATGACGAAAAATCCGATCATCACCGCAAGAAACATGCCGAGCCCGATCAACCCCATGTTTTCGGCGATGATGAGATAGAGCATGCTGACGCCGAGGTAGATGTCCAGGTCGGGCGCGCCGGTGAAACCGACGCCAAAGAGGGGGTAGCGCTCGATCAAGACCAGGGCGTCTTTGTACTCGCCGAAGCGCATCTGCGTCGCCAGGTCCTGGCCGGCGAAACCCTCGATCAGGCGGGCGACGTATTCCTGCGTGACCGGCAACAGCAGCAGCAAAAGCGCGCCGACCAAGCCAAGCGGGATCAACTTGCGATACTTAAGCACGGCCAGCAGCGCCATCGAAGACGCCAGCCCTAACAGCGCGGAGCGGCTATAGGTCAGATAGAGCGCCAGGACAGCCGTTGTCCACATGAAAAACGTCAGCCAGCGCGGGAAAATCGGTTGGCCGGAGACGAGCTGAGGCAGCATCAACGCCGCCGCCAGGATCATCATCCCGCCGAGCACATTGGGGTCAACAGCGGTGCCGATGGCGCGCATGACGCCGTTCGGATCGTCCTCGATGAAACGCAACGCGCCGAAGCCGCCCGGGTAGTCAAAGCGCGCTAAACTGTCGAGGATGCGCACGGTGGTTTCTTGCGGCAGGACATAAAAGAGCACGGCGATCGCAGCCGCGCCCCAGCCTCCCAGCAGCACCCAACGCGTCACCCAGATCGCTTCCCCTTCGGTGCGCACGGTGTTGATGACGACGAAGAAGAGCGAAATGCCGATCAAGATTTCCAGGAAGCGTCGCAGCAAAAAGGCATTGGCCGGGCTGTGCGACAAGCCCAGTGTGAAGCTGAACAACGCCAGCAGCATGAAGAGCAACACCGGCAGGCCGATCGGCGACGCAACAAAGTCTTCCTGCAGGCCAATCACCAGTTTGAAAAGCCAGACGAAGAAGAGGGCGCCCAGCGCAAGGTCGAGAAAGGTGGGTTTGAATCCGATCGAAAAAGGCAGGCTGGCGAAGGGAAGCAAAAAAACGACGGCGCACAACGCCACAAAGCCCCAGTGTGTGTCCTTGAGGATCAGCGTCCCGCCGATCAGCGCAGCCGCGGCCGCAAGCGCCAGAAGCGGGCCGGCGGCGCCAACGAACAACGCAATCGTCAGCGCGCCGACGAGCAGGAGCGCGGCCGGCGCCAGCCTACGCAAGATGGGGTTCGATGAGAAAAAGACCTCTTGAATCGCGCGATAGGTGGTTTGCAATGCAGCTTCCCCAAACTCAACAGGTGTAATGCATCCAATCTTAGCCGAAGAAGGTCAAATGTCAATCGAGACGGACGCTGAAACGCTCGCTTTCGCCCTCTGGAATCCCGGCTGCGTTTCGCCGCTTCAAGATCACAGGCATGCCATGGCGCGGGCGCAGCGTGATCTGCGGGTCGAGTTCGGCCACATAGCCAGGGGTCACCCGCACCTGATAACGATGGGCAATCGTGGCGAGCAAGAGCTGACCTTCCATCCAGGCGAACGGCTCGCCGATGCAACGTCGCGGCCCGCCGCCGAAGGGGAAGTAGGCGAATTTGGGGCGGCGATGCTCCTCTTCGGGCGCAAAACGGTCCGGCTCGAAACGCTCTGGCTCCGGCCACAGATGCTCTAGTCTGTGCGTCACATACGGACTGATGAGCACGCTGGCGCCCTTGCCGATCGATGCGCCCGCAATCACATCGTCGGCGATGGCGAGCCGTCCCGTCGCCCAGGCGGGCGGATAGAGGCGCATCGCCTCAGCGAAGACGCGACGCGTGTACTCCAGGCCCGGCAGATCATCCCAGGTGAGCCGCCGCGGCCGTTGCGGATCGCCTAGCAGGGCGTCCACCTCGGCGTGCAGCTTCGCTTCGACCTCCGGATGTTGGGCAAGAAGATAGAACGTCCACGTCAGCGCAATGGCTGTCGTCTCGTGGCCGGCGATAAAGAGCGTGAGCACTTCGTCGCGCGCCAGGCGCTCGGACATGTGACGATCGACGGCGTCTGTCGCTTCTTCATCCTGGGCCAGCACGATCATGGAGAGCAGGTCGCCGTGGTCGACGCCCTCGGCGCGGCGTGCGCGAATCATGGCGTAGATCAGATCGTCCAGCACCTTAAGACGTCGCTCGCGCTCGCGTCGCTTGCGCAGGTCGAGGCGATCGATGAACTGTCCCAGCGGGCCGATGCGATTGAAGTCGAACATTTGAATCAAATCGGTGATGGCGCGACCGACCTGCGCAGCCTCTCGACTCACGTCGACGTCGAAGAGGCAGCGCGCCACAATCACCATCGTCAGCCGCATCAACTCTTCGTGGAGGTCGAGCTGAGCGCCGTCGCGCCAGCTCGCCAGATGTTCATCGGCGTAACGGGTGATGATGTCGGCGTAGGCGGCGATGCGCTGACGGTGAAAGGCGGGCTGAATCATGCGCCGTTGGCGGGTGTGCAACGGCGGCTCGCTGGTCAATAACCCCTCGCCCAAGATGGGTTTGAGCGCCTGCAGTCCATAGCCCTTGTGATAGGCGCGGTGATTGTCCACAAGCACATGCTTGACGTCTTCCGGCTCGCGCAACAGGTAGGCGCTCGTGTTGAAAAAGCGCAGGCGCACGATGCGCCCCATTTGCGCAGCCGCCATCATGGCGCCGAGCGGATCGGCGTTGAAGGCGGGCGCCGCGCCCCATAGCCAGTGACCGGGAAAGTCCACCGGTCGAGTGTAGGATGAAATCGCGGATAGCGCTTCGTGCGTCGTCATATCGGTGCTCCTTGCGCCCTTCATGGGTTACTCGTTCAGAGAGCGCTCAATTCGTGATAATTTTCACATAACCGATCTGTTTCCTTTAGTATACTGCGAACGATCGTTGATTGCATGAAAAGCGGCTCACAATTGGCGTAGGGAGAGACATGGAGGAAAAGACCGATGCTCAACAATTCCGTGCAGACGCCTCGCAAACTGACGCTAGAAGATCGATTGTTGCAACAATTGCCCTTTTTCCCGAAACTGGACGAGCTGGATCGGCGACTCACCCGGTGGATGGCGCGCTATGGTCTGACCCTGATGCGCATTGCGTTGGGGATCATCTTTTTCTGGTTCGGCGCGCTGAAATTGATCCCCGGACTCAGCCCTGCGGAAGACCTGGTGCGCAACACCATTTTCTTCATCGATCCGCAAATCTTCCAGCCGATTTTGGCGATCTGGGAGGTGGTCATCGGGATCGGCCTGATCAGCGGTCAATTCATGCGCGTCACGCTTCTGCTGCTCTTTTTGCAGATGCCCGGCACTGCGCTGCCGATCGTGATTTTGCCGGAGGCTGTTTTCACCGTTTTCCCCTTCGGCCTGACCATTGAGGGTCAGTACATCGTGAAGAACCTCGCCTTGATTACGGCGGCGATTGTGCTGGGCAGCACGGTGCGCGGGGGGAGAATCGTCGTGCAGGAGTGAGGCGTATCGAGCTTCATTTTTCTTGCTTGAGCGATCCGCTGGGCGTACAATAAAGCTTCTGACAAAGGGTAGGACGACAATTGCGTCGAAGAGGAGGAGCTATGTCAGAAGGGGTTGAAACGCAGCTGGAATCGCTCGAATATCGCACAGAAGTCAAACAACTGCTCGACATCCTCGCCCACTCTCTGTACACGGATCGCGAAATTTTTTTGCGCGAGCTGATCTCCAACGCCTCGGATGCGCTCAACCGCATTCAGTTCGAGATGCTGACCAACCACGACGTCGTCGATCCCGAGGCGGAGCTGGCGATTTACATCGAGGCTGACAGCGACGCACGCACGATCACCATTCGCGACACCGGCATCGGGATGAATCGTGACGAGTTGGTCGAAAATCTCGGCACGATTGCGCATTCCGGCGCGCGTGCATTCCTTCAGAATGCTAACCAAAATCAGAGTGCATTAGAAGAAATTATCGGCCAGTTCGGCGTCGGCTTCTACTCGGTCTTTATGGTCGCAGAGGAAGTCACGGTCATCTCTCGCTCCTACCGTCCCCATGACCGTGCGGCGTTGTGGCGTTCCACGGGCGACAGCCGCTTTAGCTTGGGCGAGGCGGACAAACAAGACCGCGGCACCGAGATTCGCATTCGCCTGAAGGAGGACGCTGCGGAATTCGCCCAGCCGTGGCGACTGGAGACCATCATCAAGCGCCATTCTGATTACGTCTCCTTCCCCATCTATCTGAAGAGCAAAGACGGGGAGCCGCGGGTCGTAAACCGGCGCATTGCGCTGTGGCGGCAGCCGCCCTCAAAGGTGGAGCCAGCCGAGTACGAAGCGTTTTACAAGCAGCTGACCTTCGACGATCGCCCGCCCCTTTTGCACGTGCACATCTCGGCGGATTCGCCCGTCAACGTGCGCGGCATCCTCTTTGTGCCGGCGCAGCGCGAGCGCAGCTCACTGCGCCTTCGCCCCGAATATGGCTTGCGCCTGTACTCGCGCAAAATTTTGATTCAGGAGCACAACAAAGAGCTGCTGCCGGAGTATTTGCGCTTCGTCGAAGGCGTCGTCGACTCCGAAGACCTGCCGCTCAACGTCTCGCGCGAGACCGTGCAGAGCAACCCGCTCGTTCGCCAGCTCCGCAAGGCGCTGACGAGTCGCCTCCTCAAGGAGCTGCGCAGCCTGGCGGACGAGAATCCCGAGAAGTACAACACCTTTTGGACGGAGTTCGGCGTGTTCATCAAAGAAGGCGTCGCCTCCGACTACGCCAACCGGGAGGCGCTTCTTGCACTGTTGCGTTTCCACAGCACGCGCACCGGCGCCGAAGGCTGGACGACGCTCCAAGAATACATCGAGCGCATGCAGCCCGACCAAAAGGCGATCTACTACATCCTGGGCGACAGCCTCAAGTCGGCGATGCGCAGCCCGCACCTCGACTATTTCCGCAAGCACGACATCGAAGTGCTCTTCCTGACCGATTTCATCGACGGCTACATGGTCAGCCAGCTTCGCGAGGTCCACGACAGGCCGTTGCAAAACGTCGATGACCCCAATCTGGAGCTGCCCAAAGTCGAGGAAGGGGCAGCTGAATCAGAGGTCAGCGCACAGGCGTTTGACAAACTGGTCGCCCGCATCAAGCAGGTGCTTGGTGAGCGCGTGCGCGAGGTGCGCGAGGGCAAAACGCTGGTGGACAGCCCCGCCCGCCTTGTCTCGCCGGAGGACGACTTTGCGCGAGAATTGCAATATGTGCGTCGCGTGCTTGAAGAGAACTACGTGGCCCCGGTGAAAATCCTGGAAATCAACCGCCGCCACCCGATGATTGCCGATCTGGCCCGTCTCGTCGATGAAGAGCCGAACAACGCGCTGATTGACCCGGCAATCGAACAACTTTTTGACAATTTACAGCTGCTCGAGGGCGTCTATCAAGGCTCTGTGGCGGACATGGTCGATCGCATCCATGGGCTGATGCGCGCGGCGCTCGCCGGTCATTCATAACGCATCACGAAAACATGGCTTTCATGAAGCGCGCACCACGCAACAGCCGAGCAATCCATTCCACAACGACAACATTGCACCTGGAGATCACGCCACCATGAACGAACTGCTGCACTCTCTGGTCAAACTCTCGCACGAGCTGGGGCGAGAAGAACGCCAACTGGCCATTTTGGGCGAAGGCAACACCAGCGCCCGCATCGACGAAAACACTTTTTGGGTCAAAGCTTCGGGCAGTCAGCTCGGAACCATCACCGAAGCAGGCTTCACCCAGGTCAAGATGGACGCCATCCTGGCGCTGGTGGAGCGCGATCACATGAGCCAGGAAGAAGTGCAGGCGATCTGGCCGGAGGTGATGGTGGACCCTCAACAGAAACGTCCTTCAGTGGAGACCTTCCTTCACGCCCTGTGCCTCTCCGAAGGCGGCGCCTGCTGGGTGGCGCACACGCATCCTATCTCCTGCAACGCCATCCTGTGCAGCCGGCTGGGCGCCGAGCCGTTTTTGCGCCACCTTTTCCCCGACGGCATCGTCGTCTGTGGACGTTATCCGGCCGTCGTGCCTTACGTCGACCCCGGTTTTGCACTGGCTAAGGCCGTGCGCTCCGAGCTGCGCCGCTACCAGGACGCGCACGGCGTCTCGCCGAAGCTCTTGCTGATGGTCAACCACGGCATCACGGCGCTCGGTCGAACCATGCAGGAGGCGCTCAACATCACCCTGATGGCCGACAAGTGGGCGCGCATCCTGCTGGGGACATACGCGCTCGGTGGTCCCAACTACATGCCCGACGCAGAGGCCGCCCGCATCGACAACCGGTTGGATGAGCACTACCGCCGGCGCCAACTGGCCGGGTGAGCGCGCTGGCGTCTCGAGACATTCCGCACAGCTTGCCTGTTTCGGCGTTTTCTTGCGTTTCACACCTTGACGGCGTCGCAAACGATGAATATTTCGCTATTTCACTTGGACCGAGCCCTGCGGAGAATCGAAAGGAAACCTCCATGACCCAAAGCGAAAACACGCCCAGGAAAGCTTCGCGCAAATCCTCTCAAAGCGCTTCCGCCGCCGATGAGAGCCTGGAGGGCTTCACTGAAGAGGAGCGCGCTGCAATGAGAGCGCGCGCCCAGGAGTTGAAAGCGGCGCGCCGTGCAGGGCGAGGAAGCAAGGTGGACGAAGAAAGCGCCGTGCTCGCCAAGATCGCGGAGCTGCCGGAGCCGGACCGTTCGATGGGGATGCGACTTCACGCCCTCATCAAAGCCAGCGCGCCAGCGCTTGCCCCGCGGCTTTGGTACGGCATGCCCGCCTACGCCAAAGACGGCAAAGTCGTTTGCTTCTTTCAGGCCGCGCAGAAGTTCAACACGAGATATTCGACGCTTGGCTTTAGCGACGCCGCCCTGCTCGACGAGGGCGCCATGTGGCCAACCGCCTTTGCCCTGAAGGAGCTAACCGAGGTTGAGGAGGAGAAGATCCGCGCGCTGATCAAGAAAGCCGTGGGGGAAAGGTAGCGTCCTCCGCCATGCCCCTCTCTTTGCTTCGAGGCGATGTCTGCGCACCCTGTTGAGATGCAACAGACGGATCGACAGGCGATTCGAGCGTATTCCGCCAGACATGTTCCCATAGCGAAGAGAAATGGCTTTTTACCGCTGACAACCGAATTTGGTCGGGCGGGACGCCGAGCCACTCCGACAGGTCGGTGGGCGTGTCGAGATCAAAACGAAGCGCAGGGCGGTCTACAAAGCAAACCTCGCACCCGGCGGCGCGCGCCCGCCGTCGATGCTCTTGACTGCTTCCGTCCCCGAACGCAAGTGGGAAGGGGAGAGGCAGAGGAAGCAGCAGCGCATTCGTGCCGCCATCGCAGCTCGGCGCAATCACCACAGATGAAGGATGGCGGTGAAATGGCTCAACCAGGCTGCACAGGTCTTCGGGCTGGAGTCGGGGCAGGTCTGAGGGCAGCAGCAACGCCGCCTCTGCTCCCGAAGCGGCGGCGAACGCGCAGGCCTGCGTGAAAGCGGCGTTGAGTTCACACCCTTGCTCCTCAAGCGGAAGCGCGCTGCAGCGCGCCGCTATCGCCAGGGCCGCAGGGTCGCGACTCACGACCACCGTGCGCTCGAACAATTGCGTCGCAGCTGCGATGGACAGGGTGCGCACCAACAGATGCGCGCTGAGTTTCGCACGCTGGTCTTCTGAGAGAACGCCGTTCAACCGACTCTTGGCTTCGTGAAAGGGCTTGACCGGCATAATCAACCACAGGCTCATGGGGCGGAGTTTCATGGGGTGAGGTCGCCTGTGCGCACTTTTGTTTTGCGTGCACGGGAAAGTTGCAGAAGCGACTGCGCAAAGTCAAGCGTGGCGCGCGCCAGGCGTATTTTGTCCTCCATGGTGCGCATGATCGTATCCGTGACCAGCGTCGGCAGGCGCATGTGAGGCGCCGCGGCCTCGTCTTCTCGATCCAGAATGAAGCCATCCAGCACATCGTCGAAATGCGCGGCGATCGTCACCGGCGTGACCGGGTACCCCATCTCGCGCATCATCTTCGCCGCCGGCCCTTTGAGCGCCTTGCCGCCGATGATGGGCGTCACCGCCACCTTGGGCGCGCGCAATTTTTTCAACAGGGAACGCATCTCGCCGACGCTCAGGATCGGATCGATGCTGAGATAGGGATTGCTCGGACAGAAAACAACCACATCCGCGGCCAGCAACGCCGCATAGGCGGCTTCGGGGAGGTCCGCCTCCGCAGCGCCGACAAATGAAACGTCGATCACGCACGGTTCGCAACGTCTCCCAACGAAGTAATGCTGGAAAGGCAGGTCGCCTTCATCGGTGTGGACGAGCGTGCGCACCGGCGCGTCGCTCATCGGGAAGATGTGCGAAGGAACGCCAAAAGCGCGGCGCAGGCGGTCGGTGACTTCGGTCAGGCTGACCCCCTGACGCAGCCATTCGGTGCGCCGCAGATGAACGGCGAGGTCTTTGTCGCCAAGGCGGAACCAATCTTCCCCGCCCAACAGCCCCATCGTGTGCAGCACGGTGAAACTGTCATCGGCGCGCCCCCAGCCGGTCTCTGGGTTGTTGACGCCGGCGAGGTTGTACATCACCGTGTCGAGGTCCGGGCAGATGGTCAGCCCCCAGTGCTCGAAGTCGTCGCCTGTGTTGACGATCACCGAGAGCGCGCCAGGGGGCAACACGGCCTGCAGTCCTGCCGACAGCCTGGCGCCGCCGACGCCGCCCGCCAGCGCTACGACGCGCAGGGGAAGCAGATCGTCTGATCGCAACGATTCAAATGGAGCGGAAATAGGTTTCTGGTCGTTGTTCACCATCATCTCCACACGAGACAGTCGGCAAGCGGGCGCCGCGCCTTTTGCTTGCTTTCCGCCGGATAGCCAAGCGTCAGAATCGCCTGCGGCTCCCACGATCCAGGCAGGTCGAGCGCGCTGCGCACCGGCGCCGGCGCAAAGAGCGGCGCGCACATCCAGCAGGCGCCTAACCCGGCGGCGTGCGCCGCCAACAACAGGTTCTGACAGGCGAGCGCCACGCTCTGCACGGCCATGATCCATTCTGCGCGATTGCGGGCGGCGTCTGGATAGACGTCCATCTCTTCCATCGTCACGCAAGGGACGATCAACACCGGCGCACCGGTGAGACGGGCATGGCTGATGGCGATGCGACGCTCAACGGTGGTGGGGTCGGCGCCATCGTTCGTCAGGTCCCGCCGCCAGGCCTCCGCCATCGAGGCGCTCAAGCGTTCTTTGGCGGCGTCAGAGCGCACGATGCAGAAGCGCCACGGCTGGCGGTTGTGCGCCGAGGGCGCCCAGATCGCAGCGGTCAACAATTTCTCCAGCAGCTCGTCGGCGATCGGTTCATCGGTGTAGCGACGAATGGAGCGCCGCGTCTGCGCGAGATGGAGAAAAGTGGTGAGCGAATCGTCGCCGTCAGGCTGGAAATCCGCACAGCCAGGGGACCATCCCGCTTCTGCGCCGGTCGCCGGCGCCTCGACTATGGAAGCTTCACGGATTGACGTTTGCATTGATGAAAATTATAGCATGGGGACGCCCGGCGAGAAACCAAAATCTGGCTGACGAGCAGAGGTTGCGCCGTTGAACCTGACAATCGATAGAGTGAATTTCGCCAACGGGCGGCGGTGATGGTGGGTGCGGCTCGCAGCCGTACATTCCTGCACGTTCCCGGTGGACTGCGCATCATCGATAGCCGTAAAATTTGTTGTATAATCCGCTGCAAGGAGCAATCCGCTGTTCAATCCGTTCAACATCGGACAAGGCGTAGGAGCTAATCCTGCGCATGGTAGGCCGCCTCGGAGAGAAAGCACACCCAACGAAGAACCCAAGGAGAGTCGATGATGTCAGAAACACGCTACACACGGGTCGCCCTCTATCTGCAAGACAAACACCCGATTCGAGATGGCATGGAATATGCGCGTTACGCCGAAGCCAAAGGCTTTGAAGCGGTCTGGCAGGCGGAGAGCCGACTGGTGCGCGACGCCATCGTGCCGATGGCCGCCTACGCAGCGGTGACGGAGCGCATCAAAGTTGGCTCCGGCGTGATCAACAACTGGACGCGCAACATCGGCTTGCTCGCCGCCACCTTCCTGACGCTCGACGACCTGGCGCCGGACCGCATCATCTGCGGCATCGGCGCGTGGTGGGACCCGTTGGCGAAAAATGTAGGCATCGAGCGACGCAAACCGTTGACGGCGATGCGCGAGACGGTCGAGTTGCTGCGGCGGCTGCTGGCGATGGAGCGCGTCACCTTTCACGGCGAGTTTCATCATCTGGAAGGGGTGGAGCTGGACGTCGTGCATGGCCGTCGCGAGCCGCGCAACGTTCAGATCGTGATCGGCGCCACCGGACCGCAGATGATGGAGCTGACCGGCGAGATCGCAGACGGCGTTTTGCTCAACTACTGCGTGCCGCCGGAATACAACCTCGAAGCGATGGAGCATCTGGAGCGCGGGGCCGCCAAAGCAGGCCGTCGTCTTGAGGACATCGATCGCCCCCAGCTCGTCGTCTGTTCGGTTCACGAGGATCGGCAGGTTGCGCTCGACGGCGCGCGCGAGCTGCTCACGCAGTATCTGGCGCAGCAGCCTCACATCGCCAAAGCCAGCGGCGTCAAGCCTGAAGTCGTGCAACAGATTCAGTCGATCCTGGGATGGCCGGCCACCAAAGAGCAGGTGCGCGCGGCGATGAAATACGTTCCAGATGAGCTGGTGCAGCGCATCACGGCCAGCGGGACGCCCGCCGAAGTCAAAGCCAAGGTGCGCGAGTACATCCGATACGGCGCCACTTGTCCGGTGTTGTATCCTCTGGGCGATGTCAAGTTGATGATCGACACCTTTGCGGATGGATATTGAAGGGAGCATGATTTTGTGGAGTGAGGTTGTATGGCGCTAACGATTGGCGTCCTCGCGCTGCAAGGCGCATTCATCGAGCACGAGGCAATGCTGCATCGGCTGGGCGTGCGAACGGTGGAGGTGCGCAAACCGGAGCATCTGGCCGAGTTGGATGGGCTGATCCTCCCCGGCGGCGAGAGCACCGCAATGGGGCTGGTGGCGGAGCGCTGGGGACTGGTGGCTCCTCTGAAGGCATGGGTGCAGGCGGGAAAACCCATTTGGGGCACCTGCGCCGGCATGATTCTGCTTGCAAACCGTGCGATCGGCCAGAAAGCGGGTGGACAGCCGCTCATCGGAGGCCTCGACGTGACCGTCAGCCGCAACTATTTCGGTCGTCAGAACGAGAGTTTCGAGACATTTCTACGCGTGCCGAGGTTAGGCGAAGAGCCTGTGCGCGCCGTCTTCATTCGGGCGCCGGCCATCGTCGAGGTGGGGAGCGATGTGGAGACGCTGGCGCGCATCGCCGGCCGCGGCGAAGAGGTCGTCGTCGCCGTGCAGCAGGCCAACATCCTGGCGACGGCCTTTCACCCAGAGTTGACGGACGACCTGCGCTGGCATCAGCTCTTTATCGAAATGGTTGAGGCGCAAAAGGGGCGAGGCGAATTGAACTTGGAGAGAGCAGAGCAAACCTGCTGACGCCCGGGTTGGCTGCCGAATTTTCCAAAAGGGCTTGACGTCTCGGCGGCGCCAACGCCAATGAAAAACGCCCGTCGACCTTCCCAGTTGCTCTGAGCTTCCGTGAAGGTCGACGGGCGTTTTCGTGCAGGGATGTTCTTACTTCCCCAGGCGTTTCTTGAACTCGGCTGTCAGCGCCGGCAACACCTGAAAGAGGTCGCCGACGATGCCGTAGTTCGCCTTCTCGAAGATGGGCGCTTCCGGGTCTTTGTTGATAGCGACGATCACCTTGCTGCCGCCCATGCCGGCCAGATGCTGAATGGCGCCGCTGATGCCCGCAGCGATGTAAAGGTCCGGCTTGACCGTCTTTCCCGTCTGCCCCACCTGATGTTTGTAGGGGATGTAGCCGGCGTCGACGGCGGCGCGACTGGCGCCTACGGCGGCGCCGAGCACGCTGGCCAGCTCCGCCACCAGCGCAAAACCCTTGGCCGGGTCTTGCGCGACGCCTCGTCCACCGGAGACGATGATCGACGCGTCGGTCAGGCTGATCTCGCCGGTGTCCGTCGATTTCACTTCAAGCACTTTCTCTTTGACGTCGTTTTCGCTGAGGCCAGGGTCGAGCGTCCGAACCTCGCCGCTGGGGGCGCCTGGCTCCGGCATGGGGAAGGAGCGCGGACGCACGCTGACCACCTGGACAGGGCTGTTGAACGTGACGTCGGCGAGAATGTTGTTCGAATACACGGAGCGCACGGCCACCAACCGGCCATTTTCGACGCGCAGATCGATAGCGTCCGGCGCATAGCCGGCGTCGATCTGGCTGGCGAGCATGGCGGCGACTTCGCGACCGCGCACGGTGGCCGCCGTGAGCACGACGGTGGCGCCGACCGCCTCCACCGCCTTACGCAGCGCAGCCGTGTAGGCGCTTAGCCGATAATTGGCCAGCACGGGACTAGTGATCGCCAGTACGACATCCGGCCCGTATGGTCGCACACTCTCGGCGGCGGAGGCGTTGTCGCCGAGGACGGCGGCCACCGTCTGCGTTCCAAGGGCGGCGGCAATCTCCCGGGCTTTGCCCAATACTTCAAACGAATTGGGAACCACCCCATTCTGATTTTGTTCGATCCAGACCAGTACAGACATGAGTTCGTCTCCTATATCACCTTCTCGGCCAACAGCGCGTCGACCAGTTTGGCGGCTTTTTCTTCCACAGTGGCGCCCTCAATGATGACGCACTTTGTCTTGCGCTCTTCCGGTTTGCGGATGTTCGTCCACTGCGTCTTGCCCGAGCCGGAGGCGACGCCCAGCTCCGCAGCCGGCGTGGACGGAATCACGGCTTTGCTCGCCTTGCGGATGCCCATAAAGCTGGGGTAGCGCGGCTCGTTGATCTCCTTGCCGACGCTGATCACGGCGGGCAGCGGCACGCTGATGGTCTCCTGCGCGCCCTCCACCATGCGTTCGACGGTGATCTGTCCGTTGGAAATATCCACGATTTTCGTGACGGCGCTCACCATCGGCCAGCCCAACTGCGCGGCCACGCCGACGTAGACGGCGCCGCTGTTGTCGTCGACGCTCTGTTTGCCGGTCAGGACCAGGTCTGCGCCCTGCGCCTTCACGGCAGCCGCCAACGCCGCCGCCGTGGTCCACAGATCGCCGCCGCTCAGCGCACTGCTGTCGATGAGGGCTGCGCCGCCGACGCCCATCGCCAGCGCATGCTTCAGCGCATCGACGGCGTCCGGGGAGCCCATGCTGATGGCGACGGACTCGACGTCGTAGCGATCGCCGAGCAGGATCGCCTCTTCGACGGCGAACTCATCCCAGGGGTTGATCACCATCGTAGCCTTGATCTTGCCGCTGCGGACATCTTCCGCCGACACTTTGGGGAGCTCGGCGGTGTCCGGCGTCTGTTTGACGAGCACAACAACTTTCACGTTTTGACCTCCTGTTCGGGTCTTTCAAAGAAGTTTTCAGACTGAAAGGCTGTTTTGCTGCAATTCATCAAATCATCTCTGCGCTTCAGCGACCGGAGGCGCATATGTCATCTTGCACGCAATTGAGAACAATCTGTAGGGACAGATGTCATTGCGCTGCGTTCACTTCGTCCTGTGCATCCTGTGGAGAGCCGACGACTCGCATTGACTTTTTCAAGTATAGCGCATTGGGTTGCAGAGATGTTGAAGCACTGTTGTAAGAACCGGATGGTTGTAAGAGATCATAGACACAACGGACGGCGAACCCGATATCAAACAAAAAGGAGGGAAAACGCCGTTGTTTTCGCCTCCTTTTCAAGAGAAGAATATCGCTCTTCTCGCTTGTTGTGGCACTATACCATCATTGGGAGCGAATTGGCAAAGCAGGTGGGGCATGGCGATCCAGGGCGATTACAAGATTTTTCTCGTTGGTCTGTCCCTTGTGACGATTTTCATCAGCTATTCGACGCTGGCCACGGCGCGGCTGTTGAAACGCTGGCAGCCGCCTGAGAACCCGCTGCTCGATCGCGTAGACACGATCTTGCGCTTTTTTCTGATCGCATTGTGCATCGTTTTGGGGCTTCTCAGCGGGCTCGACGCCGCCACGCTCGGCTGGACGTTTCAGCAGCCGCTGCGTCAGATGCTGATCGGAGCGGGGATCGGGATGACGCTGGCGCTGGTTTTGCTCGGATTGTCCCGCCAGGCCGGCAAAAAGGGGGGCGAGCGCTTTGTGTCTCAGCGTTTTATCGAAATGATTCTTCCCCGCTCCAAAGCTGAAGCCTACCGAGTCGCTCTGGCGTTAGGGCCGGTTGTGCTCTTAGAGGAGCTGCTTTTTCGCAGTTTATTGATCGGAGGTCTGTCGCCGCTTTTCCCTGCGCCGCTCCTGATGGTGCTCGTCAGCATTCTCTTCGGCGTTTTGCATGCGCCGCAGGGGCTGTGGGGCATGGTGGGAGCAGGCGCGGCGGGTATGATCTTCGGGACTCTTTTTCTTGCTGAACAGAGCCTCATTGCGCCTGTTGTGGCGCACTACGTCGCCAACGTGGTGCAAATTGCGCTGGCGATGCGACTGCGTGCAAAAAGGAAAGCGGATCAGCTCGCCGGGATTTCGTCCACTGTGGATTGAGGGGCGGCCAGGTTATAGAGACCGGCGCGACCGTTGCGACGAATTTTGAGCAGCTCGCGCACCATGTTGATGGTGTCGTGCACAGGACGCACTCGGCTGTCTTCCTGATAGTACCAATGGATCGGCACTTCGATCAGGCGCAGGCCGTGCTGGCGAGCAATGTAGAGCACTTCGACGTCAAAGCTCCATCCTTCAATTTGTTGCAGCGGAAAGAGGTGCAACGCCGCCTGACGGGTGAACATCTTGAAGCCGCACTGTGTGTCCTGAATGCCCGGCACCGCCATCATGCGCACCAGAAAGTTGAAGACGCGACCCATGATGTGACGATAGAGAGGCTCGTTGTAGCGCACGGCGCCCGGCGCCTCCCGGCTTGCAATTGCGATGTCAAACATTTCCGGGGGTTGAACCGGGGGCAGAAATTTGACGATCTCCTCGATCGGCATGGCGAGGTCGGCGTCGCAAATGAAGCGGTAGTCCCCCTGCGCCGCCAACATGCCGACCTTGACCGCGGCGCCTTTGCCAGGGCTGCTGTGCAGAAGCGCAAGGCGCACCTTGCCTTCGGCGTCCTGATGGGCGTCGATGAAGGCCTGCACCACTTCCGTCGTTCGATCGGTGGAGCCATTCTCAACGACGAGCACTTCGCTCTTATACGCCTGTTGTTGGAGGAAGGCGACGACTTTTTCCAGGGAAGGGGGCAGCCGCCGCTCTTCGTTGTAGGCGGGAATAATGATGCTCAAAAAGACCGTCTGGCTTGCATTGCTCACAAAAAGGCATCCCCTCAAGCGATCAGGCTAATCAACGCCAACAGCAAAAACACCTGTACGACAATTGCGCCTCCCCACAGCATGTGCGCTGCAGTCTGATGCCGCTGACCCGCCAGCCAGACGCCGCCGATCGCGTTGACGGCCCACGCCAACAACCCGATGAACACCAGCCGAAACAACACCGTTTTTTCGCGAATTTCGACCGGCAACCCCTGGCTATTGTAACGAACCGCCAGAACGTCGGGCAAATCGGGGAAGCGAATTGTCAACACTGCGAAGAGCAAAAGCACGCCGACCAAGCCGATCCCTAACAGCCACAGGCCCTGACGATCGGCGCCCAAAGTGGTGGCGAGCCAGGTGCGTCGCACTCGCTCCGGCTGGACATTCTGCGTAGCGCCCAGTCGGCGCCGTTCCTGCAGCGCCTCGATGAAGCCCACTTCATCGGACGGGGACAGCACATACGCGCCGACGTCCGTCTTCAATGTGATGCATTCTGAGGGGGGGCGCGTGGCGCAGAGGTGAATCGACTGCGCCGAGGGCTGCGCCTCGACGTCGAGGAACGGGAGAGGCCAACGCAGCAGGTTGGCTTTGGGCGCCTCCAACCACGACGCCCCTTGCACGATCTCGCGCACACTTTGCATCGGGATGACCTGTTGAAAATGCGCCCAATGCAAGGTCACGGCGTTGCGGTCGATCCAATATTCGACCGAGAATGCGGCCCAGGTGCGATAGATGAGGTGAATGAGCACAGGAATGCTGAGCACCACCGCCAGAAAGAGCACAAACTGGAGCAGATCGATCGGGCGACGCAGCGCCCAGACCACCATCAGCAGATCGATCAGAACGATCCAGACGATGACTGCAACGCCCTCCCAGCGCGCAGGCGCAGGCTTTGCCGCAAAAACCATCCTATTTCACCCTCAGCCCATCCAACGAAAACGCCGGCCGTTCGATGCGCAAAGTTTCTAAAAATGCATAGTGCGTCATATCCAGCGAGATCGGCGTCACGCTGACGTATCCCTGTTGGATCGCCCCAACGTCGGTGTCCGGATCGTCTTCGTCTATCGGACGCGAGCCGCCCAACCAGTAGTACGGGCGTCCGTAGGGGTCGCGACGCTGTTCGACCTCGCTGGCGTCGTAATGACGTCGGCCCATGCGCGTGAGGCGGACGCCGGCGAAGTCGGATGCAGGCACGTTGACGTTGAGCAGCGTATATTCGGGAAGGGGGTTGTGCAGCACATATTGCGCAATGGCGCAGGCCACCTCGCCCGCCCTGCGGCGCACGGCAGCGGCGTCGGCGTCTTCTTCCTCGAAGAAGGAGGCGCTCACCGCAATGCCGGGCGCTCCTTTGATGACCGCCTCCATCGCACACGCCACCGTGCCGCTGTAGGTCACGTCGACGCCGAGGTTATAGCCGGCGTTGACGCCGGCGACGACCATGTCTGGAATGACCTCCAGGGCTCCGCCCATCGCTAACGCCACGCAGTCGGTCGGGCTGCCGCTGCTGCTGTAAGCAGGGCTGCCGTCGGCCAGCTTCGTCTTGTGAATGCGTAGAGGCTTGTGCATCGTCTTGAGATGGCTGGAAGCGCTCCAGTTGCGCTCCGGCGCAAGCACAATCACCTCGGCGATCGACGTCAGCGCCTGCTTCAGCGCCAGCAACCCAGGCGAAAAGACGCCGTCGTCATTCGTCACCAAAATGGTCGTCATCCTCGAAGTCCTCGTTTATTGTTTGCGGTGGCGCACATAAACCCGCACTTCTGCACTTTCCGCTCGATTGCCGGCGGCGTCGTAGGCGATCGCCTTGAAAAGATGTCCTTCAAAGTAGACGCCGCCGTTGGTGACAATGGCCTGGAAGCCGCCGGGATAGGTGACAACCAGCCCGGGCTGCACCTCTGGGTCGTCGGACTGGAACCCCGGCCATGGCTGCCCGCCTGCCGCCGAGTTGAGATCGCGCATGGTGATCTTCCAGCGTTCGTTATAGGGCGCCACGGTGCTTGTGACAAAGACGCTGCCGTTGATCATGAACTCGACGCGATCGATGGCCAGGTTGTCGTTGACCAGAGCGTTGACGTTGATCTGTTCATCCGTCTCCATGACGAAGAGCTGATCCGGTCGCGGCTCCGTCAGTACGATGGTCGGCGGCGTATTGTCGATGGTTACAGGGATGGCCACCTGACGCACGCCGTCCCCGCGGTTGACGGTCAGCCGCACCATGTACAGCCCTTCGGCCAGGGTGCGGGTGTCCAGCCGCTCCAACACGCCGTTTTGAACCTCTTCGCCGTGCTCCGGGCCGATTTGAATCCATTCCGTCGGATCGAGGCCGGCGCCGATCTCCAGTCGATAGGGGCCGCCGCGGGCGTTGCCGATGAACTCCACCTCGCCGGAGATGTAGCTGCCCAACGCCGGCTGAATGATGGCGATGTCCGGGTCGAAATCTTCAGGGCGCAGCGAGGCCATCGTGGTGGGCGGCTGGGGGATGCCGTTTTCCGCCACCCAGTCGGCGGCCTCGCGCGGCAGGATCATATAGACGCGGCGCTCGATGCGCTCGGGCGGCGTCGCCGGCCCGGCCAACAGCCCGGTCTCCCGGTCGATCTCAAATTCCTGCCAGACGTTGTCGAGCATGGTGGGTTCGGTGCCGGCCACGAAGATCTCGGTGCGCTGCTCCTGACATTGGGGCGTCGGCAGCAGCCCGCTCGGCATACAGACGACGCGCTGGATTACGCCAGGCGGCATCGGATACCAGCGCGGGGGTTCGTTCTCATGATATTTGCGCATCACTGCGTTCCAGATCGGCGCAGCGCCGGAGAGGCCGGTGACGTTGCGCATCGACTCGTTGTCGGTGTTGCCGACCCAAACGCCGACGGTCAGTTGCGGCGTGAAGCCGACCGTCCAGTTGTCTTTGAAGCCGTTGGTGGTGCCGGTCTTGACGGCCACCTTGCGATCGGGCAGGGTGAGCGCCGTGTTGGCGCCGAAGGCGGGCGCGCGCGCCACGTCATCGCTCAAAATGTCCTGCATCAGGTACGCCACCTCGGCGCTGAAGATGCGCTCGGCCTGGGGCTGCTCGTATTTCTTAAGAATGTTTCCCTCGCTGTCGCGAATCTGCAGGATCGACACCGGGTTGAGCGTGCGATAGCCGCTGCGCAATTGGCTCGGCGGCACTGGCTCACCCACCATGACGCCGCTGTTGGCGAAGACCGAATACGCGTAGGTGTGGTCGAGCAGGGAGACCTCGCCGCCGCCCAACACCAGGCTGAGGCCATAGAAGCTCAACCCGCGGTTCAGTCCGTTGATGCCCATGCGGTGCGCCGTGCGCAGCGCCTCGGCTACGCCTACCTGCTGCATCACGCGAATGGCCGGAATGTTATATGAACGCGCCAAGGCATTGCGCAGCGACACCGGGCCATGATATTGTCGGTCGTAGTTTTCCGGCCGATAAAAGGTGCCGTCCGCCTGGGGAAAGGCCGTCGGGACGTCCAGAATCATGGTCGCCGGCGTCATGCCCTTCTGCAGCGCCGTCAGATACACGTAGGGTTTGAAGCTGGAGCCGGGCTGGCGTTCAGCCAATGCCACGTTGACCTGGCCGTCGATCTCGCGGTTGTTGTAGTCGAGCGAGCCGACCATGGCCAGAATTTCGCCGGTGTCGTTTTTGATGGCGACGACGGCGGCGTTGCTGGCGTTCTTATCCTGCTCCTGCAGGATGCGCACCTGTTCGCGCGCCACCTGCTCGGCGTATTTCTGCAGCTCCACATCAAGCGTGGTGTAGACGGTCAACCCTTTGCGCCAGATGAAGAACGGATCATCCGTCGTGTTGTATTGCTGCTTCAACTGGTCGAGCACGTAGAGCGCAAAGTGGGGCGCCGTCAGGATGTCGAAACGCTCGGCCACGGACCTGCGCACCGAGAGCTCCTCCTGGAAGGCGGCGTCCGCCTGCGCCTGCGTGATGAAGCCGGCTTCGACCATCGCCTGCAAGGTGACGCCCTGACGCCGTTTGGCGTCCTCCGGGTTGTCGATGGGGTTGAGCGCCGGAAATTGCGGGATCGCCGCCAGCATGGCTGCCTCGGCGAGCGTCAGATCGCGCGCGCTTTTGCCAAAGTAAACCTGGCTGGCCGCCTCGACGCCGTAGGCCAGGTTGCCGTAAAAGTTGTAGTTCAAATACCATTCAAGCAGCTTTTCTTTCGGATAGCGCCGCGTCAGCTCGAGGGCGAGCACCACCTCTTTGATTTTGCGCGCGTAGCTTTGCTGTGCGCGCTCCTCCGGCGGAATGAAGATGTTCTTTACAAGCTGCTGGGTGATCGATGAGCCGCCCTGCACAGCCCCGCCCTGAAGATTCGAGACAAAGGCGCGCAACAGGCCGCGTACGTTGATCCCAGGATTCTCAAAAAAGTTGCGGTCTTCCAGCGCAACCGCCGCCTGCCAGATATAGGGGCTCATGCGGTCGAGCGTTATGAAGCGCCGGTCGCCGCCGAAGGGGCGCGGGTCGACGCTCTCGTACAGAAGATGCTGGCCGGTGCGGTCGTAGATGCGCACCGTCTGAAATTGATCCTGCTGTTGCTCGATTACGCTGACGTCGGGCAACTGGGCGGCGTATTCCTGATAGACGCCGAACACCGCAGCGGCGACAACGCCGGTGAACGCAGCGATTGAGGCGCCGATGACGAACAGGAAAATCAGGAGAAGTTGGGTGAGTCGCAGCCAGATTCTTGGTTTTGTTTGCTCGGCTCGCTGTCTGCGTCGCCGGGCCATGAGAATGGTGTCGTGTCGGTCTAATCGTTTTGTCATAACTCAGCCGTGTAGCGTAACACGTTTTGACCAATCCTGCCAAACAGCCTGCGCATCAAGTTCAAATCATTTTGGACAGAGGCTTCTGCATGGAAGTCACAGGCTTTCCTGTATGACGACTTTCTTGCATGAGAACTTTTTCCTACATCACAACTTTTTCTACGACGAGCAGGTGGCTCAATCCCAGGATGCAGAGCGGAGAGCGCTCCATCGCATAGGTGAGACGACGCAACAGCCTGCCCAAGGCCGGACGGCGTTGCACGATGTTGTCGTATCCGGGAAAAACCCGGCTGTGATGCACGATGCGCACCGGTTGACCGATAAAAAGGCGGCGCAGGCCGGCGGCCGTGTACGCGCGCACATGCGGCGCCAGCCGATTGCGCAAGGCGTCCGGCAGGTAGTTGACCAGCGGAACGTTGCCGAAATGATAGACGCCGCGCCAGTAAACGCCGTGCGTCTCGAAGGGATAGAGGCGATTGGGGACGAAGATCACGGCGCGGCCGCCGGGGCGCAGCACCCGCACCATCTCCGCCGCCGCCGCCCGGTCGTCCGCCACATGCTCGAGCACCTCATGGCTCAGCGCCAGATCGACGCTCTGGTCGGCGAAGGGCAACGCCTCGGCTGCAGCCAGGCAGAGCAGGGCGTCGGGGGCGTTGCGTTGTGCGACGCTCAGATAGTCGGCTTCGATGTCGACGCCGCTTATGCGCTCTGCGTACGGGGCCAACGCGCGCACGTACATGCCGACGCCGCAGCCATCCACCAGGATATGCTCGACGCGCTCCCGGCCCGCCAGCCCCCAGGTTACGATCATCTTCAGGCGACGATTTTGCCCTTCTCGCCAGACAAAGCTTGGGTTGCCACGGAGCGCCGCCCGTTCTCCATGCAGGTTGAATGTTTCCATGATTCTGCTGTTCTCAACGCTGAAAGCAATGTAAAAGTTCGCCAACCGCTATCGAGCCGGCGAAGGCAGCTTCGTGCCGACGTGAATGGCCACGGAGCGCATCATGCGTTCCACAAAGAAGACATGGTGGAGACCGGCTCTCTCCATCAGGCGCGCCAGTTCAGCGGGCGGTGGAAACTCCACCGTGCTGTGGGGAAGATACGCATACGCCTGGCGATCCCGCGCCACGAGGGAGCCGATCAGCGGCACCATCTGAAAGAAGTACAGACGGAAAAGCGGGCCGAGCGGACTGTTGGAAGGGGGCGTCGTCTCCAGACAGACGACGCGACCGCCCGGCTTGGTGACGCGCGCCATCTCGCGGAAGGCCGCCACGCGATCCACGACGTTGCGGATGAGAAATCCACTCACCACGGCGTCGAACGTGTTGTCCGGAAAGGGCAGTGCACAGGCGTCCGCTTGAATGAAGGGCAACCGCAAGCCTGGGACTTTATCGACGCCCGCCGCCATCATCTCGTAGGTGAAATCAGAGCCTACTGCTCGCACCGTCGGATAGCGCCGCATGGCCATGTAGGCGATGTCGCCGGTGCCTGTTCCGACGTCCAGCAAAAGGCCGTGAGGCGGCAAGTTGCAATAATCGAGCATCTCGCGGCGCCACCGCTGATCCTGCCCGAAGGTCATGAGCCGGTTCATCAGATCATAGGTCGGCGCAATCCGCGCAAACATGCGATTCACATAGAGGGCTTTTTCTTCGGGAGGCGGCAACACGCTGCTTTTGGTGGCCTCTGAATTCATCACTTCGGTGCTCATCTAGACTCGTAGCTCACTTCATCGCAGAATGCCTGCAATCTGTTCGGCCAGGATGATGCTGTTCATTTCGCCCATCCAGATCGAGCGAATCACGCCGGTTTCATCGATGAAGTAGGTGGTGGGCAGGCCGCGCACGCCGTAGCGCTCTCCGACGAGCTGCTCGCCGTCCAGCGGCACGATGACGGTCAGGCCGACCTCCTCCACAAAGCGCTGCACGCGCTCGATCGGCTCCGCCTGGTCGATGGCGGCGAAGACCACGAGGCCATCGTAGTGTTCGGCGGCGCGCTGAATGGCGGGCAGCTCGCGCCGGCAGGGGCCGCACCAGGTGGCCCAAAAATTGAGCACGACGGGCTTGCCTCGATAATCGCTCAGGCGAAATTCGCCGCCGTCCAGCGTCGGCAACGTAAAGTCGGGCGCAGGCCGTCCCACGGCAGGCTGCGGCGCAAGAGAAGGCGAATTGTCTTGCGCAGGGGCGTCCGGCTGGGTCCACCAGACCCAGCCGCTCCCCAGAAACAGCAACAAAACGAAGATGATTGTCCAGCGATTCATTATGCGTTGGCCCAATCGGAATGGAAGACGCCTTCCATGTCGATGCGCTCGTAGGTGTGCGCGCCGAAGAAGTCGCGCTGCGCCTGAATCAGGTTGGCCGGCAGCCGCTCGCTGCGATAGCTGTCGTAATAGGCGAGGCTGGCGCTGAACGCCGGCGTCGGCACGCCGAGCGCCACCGCCGTCTGCACGACATGGCGCCAGGCCGGCAGTCGTTCTCGCACCGCGGCTGCAAACTCCTCATCGAGCAGCAGATTGGTCAGAGAAGGGTTGCGATTGAACGCTTCGGTGATTCGATTGAGGAAGCGCGCGCGGATAATACAGCCGTTGCGCCAGATTGCTGCAATTTCGCCGAGGTTCAGCCCATAGTCGCGCGCCTTGCTGGCGGTGCGCAACATCGCCATGCCCTGGGCGTAGGCGCTGATCTTGCTGGCGTAGAGCGCCTGGCGCACGGCGTCGATCAGCGCCTGACGATCGCCGGTGTAGCGAGCCTCCGGGCCGGGCAACACCCTGGAGGCGGCCACGCGTTCCGCCTTCAGGCTGGAGAGGATGCGCTCGGTCACGGCGCTGTTGATGGTCGGCGTCGGCGCGCCGATGTCGAAGGAGTCCTGGCTCGTCCATTTGCCGGTGCCTTTCTGACCGGCGGCGTCGAGCACAAGGTCCACCAACGGTTTTCCGGTGATTTCGTCGATCTTGCGAAAGATCTGGGCGGTGATGTCGATCAGATAGCTGTCCAGCTCGCCTTTGTTCCATTCCTCGAAAATTTCGGCCAGCTCGTGCGCCTCCAGCCCCAGTCCGCGCCGCAGGAGGTCATAGGCTTCGGCGATCAACTGCATGTCGCCGTATTCGATGCCGTTGTGCACCATTTTGACGTAGTGGCCGGCGCTGCGCGGCCCCATGTAGGCCACGCAGGGTTTGCCGTCTTCCGGCGCCTTGGCGGCGATGGCGGAAAGGATGTCGGACACCAGTTTCCAGCCCTCGAGCGAACCGCCCGGCATGATGCTGGGACCCCACAGCGCGCCTTCTTCGCCGCCGCTGACGCCGACCCCCATGAAGAGCAGTCCGGCCTCCTCCAGCGCTTTAGCGCGGCGCTCGGTGTCCACAAAATGGCTGTTGCCGCCATCCATCACTAGATCGCCAGGCTCCAGCAGCGGAACCAGACTGTCGAGCACGGCGTCGACAGGGGCGCCCGCCTTCACCATGATCAGGATTTTGCGCGGTCGCTCCAGGGCGGCCACAAACTCCTCCAGCGTATGCGCAGGCGCCAGCTTCTTGCCCGGATGGGCGGCGACAAATTCATCCGTCACGCGCGTGGTGCGATTATAAATGGCGACGGTGTAGCCGTTGCGCTCCATGTTGAGCACCAGATTTTGCCCCATCACCGCCAGTCCAATCAGGCCGATGTCCGCCTTGCTCATGTTTGCCTCGTTCCTTTCTCAGTGCTCCATGAAAGTGTAGTTTATCGTAGCGTATCGAGACGTTCCGTAAGGTCGCCCATCTTATCGTTTTGTCAATACGGAACGCATATACAGGCGCGGCTTGGGAGCCGGCGCGGGCGGCGCATAGCGTTCGAACAAGCGACCGTCCGGGATGCGACTGACCAGATGCGACAATCCCCAACCGGCGCCGGACTCCTCTAACTGAATTGCGCGGCGCGCCTCGGCCATGGCGACGTCAACCGGGTGAAACGCCGCCAACATGCGATAGAATTCGTGAAAAAAGGCCAAAGAGGGGCGGGTGCGCAGCTTGGACGGCCGATAGATGGCGGCGGGAACGCCGCGGCGCACCACCTGTTCGCTCACCTCGGCGCCTGGGTCAAGCCCCCCTGCGCGTGCTGCGTTGCGCACCTCGATCATCGCCAGGCGCAGGGAAAAGTGGTCGCTCAGCAGCTTGCCCAGATGTTCGCCGCTGACGGCGCGGCCGCGCCCCATTTCGTCCTCAAAAACCACAACGCCGCTCTGAGTCTGCGGATCGTGCACGGCAAAGCCGATAAAATGCAAGACATGATAGTTGCGCTGACGCAGTCGACGCTGCAGGTCGAGCAACGTCGGCCTGGGCAAGCGCTCGAAGACCATGCGGCCGTCGGCGGCGAGGTAATCGACGGCGTCAAGCAGCGCGCGCCAGTCGCGTCCGACGGCGAGCGGCGGGTGCCCTTCTGGTCCGGCCATCACCACCAGCACGCGCAAGGGCGGCTCCACCGCCAGCGGACGCAAGGCGTGGGCGGCCGGTTGGCGGCGCGCCAGCGGCGTGTGCACGGAAAGCGCCAGGAATTCATCGCGCGTTTCGTCGTAGAGATATTCCCAAGGCAGGGTGCGCAGAAAGGGCGCATCGCCGAAGCTTACCTGCACGCGCAGGCTGGCGCGGCTCGTGTAGGCGAGTCGCCAGCTTTCCTGCCACAGCTCCAGGATGGGGCCGACGAAAATGGCGTGAAAGAGCTTGCCGCCGACCTCACGCGCCAGCGCAAACTGAGCGTTTCGCTGCGTTTCATCTTCCCCGGGGTCTGCAAGCAGCCGCTGCACGACGGCGTATTGATCGCGGCGCTGAAAGGGCGGCTCGAACGCAATCGTCGCCGCGCCTGCAGGGGATCTGCGCACCGTCGCCCGATAGCCGTCCTCGGTCAAATCGAGAAAGAGGTCGAAAATCCACTCGCTCGTCATAACCCAAACATTGTAGCCCGCACCAAAAGCAGGCGTCAAAGAGCGATTGGCGGATCGCTCAAGATCGTAGGATAATAGGCCGCATCGACCTTGCGCGCGGCATCGTAGCTGCGGCTCGTAGCCACAAATTCTGGCATATCACCGTGTCACGCCGGAGGCGATGACCTCGACGAGCGCATTTTACGATGCCAGATGCAGCGCTCAGCCGCACGTTCTCGGTGGACCGCAAGGTCTTGGGAAATTCGAGGGAACGCAGCTATGAGCTGCGTCTCCTGGAAGGCGGAAGGTTGTGCGTTTCCATCCTGATGTTTCGACTGAACGCGTTGTATGCAAGTATTGATCACAGGCGGCGCCGGTTTCATCGGCTCGCACCTGGCGCGGGCGTTGTTGGAACGCGGGGATCGGGTGTCGGTGCTTGACAACCTCAGCACGGGCAGCTTCGAGAATATCCGCGCTTTTGCGCATCATCCGCTCTATTCCTTCGCCATCGACGACCTGCGCAATGCGCTTGTGCTCGACCGACTGGCCAGCGAGGCGGACGCCATCGTGCACCTGGCGGCGGCGGTCGGCGTGCAACTGGTGGTGGAGCGACCGACTGAGACGATTGAGACCAACGTGCTTGGCACGCACGCTGTGCTGGCGGCGGCGCGACGCTATCGCTGTCGCACGCTGCTGGCCAGCACCAGCGAAGTCTACGGCAAAGGCGTCAAGGCGCCTTTTTCTGAGGAGGATGACCTGCTGCTCGGCGCTTCGAGCCGCAGCCGCTGGAGCTATGCGGCCAGCAAGCTGCTCGACGAGTTTCTAGGTCTGGCGGCCTATCGGGAGTTCGGCCTGCCGGTCACGATTGCGCGTTTCTTCAACACGGTGGGGCCGGGGCAGACCGGTCGTTACGGCATGGTGGTGCCGCGCTTCGTCCAGGCGGCGCTGCGCAATGAACCGTTGACGGTTTACGGCGATGGAACGCAGTCTCGCTGCTTTTGTCATGTGCGCGACACGGTGCGCGCCATCATCGACTTGCTCGACCGACCGGACATTACGGCGGGGGAAATTTACAACATCGGCAGCAGCCACGAGGTCACGATCACCGAGCTTGCCCAAACCGTGATTGAACGCACAGACAGCCGTTCGCCGATTCAGTATATTCCATACAGCGAGGCGTACGCTCCCGGCTTTGAAGATATGCAACGCCGCGTTCCCGACACAACCAAAATTCGCAACGCCATCGGCTGGACGCCCAAATACACACTCGCACAAATCCTCGACGACGTCATCGATTATGAACGCTCACGATTAGGTTCTGGGGATCATTTTCATTTCACACCAGGAGGGAGGCAGCTATGAATCGCACCCGATCGTTGCTGACGGCGCTGTTGCTGCTGGCGTTGGTGTTGACGCCGGTCGTCCTGTTGCATGCGCAGGAAGAAGAGCCGCCGTTGGCTGAAATTGTCAACGACGAGGGCGGCCCCGTCATCGTGCGCGGGACTATGGACTACAGCAATCCGTTGGTCGCCCTGGGCGTCGCCCAGCCGCTGATCGTGTTGGAGGATCAGGCGGGTTTCATCGATCGCAATAAAGGGTTTATCTTCCCCAAGGAATCGCAGGTTTTAGGCCAGATTCTGGGCGACTTTTTCGACCCGCCCTTTGAATGGACGCTCTCGCTGCCGATCGAGCCGCAGGGCACGCTGCGCGACGTCGACAACAACGGCCGCGAGGACACAGGCGTCATGGTCTTCGCCATCGCCTACTGGACTAACATCTTCGGCGATCCCTTCCTGGAGCAGCGCGATCAGAGCGGCGGCGGCTGGTCGACGGCGTTCGCCACCACGCGCGCAGCCACCGACCCCAGCGGCAAAGGCGAAATTATCGGCGGCAAGTTGATCGTCTGGGCGCCGGATGACCAACAGGGCTTCCCCGGCGGTTTCGGCGAGGATGGCAAGCTCTTCACCGCAGACGACCCCATCGTGCGACTGCCCGCCGGCTACACGATCGTTGATCTGGACACCGACCCCTTCACCTTCGACCGCTCGCGCTATCCGGAGATGGTGCTGATCGAGCCGGAGAGCCTGACGCTCGACGACTTCTCCGACCTGAGCTACACCGAAGCCTTCGACGCCATGATCGATCTCTTCCGCCGCAAGTACGCCTTCACCGAGCTGAAGGGCATCGACTGGGATGCCAAAGCCGCCGAGTTTCGCCCTCGCTTCGAGGAAGCCGAGGCCAACAATGACGCACTGGCCTACCGCCGCGCCCTGCGCGATTTCATCTGGTCGATCCCGGACGGTCACCTGAGCGGCCCGTTCATCCAGCAAGACTTCATCGAGGCGACGCGCGGCGGCGTCGGCATCGCCATTCGAGACCTCGACGACGGTCGCACGATCGTCAACTTCGTCACGCCCAACAGCCCCGCCGAGCGCGCCGGCATTCAGCTCGGCGCCGAGATCCTCACCTGGAACGGGCAGCCGATCGACGACTACGTCGATTCGATCGTGCCCTTCTCTTCGCCCTTCTCGACCGACCATGTGCGCCGTCTGCAGCAGCTACGCTACGCCACGCGCGTGCCCATCGGCGAAGAGGTCGAAATCACCTTCAAGAACCCCGGCGACGAGGAAGCGCAGACCGTCGTGCTCACCGGCGAAGCTGAGAGCGAGAGCTTCCGCATCTCATCGTTCAACGTGGGACGCACCGGCGCCGAGCTGCCTGTCGAGTTCCGTCTGCTCGACAACGGGCTGGGCTACGTCAAAATTTACAGCTTCTCCGACAACGAGCTGCTCACCGTGCAACTGTGGGAGCGCATGATGCAGACGCTCAACCGCTTCCAGGCGCCCGGCCTGATCATCGACATGCGCCAAAATGGCGGGGGCAGCGGCTTTTTGGCCGATCAGATGGCGGCCTACTTCTTCGACGAGCCGCTGGAGCTGGGCCAGACCGGCTATTACGACGAAAGCCTGGGCGACTTCTACTTCGATCCAGATCAAATCGACCGCTTCTACCTGCCCGATGAGAGTCTACGCTATCGAGGGCCGGTGGCGGTGATCACCGGGCCGAACTGCGGCAGCGCCTGTGAATTTTTCACCTACGCTATGACGCAACAGGATCGCGCCAACGTCGTGGCCCACTATCCCACCGCCGGGCTGGGCGGCTCGCAGAATCTCTTCCTGATGCCGGAGTTCGAGTACCTGCAAATCTCGATCGGCCGTCCGGTCGACATGGAAGGCAACCTCATCATCGAAGGCGTAGGCGTGCCGCCCACGGTGCGCGTGCCTGTGACAGAGGAGACGCTTTTCGCCGAAGGCGACCCGCTCCTTGAGACGGCGATTGCCGTGGTCACCGGCGCCGAAGCGCTGCCCTACGGCGCAACGCCGTTCGAGGGCTCGCCAATCGCCCAGCCTGCGCGCCCTGCTGAGGCGGAAGCGCCGACCGAAGAGGCTGCGCCCACCCCCACCGAAGAAGCGGTGGAGGAGCCAACGCCCGCAGCCACGCCGGAACCCGCAGAAGAGGCGACGCCTGCTCCCACCGAAGAGGCGGCGGAGGAGCCAATGCCCGCCGTCACGCCGGAGCCCACCGAAGAGGCGGCCGTCGGCGCGACGGTGACTATCGTCAGCGGAGGCTCGCGCGTCATCGTGCGCTCTCAACCGGGCGCCATGGGCAGCATCATCGGCCTGGTCAACGACGGAGAAACCTACACGCTGCTCGAACGCTCCGCCGATGGCGCCTGGGTGAAGATCGACTTCGGCGAAAGGGGCGGCTGGATCAACGCCGACTTTGTCCGGATCAACGAATAGGGGGATGTTCGCCTGCCCAGAAGCTCAATACGCTTTCACGAAATCATCCGCAATTCATGTTGGGGGGCGCGGCTCCCGGCCGCGCCCCCCCAAGAGATCGCCGGGTTGTAGATATCCCAAGGAAACGTTGCTCGCCGCGGCGCCTACGCATTACACGAAAGCTCTGTTAAAAGCTTGCAACTTTCGGGAAGGCGTCGGCGACGTCCCAGTTCTTCTGAACTTTCACCCCATCGGCACCACCAGATCATAGGGGAAGCGCGTCAGGTTGCGCACACTGCCGTCGGGCTGCAGGGCGATGGTGTCCTCGATGCGCACCCCGAAGCCGCGCTCCGGATAGTACAGCCCCGGCTCGACGCTCACCACATGCCCCGCCGCCAACAGGGTGTTGTTCCCTGGGGCGATGCTGAGCCGCGGCTCTTCGTGGATGTCCAGGCCGACGCCGTGGCCCAGGCTGTGCACATAGCCGTCATGGCCGCCGGGATGAGTGCGCGCCGTCGGATGCCCTTTCGCCTCGAAATAGTCGAGCGTCATCGCCTGCAACTCTCGACAGGGCAGACCGATCTTCACCGCCGCCATGGCCCGGTCAAAGATTTCTTTGACCTGTTCATAGGCTGCATACACTTCATCGGTGGCGTAGCCAAGACACCAGGTGCGCGTCATGTCGTGATAATAGCCGCTGCCCGTGCGAGGGAAGATGTCGAAGATGATCGACTGACCCAGCCGCAGCGCCGTCGACTCTGTCCCGCGGTTGTGCGGCACGCCCGCCTCTCTTCCTTGCGCGAAGATCGTGTCGCCCTGTTCAAAAAGACCATAATGAAGGGCGCGCACGCGCAGAAAGGCCTTCACGTCGCCGACGGTGAGCGGCTCGCCGTCGGTCTTGACCACGACCTCTCCGCGCACAGCGTGGCTGCGAATAAATTCCTGCACATCGCCGACGATCAAGCTGGTGAGCCGTCCCGCCTCCGCCATCTCTGCGATTTCATCGGCGTCTTTCGTCTCGCGCGCCAGGCTGAACAGGGAGCGGCCGAATTCGCCCACAAGCTCGACGTTGCTCACTTGCGCCTGCAGAGCGTTCAGCAGCGTCATGGCGGCGCCGGCGTCAAACATGCCGTAGACGCCTAGGCGCCCCTGCAGTCCTTCATCGCGAATCACGTCCGTAAAATAGGCGACCTGCGCCGCCAACTCATCGCCGCCGTGCTCCTGCAAATAGCGCATCGGATTATAGACGGCGTCGCGATCGATCAGCCGCAGCCCTGTCTGCGCCGCCGTGTCGCGCTCCATGCCGCCGTGAATCAGCGTGAGCGGCCCGTTGCGTCGCTTGACGATCAGCGCGCGCTCCAGATGGGCGCCGCGCGTCAGATAATTCATGACCGGATTTCCGGCGGAGTCGCCGAGCACCAGAAAAGCGTCGAGATTGCGTTCTTCCATCAGGCGATCGAGGTCTTGTTTCATAGTTGTTCTTTCTTCTTGGTGAGTTTTTGGATGTGTTGCGTGGTGCGTGTTGCGTGGTGCGTGTTTTGTCACGGAGCACGCAACACGCAACACGGCCAACTTCTTGTTCGATTCATTCATGATTCTACGGCTTCAGGGCGCTGCGCCAGGATGGCTTCCGTGGTTTGAGCGGTCTCATCGTCCGCCGTGGCGAGCAGTCTCCAGCCCCAGCTGCTGACGAGCTGGGCCAGCTCGCCTTCTTCCAGCAAATAGTCGGGGTTGGCATTCGGACGAATTTTGAGCGCACCTCGATGAAAAGTCTGCATGGCCAGCAACCCTCCTGGACGGACGGCCGCGCGCAGCCATGGCCATAGCCGACGATCCAGAAAATAAAAACAGGTGACGCAGTCGAAAGCATTCGCCGGCGGGCGCCATACATCCAGATCGGCGTGGATGAACGCCACGCGTTCGGAGACGCCCAGGCGTTCGGCGGCCTCCTGCGCCAACGCCAGCGCGGCGTCGCTCACATCGACGCCGACAGCGCGCCAGCCGCGCTGTGCAAACCAGAGGACGGTTCCACCGGCGCCGCAGGCCAGGTCAAGCGCGACAGGCGTTTCTCCGGTGCGACGACGCGCCGTCGCCACGTCGTCGACGATCTGTGCATGCGCCGCCAAAAACCGGTTGGGCCTGGCCTCGATCGGCGCATCGCCGCTCTGATAGCGTTCATTCCAGCGGGTGCGATCCTCCTGCGTCATGGGGCCAGCGTATCACTGCTGCGCCGGGAAAGCAAGCAGCGCCCTCTGGCTTTTGGGGCCTGGCGCCTCGAGCGATCCGCCATTGGCGCGACGCAAGCAGGCTGGCGCCGTTCGGTTTGTTATCAGGTTGTCGAATCGCATTGTTTCTTCTACAATAGGAAACATAGACTTCCAGATGCACACCTCAACAGGAAGGAAGGCCATGAGAACAATCGCCATGATTTTGGCCGGGGGCGAGGGCACGCGGCTTACGGTGCTCTCCGAGGAGCGCGCCAAACCGGCCGTGCCTTTCGCCGGTAAGTTCCGCATCATCGATTTCACGCTCAGCAACTGCGTCAATAGCGGCATCTACACGGTGGGTGTGTTGACGCAGTATCGCCCGCACAGCCTTCATGACCATATCGGCATCGGCAAGCCTTGGGACCTGGACCGCAGTCGCGGCGGCGTGCGCCTGTTGCAGCCCTATCAGGCGCGAAAGGGGCAATATTGGTACGCAGGCACGGCGGACGCCATTTATCAGAACCTCAACTTTATCCATGAAAATCGCGCCGACAATGTGTTGATTCTGTCGGGCGATCACATCTACAAAATGGACTATCGTCCGCTGATCGACTATCACCTGGAAAAAGGCGCCGACCTGACCATCGCCGTGATGCCTGTGCCGCTTGAAGAGACGCATCGCTTCGGCATCATGGTGGTCAACGAGGAGCAGCGCATCGTCGAATTTTATGAAAAACCCAAGGACCGAGACAAGGGCAACCTGGCTTCGATGGGTATTTACGTCTTCAACGCCAACACGCTCGAACGTCGGCTCAGCGAAGGGCGGCCGGAGAAGCCGCGCAACGACTTCGGCAAGGACGTCATTCCGGCCATGATCGCAGCGGGCGATCGCGTCTACGCCTACCGTTTCGAGGGATATTGGGTGGACGTCGGCACGATCGACGCCTACTGGTCGACCAGCATGGCGCTGCTGGGGCCTTCGCCTGCGCTCGATCTCTACACCGACAACTGGCCAATCCTCACCAAATCTGAGGAGCGGCCGCCGGTGAAGATCGGCCCGCAGGCCAAAATCGTCAACAGTATGATCTCCAACGGCTGCATCATCCGCGGGCTGGTGGTCAACAGTGTGCTCAGCCCGGGCGTCTATGTCAGCCCTGGCGCAGTGGTGCAAGACAGCGTCGTCATGAACGACACCTGGGTGGGCCCCGGCGCCCGGCTGGATTGCGTCGTGATCGACAAAAAAGTGGTGGTGGGCGCAGGCGCCATCGTCGGCATGGGCAACAAAGAGACGCCCAACGAACAGATGCCGGATCGACTTTTCGCAGGCATCACCGTTGTGGGCAAGGGCGCTTACATCCCAGACGGCGCTCAGATCGGCCGCAATGTGTTGATCAATAGCAGACGGGACGAGTCGGATTTTCCACCGGATAGAATTGTACCGGACGGCAAGACGATCTAGTTTTTAAGACCCATTTCTGTGCAAGGGGCGCAGCGGCGGCGCCGTTCGCTCCTCACAGTTGTTCCAGCGAGGTGAACGTATGGCAAACGCCTTTGCAATGATCATGGCCGGCGGCTCCAGCGAAGAGCTCAGCGTCCTGACCGAGGTGCGCGCCGAAGCCGCCGTGCCTTTCGGCGGCAAGTTCCGCATCATCGATTTCCCGCTCAGCAACTGCGTCAACAGCGGCATCTTCAATGTGGCGATCCTCACGCAATACAAGCCGCGCAGCCTCAACGATCACATCGGTATCGGCAAACCGTGGGATCTCGATCGCGCCCAAGGCGGCGTGCGGCTGTTGCAACCCTATCGCGGCGGGCGCTACGGCGACTGGCAGAAGGGCACGGCGGACGCCGTGCGTCGCAACCTCGATTTTGTCGCCCAGCAGGATGAGGAGCATGTTTTGATCCTGGCCGGCGACCACATTTATCTGATGGACTATCGCCCAATGCTGCGCCAACATATCCAAAGCAACGCCGATCTGACGGTGGCCGTGCGCCGGGTCAACCCGCACGAGACGCACCGCTTCGGCATCGTCACGCTTGGCCCCGACGACCGCATCGTCGACTTTCGCGAAAAGCCCAAACGCTCGCGCGAGACGCTCGCCTCGATGGGCATCTATGTCTTCCGCAAGAATTTGCTGATGGAAACGCTCCAGGCGCACGAGGAGTATCTTGACTTCGGCAGAGACGTGCTGCCCGCCATGATCGCCCAGGGATGGTGCGTGCGCGCCTATGCGTTCCCGGGCTACTGGGCCGACGTCGGCAACGTCCAGGCGTACTGGGAGGCCAACATGAGCCTGCTGGCCGAAGACCCGGCGCTCAACCTCTACGATCCGGACTGGGTGGTGCACACGCGCAGCGAAGAGCGGGCGCCGGTCAAAATTGGAGGCAACGCGCAGGTTGGCGGCAGCTTGATCTCCAATGGCTGCTGGGTGGACGGCGTCGTCGAGCGTAGCATCCTTTCGCCGGGTGTTCGCGTAGCCGAAGGCGCGGTTGTCCGCGACAGCGTAGTGTTGGCCGACACGATCATCGAGGCGGGCGCCGTCGTCGATCGCTGCGTCATCGACAAGCGCGTGCACATCGGCGCAGGTGCGCGCGTCGGCGACGGCGACGACAACACCGCCAACAAAGCCATGCCATCCGTGCTCAACACCGGCCTCACGTTGGTGGGTGAGCACTCGGTCATTCCAGAAGGGATGGTGATCGGCCGCAACGTTGTGATTCACCCGGAAAGCACGGAGAAAGACTTCGGCAGGCGCAAAAAGGTCCCCAGCGGCGCCGACATTGGGGTGAGTCTACGATGACGATTTGAACCGGCGTTTTTGATCTACGCTCGTTTTTGGCTATGCGGCGGGAAAGTCTTTGCTAGAAAAAAAAGAGAGGCGACGGCCGGATTTGAACCGGCGATCGGGGTTTTGCAGACCCCTGCCTTACCACTTGGCTACGTCGCCATGGTATATTAAGGGTAACAAGCGAACGAGGAAATGTCAAATTTGAAGGGCAAAAGGCAAGATGGCGAAGCTGGAATGGCGGGATGAAGAGCTGTACTGCGCTCGCTGTGGGATCTCTTTCCTGTGGACGCAGGAGGAACAAAGACAACCCGACGCCGTTGCGCCTCGCTACTGTCCGGGCTGCCGCCAGATCATGCCTGCGCCGGGGCGTGAGCGCGGGTTGGTGAAATGGTTTCACCGACGCAAACAATATGGATTTATCGTTCGCGCCGGGCAACCGGAAATTTATGTGCATCGCAACGCAGTGCGGGGAAAGCGCCTCCCCCGCCCGGGCGATCTGGTGGAGTTCACCGTTCAGGAGGGTGAGCGCGGCGCCCAGGCTACAGACGTCCGGCTGCTCGTCGTGAACGAGCCATCCTCTTGAAACATTTCATTTCACTGCAACCGCATTGCAACTCCTCTGCTGCAAGATAGATGCAACTGGACGTTGTTCCCCTGCAACGTCCCCTCGCACATGGTTCGTCCGGTGTGCAAGTTTGTTCAGTTTCAAAGCCGGCGCCGAGCACCGAGAGTTTGCATCACGTTCAAAGCAGGAGGAGAAAAAGCCATGCACGAGCAGAATCTTGCCGCACAGATGACCCAGGAATGGACGACATTGCAGCGATGGGCCGGCATTGAACGCCCTTACACCGCAGAGCAGGTGCTGCGGCTGCGGGGCAGCTTCATGATCGAATATACGCTCGCACGCATGGGCGCCGAGCGACTCTGGAGCCTGCTGCACAGTGAGCCGTTCATCCGCGCCCTGGGCGCTCTGACAGGCAACCAGGCCGTGCAGATGGTGCAGGCCGGTCTGAAAGCGATTTATGTCAGCGGTTGGCAGGTGGCGGGGGACAACAACACGGCGGGCGAAACATACCCGGATCAGAGTCTCTATCCGGTCGACAGCGTGCCCACGCTGGTGCGACGCATCAACAAGGCGCTGCAGCGCGCCGATCAGATCGACCATATGAATGGCCAGCATGGCCGCTACTGGATGGCGCCGATCGTCGCCGACGCCGAATCTGGCTTTGGCGGTGCGCTCAATTCCTACGAGCTGATGCGCGCCATGATCGAGGCAGGGGCGGCCGGCGTCCATTTCGAGGATCAGCTCTCTTCGGCCAAAAAATGCGGCCACATGGGCGGCAAGGTGCTGGTGCCAATGCGCGAGTTTATCCACAAGCTGGTGGCCGCGCGCCTGGCGGCCGATGTGATGGGGACGCCGACGCTCTTGATTGCCCGCACCGACGCCGATTCGGCGCAGCTGATCACCAGCGACATCGATCCCCGCGACCAGCCGTTCATCGTCGGTCGAGACCGCACCTTTGAAGGCTTTTACTCCATCAAGGGCGGCATCGAGTACGCCATCGAGCGCGGGCGGGCGTATGCGCCCTACGCCGATCTGATCTGGTGTGAAACCTCCAGACCGGACCTCGGCGAAGCGCGCGAGTTCGCCCAGGGCATCCATGAAAAATTCCCGGGCAAGATGCTGGCCTACAACTGCTCGCCTTCCTTCAACTGGCGCCGCAACCTTGACGAAAAGACCATCGCGAACTTCCAGGAGCGGTTGGGGGAGATGGGCTACAAATTCCAGTTCGTCACGCTGGCGGGCTTCCACTCGCTCAACAGCGCCATGTTCGAGCTGGCGCGCGCCTATCGAGACGAAGGCATGGCCGCCTACACGCGCCTCCAGGAGAAAGAATTCGCCATGGAGCGTGAGTTCGGCTTCACCGCCGTCAAACATCAGACTTTTGTCGGCGCCGGCTATTTCGATGAAGTGCAATTGACGGTCACCGGCGGCGCCGCCTCCACCACCGCGCTCAGCGGCTCTACGGAAGAGGAGCAGTTCGTCTCCGTCCACTGAAATGCGTAACAGCGCCTACAGCCGAAGCGCCTTCGATGTTTATGCAAGCCGACCGCAAGCCCACCTACTGTGGGCTTGCGGCAATTGGGAGCGATGTCATGCAGGAAGGGGGACAGGCGTACAGGGCGATCGAAAATAAACCATGCTATCCTTAAATGGAGGGTGAAAATTGCGCGCCTCGAAGACGAGGCGGACGGACATGCGCCTCAAGCGGGCGCCTGCAATGGCTGATCAAAGGAGATTGCGCCATGACCAAATTTCGCATCCTGGTTCCGAACGACGGCTCCACCTTTTGCCGCCACATCTATCCGCACCTGATCAATTTTTTCCCGCCTGAACGAGCTGAACTGATTTTGCTGCGCGTGGGCGCTCCGCCGGAAGGACATACACCGCTTCCTCCTCGGCCTACAGGCTACGACGTCGCCATCACGACGTTCGCCTCGGAGCGCGATGTGACGCTGGCGCGCCACCCGATCTACGCCAGCCAGGAATGGGAAAGCGCAGTGGCGGAAGTGCGCAGCGAGCTGGCGGGCGACGTTCATCTGCTGCGAGAGGCGGGATATGAAGTCGACGTCGAAGTGCGCTTTGGCGATCGAGGAGAAGAGATCGTCAAGTTTGTGGAACACCATCCGATCGACCTGATTGCAATGACCACACACTGGCGCACCGGTCTTCAGAAGCTCATCTTCGGCAGCGTCGCCCAATATGTGGTCGCTCGCGTCAACAAGCCGGTTTTGATGGTGCGCCCTCATGGCGAGGAGCAGGTTGAGGAGTGATGTAGACGTCGAGGGGCGATCTGAAGACCGCCCCTCTCTCATTGCCCTATTGAGTCTGGCGATCCTTGAAAAGTAAAAGGATCGCCTCTCCTCTGCACATAGCCCATTCCCCATAAAATCATCCAGCCGCAGCCATCTCCTCCATCTAGCGTGCAATTATACGAAGAGCGTCGACATGCGCTCTTCTTGCACGAGCGCCTTCATCTCCTCATCGGTTGGGCGACGCTCGAAACGAGCGGCGGCGTCCAACACTTTGGGCAAGAGGCGGACGTCTCCCACCGTGTTGAGGAAAATGCCCGGCCGACCGAGCACCCAGTGCACGGCCAGGTCGATGGAGCGCTGATCCTCAAGGGGTTGATACCAGACAGGGCTTGTGCGCTCCGCCGTCGCCCACGGGCCGCGCGTGATCGCCTTGATCGTCTGCACGGCGACGTTGCGCTCCTGGCAAAGTTTCAACAGCAGCTCAAAGTCGTGTTCATAGACTTCGTCTTGCATCACCACGTAGTTGTAGGGCAACAAGACCGAATCGAAATCGAAGCGCTGAAGGCTGCGACGATGCATGGCTGCCACAGTGCGGCCGTGCCCGGTGACGCCGATGAAGCGCACCAGCCCTTGCTCACGCGCTTCGATGCAGGCCTCCAGGGCGCCGCCCGGCCCCATCGCCACGTCCCACTCGTCGGGATGCACGAGGTTGTGAAGCTGAATCAGGTCGACCGAATCGACGCGCAGCCGCTCCAGCGAACGGTGAATCTCGTCTCGCGCGGCCGCGTAGGTGCGCTGGCCGGTCTTCGTCGCCAGAAAGAACTCCTTGCGGTGACGGTCCATCCAGGGGCCGATGCGCAGCTCTGAGTCGCCGTAGGAGGCCGCCGTGTCGATATGGTTCACGCCATATTCCAACAGCAGGTCGAGCGTGCGGTCGGCTTCCGCCTGGGAAACGGAGGCCAACGCCACCGCGCCGAAAATTGTGACTGTGCTCATATGGCCGGTGCGTCCGAACATCCGTTTTTCGATCTGTTTATGCGTTGTCATGTGAGCCTCCCTTTTCTGTTGGCTAATCTATGAAAATTTTCGAGCAGGCGACGCCGCCCACAGCGCCGCCAAAGAGTGAGCAAGAAAAGCGGCAAACCACTGCACATCTCAAATTTTATTATACGCCTGACTCTGACCTTTTGTCAGGTCTGTCTAAAGGGCGCAGGGCGTGGATTCGATTTCTGCGTTGGACAAACGGTTGCTCTGTGCTAGAATAGCGGTCGGGAGCTTTGCAGTGCATTGCAGCGCCTTCTCCATACGCCCGGTTTTGGGATAAAACGGGGCATCCATCCAGAGATTCATCATTTGAGACGAACGAAAAATTAAAACAAGGAGGCTTCCTCATGCAGAACAGACGGCTGGCGCTTTTGCTCTCCATGCTGTTGATTCTGTCCACTGTGCTCACCGGCTGTATGGCGCGCCCGGGGCAGGGCAATCTGGCCGCCTCTGCGCCGCCCGATGCGCTGGTGGTGGATATTCCGGCGATTGCACTGGTCTACGATGAACAGGGTCAGGTTTCCTTGAAAGGAATCGACCTTTCCGCATTAGGCATTGAGCTGGATGCGCTGGCGCGCGCGCCGGAGCAGATCGCACTCGTGAGAAGGGCCGGCGTGCGCAGCGCATTTGTAGACCTGGGGCCGAATGGTCTCGCCATCTACGCCAACGGCAGGCCAATGTTGACGATGGACTGGAATGCAGAGACGCTGCAGTCCTTGGGCTCGGTGCTGGAGATCGTCGGCGTCGACAACGCCGATACACTGGTGAAGGTGTTGCCGTTGGCGCGCAACATGAGCCTGGGCGTAGCGTTCCTTTTCCCCGGCGCGGGCGACAATCCCACCCTGGTTGGGCCGGCGCCCGATCGGGCGGCTCTGCAGGCCAGCGTGCAGGCTGCGGTGTCGCAGGTGCTGGGAGAGCTGGGAATTCCCCCATTTGCAGCCGGTCTGTTGGGAGCTCTGGGGCCTCTGACGATTCGCTATGATGCGGCAGGCACGGCGACGCTGGAAGGGCTGGGAATGATCGCCGGCTTCCTGCCTCCCGACGCCCTTGCAGGCCTGAACCTGAACGCCGAGCAGATGGAGCAGGTCGCTACACTCGGCATTCGGTCGATCAACGTGCAGACCAAGCCGGAAGGACTGGCCATCACCCTAAACGGCAATCCGCTGCCGCTGATCCGCTGGGACAGCGGCCAAATGGCCAATCTGGTGGAGCTGGGATTGGATGGCGGCGTGCTCCCTGTTCTCACCGGCGCCGACCCCGAATCGCTCGATGCGCTTCGCCAGCTGGGCAAGTTCGCTCCGATCTTGCAAACGACGCCGCTCAACATCTCAGTAGTTTTTCCCGAGTAAAAGCGCTCCTGTATCTTGGGGGTGGTGCGAATCTCTCTGCGCACCACCCCGATTTTTTTAGCCCCCTTTCAGTTCCTCCTCTCGCTTTCCCTCCTCTCGCTTTCTACGACTTTCTTTTGATTTACAACTTTCCATTCACAAATAGGAGCATACTCACCGAACAAAATTTGTTTTTAACCTAGACTAAACCTGGACAATTTACTACAGGAGCGAACCATGAACGACGCTTTGACCATCCATAAAGGGGAACGCCATAAAGGCGAACGGGGAGCGGTCACCGGACGCGGCGATCGGATGCATCCGATTCTGGTGCTGGCCGCCACACTGGCTACGATTTTGGTCAGCGGACTGGCCACGACCCTGCCGCTCAACGGGCAAAGCACAGGCGAGATTTCCGATCGATTTCCCTCGCTGTTTACGCCTGCCGGCTACGTCTTTTCAATTTGGGGCGTCATCTATCTGGGGCTGATCAGCTACGCCGTCTATCAGGCGCTTCCTGCGCAGCGCACGAACTCTCGGCTGCGCAGCATCCGCTGGCCCTATCTTGTCAGTGCAGCCGCCAACTCGACCTGGATCTTTTTCTGGCACTACAACCGGTTCACGTTGAGTCTGGCGGCGATGGCGACGCTGCTGGCGAGCCTCATCCTGATCTATCGGCGCCTGATGAGCGCTCCTGGCTCCGCCTCGAAGATGGAACGCTGGGTCGTTGACGTTCCCTTTCGCATTTATCTCGGATGGATCACAGTGGCGACGGTCGCCAACGTCGCCATCGTCCTGCTCGATGCGCAGTGGAGCGGGGGGCCGCTGTCTCCGGCGCTTTGGGCCTTGCTGATGATCATCGTCGCCGGCGCCCTTGGCGTCATTTTTTCCTGGAAAGCGCGCGACCTGGCCTATGTCGCTGTGTTAATCTGGGCCCTGATCGGTATTGCGGTGAAGCAAAACGCCACCCCCGTCGTCGCCTGGGGAGCGCTGACCGTCGCGGGTCTGTTGGCGCTCATTGCAACGGTCATCTGGTTGCAGAATCGCAAAGCGCATGCGAAGCCGCTGGGCTGAAGGCAATCCGTAGTGGAGCTCGCAGCTACGCTTCCTTGAATTCTCCAAGACCTTGCGAGTCATCGAGAGCATGCGGCTGAGAGCCGCCCCTTTAAGGAGACCGGCGCCTTTGCGTTTGTCAAAACCTAGAGCTTCCCGCAAACAAAGCCAACTGCGTAAGGTGAGCTATATAAATACAAAGTCTACTGAAACCTATCATCATTTTTTGAATGAGGACTTGCTATGAAACAAAAAATTATCGTCATCGGCAGTGGATTCGGCGGATTGGGCGTCGCGGCACGGTTGGCGGCGCGCGGACATGACGTCACGCTCTTCGAGAAGCGGGACAAACTCGGCGGCCGCGCCTACACCTACGAGATCAACGGCTTTAAGTTCGACGGCGGCCCGACGGTGATCACAGCGCCCTGGCTCTTCGATGAGATTTGGGAGCTGGCCGGTCGCCGTCGCGAAGATTACTTCAAGCTGGTGCAACTCGATCCGTTCTATAAGATTTTCGACCACACCGGCCGCTCTTTCAGCTATAACGGCGACCATGAATATATTCTGCAGCAGATCGAACGCTGGAACCCGCGCGATAAAGAGGGCTACACGCGCTTCATGGCCACCACGAAAGAGATTTTTGAGACGGGCATGGGGCTGATCGACAAGCCTTTCCTTCATTTCAGCGACATGCTGCGCGTGGTTCCCGACCTGATTCGCCTGCAGTCCTATCGAAGCGTCTATGGGTACGTGAGCAAATTTATCGAGGATGAGTTTCTGCGCCGCTGCTTCACCTTCCATCCGCTCTTAATCGGCGGCAACCCACTCGACGCCGCCTCGCTCTATGTGCTGATTCACTATCTAGAGCGGGAATGGGGCATCCATTATGCGCTGGGCGGCACAGGCGCCATCGTGGATGCGTTCGGCCGTCTGCTTCAGGAGCTTGGCGTCCAGGTGCATCTCAACGCTGAGGTGCAGGAAATTTTAGTCGACGGTGGACGCGTCAAAGGAGTGCGTCTGGCGAACGGAGAGGTCTACGCAGCCGACGCCGTCGTCTCCAACGCCGATGTGGCCTGGACCTACCTCAATTTAATTCCAAAAGAGCATCGCCGCAGAAACAGCGACCGTTGGGTGAAGAGCAAGAAATACAGCATGTCGCTTTTCGTCATCTATTTCGGCACGAAGAAGCGCTACAACACCGGCACGCCGCTGGCCCATCACAACATCATCTTGAGCAAGCGATACAAGGGACTTTTGCGCGAGATTTTCGCCGAGCAAGACCTGCCGGAAGACTTCTCTCTTTATCTACACATGCCCACCATGACCGACCCCAGCATGGCGCCGGAAGGGTGTGAAGCCTTCTATGTGCTTTCGCCGGTGCCCAACCTGAACGCTCGCGTAGACTGGACCGTCCAGGCCAAACCCTATCGCGACGCCATCATGCAGTTCCTGGAGGACAACTACCTGCCCGATCTGCAGCAGAACATCATCGCCGAGCACTTCATCGATCCGCTGCATTTCCAGGACACGCTCAACAGCTATCTGGGAGCGGCTTTCTCGGTGGCGCCGACTTTGTTGCAGTCGGCGTGGTTCCGCCCGCACAATCGCTCGGAGGACTTTGAGAATCTTTATTTCGTCGGCGCAGGCACACATCCGGGCGCCGGGCTGCCGGGCGTGCTCTCTTCGGCCAAGATCGTGGATGGTCTGCTCAATCCGAGCGCCGTCAACGAACCGGTTCGGCGGCTCAGCGCGTCGATGGCCGCTGCGTAGGTGCGCCGGAGCCGCTCACCCTACGTTTACGCCGAATTCGTAGACCAGGCGACCGCCGAACCAGCCCGTCGCTGCGATGAGGAGGGCGCCTGCGATCGCCAACAGCGCAAGCCACCAGCGCGCAGCGGCGTCGTCGAGCAGATCCTCGGTCGATACGCCGCTGCGCATGCGTTGCCGACGCGCCCGGGCGCTGCGGTAGGTCCAGCCTCGATAGAGCCAAAAACCATAGAGCACCAGCGTCGCCAGCCCGCTCCAGATGTGAAAGTTGAGCACGGCGCGATAGGGCGCCTGCGGCGGCAAGTATGCCTGCGCAAGCAGCCCTGTCAGCACGGCGACGCCTCCGCCGATCCAGCCGAGGACAAGCAGCATCCAGATCGTAGGCTTCAAATTCAGCGCCGGTCGACGAAACAAATGGAGAAGCGTCAGCGCGCTGGCGAGCAGCAAAAAGGCGATCGGGAAATGAACGGTGGCGGGGTGAAGATGGGTGAAATTCATGGCGCTCCTCGTCGATCTCTTGAAAGATGCACAGGCCGCAGTGCATCGTCGATTCGACCTGTGCCAATCTAGCCTCTGTCACAACGGCAGAAGCGTACCCAAATCTTTTCATTCAGGCAAAAAATCGGCGAAGAGCAATGGCTGGGAAACGTGCGCAACAGAGAGAGGATATTCACCGGTGTATCAACGTTTAAAGATTCGACTGTTGCGCAACAGCTGGGCGTTGATGGCGACAATGATTGTGCTCAGTGACATGAGCCCTGCGCCTAACGCCGGCGTCAGATGGACGCCCCAGGGCGCCAGGAGGCCGGCGGCGAGCGGCAAGGCAATTATGTTGTACCCGGCGGCCCACCATAAATTCTGCACCATTTTGCGATAACTGGCCCGGCTGAGCGCAATCACCTTGACGACATCGAACGGGTTGCTTTTCACGAGGATAATGCCCGCCGACTCGATGGCTACGTCGGTTCCGGCGCCGACGGCGATGCCCACGTCGGCCTGCACAAGCGCCGGCGCATCGTTGACGCCATCTCCCACCATCGCCACCCGTTTTTGATGGCGCTGAAACTTCATGACCACTTGAACCTTCTGCTCCGGCAGCACTTCGGCGAACACATGGTCGACGTTCAACTCGGCGGCCACCGCCTCTGCGACGGCTCGACTGTCGCCCGTTAACAGGGCGACTTCAAGCCCCATCTGCTGAAGAGAACGAACTGCCTCCTTGCTCTCTGGGCGAATCACATCCGCCACCGAAAGAACGGCGACCACCTGCCGCTCCACTATCAAATATATGGCCGACTGCGCCTTCTGGCCGGCCTCCGCAGCAAATGCGCTCAGCGCTTCAGGAACGACGACACTTAGTGATTCCAACAATTGCGGCCCTCCGATAAAAACCGTCTTGCCGGCGATGGAAGCCTGTACACCCCTTCCTTTGAGCGCAGTGAACCCAGAGGCCATCGGCAGCGTCAGGTTGCGGGCCTGCGCTTCGGCTCGAATCGCCTGTGCAATCAAATGCTCGGAGTCCCCTTCCGCAGCGGCGGCGATGGCGAGCGCCTCTTCCTCCGTCCACCCATCGGCAGTGCGAACACCGGTCACGCCGAACCTGCCTTCCGTCACTGTCCCAGTTTTGTCGAAGATCACAACGTCCAGATTGCGCGCTGCCTCGAGCGCCAGCCGATTGCGCACGAGGATGCCATTGGCGGCGCCGAGAGAGGTTGTGATTGCCACAACGAGCGGGACGGCCAATCCTAAAGCATGGGGACAGGAAATCACCAGCACGGTGACCACCCTTTCAATCGTTTTCAGATGGAAGCCCGAGGCCAATGTCCAGCCGACGGCGGTCAACGCCGCCACGAGCAAGGCGATATAGAAAAGCCAGCCTGCCGCCCGATCGGCAAGCACTTGCGTTCTAGATTTGGATTGTTGCGCCTGCTCCACCAGCCGCATGATGTTGGCCAACGCTGTCTCGTCGCCTGTAGCCGTGACGCGCACGCGCAGACTGCCATCCCCGTTGATCGTGCCTGCGATCACCTTATCTCCAGGCCGTTTTTTCACGGGTTTGGATTCGCCCGTCAGCATCGCTTCATTGACTGCCGACTCGCCTTCGATGACCTCGCCATCAACGGGAATGCTGGCGCCTGGCCGGACCAAGACCCGGTCGCCTGCGCGCAGGGATGCAATAGGCACAGTTTCTGGAACGCCATCCGGTCGAAGGCGCTCGGCGGTGTCCGGCAGCAACTTGACCAGTTCATCCAGGGCGCGTGAGGCCTGGCGCACGGAGCGCATTTCCAGCCAGTGCCCCAAAAGCATGATGTCGATCAGGGTGACGAGCTCCCAGAAAAAGCTCTCTCCAAAACCGCCGAATTCTACGACGAGGCTGTAAATAAAAGCGACGGAGATCGCAAGCGAGATGAGCGCCATCATGCCCGGCTTGCGGTTCTTTAGCTCCGGAATCGCCATCTGTAAAAAGGGGACGCCGCCGTACCCAAAGACGACGACCGAGAACAACAGCGGAATCCATTTGCTGCCGGGGAAAGCGGGCGCGCTCCATCCCAGCCACTGTTGCACCATTTCGCTGTAAAGAATAACAGGGATGCTGAGTGCAAGGCACCACCAGAAGCGCCTGCGGAACAACGCCTCATGGCCGGTGTGATCGATATGCCCCCGATGAATTTTGGGGGCGGCCTGGGACGTCGTATGGTCGTGCGTTATGGGCATGCCTCGCCTATGCGGAGACGTGACCGGCGAGTGCGTGGAAGGTGCAGCGTGTGACGCATGGCGCCCATGCGCAGGATCGGAAGGATTTGAATGATGCATGGCTTTTCCTCACTGATTTGCGCTCATCACAGTGATCCACCATTGATACCGGCGCTCTTCTTCCCCCCACCGACTTTTCATGAAGGTCAGGACCGCCTCGATCTCTTCATCGGTGAGTTGTCCCCTGAACGCAGGCATACGAGAATTTCGAGCCGGATCGCCGCCATTGCGCGTAATCGCAATCAGTACAGAGTCTGGATGGTGCCAGGTGTGACCGCTGCTATCGTGAGGTGGGGCAGGCAATGAACCATCCGGCAGAGGAACTCGCCAGTTAGCCGCCCCCTCTAAATTGACGCCATGACATGCAGCGCAATGCTGAGCATAAAGCTGCTCTCCTTGAACAATTGCAGATGCATCCAGCGCAGGCGGCGGCGGAACGGTCACGCCGTTGATCGTGACAGGTTGACCGGCTTCAGGAGAGCTGTCTTCCCTCTCTACGGAGGGATTTTTCTGGAAATAAAGCGCAGACGCAAGGAGCGCGGCCGTCGCCAGCAACACAAGGGCGAAAACCGAAAATGAGGGAATCTGCAAAGGATTCTTCCGCGCGTTTTTGCGTCTCTGGAATTTACCGGGTAGTTTGGCTCCGCGTTTCATGGTTGGATTGTCTGCGCATTCCAAAACGATCCAGCGAAGGGAATAAGGTGAAGGCGACAGCCCAGGCTGCCAGCATGCCTGTCAACAACCTTACCCACCAGTTGAAGGTTCCTAAATGATCGCCGGCGTAAAATCCGGGAAAACGGTTCAATGTGAGAGCCGCCAGCCATGCATTGGTGTTGCGAAATCCCTCGGTGGAAGCAGGGCCAAAGAGCGCGTCATTCAAGGCATGGGAGACTCCGTCAATTGCCAGCGGGAACAGCGCCAATAGAAGCACTTTCAGGGGCAGAGGATGAAGAGCGATCCGACGCGATAACCATGCATACACCAATCCAAAGATAGGCGTCATTGTGTAAAATGCAATCATGCGGTCGCTCCAGGCGACCTTCCATCCCATTGTTTCGTTTCCGATAAATTGCCGCATATTCTCCGGCGTCAGCGTCGGAGCCACTTGCCGGATTTCAGAGAGTGTATAGGTGAGTTTTTCCCCAAAGAAAAACCAGCTTCGTTGCGGCAATTGATGACAGAAAAGCGCATAGAATCGATAGAAACCCTCTCCAACACCATTCCAGCCTAGATGCATGGCAACAGGCGCCGCGAAAGGGAGCAGCGCAAAAGACAGCATCACCAACAGAACCGGCGTGGAAAGGGCGCAAGGGGCCCTGTCGTTCCTTCCCACAGCCTTGCGCCTCTCACCAGCCTCGAGTTGAAAGACAGATGACATCACGGATCGAGCACGGAGCGACGAACGCATCATTGACTCAGGGTTGCGCGCATCTCGAGATATTCTTCTTTGGAAATCTCTCCTCGCGCATAGCGCGCTTGGAGAATTTCCAGCGCCGACTCGTTGCGCTGCGCAACTCGACTTTCACCCGTGTTTTCATTGCGACCTGTGGCGGAAAGCCGCACAAGCCAGACGATCAACAAAATCACTGCAACGGTGAAGCCAACCATCAGCAGCCATCCAAACCACATGCCGCTCCACCCCCAAGGCCCCATCATCATCGTAAAACCTCCATGACATGGCATAACAAAACCTCCTGCTTTTCAGCATACGCTTCATTTGTGAAGCAAATGTGAAGCAGGTGCGAAGAGCAATGAAATTGCGCCTATCTTCATATTTGCTTCACAACTTTGTGCAGAAATATTTGTGCAGAAATAAAGATCAAGACGGCGCCCAGAAAGGCGCCGCTGAAGCTCTTTGCGAAAGTTTGTTATGATGAGGCTAGGGAGAACGACATGTCCGAAAACGTTTCACTGCACCGCCGCAGCCTGTTGACCCGTCGCCAGTTTTTGCTTTACAGCGGGCTGGGCGCGGCTGCGCTGAGTTTGAGCGCCTGCGCCGCTCCACCGTTGCCTGCCGCCCTCCCTCCGACGCCCACAACGCCACAGACGGCGGCTGCTTCTACTGCGGCAAAGAGTGTGGACCTGGCGTTTCGCCTCACCGTCAAGGCGGCGGAGGTTCCAATCTTTGCAGGAAGCCCCACGCGCGTGCTCACCTACGTCGGCGAGGTGCTGGAAGGCGCGCCAGACGCTGTTACGAATCTGCCCGACTCTTACCTGGGGCCGATCGTGCGGGCGACGCGCGGACAGCGCGTGCGCGTGTATGTCCACAACACCCTGAGCGAACCGACCAATATTCACTGGCATGGGCTGATCGTGCCGGCGGAGATGGATGGCCATCCTTCACGGTTGATCGAACCCGGCCAGGAGGCCATCTATGAATTTGAGGTGCGCACTCGCCCGGGAACCTACTGGTTCCACCCCCATCCTCACGAGCGCACGGCGGAACAGGCTTATCGCGGCCTGGCGGGGCTTTTCATCGTCACAGACGCACAAGAGGCTGCGCTCGGCTTGCCCGCCGGCGCACAGGAGCTGCCGCTCATTCTCCAGGATCGCCGCTTTGACCGCAACCACCAACTCGTGTACATCGCCGCCGGGATGGCGGGCATGATGGAGCAGATGATGGGTTTCCTTGGCGAAGAAATTCTGGTCAACGGCCGCCCTAACGCCGCATTCTCCGTCGCCACCCGCCCCTATCGCCTGCGCATTCTCAACGGCTCCAACGCACGCATCTATAAGCTGGCCTGGAGCGACGGCGCGCCGATGATCGTCATCGGCGGGGACGGCGGCCTGCTCGAACGTCCGCTCACTTATCCCTACGTCATGCTTTCGCCCGGCGAACGCGTGGAGCTGTGGGCCGACTTCAGCCAGCGCAAGGCGGGAGAGGAGGTGAAACTGATCAGCCTGCCCTTTGAGGGCGTGGAAGCAGGGCCGATGCAGATGATGATGGCGCCGGAGCCGCTGCCCAACGGCGCGGCGTTCGAGATCGCAGCCTTCCACATCGCCGAAGCGGTCGATGCCCCTCTGGCTCTGCCGGAGCAACTTCTTCCATTTGAGCGTCTCTCCCTGGTCGACGCCGTCAACGCCGACCACCCGCGCACCTTCATCTTTGCAATGGATGATCAGATGAATTGGACTATCAACGGGCGACGCTTTGAAATGGACGTCGTTGCGGACGATGAAAAGGTGCGCTTCGGCGCAACCGAAGTGTGGGAGCTGATCAATGTCATGGACGCGCCTGTCGCCGCTTCTAACGCCATGCACCATGGCGCCCACATGCAGCACGGCGGCGCCGACGCCATGGGCGGCATGATGGCCGGCATGAAAGACTTCATGGCGCACCCGGTGCACGTGCACGGCGTGCATTTCCAGGTGCTCGACCGCAGCGTCGATGACGCACAGCGTCGCGGTTGGGAGACGGTCAACGAAGGGTTGCTGGACAGCGGTTGGAAGGATACGATATTGCTCATGCCGGGCGAGCGCGTGCGCATCCTCGTGCGCTTCGACGGCTATCGCGGCGTCTACCTGTTGCACTGTCATAACCTGGAGCACGAAGACAGCGGCATGATGCGCAATTTTGAAATTGTATGACAGAAAGAAGCCTCACGCCCGCCGTGATCCTGGTCATCGAGGACGACCGGCAGATTCGTCGCGTGGTGCAGGGGTATTTGGAGCAGGCGGGCCATCGCGTCCTGACGGCGTCGGATGGCGAAACAGGGCTTGCGCTCGCTTTCCACGAGAAGCCCAATCTGATCGTGCTCGATCTGATGCTGCCCGGGATCAGTGGATGGGAGATCACCCAACGCCTGCGCCGCAGTCGCGACCCTGCGCTTGCCACCGTCTACATCATCATGCTCACCGCGCGCGTGGAGGAAGCCGATCGAGTGCAGGGTTTAAGCATCGGCGCAGACGATTACGTCGTCAAGCCGTTCAGCCCGCGCGAGCTGACCGCGCGCGTCGAGGCCGCCCTGCGCCGGCTCGACCAGACGGCTTTAACCGCCGGGGCGCAGACGCTTGTGCACGGAGAACTGCGCCTCGATCCCGTGCATCGCACTGTGACGTTGGAAGGCGCAGCGCTTGACCTCACAGCCGCTGAGTTCGATTTGCTCTACGCGCTCATGCGCCAGCCAGGACGACCTTTCACCCGCAACGAGCTGCTCGACGTTCTACAGGCCGGGGGCGTCGGCGGCGAGGATGCCTTCCCTCGCACCATCGATGCACACATCAAGAATTTGCGGCGCAAGCTAGGCGATTCGGGCCGACGCAATCGTTTCATCGAGACCGTCCACGGCGTCGGCTATCGGTTGACCAGGAGCTGAACTGCGATGCTGAATCGTCTCTGGTTTCGTCTAACCGCCGCCTTTGCGTTGATCATTTTCATCGGCATGACGGCCACCGTCTGGCTGAGCAGCAGCGCCGCGGCCACGCAGTTCGAGCATTTCATGGTGGGCGCACAGATGGTGCGCCCTACAGCCATGCAAGAGGCGCTCAGTCGCTATTACGCCGATCGGCAAAGCTGGGAGGGACTCGACGCTGCGTTAGGGCGACTGGTGCGCGAGGCGTCGGATGGCCCCATGATCGGCGTGTTTGGCGTTATGATGGGCATGCCCTCCAACCGCATCCAGGTATTGGATCGCGACGGTCGGGTCGTCGCCGACTCTGCAGGCGAGCCAGGAGGGGCGCCCCTTGTCGAGCCGCCGCTGCAACGCTGGCCGATCCTTTCCAACAACGTCGAGGTGGGGACGCTGGTGGTGGAAGGCGCGCTGATGGGCGCCCTCAGCGGCGAGCCAAAGGTGCTCATCGAAATGATCACGCGCACCGTCTTCGTCGCCGCGCTGATTGCTGCTGCGACGGCGCTGGGATTGGGCGCCTTGCTCATGCGTCAGATTACGCTTCCGCTCAGTCAGTTGACGCGCGCGGCGCAACGCATCGCCGCCGGCGACCTGAGCGCCCGCGCGCCGGTGCGCAGCAACGACGAGATCGGCGAGTTGACCCGCGTCTTCAACCGGATGGCGGCTTCGCTGGAGGCGCAAGAGACGCTCCGACGCAACCTGATGGCCGACATCGCCCACGAGCTGCGCACGCCGCTCGCCGGCGTGCAGGGCGCCATTGAGGCGATGTTAGACGGCGTCTTCCCCGCCGATGCGCAGAATCTGGAGGCGCTCCACGCCGAGACGCTGCTGCTGAGTCGCCTGGTCGACGACCTGCGCACCCTCGCCAACGCAGAGGCAGGGCAGCTCCGCCTCGAGCCAAGCCGCATCGATCTGGCGGAAGTAAGCCGCGCGCTGGTGAATACCCTCCGATCACGCGCCCAGGAGCGTCACATCTCTTTGCGCGTGGAGGCGCCGTCGCAGCCGGTGTGGGTTGAGGCGGACGCCTCGCGCATTCAACAAATTCTGCACAATCTGCTCGACAACGCCCTCCGCCATGCCCCTGACCACGGCAACGTTGTCGTGCGCCTCTGCGTCGCTCAGGGGCATGTCATTTTGACGGTGACGGACAATGGAGCGGGAATTTCCGCAGAAGACCTACCCCATGTGTTCGACCGGTTCTATCGAGGCGATCCTTCTCGCAGTCGCACCACAGGCGGCGCGGGCTTGGGGCTGGCGATCGTTCGCCAATTGATCGAAGCGCATGGCGGCTCCATCTGGGTGGATAGCCCCGCGCCTGGAAGCGACCGCGGGACGGAGTTTGGCGTCTGGCTTCCGGTGAAAGGCAACCGCAGCTGACGCCGCTTTCCTGTGTTTGTTTCCTTGATCGTGATCGTTGCTCCACAACATTCCGCCGCCCCTTCTTCGCCGATCCCGTTTATCACCCCATCCTCTACGGCTTCTGATCGGCCCCGAGGACTACAGCGCTCCCTTCTCCCCCTCTCCCAGCCTTGGGAGAGGGGGCAGGGGGTGAGGGCCTGCGCTTGTGGGCCGTCGAGGACGTGCGGCTGGGAGCCGCACCCACGAAAAACCATCATCACCTCCGTAGGCGCCGCTCGTAGCAGCGCTTCCTCGGTTCACCAAATCCCCGGCGCTTCCTGCTCCCCCTCTCCCAGCCTTGGGAGGAGGGGGCAGGGGGTGAGGGCCTGCACTTGCGGCCCATCGAGGACGTGCGGCTGAGAGCCGCACCTACGAAAAACCATCATCATCACTTCGTAGGCGCTGCGCGTAGCAGCGCTTCTTCGGTTAACCAAATCCCCGGCGCTTCCTTCTCTCCCTCTCCCAGCCTTGGGAGAGGGGGCAGGGGGTGAGGGCCTGCGCTTGCGGGCCTGCCGAGGACGTGCGGCTGAGAGCCGCACCTACGAAAAAACATCATGATTGCGTAGGCGCTGCGCGTAGCTGGGCTTCCCCGGTTAGCCAAATCCTTGAGGCTCCCTGCCCCCTCTCCCAGCCTTGGGAGAGGGGGCAGGGGGTGAGGGCCCACCTCGTTCCGCCGAAGGATTTCTGTGAAGATTTTTCGATGGGAAGCGCGGTCAATGCACAAACAGGTTCACAGACGCTTAATCTCCCTTTCATTTCTCTGTTACATCTTTCCCGTATCATGAGTGTAGGCGGGTAAGCGCAGATGAAAGCAATCATACAGCCCTACGTCGACAAACCTGTTATATCCAGTATGTGCGTCGTGCGCTGATTCCTGTGTGAGCATCTTGAGAACGCACATATTTTCTCCTGTTTCATGCAGCGTGGATGAAATCAGCCCTGCTGTGGAACGGAAGAGAGGGGTTTATGGTCAAAATTTCGCCTTCTGAAATCACGCCAGAGCACGTCTATCTGAACCGACGCAAATTTATGGCGGCCGCCGGCGCAGCTGTGGGGTCGCTGGCGCTTGCCGCCTGTTCGGGGGCGCCGCTCACCGGCCGTGGCGCCACCATCGTGGAGGATAAACCGCCGGCGGCCCCAGTGCGACGCGCAGAGAATTTGCCGCCCGCCCTTGCACACGCCGAACCAACCGCCGGCGCCGACCGGGATGAACTGGGCGATCCGCTGAATAAGTTCGAGGAAATCACCAATTACAACAACTTCTATGAATTCAGCACGAACAAAGAGGCCGTGGCTGTCGAAGCCGCAAAATTTAACCCTTATCCCTGGCAGGTGGAGGTGACAGGCCTGGTCAACAACCCGTTCGTGATCGACATCGACGACATCTACAAACGCTACACGCAAGAAGAACGCATCTACCGCCTGCGCTGCGTCGAAGCGTGGTCGATGGTGATTCCCTGGGTGGGCTTTCCGCTGGCGTCGCTGCTGAAAGACGCCGACCCCAAATCTGCGGCGAAATATGTTAAATTTGTCACGGTCTATCGTCCGGAGGAGATGCGCGGCCAGCGCATGAACATCCTGGAGTGGCCGTATCAGGAGGGGTTGCGCCTCGATGAAGCCATGCATCCGCTGACAATTCTCGCCACCGGTATGTACGGCAAGCCGCTCACCAACCAGCAGGGCGCGCCCATTCGCCTGGTGGTGCCGTGGAAGTACGGCTTCAAAAGCATCAAATCCATCGTCACCATCGAGCTCACCGAGGAGATGCCGGCCACGACGTGGAGCACGGCGGCGCCGCACGAATACGGCTTTTACGCCAACGTCAACCCCACCGTCGATCATCCGCGCTGGTCGCAGGCTTCAGAGCGGCGCATCGGCGAGCTCGGGCGCCGACCGACGTTGATGTTCAACGGCTACGCAGAGGAGGTGGCCTATCTCTACGAAGGCATGGATCTGCGGCGGAGTTACTGAATCCCATCTTGTATGCCGTCGAGTGCACAACAAAAGGTGAAAAGCGCCTGCATCGCCTTTGCGGCGTTTCTGCGCAGAGAGGGCTTCTGGTGGGCGGTGACGCTCGCAGCGCTGACGCCGCTCTTCTGGCTCCTCTGGCGCGCTGCGAGCGGCGGTCTCGGCGTCGATCCGGTCAACACGATCAACAATGTGACCGGTCGCGCCGCCATGATCGCACTCTTCCTGAGCCTCGCCTGCACGCCCTTGAGCACGATTTTCGGGTTTCATAGGGCGTTGACCGTCCGCAAGTCTCTAGGGCTAATCGCCTTTCTTTACGCTTCCCTGCACCTCTTGAATTTCATTGGGTTGGATTACGGCCTGAATCTAGAGCTGATTGTGCGGGACGCTCTCCTGAGCAAGCCCTACATCCTTGCCGGCGGCCTGGCGTTTCTGTTGCTGCTTCCTCTGGCCCTCACTTCGACGCGTGGATGGATGAGACGACTGGGCAAGCGCTGGAAGCGCTTGCATCGTCTCGTCTACGTGGCGGGGGCGTTGGCGGTGTTGCACTTCCTTTGGCAGGCGAAGGCCACCGAACGTTGGGAGCCGATGATCTATGGAGCGCTGCTGAGCCTTTTGCTGGTGGTGCGCATTCCTCGCATTCGACGTAGCCTTTCTATCCGCTCAATTCAGGCTGTAAAGAATGCCGCGCGAGCGAATCGCACCTGGCAACCATCGGAGTGAACAGAGCCTGCTTTGTTCGCGCACGCGGCGGCGCCGCTCGCCCTCATTTTTTCTCGTTTTGTCGATGCTGGTTCAGCGCCGTCACCTTTTCATTGAGCTGGCTGATCTTGCGGCTCAACTCCTCGATTTCGCTTTTGTTAGGCACATTCAAGCGCGTCAGGATGGTCTCGACGCTTTCCTCCAGGCTGCTCGCCGCTTTGCGCGTCGGTTCATTGTGGGCGCTCGCAGCTTCCGCCTCGCGCCTGGCGCGTCGTGCGCGTAGCTCCTCGATCATGCGCTGGAGGTCCGCCTCCGCCACTTCTCCACGCTCGACCAGCTTCGTCAGGATCTCGTTTGCCTCGTCCATGGTCAAAGCCACGGCGCCGAGGCTCGACAGCAGCACCTTGCGCACCAGGAGGTACAGATTTGCGCTTTGCACAATCAGTTCATTGCGAACATCGATGATCGCTTCACGGGCCTGCTCGCCAATTCCTTTTTTTTCTTCCTCTGCCATAGCTATTCTTGACCTCTGGCTTGTGGATGTTCTGCACTGCCGGCGCGGCGTCCAACGGCCACGCCTTTGTCTGCGTTGAAAACAAAAGGCGGCGGTTGCAAGATCGGCGCAATCTCGGCAATGTGCGCCGATGTTGTAGCGTCGCGCTGACCATTGTATGTTGTCGGGATTCTGGCGCAATTCTGATTGGATGTTCGAGGCGCGCAGGAGAAAATTGAGCGAGGAGAGCCTCGATGAAAGGTCAGGGTTGCGTTTGAACGGTCACCAGTGGACGCAGCCGGTTGACCGTGGCCGGCCCGATGCCGGGCACGCGCTCCAACTCGTCGATCGTTGTGTAGGGGCGGTTGTCGATAATAGCCTGGGCTTTGCTAGGTCCGATGCCGGGGAGCGACTCCAGTTCGGCGCGCGTCGCCGTGTTGAGATCGATCAACCCCTGCGAAACCGATTCAACGCCTATCGAGCGCGTCGCTGGCGTCGGAGTCGGCAGCAGGCCGGAGAGTCCGACCGGCGCCCCCACAGCGCCTTGCTCGCCTATCGCCAACACATGCACCTGGGCGGCGTCGAAGAGCCGCGCCGCCAGGTTGATGCGGGCAGAGTCTGCGTCTTCGCGCAGCCCGCCCGCTGCAGCGACGGCGTCTGCAACGCGCGCCTCTGGAGGCAACGTAAAGACGCCGGGAGCGTTGACTGCGCCGCTGACGTAGACTGCAATCGGCCCCGGCGTCGGCGTGGGGGTGAACGTGGCGGTCGGCGCAGGCGTGGGAGGCGGCATGATTTGAATCGGGGGAGGGTCAGGGCGGCGCAGCGCCAGAAAGCCAACGCCGGAAAGCGTAAAGGCGGTCAGCAACCCCAGAAGGTAGGGCAAAAATATGGCGCGCAACGGAGAGGTCGCTTGCGGTTGTGCGGGCTGGGAAACCCGTTCTGCGCCGGCTGAGAAAGCATCCGTAGACCGAGATGAAAGCGACATTGCACCCTTCCCCACGATGAAGACGGTGATGTCGCAATTTTTGCGGTTTCGACAGCTTTGCGTCAACGGCCATTTGTCGCATCAGAAGGCGAGAGGCTGCTTGCGGATGCGTTGCAAGGTTTCCTGCGCCAGAATCATCAGCGCCTCATCGTCACCGGGAGGATGGCTCAGGCCGGCGCGCACATCGCGGTAATAGCGCTCCAACGGCAACGCCCGCGTCAGCCCGACGCCGCCGACGGCGCGCAGGCAGTGGTCAACCGCCTCGACGGCGTGGTTGGTCGTCGTCACCTTCGCAATTGCGAGTGAGGACGCCAGGTCGCTGCGACGGTCAGGATGGCGCGCCCACTGTTCAGCGGTGTAATAGAGCTGTGTACGCGCTGTGTGCAGCAGCAGCGCCGCCTGCCCCAAACGGCGTTGCACGCTCTCCAGCGTGGCAATGGGGCGGCCAAGCGCGGTGGGAGTGCGTTCGAGCGCGTACTGCGCGGCGACGTCCAGCGCAGCCGCCGCAACGCCCAGGTAGACGGCGCTGACGCCGAGGGTGAACCAGGCGTTGCCGCCGCCTTTCGTCGCCCCGGGCGCGGAGCGTCCGATCAAGGCGTGAGGGGGCGCCTCGACGCCGCGCAACGTCACCGTGTGGCTGCCGGTCGTGCGCATGCCGAGGGCGTCCCAGGGCTCGTCAACCTGGAAGCGCGCATCGACGGCGACGAGGAAACGGCCAACTTCACCGCTGCCATCTTCGAGCGCAGCGGAAATGACGGCGTAATCGAGCACGGGGAACATGCTGGCGAAGCTCTTGCAGCCGTCGATCACCCATCCCGCAACTTTTCCGTCGGGCGCGTAGCGAGGCCGGGCGATTGTCTGAGGGCGTCCGCCGCGGCTGGGGCTGCCCAGGTTCGGTTCGGTCGCCAGCGCATTGACCAGCGCGCCGCGTTCAACCGCCGCCTTGCAAAGGCTGGCGAAGAGCTCTGGCGGCCAGTCTCCCTTCTCTGCGGCGGAGCCGATGGTTTGCAGATGCATGACAAAGCTCAACGCAGTGCTGCCGTCGCCCTTCGCCAGTTGCTCCGTCACGAGGATCGTCTCCAGCAGATCGGCTCCCCATCCGCCATATTCGACCGGCGCGGGCAGCGCTGGCAGACCGGCGGCGCGTATCTCGGCGAAATTTTCATAGGGGAATGCTCCGGTGCGATCCTGTTCGGCCGCCCGCATAGCAAAATTATTTGCAAGCTTTTCTGCGATTGCCAGAAATTGCTCCTGCCGTTGCGTCATCGGGAAATGCATTTGCCGTCTCCCTGCTTCTCTGCTTCATTCTTGTCCTGAAGTCAATCAAAGATTCGGAAATCGCGCAGCGTCTGCTCATATTCGTTGAGATAGAGCTGCGCAATGGCTGCATCGGCCACCACTACGTAGAGATCGTGCGAAAAGACCGACGTGTTGTACCAGTTGAAGCTGCCCTCCAGCACGATCCGTTCGTCCACAACGCAATACTTGGAGTGGATTGGACAGTAGGGAACCGGTTGATTGTACCGTCCATAGGCCAGCAACACGGGCACGCCGGCCTTTTTGAGCCGATACACCGCAGGCAGGAGGGGGCGACGCAGCTCCTCCTGCATGGAAATCTCCACGCTGGGGTCTCCCTGGCGCGCCAGATGGCCGTTGAGCAGCAGTTGGACATCCACCCCGCGCTGTTTGGCCCGGATCAGCGCGTCGACGACGCTGTCATGGTGTTCGCCCACCATCTCCCCTAACAGAAACAGGCAGATTCGAATCGAGCGCTGCGCCCGGTTGATTTCAGAGAGGATGGCGTGATGCGGGCGATAATATTTGCCGTTGGGCAGCGTCTGCCTGCCAAAGGTGTATAAGAGGTTAAAGCGGCTGAGCGGATCGATCTGATATTTTTGAATGACGCCCCCGCGGATGCTCTGAAAAATGTTGTCGAACAAGGTCCCCAGCGCTGCGCAGCGAAAGGTCATGCCCGACTCCCAGTTGGCGCCCCAGCGATCGAAGGTGATGTTGAACGAGCCTAAAATGGCGTCTTCCTGCCCGAAGAGAATGAATTTGTTGTGCATGTCAGGCGCCACCTCGATCAAGGGGTGCTTCGGCGTGCAGAAGACGCCCAACAGCTCCATGCCCGAGCGTTTGAGGCGCAGATAGTTGACGGAGTTCGTCAACGTCATCTTGCGCCAGTCCACCTGCGCCTGCACCTCCACTCCCTGCGACATGGCGTAGAGCAAGTGGTTGACGAAATCGGCGTCGTCGATGCAGTCCACGCACACTTTGATGGTCTCCCGACGATCCGGCGCACTCCGTTTGCGGGCGATGGCGGCGTCAATCTGGTCGTGAATGTAGCGCTTCGGGTGATAGGGGTGATGGGGCAGCCCTTTGGTGAACTTCGGCACGATATTGAGCGCATCGAAATTCTGGTTGATCCAGTCGACGTTGCGCTGCAACGTTGCCGCATCCAGCTCATACGTGCGCCATCGGTTCGGGGTGGCGTACAGATCGGTGATGCGTCGGCGCTGATGCTGGTCGTTGTCGAAGTCCGGACCATCGAAAAAAATGTACTCCAACTTCGACGGGATGGAGCGCTCGTGCAGGTGGACGATGTAGGAGAACTTGACGCAGGTCACCCGTCCATACGTGGCGGGAAAGGGATGGATGAAAAAATCGCGCGTCACGCGTCGATGCGAGTTCCACGTCTCTCGATAGGGATCGGTGTCGACGATGAAATGTTCGACGACGCCGTCGCTGCGATAGACTTTGAGCAGCACCTTGATGTTGAGTTCTGAGCCCCAGCGCACGTCAAAGCGGATCTTTCCCCAGCGCAAATAAAACAGTTCCTTGAACTCGTTCCGTTTTGCGAACGGGACGCCCAGTTCCCCATCGATGGGCGTGGCGTACTCTTCAGCGAATTCCATACGCGGTGAGCATCTCCATCAAACCGGCTCGAACTCCACCAGAAACCCCTCGTGATCCGAGACGCGCCCGTAAACATTGTCTGTGAACAAGCGTTGCGCTGCAACAGGGCGCAATTTGCTGTCGCGCTTCATCAAAATGAAGTCGATGCGTCTGTCCTCCTCCATGCGTCGCGCCCCGTCGTCTCGCGGATGCCGAAAGATGGCGTCGAAGGCGCTCCGATCGGCGATCTTCAGAAACTGATCTTCAAAATCGCTCTGTTCGACGATATACGCGTAGCCAGGAGAGCCGACGCGCACGTTGAAATCGCCGCAGAGCAGCGTGGCGGCGACGTGGCGCGTGTGTCGCTGCTCGGCCCATTCGCAAAGGGCGTCGAACTGCGCGCGGAAGCCTTGCTCCCACCAGCTCAGATGCACAGAGAAAATGTTGAGCAAACCAAAGCCGGGCGCATGAATTTGCCCCATCAACACTTTGCGACTGTGAATATCGTAGATATCCTGCGATTCAGAGACGTAGCGCGCCTCGGTGCGCATAAAAGGATAGCGGCTTAAAATGGCGACGCCCTCGCGATAGCGCTCAAACCCCCGGTGAGACCAATCGACCGCCATGTAATACGGCTGGGGAAGTTGCGCATGGATGATGCGCGCCGTGTTGGAAGCCCAGTCGCCGGCGCCATCGTTCCAATGTTCGGCCACCTCCTGCAAACAGACGACGTCGATCTTCAACTGTCGGATCGCCTGCGCAACCGTCGCCAGCTTGGCCATCTGATTCTCTTCTTGATAGCAATGCAGGTTGAGGATCATCACCTTGAGGGAGTCGCGTTTGGCGACGTAGTTGACGCCCAGGTTGTTGTCCCACTGCTCTTTGCCGTCGATGACGGCGCGGATCGCATATTCAACGCGAAACGCATCGCGTACGCGCAGCCGCGCTGTCCAGACGCCGACGCCGTACTGATTGGGATTGCGCGCGTTGCTCAGCTCCTCTCGATCCCAGTAGCGCCTGGAGAAGGTGCACTTTGTGCGTCGTTTACTCTTCCAACCGTCTGTGCTCCACTCGATGGCCACCTCGGCGGCGCGGCCTCGCACCGCCACCGCCACAGGAAGCGTCTGCTGCTCTGGACGCACATGCGGAGAGAAATCGAGATGCGCCACAGGATGACGCTCGCCGAGCAGAACGCCGCAGTCAGCCTCCAACGCGTAGGTGCGCCCTCCGTTGTTTTCCCAGTGTTCGCGCCCTTGCTGGCTGACGTACAGCACGAACTGAACGTTGCCCGGCAGCGAGCGTTTCTCCGTCAGCGCAACCTCGACGTCGGCGCGCCAGACCTCCCGCCCCTCGCCGGTGGGCGCCATATAGCGAGCCGGGGTGTCCCGCCACTCGCCGTCCTCCCCTCGCCAGTGCACGGCAACCTGCTTAGCGTAGGCGTGATTTTCCACCAACAGGACAAACGTCAGGCGCTGCCTGGGCACTCCCTGGCGGCGCGAGATGACGTTTGAAGCATAAAACAGCTCAATCACAAGCTGATCCCTTCCTGATTGTCGATAATACAAAAGAAAATTGTACCAGAAGAAACGTCTTTCGACGAAGCGCTCGCCGCCCCTTCCCCTTTTCTATCCTGGTCAACGCGCCAGGCGCATCGCTGTGCGCATGGATATGGTCATCCAACGGAAGACGTGTTACACTTTGGGCAATGTTTCCACGCAACGGTCGTTGATCCAGAGGGAAACCTGTTTGCTGTTGAAGGAGCCGGAGAATGAGCGAACGCAAGATTCGTGTATTGGTGGCTAAGCCCGGCCTTGACGGCCACGATCGCGGCGCCAAGGTGGTGGCGCGCATGTTGCGCGATGCAGGCTTCGAGGTAATCTACACCGGCATCCGACAGACGCCGCAGATGATCGCCGAAGCGGCGCTGCAGGAAGACGTCGACGTCGTCGGACTGAGCATTCTGAGCGGAGCGCACATGACCCTGTGCCCCAAAGTGGTCGAACTCTTGCGCGCCCAGGGGCAGGACAATGTGCTGGTCATCGTCGGCGGCATCATCCCTGAAGAAGACGTCGAGAAACTCAAAGCCGCCGGCGTCGCCGCCGTCTTTGGCCCAGGCACCCCCAGTCAAGAGTACGTCAATTTCATTCGCAACAACGTCAAGGTTCCGGCCTGAATGAGCGCAGTCGAAACGATTCAGCGTCCTTCCATCGCCGCCTTGGTGGAGGGTGTGCTCAACGGCCACCGCCTGCACCTGGCGCGCGCGATTTCGCGCGTTGAAAATCAGGAGAACGACGCAGGCGAGTTGCTGGCGGCGCTCTATCCGCACTGCGGCCGCGCCCACATCATCGGCGTCACCGGCGCGCCGGGCACCGGGAAGTCGACGCTCGTCACCGCACTGGCGCAGAGTTACCGCAACGCCGGCCTGACCGTCGGCATCGTGGCTATCGACCCCACCAGCCCCTTCACCGGCGGAGCGCTGCTCGGCGATCGCGTGCGCATGCGCTCGCTGGCGGGCGACGCCGGCGTCTTTGTCCGCAGCATGGCGACGCGGGGCAGCCTCGGCGGCCTGAGCAAAACCACCGGCGACGTCGTCACGGTGCTCGACGCCGCCGGCTTTGAGCGCATCCTTGTGGAGACCGTCGGCGTTGGCCAGGCGGAGGTGGAGATCGCCAGCACCGCCCATACCACGCTCGTCGTCGAAGCGCCGGGGTTGGGCGATGAGGTGCAGGCGATCAAAGCCGGCATTCTGGAAATCGCCGACATCCTGGTCGTCAACAAGGCCGATCGACCCGGCGCCGACCGCACGATCCGCGCCCTGGAAATGATGCTCGAGATCGAGGGCGACGGCGCTCGCTATGTGCGTCATCACGGGCAGTTGCTGCGCGTGGAGTCTCCGCTCGAAGGCGATGAAGAGGCGAGGTGGAAAGTAATCGTCATGAAGACCGTGGCGACCGAAGGAAGCGGCGTCGAAGCGCTGCGGCAGCGCATTGACGCTCACCGCCGCTGGCTGCTTGAATCGGGAGAGATGGCGCTGCGCGAACAACTGCGCATCGCCCATACGCTGGAAAACATCCTACGCGCCGAATTGAATCGACGCATTGCCTCTCGCATCCGTCCCGGCAACCTCGAGGAATTGGTGGAGCGCATCCGCCGACGCGAGATCGATCCCTATTCCGCCGCCGCCGATTTACTGGCGCATCTGTAAGCCCTAAGCTTCGCTCCATTGTTTGCCGGACTGGGCGATCCCTTTCGCCAGCGCCACGACCGCCTCCGGGCCGTCCAGCGCAATCAGCAAGGGCAGCGTCCCTTCGACGCCGTGCACGGTGTGCCAGAGGCTGCGCTGACTGTCCGCCTGCCACACCCCGAGCAGGAAAGCCTCCAGCGCAGAACGAACGGTGGAAGGGTCGCCGCTGTTGACCTCGCCGGCCCTCGGCGTCTGTAAGAACGTCGCCAGCTCCGACGCCAGCAGGCGAGAAAGGTTGGCCAGGCGCGAGGCGTGTTTCTCACCGCTGCCTCCTCCCATCGCTCGCTGATAAAGCGGCAGCACGCTCAACGCCTGCTCGACGCGGCCGGCGGCCAGCAAAGGCGCCAGCAGATTCTCCGTCAGGAAGTTGAAGAGCGCCTCCCCATCCAGCAGGCGGGGCGCCCAGGTCAGCAACGCGTGGATCTGTTGCTGCACGGCTTTGGGCGGCAGCGCATCCTGCTGCAGCAGCGCGCGCAGACGCAGCCCCTGGTTGCGCAGATCGTCGTCGCTCCATTTGCGGCCCAGGCGATTGCGCAACCCACGCCAGAAGCCGCCCGGCTCTTCCCAGGCGTCGAGCACCGCCAGCGCCTGCGCAGGCTCGCGTCGTTCCAGAAAAAGCTCGGCCAACCCCCAAATCAGCGCTCGCGCCGGATTGCGGCCGGGATAAGAGCGCACCCACGCCAGTCCCTTGGCGATCTGCTCTTGGGCCAGCGCCGGCTCATCGACGGCCAGCAGGCCGCGCACCAGGCCGATGTAGCCCTCCGCCTTGGTGGGATCGCCGGGCGGAATCGACTCGACGACCTCGACTGCGTACTTGATGGCGCCGAGCTCGACCAGGGTCGCGGCGGCGCCCGCCGCCGTCCAACCGTCGCTCTTGGCGCCGAGCAACACCAGTCGATTCGCCAGCTCGATGCGGTGTTCGCGCGGCATCGTGCGCACCGGCATGGCTCGCACCGCCTCCTGGATGGTGTACACCAGAAAATCGACGTCTGCGTCGGCGGTGGGGCGCTTGACCTGGCGCAGGACGTTTTGATCGGCTTTCCGCAGAGAAAGGCCGCTCTCGCGCCGCGCGGCCTGGATATTCGCAATCGCCGTCAATTGATTCAGCACCTCGTCGCTGGCGCCCGCCTGCGCCAACGCAATCGTGGTCAGTCGTCGTGCATGCAGGCTGGTCAGAGCGGTGTGGCGGAATGCATTCACGCCATGCTTCAATAATCGCGCAGGGCGAGAAGCGGCGGGGCTTGCGCGCAGATGTTCGCCGGCCATGCTGGTCACAGCCAGCACAAACTGGGCGCCGGCGTCGCCGTAGCGGCGCAGCGCGTGCGTGATGAGCGCAACGGTGAGCGGATGGGGAGGCAGCTTCACGATCGTTTCGCTCAGCACCTGACGCTGCTCCGGCATGACGATGGGGCGCTCCCATGGCTCAACGAACTGATCGAGCCGTTCTAGCAACGTGAAAGCTCGCTGCGCCTCACCGATGGCGGCCGCCGTCGCCGCCGCGTACAAAAGCTGCTCGCGAACCAGCGCACTGTCACGCTCCGGAGCTTCTCTGTGCGTCTCGGTCGCCATCAACTGAGGGTGCAGGCTCGCCAGCTCCTGCCGGATCAAGTTGGCCAGCCCCAACTTGCGGTCGATCTGCCGGGAGAGGCGATAGAGCGTCTGCACCGGCGCCAGCGGCTGACGCGACGCCGCCATGTGCGCCACGGTCAAGGCTTCCGTGCCGGCCCCGGCGTCGGCCAGCGCTTCCCAACATTTTTGCAGCAGCCACGAATCAGGCTGATAAACCGCGCGTTCTTCGATTTGAAGGGGGGCGTCCTGCCGATTTTTCGCCGCAGCAGTCAGCCGTTCCAGAGCGCTCTGCACCAGCGCGCTGCGTTCCACGCGGCTCGCCGACGTCGATGTCGAAAGCTGCGTTCGTTTGGAATTGAGCAGGCTTGTCATGGGCGGAAGGTCAAAAGAGGAGATGGAAAAGCGTTGCAACAATCAGCAGGACGAGGGCCACGGCGAAAAGCCAAAGGCCGATGCGCTGCGCTCGTTGCGCCCACAGCGTCCGTTCGCCGTGAAGGATATGCTGTTCAGCCCCACGCTCCAGCCATTGGGGATTTTGGTGGGCGGCGCCCTGCACATGAGCCAACCACCACGCTCGATGACAATAGGCCCACAGGCCAATTTCGCTCGCCCGCACAAGCGAGCGGCTCTTCTCCGTCATCCGCGCTCCTCCTCCTCAAAGGGCGCCTGGGGCAAGCTTGCCTCGGCGATAGAAATATCGACGCCCGTATAGCGCGCCAGGTTCTGCTCAAAGCTGAGCAGCGCGCTGCGCATCTGCTCCTGCCGGATGGCCATCGTCAGATCGCCGCGCGTGCGTTCGACGACGCTGCGCAACACATCGGTGTGACGCCGCAGCCCATCGGTGACGGCGTCGGGAAAGTCGACGGTCACCAGATGGCTGTACACCTCATCCATGAACTCCAGAAAGCGCTCCGCCTCGTCCACCTGACCGCGACGCACCAGATCGAGCACGAAACGTCGCATTTCGGTGGCGGCCTCGCTCATGCCGCGCAGATAGGTGGCGCCGGTGACATAAAGATCGCCCGGCGTCGGGAACGGCAACCCGCGCGCGACGGCGTTGACCAGATATGCCTCGACCAACTCTTTGAGCGCGTCCTGGGTGTAGCCCGTGTAGTAGAGCATCGGATGCGCAGCGATGGCCTCCACCATTGCCTTCGCTTCTGTGCGCGCCTGCTCCAGCAGCGCATCCGCCTCCGTCCATTCATGGCGATGAATGGCGCGGATGCTGAGCGCGCACGAACGCGTCAAGGCGCGGCTGCGCGCCAGGGTGGCATCGCGCAGGTCGTTGAGCGTCGTCAGCTCCTGGCGAATGCTTTCGACAATCTCGGTCAACGAATCGGTCACAGGTCTGTCCCCCTTTGTTTTTTCGCCAGTGTACGTCGGCGCGGTGGTGATTATACCGAAAAAAGCAGGCTATCGGCGAATCGCCCATCGCAAATGTGCATTCGTTGCGCGCTTGATCTTGTTTCGATGCAGCGTTTTGCTCCATTTTCCGCTATGATAGAGAACAACGCCATCACAACGAGAGGAGATCGAAACCATGCGCCTGATCAGCGTCAACATCGGACAAAGACGGCTGCTACGCATAGCTGGGTTTTCAGAAGAGACCGGCATCTTCAAAACGCCGATCTCGACGCCGGCGGAAATCACGCCGCTCGGCCTGGTCGGCGATGTGGTGGCCGATCAAGAGCATCACGGCGGCCTTGATCAGGCGGTCTACCTCTATGGCGAACCGGATTACGCGTGGTGGTCTGTGCAATTAGGCTATGAGCTGGCGCCGGGAACCTTTGGCGAAAATTTGACCATCAGCGGGCTGGAGAGCGCGGCTCTCCACATCGGCGACATTTTGCAGGTGGGCGAGGCGAGGCTTCAGGTGACTGCGGCGCGCATCCCCTGCGCAACGCTCGCCGCGCGCATGGGGGATCCTGGCTTCGTCAAACGCTTCCGCGCGGCGGAACGTCCTGGCGCCTACTGTCGCGTCCTGCAACCCGGTGTGGTGCGCGTCGGCGACGCCGTAACGCTGGAGTCCTATCCGGGCGTCGCCGTCACCGTGGCGGAGATGTTTCAGGCCTTCTACAATCCTCGGCCCGACGCCGAGAGCGTCCGCCGCCTCCTCGAAACGCCGCTGGCCGAGCGGGCGCGCGCCGCGCTGGAGGAGAAATAGCAGCGCTGCGTCGGTTCACCAAATCCCCGACGTTTCCTTCTCCCTCTCTCCCAGTCTTGGGAGAGGGGGCAGGGGGTGAGGGCCTTCCCCATGGCGCATGGGCCTGTTGAGGACGTGCGGCTGGGAGCCGCACCTACGAAAAACCATCCTCACTCCGTAGGCGCTGCTCGTAGCAGCGCTGCGTCGGTTCACCAAATCCCCGGCGTTTCCTTCTCCCCCTCTCCCAGCATTGGGAGAGGGGGCAGGGGGTGAGGGCCCGCCCGAGAACCGAATAACCTCTTCATCCTTCTCAGCGTCGTCGAGGCAGTGCGCCTGACAAAAAAAAGAGCGCCTGAAAAAGGCGCTCCTCCTTCGGCTGAGACCTTCCTGAAGCTCAGAAAGGTATGTCCTCTTCGCTCATGCCGGCGCTTTCGGCGGCGCTGCCGGCCGCAACCGGAGCTTCCATGCCTTCGCCGCGTGGGGAGAGGAAGCGAATGTCCTGGGCCGTCACCTCCAGCGAGGCGCGCGGCTGTCCTTCTCGGTCGATGTACGCCTGTGGCTCTTCCAAGGTTCCCACGACCAACACCTTGCTGCCTTTGGTCAGATACTGGCTGGCGGTCTCGGCAAGTTTTCTCCACGCCGTGACGCGGAACCAGAGCGTTTTCTCCTGCGGCTGACCATCCTGTCCCGTCCAGCGGCGATTGACGGCGACGGTGAAACTCGTGACCGGCACACCGCTCGGCGTGTACCGCATTTCCGGATCGCGGCCCAGATTGCCGATCAATGTAATCTGCTGATACATGACGTACTCCTTTGCATGGGGCGAATCTATGATTGCCGAAAAAGACGGGGGCGATTGCGCATTATTTTATATTCTAACCGCACTGTTGTCGTGCGTCAAAAATCCCAACCCAAGATCGGAACATTTGTTCGTTTTCGGAGAGAATCTCGCCGGCTGCGCACCTCTGTTGGACGATTGGGGCTATATTTGTTTTTTCGCACCAAGGGGCAACTGGACAGAGCGCCGCGGCCATGCCATAATGGCGACTCAGCGCTCTTGCGACGATGCAACCAAAAGGATTCAGCGCAAACAGAGAGGCCAGCTCCATGAACCTGGCAACAGTGCAGGCGTATCTTGCCGATCAGCAAATCGACGGTTGGTTGCTGTATGATTTTCGCGGCTCCAACCCGGTGGCCCTGTACGTCGCCGGCTTGACGACCAGCGGCTCGCGACGGTGGTTTCTCTGGATTCCGGCGCAAGGCGAACCGCGCTGGCTGATCCACGCCATCGAAGGGAGCACCTTCCGCTCCGTTCGCCGCGAGCTGGCGGGGGAGGTTCTCACCTACGCCGGCTGGCGCGAACTGGAGGCAAAGCTGGCGACGTTGGTTCGTTCGCCGCGCGGAAGCGCACAGCGCATCGCCATGGAATATAGCCCCTTCAACGCCATTCCCTATGTCAGCCTGGTCGATGCAGGCATGAAGGAGCTGGTCGAACGCGTCACCGCTGCGCAGATTGTCTCTAGCGCCGATCTGGTGCAGCTTGCCCAGGCGGTTTTGAGCGAAGCCCAGATCGCCAGCCATCGACGCGCGGCGGCGGTTTGCCTTGCCGCCAAAGACGCAGCCTTCGCGTTTCTGCGCGCGCGTCTTTCCTCTGGAGAGACCACCACAGAGTATGCGGTGCAGCAATTCATCGTGGACTTTCTCTGCGCCCGGGGCATGGAGTTCGACCATCCGCCCATCGTCGCCGTCAACGGCAACGCCGCCGATCCACACTATGCGCCTACAGAGGAGACGCATGCACCCATTGGCCCAGGCGACACGGTGTTGATCGACCTTTGGGCGCGCGAGACGCAGACGCCGCTCGACTGTTACGCCGACATCACATGGTGCGCCTACTGCGGCGCAAAGCCGCCGGCCAAAGCCAGAGAAATCTTTTCTGTGGTGGCGCAAGGCCGCGACGCCGCCGTGCGCTTCATGCAGGAGCGGCTGGCTGCGGGCGAGCCTCTGCATGGATATGAGGTCGATGACGTCTGCCGCGGCGTGATTGCGGCGGCGGGCTACGGCGACGCCTTTTTTCACCGCACCGGCCACAGCCTGGGCGTCACGACGCACTACAACGGCGTCAACATCGACAACCTGGAGACGCAGGACCGCCGCCGTCTGATTCCGGGCGTCTTGTTCACCATTGAACCCGGCATCTATCTGCCGGGGTTTGACTTCGACGACAGCGGTCGTCACCTGGGGCTGGGAATTCGCAGCGAGATCAATTGCCTGGCGACGGAGCGCGGAATTGAGACGACGACGCTGCCGCTGCAAACCGAAATGATTGCATTGATGGCGTGAAAACGAATCGCAGAGAGAGATGATGCAAAAGAAACAATTCGATGCACCGCCTCGACGCGTCGCCCTTTTCGTCACTTGCATGGTCGATATGATCTACCCTGAGGTCGGCATGGCGACGGTGGAGCTGTTGGAGCGGTGCGGGGTGGAAGTGGTCTTTCCTTTCGAGCAGACCTGTTGTGGGCAGCCGGCCTTCAACTCCGGCTTCTGGGAAGAAGCGCGCCCCCTGGCGCGGCGCTTCATCGACATTTTTGAGCCGCTTGTGCGCAGCGGCGAGGTCGACGCCGTGGTGGCGCCCAGCGGCAGCTGCACCACCATGACCAGCCATTTCTACAGCCTGCTCTTGCAAGATGAGCCTGAATACCGCGCGCGCGCCGAGTTTTTGGGAGCGGCGACGTTCGAGTTGACCGAGTTTCTCGTCGACGTGCTCGGCGTTGAGGAATTCGGCGCGCGCTGCGAAGGAAAGCTGACCTATCACGCCTGTTGCCACCTGTTGCGCGAGCTAGGGATCGACCGCCAGCCGCGCGCGTTGCTCCGCCGCGTGGAGGGTGCCGAAAGGGTCGAACTGCCGGGCGCTGAAGAATGTTGTGGCTTCGGCGGCCTCTTCGCCATCAAAAACAGCGAAATCAGCGTCGCCATGGGTCAGCGCAAGGTGCAAAACATCGTCAAAAGCGGCGCCGACGTTGTGGCGCTGTGCGACGTGAGCTGCATGACGCACATCAACGGCCTGTTGAGCCGGCAAGGACATCGCTGTCGCGCCGTGCATATCGCCCAGGTGCTCGCCAGCCAAATTGAGGTGACGCCCTCGCCTCCTCAGGAGCAAGAATCCAGGCCGTCCTCCGCGCCTCCGCGGCGCTGGCAGGATGTCGGGCGCTAGGCGCATTCGATTGCCCTAGCGAGGTCATCGCCTCCGACGCGACGCCCCGTCCCCATCTCTGCGCCGCAATTCGTCGTAACTTCCGCGCCTCCTGTACGTCTTCACTGCTAAAGAAACAGGCGCTTTCTCCATCGACGCGCTTCAAAGCTTTCCGTAGCAGTTCAACGACCTTGACAGGAGGCATCATCCATGGCGGAGCTTATCAAAGTCTCAGGACAGTCTCGATCCACAGCGGTGGCCGGCGCCATTGCCGGCGTCATGCGCGAGCACGGTTATGCAGAAATCCAGGCCATCGGCGCCAGCGCCATCAATCAGGCGATCAAAGCCGTCACCATCGCTCGCGGATATCTTGAGCAGGACGGAATCGATCTGGTCTTAGTGCCGAGTTTCATCGACGTTGAAATCGAAGGGAGTGAGCGCACGGCCGTGCGCTTCGCCGTGTTTCGCCGTCCCCCGGCGCTCCATGCCCCAAGCAACGGCAAGGTGACAGGCCACCCCGCAGCGGTGCACTGAGATGCCAAAAGGCCACCTGTACAGCGCCGAAACGAACACAAAAAGAGGGATGAAGCAACGCTTCACCCCTCTTTTTGCATCAGTCGGCTTCGTTTAGTTCTCGCCTTCGGAGCGTCCGCGAGGGCGGCGGCGTCTGCGGCGTCGCCGGAGGGAGGACTCCCCGCCGCTTTGGCTCTCGCCGGAAGATTTCTCGGCGTCTGCAAGGGCGCGCTGTTCTCCCTCTTTGGCCGCTTTCCGTCGCGCCATTTCCGCGCGTATCCTGGCGTTGTCCTCTTCGGCGCTGGCGCGGCGCTTGACGGTGCAGCCGCCGCAGGTGCTGCAACCGGATCCACCGGCGGACTTTGTGCTGATCAGCTCGGAAACCGCCACCTCCACCAGCGCCTGGTTCTCCAACATCACGGTCACCGTCTCTTTGAGCGGATGAATGTGACGCACGCGACCGGCGCCGTGAGGGGTCAACACCTCTGCGTTCAGCTTGGGCATCTTTTTGTTCTGCTCTCGGTAGAGCTCGTCCTCGTAGGAAAGACAGCACAACAGACGCCCACAGACGCCGCTGATTTCATCCGGGTTCAACGGCAGTTGTTGATTTTTCGCCATGCGAATGCTGACCGGCGTGAATTCGCGCAGCCAGCTCGTGCAGCAAAGCTGACGTCCGCACTTGCCCACGCCATCGAGCAACTTGGCCTCGTCGCGCACGCCGATCTGGCGCATCTCGATGCGCGTGCGGAAGACCCTGGCCAGGTCTCGCACCAGGCTGCGAAAGTCCACGCGCTCCTCCGAGGCGAAGTAGACCAGCAATCGTCCCCCGTCGAAGCTGTATTCACAGCGGATCAGCTTGATGTTCAGATTGTGCTCTTTGGCCTTGACTTTGCAGATCGCCAGCGCCTCCTGCTCTTTGTGGAGCCACAGGTCGCGTTGCACCAAATCCCACGCCGAAGCCTTGCGCAACACGCGCTTCATCTCGCCGACCACTTCTTCTGCGCCGATCTGATGGGGCGGCTGCACCACCTGCCCCACTTCAGGCCCGCGCGCGGTGTCCACGACGACATAATCCTGCGGCCCCAGGTCGAGCATGTGAGCGGCGTCGAAGTGATAGATCTTTGTAACGGGCTTAAATTGCACTCCTACTACGATTGGCATATGGATATTTCTCCTTGTGAGCCGACCTCTGAGCAGAGCATCGGCGTGATCTATGTAAACAAGCGGTCGGCGCGTCACCGCCGCCCCTTGCTTGTCGCCTTTTCTCGAAGTCTACATTGACGACTGCAACAGCTTCGCCACCCCGGGATGCTCGACGCCAGGCGCTTCCCTCTATGCTTCTAGCCGCGGCAATTTGAGCATCAAGACATCCAGCGCAAGCCGGGTATTGACCGTGTGGCGCAAATAGCCTTCGACCTGTTTCAGGGTCGCCAGATAGGCGCGAATCGAATGCGAAGAAATGCTCTCTGCATGGCGTCTGATCTGATCCGTCTGGTCGACGTTGCTGCAGGCCTCGCCTTGCGCCATCTGGGCCAACAGCACATCGCGCCACCAGCTCATCCAGATTTCGAGCATGGCGAACATCTGCTGGGGGTCGCGTTGCGCCGCCAGCTCGCCGGCAAAGCGCAGCCGTTCGACGCGGTCGGCGGCGAGCAGACGCCAGAGTGCCTCCAGATGGCGCATGCGCTCCTCGCGCAGCGCCGGGTTGCGCAACTGCTCGACCGCCCACCCTAAACGCCCGCCGGCGAGTCGCGCCAGCAGCTCCGCCTCCTCCTTTGAAGCTCCCCATCTGCGCTGCAAGGCGTCGGCAATGAGAGCCCGGTCCAGCGGGCGCAGCTCCATCACCTGACAACGGCTGACGATCGTAGGCAACACGGCGGCGCGGTCAAGCGCAGTCACGAGCAGCGTCACATGCGGGGGAGGCTCTTCCAACGTTTTGAGAATTTTGTTGGCGAAGGTCGCATTCGCCAGATGCATATCTTGAATCACAATGACTTTGCGTCCACTTTCCATTGGGCGCAAGGCCACGTCGCGGATCAAGGCTTCCGCCTGCTCGGCGCGCAATTCGCCTTTTCGCCTGTCGACGACGAGCTCCTTCTCGGCCTTCGCCGTTGGTTGCAACAGACGAAAATCCGGATGGCTGTCAGACGCCATCAACCGGCAGGCCCGACAGCGATGGCACGGGGCATGCGTTGGATCCTGGCAAAGCAGCGCGCCGGCGAACGCACGCGCAAAAGTCGTCTTCCCGATCTGAGGCGGACCGAGCAAAAGATAGGCATGGCTCAGGCGGGAGCCGTTTCCCGCTGCATCTTCTGTGCGCAAAGCGCGTTGCAGCAGCCGGGAAGCCCACGCGTGACCGTACACAGGCCACTCGCCTGGCGCAAGGTCAGGGAACGAAGTCGTCATAACGCTATGGATTGTACCATACTGCGCGTCTTTTGAGACGCGGCAATCTCAAGAAATCTGCGATGGGAGGCGAAGGGGGAGCCGAAAGCGCGAAGCAAGTCGGGATGGTGGCATGATGAGGTTCACGATTGCTGAGGGTTACGGAAAAATCCGTATTGACAGAGCCCAGCGCGCAGGCCTATCTTAAGTTGTGAAAAGATTCTGATAACAGAGGCTTTGAATCCGCGCATTCTGCGGAAAAATTCCGCAAATGCCACGCGAAGTATAGACATTTATGGGTTCCGCCTAAAGAATCTAAATCCGGAATCCGTTTAATCGATAGTTGGGCGGCTACGTCCCCATCCCGTCCAGTTCTGCTTCGGACAGGGATAAGGACAAGCACGGGTAGAAGTGCAAAATGAAGCGCTTACTCAACATTGCGAAAGGGTTATTGGGCCTGTTGGTGTTCGGAGCGCTGGCTGTCGCCCTGGCCCTCACTTTGGGAAAACTGCGGCGAGACGCAGCGCCGGCGTCCTTTCAATCCCCGGTAGAGACGCCGACATTGCCACCCTATCCCCCACCGATAACACCCGCTCCTAGCCCGCCGACGATGCCGGCGCCGCCTTGTACGTTTGTGGGGCGCCCCGCGCTTGTCGAACCCGATCCATCTTTGGAGGCTCACCAGTTCTCCGAACCGCGTACGGTGTTGACCCATACCTTGGCCATTGGCATCGTCGGGTGGTTGCCGGATAATCAGCATCTGCTCATCACTCGTCTACTTCCTGACCAGGCCCAAGAGTCTATCGAGGTGTTCAACATACACACCGGTGAGGTGCGACGATATGGAGAACGGCACAGCTTGCCCGGTAAGCCGGTGTGGTTAGCAGCCCACCAAGCCGTCGCCTTTGCCGATGTTGCCCCGGATCAGCAGGTGGTGTTGCGCGTCAGCCGGGGCGAGAGGGGGGCGATAGAGACGCTGGTGTCCGGCCTGGCGTCTTCTTTTTTGGCAGCCAGTCCGGACGGTAGCCAAGTAGTCTTTTTTACCCAAGCGGCTCCGGAACGGCCGGAGGTCCTGGACGTGGCCACGGCTCAACGGCAAACCTTTCCGGCCTTGCCTCTAACGCTGTGGCAGGACTTATCGACTCTGGGGCAGGTATATGGGCCAGAGCCGTATCAAGCCGTCTGGTCTCCATCAGGGAACCAGATTGCTTTTTACAACGACACCGGTTTTTATTTAATCGATTGGTCTTCCGGACAAACCTGCGAGGTGAATCTCGGCTTCGAAGAGAGTGAAGCTCAATATGGTAAGCAGTGGGCCATCTATATCCAGTGGAGTCCCGATGGACGCTATATAGGTGCACTAACCACCATTGGAGATCGGCCTGTCTCTTTCGTTGATTTAACATTGATGGATACGAATACCGGTGAACGGCGAGCATTATCACCGGGTCCAGATGTTGAATATGTGTACGACTTTACTTGGGCTCCCAATAGTTATCAGCTTATTGCGCTGGCACAAGCCGAGATCACTCAGGGGCGTCCTATACAAAAATTGTATCTCGTGGATGTGCAAACAGGACTTTCCCAGTCGGTTATGCCTCATAACGTCTTTGGAGGCGGGGCGATCGAGGGTTGGCAATTAGCATGGTCACCGGATGGACAAACTCTGGCCGTGAAATGTCCCGCTTGGCTTGCAACTGAACCCACCATTGTCGAGGACCATATATGCGCAATCCCGGTTACCCGCAAGCCATAAGTTTTGTGCTCCTCTAATGACACCTCGTATGGCTGTACGGCATTCATCGGCGATTCCAGCCGTGCCTACCCGTATGGCTCCAATAACCCGGTCAATATCCCTATTGAGACCGATTACCTCTTGGATGTAGTGCCCAAAGAGGTCAGCGTAGCAGCGTTCCACCTCACCGCTATTCAAGCGCAAGCGATTGCCGCTCGTTCCTACGCCTCTATTGGCATATCCGTCAGGGAAGCGCTATCAACAACTCTACTCAGTTCCAAGTCTTTGTCCCTTATACTTTTGAAGCCCTTCCTTCGACCACCTTTCCGGACAACCCAAGCAACCCGTGCGCCAGTGGCAACCTCAACAACAATCAGCGCATTGTGTGCAATGCAGTTGCCCCTCGTTATTACATCGCCTACGGCGCCTACCCCGACGATGACCTGCCTGCCTTCACCGAGTACTTTAGTGATGTTCCTACTCGAACAGTAAGTGGTGGGTATCTGTATTTGAGCGCAGTTGACGACCCTATCAGTTCTCATCCGGAGATTATGCAGTACTGCAGCCTCTATCCGGAGGACTGTGGTCATGGTCGCGGCATGAGCCAGAAAGGAGCCAGCCGCTGGGCGCGAGGCAACCTCAGCTTCAACATCAACCGGGATTTAGGCGCCTGGAGCGTGCGCTGGGAGCGGGCTGAGCAGATCCTGGTGCACTACTACACGAGCGTCCACATCCGTGATACGGGCAACAACAATGCTTTGCTCACCCCGTCCTATCGCTGGAACCCCTTGCAGATCAACTGGGGCACGTCTGACAACCGTCCCCCTGCGATGTCTCACGGCGGGACATACACCATCTCGGTGGAGGTGCAAAACACGGGCGTTTCTGACTGGACGTGCGGCTATCCTAACTTCAGCTATGCACTCCGGTGTCGCTGGGCCAAGGCCGGTTTTGGAGAGGTCACAGGCAGCGGTTCGGCCTCGGTGTGTGGGACATCCAAGGGGGATCCTTCCCCGACGGTGAACCTGACGATCCAGAACATCCCCAACCGGGGGCCTGGAGCTTACACCCTTCGTTTCGACATCTATGTGACCTCCGCTAATGGGAACTTCTGGTTCAGCGAGCAGGGATGGCGCACGTATAACGTCAGCGTGTGTGTGGATGGCCCGTGTAAAGGGTTCATTCCAGCTGTGCTGAAGGATTCTCCGTAAAGGCAGCCTAACGGCGCGGCGGACTGCCGTCCGCATGCAGGCCTTGCTTGCTGCGCTTGCGGCGGCCTAACCGGCGTTTGCAGCCAACCCCTTGCCGTGCTGGGGGTGCGCCCGACTTCCGCCGAGGGCGGCGGGAAGATGGGCGCACCCCAAAAAGAAAAGGCGCTGCAAGGCAATCGCAGCGCCTGAAATTCTCAGCCCCAGGCCAGTCTATTGTGCCTAACAAAATGCGCAAATCGGGCGAAAATCCCCCAATGATGAGGCGGTTGTCACCGATGTATATCGGCTTGACGCCTCAAGATGGATGGCGTCGCGAAGTGCGCAATTGCCCTGCCTGTAGGCGCAACTTGTTGACGCCAAAAGTTAGCGGATTTCCACCTGCGCGCCTTCGGCCTCCAGCTTGGCCTTGGCGTCCGCCGCCACTTCCTTGCTGACGCCGGAGAGAATCGTCGAGCCGGCGGTCTCGACCACATCCTTGGCCTCTTTCAGACCCAGGTTGGTCAGCGCGCGCACGACTTTGATGACGTTGATCTTCTTCTCGCCGGCGGATTTCAGGATCACGTCGAACTCGGTCTTCTCTTCGACGGGCGCGGCTTCTGCGGCGGCGGCAGCGCCTGCACCGGGCAAGGCGGCCATGGCGACCGGCGCCGCGGCGCTGACGCCCCACTTCTCTTCCAACATCTTGACGAGCTGAGAAGCCTCCAGCAAGGTCAGGCTGTCCAACTGTTCGACGATTGCTTGCAAATCGGCCATTTTGTAAATCCTCCTATGTTCAATCTCAATTTTTCTACAAAATCGGTGCGCCCTTCAAACCTCTGAACAATGCCGGCGCGCTGCACTGTCCAGGCTTCAGAACTACGCCGCTTCCTGTTGCTTCTCGACGTAGGCGTTCAACACACGCGCCAGGCTGGAGCCGGGTGCATGGATCATCTGCACCAGCTGGCGGGCCGGCGCGCTGATCACGCCGAGCAACATGGCGCGCGTCTGCTCCTTGGTGGGCAGATCGGAGAGCGCTTCGGCGCCCTTGGCGTCCAGGACGGAGTTTTCCAGCAAGGCGCCGGTGATTTCGACCGCCTTGTTGTCTTTGATCCATCCTTTGAGCGCAGTGACGCTCTTGGCGATATCCTCGCCGCAGAAGACCACGGCATTGGCGCCCTTCAGCAAGGCTTCAGGCGCCACCCGGTCGCTCTCCTTGAGCGCAAGCGCCAGGAGCGTATTCTTGACGACTGCATAGGTCGCGTTGGTCTCCTTCAGCTTGTTGCGCAGCGAGCGCCCTTGCGCGACGGTGATGCCCTGATAATTGGTGAAGACCAGCGCCGAAGAATTGGCGATGAGCTCCTTGTAGCGGGCGACCAGTTCTTCCTTTTTCTGACGGTTGATAGCCAAATGACATCCCCCCTTTCCATCGGAAATTTTTTTATCGCACCAAACAAAACGCCCTTCCGCTGATGCAGAAGGGCGCAGAGCAAGGCAAATTCTTGTGCACAGGGTCATGTGCAAAAAGAATTTATCGTCCTTTCGCCTCGGCAGGCTGACCGGCGAGCCGGCCATTTACACTTGCACCTGCTGTCTTCAGCATCAGACAGGACAATCTGTCCGTTCGATTCCCAAAGCAACAGTATAAGGACTTTTTCCTGATCGAACAAATTTTGCGGCGAACGGCGCGCATTAATTGCTTTTCGCCTTCTCATCGAGAAGCGCCTGGATCTCGCTGCGGTCGAACCGGTAGCGCTCCCGGCAGAAATGGCATTCGATCACCGCTTCCCCTTCCGCCAGCAGTTCTTCCAGCTCTTGGGCGCTGAGGACTTTCAGCGCCTGGCGGGAGCGTTCCCAACTGCACTCACAGCGGAACTGCAGCGCACGCACCTCCAACACGTCATAGTCGTCATGCGCGCTGAACAGGGTGGCGAGGATGGATTGAGGAGTTTCGCCGTTGCTCAACAGCGCATCGAGCGACGGCAGGTCATCCAAACGCTCCGCCATCTGGCGCAGTTTTTCCAGGTCTCCGCCCGGCATCAGCTGCAGCAACAACCCGCCGGCCACCCGCAACACGCCATCTGCATCCACCGGCGCGCTGATTTCCACCACAGAAGGCACCTGTTCCGACATGATCAGATAGTAGGTCAGATCGACGTCGAGTCGTCCGGTCTGCAACGGCACGACGCTTTCATAGAGATCCTTCAGCTGAAGGTCTTTGATGACCGTGAGCTGTCCCTGCTGTCCGATCAATTCGGCCACCTTGTCGGCGTCGATCGGAGGGGCCATGGCGACTTCAGGGTGTTCAATGTAGCCGCGCAGGTGACCGTAGCTGTCCGATTCGACGATCATTTTGCCCAGAGGGCCATCTCCTTCGATTTTGAGTCCAACGCGCTGCTGCACTTTCAGCAACGCACCCAGTAAAGCGACGCCGGTCAATCCATAGCCAAGCGCAGCCGTGGCCGCCGGCGACGCATTGTGGCGCTGCGCCACCTCCAAAACGACGCCCGTGGTCAGACAGGCCAGGCCGCGGATGCCGCTTTTCTTGGTCAGCGCGCGTACGAGATAGTTTTCCACAGGAGGCTCTCCTTCCTGGCTATCCGCTTCGTTGATTGTGTTTTCAACCTCTACCTTTTTCGACAAAAGAGCGGAGCCGCAGCTCCGCTCTTTGTTTTTTCTGTCGGTTGTCATTCCTGCCCCTGAAGGCTGACAGCGTCGCCTCAGGCGGCGTCGGCTTTCAACGCCATCGTGGCGCCCAGGTCGGTCTTGACGCCGGGGCTCATCGTGCTGGTCAGGGTGATGCGCTGAATATAATTGCCTTTTAGGGTGGCGGGCTTGGCGGCCAGCACCGCTTCCATCAGCGCGCCGAGATTTTGGAGCAACTTTTCGGCTGGGAAGCTGCTCTTGCCGATCGGCACATGGATGTTCGCCGTTTTATCGACGCGAAATTCGACGCGCCCGCGGCGCAGCTCATCGATCACGCGCGGCAGGTCTTCCGCCGGAACGATGGTGCCCGTCTTGGGGCTAGGCATCAGGCCGCGCGGGCCGAGCACCTTACCGAGGCGGCCGACCACGCGCATCATGTCCGGCGTCGCCAGCACCACATCGAAATCGGTCCAGCCCTTCATGATCTGTTCGGCCAGGTCTTCGGCGCCCACGTAATCGGCGCCTGCCTCGCGCGCCAGCGCCTGCCCTTCCGGATTGGCGAAGACCAGAATGCGCACGGTGCGGCCTGTGCCGTTGGGCAGCGCCACCACGCCGCGCACCTGTTGGTCGGCGTGACGCGGATCGACGCCCATGCGCATGTGGACTTCCACCGTCTCGTCGAACTTGGCGTTGGCCATCTCTTTGACAAGCTCAATTGCCTCTTTGGGAGGATACGCCTTGGTGCGATCCACTTTTTGTTTTAATGCCAGATATCGTTTGCTGTGTTTTGCCATGGTTCACTCCTTTGTGGTGATAACGGGTCGACGACCCTCCCACACTGTTTGTCCGCTCTAGTCCACTACTGTAACGCCCATGCTGCGCGCAGTGCCTTCCACCATGCGCATGGCGCTCTCCAGGCTGACGCCCTCGAGATCTTTCATCTTGATCTCGGCGATCTCGCGCACCTGCGCTCGGGTGATCTTACCGACTTTGTTCTTATTAGGTTCGCCGCTGCCTTTGGGGATGCCGGCCGCCTTTTTAATCAAGTCGGCGGCGGGCGGCGTCTTGAGCACAAAGGTGAAAGAGCCGTCGGTGAAGATGCTGATTTCAACCGGAATCACCTGGCCGATCTGCCCCTGGGTGCGGGCATTGTACTCCTTGCAGAAGGCCATGATGTTGACGCCCTGCGGACCGAGCGCGGTGCCGACGGGCGGCGCCGGGTTTGCTTTCCCGGCGGGAAGCTGGAGTTTTACAATTGCTTTTAGTTTTTTCGCCATTTGTCGCTCCTTCTGAGACTGGTGAACGCCTTGGCTCGACTGGCGATCGAGCTTTAGCTCCCAGACTCAGCCATAAATAAAAAATTACTCAACTGTTATTAACGACGCACGCTATCTCATCGAATCATTGACGCTATCAGAAGCGAGCGACCCTCTTTTGCGATGGCTCAGGCGTCGCGCGCCAACTGAACAAAATCCACCTCAACCGGCGTCTCGCGGTTGAAGAAACTGACGAGCACCCTCGCCTTGCCTTTGTCTGGAAAAATGTCGTCGACCACGCCTGTGAACTCGGCGAACGGGCCGCTCAGGATGCGCACATGCTCCCCGCGCTGGAAACTGACCTTGATGCGAGGCGCATCCGACTCGATGCGCTTCATGATTTTGTCGACTTCTTCCTGGCTGAGCGGCGTCGGCTTGTTGCCCATCCCGACGAAGCCGGTCACCCCTGGGCTGTTGCGCACGACGTACCAGCTGTCTTCGGTCATGATCATGTGGACCAGGATATAGCCAGGGAAGACGCGGCGCTCGACCTCTCGACGCACGCCATTTCGTATCTCGATTTCGGTTTCCGTCGGCACAACCACTTCCAGAATCTGGTCGGTCATCCCCATCGATTCGGCGCGGTGCTCGATGTTTTTCTTCACCTTGTTCTCCATGCCGGAGTAGCTGTGAACGACGTACCATTGCGCCTGAGGCTTTTCATCCGCCGTTGCAGACTCGTCGGCGACAACCGGCTGTTCGGTTTGCATTTCGCCCGAAGGCTGCTTCGGTTTCGGTTGTTCGGCCATTTTCGCCTCCCCTGCTCGCTCTTGCAAGCCTTCAATCGTCTCGCGCAGATTACCCCGCTGTTCCCCGGATCAGCAGACCGATGATGAATCCGAACAATGAATCCACACCAAACAGAACGATGGTCGCAATGATCGTCACCACGAAGACAATCGCAGACAGCCTCAGACCTTCTTCACGGGTCGGCCATGTGACTTTTGCGATTTCAGCGCGCGTATCCTTCAAATAACGGACGATGCGATTCTCCGGCTTGGGCGTTACAGCAGATTTCGTCATATGTGCCCTCGAATCAATTGAATCGAACCTTATCCGAAAACGACCACCGGGCGTTACGCTCCGGTGGTCAGATTCAGGCAGGCGAGGCAGGACTCGAACCCGCAACCTGCGGTTTTGGAGACCGCTGCTCTGCCAATTGAGCTACTCGCCTGTGAAGCAGACTGCCAGAACTCTCAGTTTGCAAACATCCATTTTACAATAGAGTCAGACAGTCTGCAAGAAATTTACTTGACGATTTCGGTGATGACGCCTGCGCCGACGGTGCGACCGCCCTCGCGGATGGCGAAGCGGCTGCCTGTCTCCAACGCCACCGGC